>MWWE01000138.1_pt1 | contig 12275 bp, 15 predicted proteins | sample 1047301 | NCBI WGS metagenome assembly MWWE01 (sample SAMN06349973, study PRJNA376086) | soil metagenome | isolation source: MS1-1 sample Antarctic (ecotone) soil | place: Antarctica
CTCTCCTTTTGCTCTGGCGCTCTAGCGCGGCTTCGAGTTCCTCCAGGCGTGCCTCCAGTTCGTCAACCTCCCTGGCCTTCCTCTCCAGCTCCACGGCCCGGAGGCGAGTGTTTATGAGCTGGTTGGCTACCGATGCGGGCCCGGTCTGTAGGGGATCCGCGCCCTCCGCCCCGAGCACGCGGTCAGTGAGATCGGAGAGCAAACCCTTGATGGCCGCAAGCTCCCGGCTCGGCTTCGAGCGGGCGGCCTTCGAGGCGTTGCGCCTCCTCTCCTCTTTGCGCTCCGGGTCGTGGCTGTAGCAATGCTCCTGCGACGCAGGAACGATGCGCTCGCAAGGGGTCCTATCCGGCTTTTCTCCGGGGCATCGGGCCATCAGCGGTAGCCCCCCCCCCCGGCTGGCCGCGAGCGCGGCCCCCACTTCGCCAGCGGCTCGGAGGATCTCGGAGACCAGCTCCCCCGAGATCCCAACGCTCGAAGAGATTGCGCCCTCCGAGAGTCCCTGCCGGGAGAGCTCGATAACCCGCGCCACGTCACGCCGGCACTCCCGGTAAAGTCGCCTTTTACCCAAACCCCGGCGCCGGCGCCGTGTCGCCAGGGGCGCAGCCAGGGGCGCGGGTATCCTGGGCATGGGTGTTCTTTCCATTAACCCACGGCCGATTCCATCGGAATCTCGCTCTCGATGGCGGCCTCCCCGATAAGCTCCCTTTCGTATACGCTGGCGAAAGAGTAAGCGGTGAGCTTGCCCCTCTGGCGCGGGTTTACGAGGGCCCCGATGGCCGCCGTCGTAGCCTGCTCCACGCTGGCGAGGTAGCCAAAGGCCCGCGCAAGCTCGTTCAGGGCCGCCCTGGGAGCCCTCTGGTCGAAGGGCAGGCGGTCTTCCAGGCGCTTCTGCATCTCCTCCCACCTCGCCTTGAAGAGGCCGCGCTTTTGCGTATCGGGCAGAACCCGGAGCGCCCTTTGGGCCAGCTCCTCGATGGCGCGGCGATCCGCCGGCACGTCGAAGCTCTGCTCGTAGGCGGTCAGCAGCTGGGCAGGGTTTTCGCGCAAATCTCCCAGGAACATAGAGATTGCGCCGTGAGCAGCGGCGAGACGGGCGGGCTCCACGGCGGTGAGCTTCTCAAGCTTGCCTTCCACGCTAGCCTCGGCGGCCTCCACCTTGCGCCGCGCGCCGGTCAAGCGCGCCTCTACGCTCTCGCGCGCGGCGTCTGCGCGCTGGCGACGCTGCTCCTCTACGTGACCCTCTGCGTAGACGCCCTGGGCCTCCATCGCGTTGAGGTCGTCGCGGGCTTCCCTGATCTCCTCGTAGCAGGATCGGGCGGCCCCAAGAGCCGCTTCTATGGCGCTACTTGCGGTGGTGTCCTTTATTTCCTGTAGTGTCGTCACTTGCTCTTCCTCTTCTCGTCGGGTTCGGGCGCCACTACCGGCATCCCGTGCTTGTCCTTTTTCGACTCGGGCCTCGGCCAATATCGGGTGGTCGCCAGCAGCCCCGCTATCCTCTCTCGCGCGGTAATTTCGTTTATTACGGATACCGTCTGTTCGTTCATCGCTCTCCCCTCAAATAAGGATTACAGGAATCACATGGACACGGCTCATCGTGGGGGTCGCGCTCGCACCCCGCGTGGTCCCCCTTCGTCGGTGACGGCGTGACGGCCTTTTCCAGAGTGTCCAGCGACGAGCCCTCCGCCCAATCAGGAGGAGCGAAGACGAATTCCCGGTTCTCGTACTCCTGCAACCTCCTCACCGTGCAGCCGAGACTCTGCGCTGCCGGCCGCGCATAGGACGGCTCACCGCCCGCGTCGCGCAGGATTTGCTGGAGCAGCTCCAGACGTATGCGGCCCAGCACCCTTAGTCGCCCTTCCACGTAGCGCTTGGCGAAGGCCTTGGCCTCAGTCGCGCGGGTACGAAATAACCCCCCGGTGTGGTCCTCCGCGAACTCGTCTACCGGCACTGTGGCGGGGGTTATTTCGTTAAATTCGTACTTCGTTTCTTCGTTAGGGCTCGGCGTGTGTGTGTTATGCGAAGTTGTACGTGTCTCTTCTCTATTACTATCAGTATCTATATATATAGTATGCTTATTAGTATAGTTACTTACGTGGAAATCCTCCCTCTCCAGTGCACGGCGGATTAGCTCTTTGCGCTCCTTTACGCGCTTACGAACTACGAAATTAACGAAATAACTCATGCCGCGTACCACGTTTCGGTTGGACGCCCTCCGGTTTCACCCGCGGCGCTTTGCGAGCGGGCCTTGCCGGCGTGCTCCAGCAGGTTAAGAATCCGTTGCAGGTCCCCCGGTTTCTTATTGCGCCCGAACAGGCCGCTAATCTCTGTCTTAGTCATACCTCCGGGAGAGCCGCGCAGGGCGTTAAGCAGCTTATCGGCGTCCACGTCGCCTAGTTGGTCGCCGAACAAGTGCAAGGCGGAATCCTCGCAGTACCCCCACACGGCGTGCGCGCTCGCCAAGTGCTCGCGGCGAATCTCATTCGAGCCCGCCGCAAGCGCGTAGAGTATTGCGAGTCTTAGTGTTTGGGCCTCCGCCCGTGCGGTTATCATCCCGAACATCCCCGGACGATCTTCCGTAAGTGAGTCGTACATCTCTACCCAGATACTGCGGGCCTCGGGCGCGAAGCTCATCCGGCCGCCGGCGTGATCGAGGGCGCTTCGCAGCCCCCTGATAATCGGGCTCATGTCCACGCTGCTAAGCTCGCCCCCGAACGGGAGTTTCTTGGACCTTCTCACGCACGCCCACAGGAAGCGATTACCGAAACCGTTCGCCGCTTCGCTCTCCACGAGGTGCTTTAGCAGCTCCGTCGAGGTGATGTGTCCCAGGACGCTGATATGAGGCCCTGTCGCCCGTAGAGGGGCATTCCGGGTAAGAGTCGCAAGGTCCCCGCCGTCCCATGCGTTCCGTAGTATCGGGCTCAGGGTGTTGCCCTCGCGCCGGAGAACCTTTAACCCTTGCGAAAGCTCGCCCTCCGCGACAAGCAGCCGTTTGTCGAGGACGCCCTTATCAAGGACCACCGTGTCGCCGTCCTTGTTCTCGCCCTCCACGGCGTCCCGAACCACGTTGATCAGGCCCTCGCCTGAGGATAGTCCGCCGACTATGCGGTTCTGCGCCCACTCCGGCGCGGCGGTTCCGAAGATGTTCTTTACCGGGCTTAAGGACGTGCCCTTGCGCGACCGCGCCGTGTCGCCCACAATCCCCACGAAGAGGTTTCCGTGATGCCGGGTCCCCGAGACCTCCATGTAACCCCGCCTGCCGTAGGAGTTGCCGAAGAGGGTTATGGCGCTAAGCAGTATCGCTACCGGGTCCGCCTCCGTGTGCGGCGCGATGGCCTCTACTATCTCACCGAAAGTCCCCCGGTACGCCGCATCGTCCATGACGGGGAACGGGTATTCTCGCGGCGCGGTCGCGGGGGTGGCCTCCCCGTCGTCGAGCCGTCCCGACCAGTCCCAGAAGCCCGCGAGCTTCCCCCGCAGCCCCGGTATCAGCTCCTCCAGACGCCCGCCGCCGGTCGCTCGCTTGTCGCCCTGGAGCTTCGCGGCGGTATCCGGCACGATTCCTTCTATGTCCTTGTGCGCGTCGCGCGCCTCGCGGTCTCCGGCGAAGCCCCTGGCGTCCCACGCGGCGTGCTGGATATTCGCGGTCGTCTCCTCCGAAAGCCCGCGACGGAGCATGAAGCCCGAAAGCGCCATGCAGATGTCGTGGCGGCCTCCCTCTGGGAGATGACGGGCGATAAGCGCCGCCGACGCGAGCTGGCGGCAGTCGAACAACAAGCTGGCCGCCCCGACGCGCTCGATGTCGAGGCCGGATGCCGACCAACTGTAGTTCTCCCCGCTTGGGTGTCTCGAAGGGGAGACGAGCGTATGATGCCCGGTGCTGCGGAGCTCCAGAATCGTTGAGCCGTCAATGTCCTCGAATTTCTTGTACTCCGTCTCTTGGGCGTAGTACCACCAATGGCTATCGGGCGTCGACTGCCGGCCGCTTGTAAGCGTGGGAGAAAGGAAGCGCCCCGCGATCTTCAGCGCCTCCTCGCAGTCAAGGTCCGCGTCCACGAGCCAGCCTGAAGGCTCTCCGCAATGAAGGCCGATGTTCCGGCCGTCCTTGAAGTAGCGCGGAACCTCCTCCGCTCTGACGCGGAGTTTTTGCCAGCCTTGGCGGTTTGGACTCTTCTCACCAGCCGGAACCGGTACAGGGGCCCACCCGCGCTCTATGTAGCCAGCCGCGGCCTCCGTGGTTCCTGAGCCATTGAAGGAAGCGGGCACGATTTCCCTCGTGCGCTCCCGCCCGGGATCTGGTAGCATCATAGATACGTTCCTTTCGTCGTGTTTGGGGACTGTTGATTCGGTCGGGTGTGTAGGCACCCGGCCTCTTTATGCGAGTACAAGCTCTTCAACTTCCCGCTCCGCCTCTTCCGGCGTTACGACGCGCATCTTCACGCATACGAATAGCGTTCGGATGTACCTGCTATGTATCTGCTCGAACGGAACGCCCGCGATGCTCCGCTGCTGCGTGGCCGGGAACCGTTTTCGCTCCGCCCACACGACGTCGATCTCTTCGCGCAAGAGAAGACGCCGTTCGAGCTGCTCGTCCAGGTCCTCCGCGTCCTCTATGAAGCGCCGCAGCTCGTCGAAGTCCATTGCAAGATAAGAATGGCCGGCTTGATCTTCTAGCCATTGTTCGAGTGTTACGGCCTCCACGCCCAACGCATCGGCGGCGTCCCTGTCCCTTGAGATCAGAGTCGTGGCGTCTACGCCTAGAGCCTTCGCTATCTTGCGGATGGTGCGAAATTGAGGTTCTACGCGGCCCCTCTCTATCCTGTTAAGCGTGGCCGGGCCGATGCCCGCCCGCTCCGCGAGTTCCTCTTGCGTTAGCAACGCCTGCTCTCGCGCCCGCTTTACCTGAGTGCCTATCTCGATCACCTCCAATTATCTGTACCGTGCGGAGATTCTACCACAAATGACAGTACAATGATTGACATAAGGCAGTAGGCTGGTAAAATATGGGTGTCAGATAAAGAAAATGGCCCCGCAGGTGCGGATAACACCCCGGAGCCCGGATAGCCTGAAAAGGAGGCCATCGTGAGTAAGTTTACTGCACACGACGAAGACAGCGTGGAGGCGCATTTTTCCTGCTTGGAGCGGCCAGTCTCGCGCCTGGAGGCCCCGCATGGCTGTATAGGCGGGTACGTCTTTATCGGGCACTTGGTCGTGGAAGAGGACGGAGAGGAAAGAGAGATTATCGAGTCTGCGCCGTGTAGGCGCTGTGCCTCCGCCGCGGACGCGCGGCGCATCCAGCGCCCTGGGCTAGCAGAAGAGGAGGAGATGTAGATGAGGAGCGCGAAGCCGAGAGAGCCGCTGGAGGAATCGCTAACGCCAGGAGGCTTTCAGGTGCTCGATAGAAGCGAAGCTATTCCCCTACTTGGGCCGGATGAGGCCCGGAGCCTTACAGACCGGATCAAGGTCCGCTCAGAGGAACTGTGGCATCTCTTGCTAGAAGCCTACGAGGGCGCGGCTCACACCGCTTTGGGCTACAAGTCGTGGGGCGCGTACTTCGAGGCAGAATACGGCGGTGGGAAGAGCCAGGCTTACCGCGTGCTGGACGCCGGGCGGGTCGTGAAGGCTATGGAGGAGGATTCCCCAATTGGGGAACGGCCTGCCATTCCGAACGAATACGTCGCCCGCGAACTTGCTCCCCTAAAAGGCGACCCGGAGACCATGAACCGGGTGTGGGGCGGGGTGGTTGAGGAAGCCCGGCAGACAGGCGAAGGTGTCACCGCCGAAAAGGTGCGGGCCAAAGTCGAGGAACGAAAGGAACCCTCCGCGCCCTGGCCCGACGATGAGTTTATGCTTAAAGGGATGCTGGAAGCTGGACGGACTACGGTCGTCAGCATGGCGAAGGACGGCCACCCAAACCTCGTGGCGTGGGCGAAAGACGGCGGCCTGTTCACCCGCATAGACCGGGCCTCAGAGTGGGGGAACCCATTTGAGGTAGGTAAGGACGGGAACCGAGAGGCCGTCGTTGAAAACTACGACCTGTACTACCTGCCACACAAACCTTCTCTTTTGGCAAAGTTGGACGAATTGCAGGGCAAGGCGCTCGGGTGCTGGTGCGCCCCACAAAGCTGTCATGGCAATGTTTTGGTGAAGGCAGTGCACAGTGAGTAAGACCATGATCCCAGATCAGGTGTTTTACCGACTCCCATGGACAAGAGAGCGGGCGGTCCTATTCCGCGCTCGTGGGGCACGCATCCGTGGGGAAGAAGGCGAGGGATAAAAGCTCTGTTCCGTAACTAAATAGTTAGTTGAGAGAGGGGGATCATGGAGGCGGTCTATGGGCGTCCCCGACCGCGTGAATGCACGAAAGCAAGCGGTCCTATGCTGGTAATGCTCCGGTGCTTACCGGAAGCGTTCTCCGGAACTTTCGGCGGTTTCCGATAAACGTTCTCGGAAGTTCGCTACCCGCTAGCTACTCCAAGCAACGCCAAAAATCACTCATTTGGGGGATACGCCGCCCCCACTCCGGGAGTATGCTGCCCTAGTCACAAGGGATGGCGGGATCGAACCCGTCTTGAGGAAAGGAGCGAAGGATGCGACGAGCGATCCTTCTGTTGACGGTGATGGCAGCGGCGCTTGTGTTGGGCAGCGGGGTGGCCTGGGCGGTCAACAAGATCGGCACAGATGGCCCCGACACTCTGAGGGGCACCAACGGAGCCGACAACCTGGTAGGCCTGGGCGGTAACGACATACTCTTCGCTCTAGCCGGCAAAGACAACCTGCTGGGCGGAGAAGGCAAGGACATCTTGGTTGCCGGTACTCCGCGCCACCCCTCGGGAGGCGACAAGAGTCTAGCTGGCGGCTCTGGCAACGATGTAGTGTTAGGCGGCCGTGGCTCCGACAACATATTGGGCGAAACCGGCAATGATCTTGTACTGGACGTGGACGATTTGAACGATTTCTCCACAGACAAGCTCTCCACTGGAGATGGCAACGACGTGGTCGCCATCTTTAACAATCCTGCGTTCAGGGACGTGGTCACGTGCGGTAGTGGCTTCGACCGGGTCTTTGCTGACAAGAAAGACACGATTGCACCCGACTGCGAGAGGGTGGCTGACGAGGGCGCTGAATTTCAGGCATTGGGCGAGTCCATCCCGCAGAGCTTCTTCGAAGGGTTGAATCCTGATCTCTAAAGATAGGAGCTAACCCCGCCGAAGGTGGAGAGGGTTGGAAGGGGGTCGAGTCTTACAAGACTTCGGCCCTTCTTCTTTCCCTATTCACCCTGTTGCCGAGAGGGCGTCTTCTCGGAAACTCGGTTGCAGGATCCTGGATAAGATCACGTAATACCCCGGCCCGATTGCCCTGGGCCGGCCCTATCCACGCCCGAGGCGGTCGGTATTATCTGAGGTTGGATGCTTATGCAGATATGTGGATGCTACCTCCCGATAATCCTTCTCCACAAAGGCCGCTGCGCGCCTTCCTGAGCGCCTGGGGCGCCGGGGCGGGGCTCTGCCCTCTCCGGCTCCTCCTCGACCGTCACAGCGTCTTCTGGGGACTCCTCCTGTGTAGCCGGGGCCTCGATAGCCCGGATGGTGCGGGCCTGCTCCGCGTTGGCCTGCGCGAGCCCGGCGATAATCTGGTGCAACCTCTCGGTCTCGTCCCCGCGGCGCTCTAGTTGCCGCTCCAGGGACGCCACCCGGTCGAGGAGCTGGGCGACGACGAGCCCGGATTGGTCGGTCGGTTCGCCGGCATTTGGCGATTGGTTCGCCTCCGACGTACCACCGCCCAACAGGACGAACACGGTGCCCCCCTCCTTCGCGGTCGGCAGCGTGCCGCGCTTTATGCGGCTACGGACCGCGCCCTCGGTTATGCCGAGCAGGCCGGCGGCCTGGGCGACGGTTAGGCGTTGGTTCGCCTGCGGTTCGTCTGTGCGCTCCGCTCCCATGCGGGCATACTAGACCCTTCGGGACCGCCGCGCAGGTCCTTAGAAGCAATCCTCGCGCTCCTGCGCGTCCTGTGCGGGCTCCTGCGCCCAGGCGGCGAGCTGGCGCATGGTCACGGCTAGTAGCTCGACAGTGCTTCGCGCCTCCCGGACGCACGAGAGCGCGGTACGGAGGTCCGTCGCGCGATCGGCCCGAAGAAGCAGAGCGCGCGCCTGGGCCAGGAGATCGCCGGCGCGGGAGACCTCCTGGGTCGCCTTCACGGCCTACTCAAAGACGCCCGGAGCGGTCTCCGTCACGGGGGGTCCCCGCCGCTCCCGGAGACCGCGGACAATCTCGTCCTCTCCGAGCCACAGCAAAAGGCAGGTCCCCTGTGTCGGCACCAGACGTTCGACTTCTCCGGGCGCGGCCTGTCGGAGCGCCTCCACGAACGGATGGGCCACTCCGGGTTCTTCGCCGTTGGAGTGCCGGCGACCACGCTCGAACTCGTGCGTAAAACAACTGGGCCATACTTCGGCCTCGGCAAAGCGTGCGATTGAACCATCTCGCAACTCGAAGGTGATCACGTCCTGCGCCGTCTCGCGCTCCAACTTGCGGAGCCTGCCTCTGAGGCTCATGGAGACCACTCCCCGCCCACGACCGCGCGCACGAGGCTCTCGCAAGGATGTGCGAGGATGCTATTCACGACCGGATCGGGCTCGCTGTCTTCTCCAACCTCTAAAGCTTCGCCCTGCCAGCCGGCGACGAGTACCCTTAACCCAATGTCGCTGCCGGTTCGGAACGTCTGTCCGCAATCGGGGCAGACGACGGTAGTGAGGTGTTTGTCCGCGCGCTGCTGGGCGCGTCTTAGTCTAGCTCTAAGTCGCATATTCTCTCCTTTTGCTCTGGCGCTCTAGCGCGGCTTCGAGTTCCTCCAGGCGTGCCTCCAGTTCGTCAACCTCCCTGGCCTTCCTCTCCAGCTCCACGGCCCGGAGGCGAGTGTTTATGAGCTGGTTGGCTACCGATGCGGGCCCGGTCTGTAGGGGATCCGCGCCCTCCGCCCCGAGCACGCGGTCAGTGAGATCGGAGAGCAAACCCTTGATGGCCGCAAGCTCCCGGCTCGGCTTCGAGCGGGCGGCCTTCGAGGCGTTGCGCCTCCTCTCCTCTTTGCGCTCCGGGTCGTGGCTGTAGCAATGCTCCTGCGACGCAGGAACGATGCGCTCGCAAGGGGTCCTATCCGGCTTTTCTCCGGGGCATCGGGCCATCAGCGGTAGCCCCCCCCCCCGGCTGGCCGCGAGCGCGGCCCCCACTTCGCCAGCGGCTCGGAGGATCTCGGAGACCAGCTCCCCCGAGATCCCAACGCTCGAAGAGATTGCGCCCTCCGAGAGTCCCTGCCGGGAGAGCTCGATAACCCGCGCCACGTCACGCCGGCACTCCCGGTAAAGTCGCCTTTTACCCAAACCCCGGCGCCGGCGCCGTGTCGCCAGGGGCGCAGCCAGGGGCGCGGGTATCCTGGGCATGGGTGTTCTTTCCATTAACCCACGGCCGATTCCATCGGAATCTCGCTCTCGATGGCGGCCTCCCCGATAAGCTCCCTTTCGTATACGCTGGCGAAAGAGTAAGCGGTGAGCTTGCCCCTCTGGCGCGGGTTTACGAGGGCCCCGATGGCCGCCGTCGTAGCCTGCTCCACGCTGGCGAGGTAGCCAAAGGCCCGCGCAAGCTCGTTCAGGGCCGCCCTGGGAGCCCTCTGGTCGAAGGGCAGGCGGTCTTCCAGGCGCTTCTGCATCTCCTCCCACCTCGCCTTGAAGAGGCCGCGCTTTTGCGTATCGGGCAGAACCCGGAGCGCCCTTTGGGCCAGCTCCTCGATGGCGCGGCGATCCGCCGGCACGTCGAAGCTCTGCTCGTAGGCGGTCAGCAGCTGGGCAGGGTTTTCGCGCAAATCTCCCAGGAACATAGAGATTGCGCCGTGAGCAGCGGCGAGACGGGCGGGCTCCACGGCGGTGAGCTTCTCAAGCTTGCCTTCCACGCTAGCCTCGGCGGCCTCCACCTTGCGCCGCGCGCCGGTCAAGCGCGCCTCTACGCTCTCGCGCGCGGCGTCTGCGCGCTGGCGACGCTGCTCCTCTACGTGACCCTCTGCGTAGACGCCCTGGGCCTCCATCGCGTTGAGGTCGTCGCGGGCTTCCCTGATCTCCTCGTAGCAGGATCGGGCGGCCCCAAGAGCCGCTTCTATGGCGCTACTTGCGGTGGTGTCCTTTATTTCCTGTAGTGTCGTCACTTGCTCTTCCTCTTCTCGTCGGGTTCGGGCGCCACTACCGGCATCCCGTGCTTGTCCTTTTTCGACTCGGGCCTCGGCCAATATCGGGTGGTCGCCAGCAGCCCCGCTATCCTCTCTCGCGCGGTAATTTCGTTTATTACGGATACCGTCTGTTCGTTCATCGCTCTCCCCTCAAATAAGGATTACAGGAATCACATGGACACGGCTCATCGTGGGGGTCGCGCTCGCACCCCGCGTGGTCCCCCTTCGTCGGTGACGGCGTGACGGCCTTTTCCAGAGTGTCCAGCGACGAGCCCTCCGCCCAATCAGGAGGAGCGAAGACGAATTCCCGGTTCTCGTACTCCTGCAACCTCCTCACCGTGCAGCCGAGACTCTGCGCTGCCGGCCGCGCATAGGACGGCTCACCGCCCGCGTCGCGCAGGATTTGCTGGAGCAGCTCCAGACGTATGCGGCCCAGCACCCTTAGTCGCCCTTCCACGTAGCGCTTGGCGAAGGCCTTGGCCTCAGTCGCGCGGGTACGAAATAACCCCCCGGTGTGGTCCTCCGCGAACTCGTCTACCGGCACTGTGGCGGGGGTTATTTCGTTAAATTCGTACTTCGTTTCTTCGTTAGGGCTCGGCGTGTGTGTGTTATGCGAAGTTGTACGTGTCTCTTCTCTATTACTATCAGTATCTATATATATAGTATGCTTATTAGTATAGTTACTTACGTGGAAATCCTCCCTCTCCAGTGCACGGCGGATTAGCTCTTTGCGCTCCTTTACGCGCTTACGAACTACGAAATTAACGAAATAACTCATGCCGCGTACCACGTTTCGGTTGGACGCCCTCCGGTTTCACCCGCGGCGCTTTGCGAGCGGGCCTTGCCGGCGTGCTCCAGCAGGTTAAGAATCCGTTGCAGGTCCCCCGGTTTCTTATTGCGCCCGAACAGGCCGCTAATCTCTGTCTTAGTCATACCTCCGGGAGAGCCGCGCAGGGCGTTAAGCAGCTTATCGGCGTCCACGTCGCCTAGTTGGTCGCCGAACAAGTGCAAGGCGGAATCCTCGCAGTACCCCCACACGGCGTGCGCGCTCGCCAAGTGCTCGCGGCGAATCTCATTCGAGCCCGCCGCAAGCGCGTAGAGTATTGCGAGTCTTAGTGTTTGGGCCTCCGCCCGTGCGGTTATCATCCCGAACATCCCCGGACGATCTTCCGTAAGTGAGTCGTACATCTCTACCCAGATACTGCGGGCCTCGGGCGCGAAGCTCATCCGGCCGCCGGCGTGATCGAGGGCGCTTCGCAGCCCCCTGATAATCGGGCTCATGTCCACGCTGCTAAGCTCGCCCCCGAACGGGAGTTTCTTGGACCTTCTCACGCACGCCCACAGGAAGCGATTACCGAAACCGTTCGCCGCTTCGCTCTCCACGAGGTGCTTTAGCAGCTCCGTCGAGGTGATGTGTCCCAGGACGCTGATATGAGGCCCTGTCGCCCGTAGAGGGGCATTCCGGGTAAGAGTCGCAAGGTCCCCGCCGTCCCATGCGTTCCGTAGTATCGGGCTCAGGGTGTTGCCCTCGCGCCGGAGAACCTTTAACCCTTGCGAAAGCTCGCCCTCCGCGACAAGCAGCCGTTTGTCGAGGACGCCCTTATCAAGGACCACCGTGTCGCCGTCCTTGTTCTCGCCCTCCACGGCGTCCCGAACCACGTTGATCAGGCCCTCGCCTGAGGATAGTCCGCCGACTATGCGGTTCTGCGCCCACTCCGGCGCGGCGGTTCCGAAGATGTTCTTTACCGGGCTTAAGGACGTGCCCTTGCGCGACCGCGCCGTGTCGCCCACAATCCCCACGAAGAGGTTTCCGTGATGCCGGGTCCCCGAGACCTCCATGTAACCCCGCCTGCCGTAGGAGTTGCCGAAGAGGGTTATGGCGCTAAGCAGTATCGCTACCGGGTCCGCCTCCGTGTGCGGCGCGATGGCCTCTACTATCTCACCGAAAGTCCCCCGGTACGCCGCATCGTCCATGACGGGGAACGGGTATTCTCGCGGCGCGGTCGCGGGGGTGGCCTCCCCGTCGTCGAGCCGTCCCGACCAGTCCCAGAAGCCCGCGAGCTTCC
>MWWE01000139.1_pt1 | contig 12244 bp, 10 predicted proteins | sample 1047301 | NCBI WGS metagenome assembly MWWE01 (sample SAMN06349973, study PRJNA376086) | soil metagenome | isolation source: MS1-1 sample Antarctic (ecotone) soil | place: Antarctica
AGACCACTCTAGTTTTCTGTCTTTAGAGATATGTTCATCTAACCCGCCGAAATTATTATTTTCGGGTAGATATAGCGACTGTGAGGGCTGAAACGTGCTATAATCAGTACACATAGAAAAATCCTTTTACTTTGCAGCGTCCCTAATCGCATGGGGGCGCTGAACCTTTTCTGTTGGGGCTAGAACCCTCTCAATTGTGAAACGCGGGCTAGCAGTAAAGGCCATGCCGGGTTTTGTTTTTGAGGCGTGGTTTCTAGTTCCAGGCGGGGGTAAAGGTTTAGGTCTTTAGACATAACCCGGAATGGCACTGTGAGGTGCAAAATCGTGTCTTGAGAAGCTGAAACGTACTGAAGGGCATATTTAAGCACGCGCGTGCTAAGAGTGGCTTCTGAGGCGTTGCTAGGCACATTAAAATTCGCCCATAGATGCTGAAACTTGCGGGGGTCTTTTTTGTCGGTATTTTCAAGTAGTAGGAGGGCTAGCACATTGGAATCTGTGTATCCTTCATCGCGCCTTATCACCGCCGCGAAAAAAATATCTTCGGTATCAACTGTAGTCATGATTATCCGTTCAAAGCTTTCTTGTTGCCTAGAAGTCCGTTCGTACTCGGGACACCTTTGGATACCTCGAGTAATCTTGCGGGGTAAGCTTCCAACTCTTCAACGGGTATCTGGAACGCCCCATGATGAACCCTTATGCTTCTTATTCCACCTTCCTGTAAGCCTTTATAGACAGCGTTTATGCCTATCTTGATTCCTAGTTCTTCAGTTAGATACCTATGAAACACTTGGGGGCTGACGTATCGCGGGTTTAATTTCATATTTGAATCCTTTCTAATTATTCTCATTGTTATCTAATGCTTCACTAATAATTGTAGCATAATGAACTACGGTTTAGCAACGTTGACAAGGAACACGCGCACGGTTTTGATTTCAGTAACAGCTAAATCAATTTCAAGGGGTTACAGAATGCCTAAAGGGGATAATCCAGCATTATGCAGTGTCCACAAAACCACCGTTTAATGGACACTTTAGATTCAGAACACGCCAACGGGTTTATTGGACTAAAAGGTGTCTATAAACCCATCTATTTATCTATGTCCGGTTAAACTCTTAATTTTAAGTTTCTGGACCGTTCGATAAAATGCTTCAATTGAGGCAGCACAAAATAACCCTGTAGCTGCTATAGGTTCAAATGTTAGAGTTTCGGCATGGCTGAAGTCGAGATGCTTTTCAGTGCGCGGCATTTATCGAACGAATTAGGGATAACGCTTCAAATGCTATCCAAGTACGCACAGGCTTATACCAAACTGACAAAACGACAAATCAAGAAACAGGGTCGGGACGGGCGGCACTTTACTTCGGAACAGAGGGAAGTCATAAAGAACGCCCGCGATATGGTGAGAACTCAAACGGGTATGACAGTAGATGAGGCTATGAAACGGGCGCTTGTATTTGATTCTGCGGCGCTAGAGGTCGAATCATGGGGAGATACAACAGGATTTGACTTAGACCGGCTTAAACAAGCCCTGAATGAAGCTGTGACGTTACCGCTTATAGGTGAGATACAGGCTTTACGGTTAGAAGTTCAAGAGTTAAAACAAGCTAGAGAGTTATCACAACCCGCCGCCGCCGAAATAAAAAATCCGGCACAGAGAGAAAAAAATCATTCTTTATTGGTTAGGTTGATTATTAGACTCGAGTCTTTTTTGAGGCGGTAGGAACTCTTTCTCTTTTCCCGCCGATTTTTATTTTTGGACGCCCAGTGTCAAAATAATTGTATGTTCTCAGATGTATTACTGCCTCTAATCGTTTTCCCCTTGATATTGTTCGTTATCGGTCAAACCTTATTAATTTACTACGGTGACCGTTTTAGAAACTGGACCGCACAACGTTCTACAGAGAAAATGATTGGGCGAGTTAAACAGCTTAAAAATGATATTGAAGAAGCGCGCGAAATGTCACGTACCATGACCCCGAGAGGTCACGTCTCCTCGATGTTGCTATCTCTTTTATGTAGCGTTTTACCGGCTACCATCACGCTTATTTTTCTTGTGTTATTGATACTCGTTGGAAATCTTATTGGGGAGGCTTCGACAAATCTAAATTCTGTATCAAAGTATGTTTATTTCGCTTCTGATATCCTTGTGATGATTAGTTTGTTATGGATGTCTTTCCTACTGTGGCGCGTTTTCTACAATGAAACTTTCAGATATTTAACTAAATTACTGAGAAATAGTATTTCGTTCGACAAGTTTGAAACAGAAACCACCCAAGCTATCGAACATTTAGAAGGTCGAATAAAGCGTATGGAGAAGTGAGAGTACTATGTTTACACTATGCCCGATTTTTATTTTGTGCGGCAATGAGGTAATGTTTGTTCAATTGGAGTTAGATGCTTGAAGTAATAGCTAGGTAAACCCTAGCAGCGCATAAGCCCAAAGGACGAATCCCCGGATGTTAGAAGCATCCGAGGAATCTAGGTGCAAAACTCTGTCTATCGCTAAAAACAGAGTAGCGCCTAGCGTCTTACCCCGTCAAGTTTTTTGCTTCAAACGGAGATGCAATGGTTTTACTCGAAACTGCCGATAATGCCGCAGGTGTTGCAAATGCACTAGCGGAAAGACTCCCCGAAAACCTATCTAAGACCGCTGTACGGCTGTTTAAGGCGTTGGTCGGCGTAGCCGTTGAAACTATTCGAGAGAAAAATTACAGCCCCGCTACTACACATTTCACGATGCACCTTCCCTTAGAGGTGTTGGCTAGCGTCTGTAAAATGCACCGGGTAACAGCGTTTCGGAACTTACCGGCGCTGCGGGCGTTAGGCGTGTTGGACTACCGACCGCACAAAGGAACCCTTAGAGGTGAGACGGTCAACACGGGCACCTTGTTTTGTGTTCGATTAAACCCTTCTGTTGGAAGTAGGGCAAAACTTTCATATCAGGATTTGAAACACAAATGGCGCGATTTAGACAAGGATGTGCGGCGCAAAAGGACAGCCTACAGGCAGCTAAAAGATGGTTTGCAACAGTCAAAGACTCTACCTAGAGATGAGTGTAATCTTGAAGCGTTGACAGTTTGGACGTTAAACCAACCTGATATAACCCCCGTTACTTCTGATAGTTGCAAAGCTACAAAGGGCGACCTACACACGATTTTAGATATCTTTGCCGCGAAAAAAAATAAAAAGGCGGAAAAGATAAGGTTTGCTGCGGATGCTATCTCTGTGGCGCTTAATGACAGCAGGTCGAAACGCTTTTACATGCGGCTGCTGTGGGCTGCTGAGAGGCGTAGGGCGGTTACAGGGCAGGATTACGCGTCAAAGGTGCTAGCAGTGGTTTTAAGGGCTGCTGTAGATGTTCAAGAGGGGTTTGCAAAGAGGGGAGGTGCTTTAGCTGTTAGCAGAATGAAAGCTAGTGGGATGTATGAAGATATTTTACTCGAGTAAAAAGCTACTTCGATAATTCCGCCGCGAAAAAAAATAAAACGGCGCAGATGGAACCGTCTATTTTTACCCAGGGGGGGTAGTTCTACATTGGTTATCTAGCTGCCTGATACTTCTTTTGTCTTTTTTAGGTGAATTGGACGATGCCCCCGTACCTAGGGGGTAGGGGGTCTATCAAGGTGTTTTGCACGTTTAGCTTGATAGTGTATAAGTACCCTTTCATGTGTATATTTATTTATTTTCGGCGCAAAGTTAAATAGCGTCTGTCACGCTAGACATAGTGTTAAATGCCTATAGATGTTCTATTTCTAATTTGATACTTTAATGGTTAATCTTACCTTTAGCTTATAAGGAGATGTTCCAGTCTTCATTTCCCGCCGCGATATTTTTTTTGCGGCGCTGGCAAAAAGGTTCCCCCCAGACCCCCCTCCAAAAAGCGAGTAAACTAATACCCCAAATACCTATGAAACCCGAAGGCACTAGGATGGTCTTTTTTAGCGTGGTTTTAACCTTGAATCGCGTTGAAGGTGGGGCATAAACTGAGACATCAAACTAGACGCAAACAGGTAAGTTCCGGGTGTTGAGATATCACCCTCGAATCCGGGGTTATCTAAGTGCGAACGTATAGCAGGCCAGTTATCTTTTAACCACGCGGGATACCCCGCTAACAGTTCGTGGTAATCACGGTAGACAGTGAACAAATTCTTGATTATGGTTCTGTCTTTATGAGTTAGTGCATTAGATTTAGCGTCAGGGCCGTATATCAGACGGGCGTAGTCCTTTATGAACCGTTGCTTAGGGCTAGGGTTACGCTTCATAGCTTGTGTCTTTTCAGTCCAGGTTGACCGGCTAAGCGGGGTACGTTACGCGGTGCCGTCGCTGCCTTAGCTGCTAGGTAAGTCTCATAATTCAGAACAGACCATGGCGCTACTGGCTTAGCGAGGTACTCGAACAGACCTTGTTCTTTTCCAGGCCATAAAGGTTTCACCACTTCGCTAGCGTCGAATATCAGGTAATCAAGCGACGCGGCGGCGGTGGCTATCAGATGCACGTGTACCCCGCCATTTTTACCACATTCAATCTTGAAAAAGTAGGGCCGTGGTATCCGGTCGGCTATCGCAGCCTTGATACCATCGGCTACAAACTCGAAATACATGTGTTCCGGGTCGGCGTAAATGGTCGGGTCAAGGTTCAGGTGCCCCATGTGCAAGCTGTAAAGGTAAACAGGGGTGTTGGGGTAGTCGAGTTGCTTCAGTAGCCGTGACGCCCATCCTGAAGGCTTTAGGGCAGCCTTAGCAGTGGCCTTGCGTCTTTTACCTGTTGTGTAAAATTTGTCCGTTGGGAATTCAGGGTATGACTCGAAATAGCGGTGGGCTGCTTCACGAGGTTCATAGTTTGCGCGGCAAAACTTATTGTAGCCGTTTGCTTTAGACCACTCTAGTTTTCTGTCTTTAGAGATATGTTCATCTAACCCGCCGAAATTATTATTTTCGGGTAGATATAGCGACTGTGAGGGCTGAAACGTGCTATAATCAGTACACATAGAAAAATCCTTTTACTTTGCAGCGTCCCTAATCGCATGGGGGCGCTGAACCTTTTCTGTTGGGGCTAGAACCCTCTCAATTGTGAAACGCGGGCTAGCAGTAAAGGCCATGCCGGGTTTTGTTTTTGAGGCGTGGTTTCTAGTTCCAGGCGGGGGTAAAGGTTTAGGTCTTTAGACATAACCCGGAATGGCACTGTGAGGTGCAAAATCGTGTCTTGAGAAGCTGAAACGTACTGAAGGGCATATTTAAGCACGCGCGTGCTAAGAGTGGCTTCTGAGGCGTTGCTAGGCACATTAAAATTCGCCCATAGATGCTGAAACTTGCGGGGGTCTTTTTTGTCGGTATTTTCAAGTAGTAGGAGGGCTAGCACATTGGAATCTGTGTATCCTTCATCGCGCCTTATCACCGCCGCGAAAAAAATATCTTCGGTATCAACTGTAGTCATGATTATCCGTTCAAAGCTTTCTTGTTGCCTAGAAGTCCGTTCGTACTCGGGACACCTTTGGATACCTCGAGTAATCTTGCGGGGTAAGCTTCCAACTCTTCAACGGGTATCTGGAACGCCCCATGATGAACCCTTATGCTTCTTATTCCACCTTCCTGTAAGCCTTTATAGACAGCGTTTATGCCTATCTTGATTCCTAGTTCTTCAGTTAGATACCTATGAAACACTTGGGGGCTGACGTATCGCGGGTTTAATTTCATATTTGAATCCTTTCTAATTATTCTCATTGTTATCTAATGCTTCACTAATAATTGTAGCATAATGAACTACGGTTTAGCAACGTTGACAAGGAACACGCGCACGGTTTTGATTTCAGTAACAGCTAAATCAATTTCAAGGGGTTACAGAATGCCTAAAGGGGATAATCCAGCATTATGCAGTGTCCACAAAACCACCGTTTAATGGACACTTTAGATTCAGAACACGCCAACGGGTTTATTGGACTAAAAGGTGTCTATAAACCCATCTATTTATCTATGTCCGGTTAAACTCTTAATTTTAAGTTTCTGGACCGTTCGATAAAATGCTTCAATTGAGGCAGCACAAAATAACCCTGTAGCTGCTATAGGTTCAAATGTTAGAGTTTCGGCATGGCTGAAGTCGAGATGCTTTTCAGTGCGCGGCATTTATCGAACGAATTAGGGATAACGCTTCAAATGCTATCCAAGTACGCACAGGCTTATACCAAACTGACAAAACGACAAATCAAGAAACAGGGTCGGGACGGGCGGCACTTTACTTCGGAACAGAGGGAAGTCATAAAGAACGCCCGCGATATGGTGAGAACTCAAACGGGTATGACAGTAGATGAGGCTATGAAACGGGCGCTTGTATTTGATTCTGCGGCGCTAGAGGTCGAATCATGGGGAGATACAACAGGATTTGACTTAGACCGGCTTAAACAAGCCCTGAATGAAGCTGTGACGTTACCGCTTATAGGTGAGATACAGGCTTTACGGTTAGAAGTTCAAGAGTTAAAACAAGCTAGAGAGTTATCACAACCCGCCGCCGCCGAAATAAAAAATCCGGCACAGAGAGAAAAAAATCATTCTTTATTGGTTAGGTTGATTATTAGACTCGAGTCTTTTTTGAGGCGGTAGGAACTCTTTCTCTTTTCCCGCCGATTTTTATTTTTGGACGCCCAGTGTCAAAATAATTGTATGTTCTCAGATGTATTACTGCCTCTAATCGTTTTCCCCTTGATATTGTTCGTTATCGGTCAAACCTTATTAATTTACTACGGTGACCGTTTTAGAAACTGGACCGCACAACGTTCTACAGAGAAAATGATTGGGCGAGTTAAACAGCTTAAAAATGATATTGAAGAAGCGCGCGAAATGTCACGTACCATGACCCCGAGAGGTCACGTCTCCTCGATGTTGCTATCTCTTTTATGTAGCGTTTTACCGGCTACCATCACGCTTATTTTTCTTGTGTTATTGATACTCGTTGGAAATCTTATTGGGGAGGCTTCGACAAATCTAAATTCTGTATCAAAGTATGTTTATTTCGCTTCTGATATCCTTGTGATGATTAGTTTGTTATGGATGTCTTTCCTACTGTGGCGCGTTTTCTACAATGAAACTTTCAGATATTTAACTAAATTACTGAGAAATAGTATTTCGTTCGACAAGTTTGAAACAGAAACCACCCAAGCTATCGAACATTTAGAAGGTCGAATAAAGCGTATGGAGAAGTGAGAGTACTATGTTTACACTATGCCCGATTTTTATTTTGTGCGGCAATGAGGTAATGTTTGTTCAATTGGAGTTAGATGCTTGAAGTAATAGCTAGGTAAACCCTAGCAGCGCATAAGCCCAAAGGACGAATCCCCGGATGTTAGAAGCATCCGAGGAATCTAGGTGCAAAACTCTGTCTATCGCTAAAAACAGAGTAGCGCCTAGCGTCTTACCCCGTCAAGTTTTTTGCTTCAAACGGAGATGCAATGGTTTTACTCGAAACTGCCGATAATGCCGCAGGTGTTGCAAATGCACTAGCGGAAAGACTCCCCGAAAACCTATCTAAGACCGCTGTACGGCTGTTTAAGGCGTTGGTCGGCGTAGCCGTTGAAACTATTCGAGAGAAAAATTACAGCCCCGCTACTACACATTTCACGATGCACCTTCCCTTAGAGGTGTTGGCTAGCGTCTGTAAAATGCACCGGGTAACAGCGTTTCGGAACTTACCGGCGCTGCGGGCGTTAGGCGTGTTGGACTACCGACCGCACAAAGGAACCCTTAGAGGTGAGACGGTCAACACGGGCACCTTGTTTTGTGTTCGATTAAACCCTTCTGTTGGAAGTAGGGCAAAACTTTCATATCAGGATTTGAAACACAAATGGCGCGATTTAGACAAGGATGTGCGGCGCAAAAGGACAGCCTACAGGCAGCTAAAAGATGGTTTGCAACAGTCAAAGACTCTACCTAGAGATGAGTGTAATCTTGAAGCGTTGACAGTTTGGACGTTAAACCAACCTGATATAACCCCCGTTACTTCTGATAGTTGCAAAGCTACAAAGGGCGACCTACACACGATTTTAGATATCTTTGCCGCGAAAAAAAATAAAAAGGCGGAAAAGATAAGGTTTGCTGCGGATGCTATCTCTGTGGCGCTTAATGACAGCAGGTCGAAACGCTTTTACATGCGGCTGCTGTGGGCTGCTGAGAGGCGTAGGGCGGTTACAGGGCAGGATTACGCGTCAAAGGTGCTAGCAGTGGTTTTAAGGGCTGCTGTAGATGTTCAAGAGGGGTTTGCAAAGAGGGGAGGTGCTTTAGCTGTTAGCAGAATGAAAGCTAGTGGGATGTATGAAGATATTTTACTCGAGTAAAAAGCTACTTCGATAATTCCGCCGCGAAAAAAAATAAAACGGCGCAGATGGAACCGTCTATTTTTACCCAGGGGGGGTAGTTCTACATTGGTTATCTAGCTGCCTGATACTTCTTTTGTCTTTTTTAGGTGAATTGGACGATGCCCCCGTACCTAGGGGGTAGGGGGTCTATCAAGGTGTTTTGCACGTTTAGCTTGATAGTGTATAAGTACCCTTTCATGTGTATATTTATTTATTTTCGGCGCAAAGTTAAATAGCGTCTGTCACGCTAGACATAGTGTTAAATGCCTATAGATGTTCTATTTCTAATTTGATACTTTAATGGTTAATCTTACCTTTAGCTTATAAGGAGATGTTCCAGTCTTCATTTCCCGCCGCGATATTTTTTTTGCGGCGCTGGCAAAAAGGTTCCCCCCAGACCCCCCTCCAAAAAGCGAGTAAACTAATACCCCAAATACCTATGAAACCCGAAGGCACTAGGATGGTCTTTTTTAGCGTGGTTTTAACCTTGAATCGCGTTGAAGGTGGGGCATAAACTGAGACATCAAACTAGACGCAAACAGGTAAGTTCCGGGTGTTGAGATATCACCCTCGAATCCGGGGTTATCTAAGTGCGAACGTATAGCAGGCCAGTTATCTTTTAACCACGCGGGATACCCCGCTAACAGTTCGTGGTAATCACGGTAGACAGTGAACAAATTCTTGATTATGGTTCTGTCTTTATGAGTTAGTGCATTAGATTTAGCGTCAGGGCCGTATATCAGACGGGCGTAGTCCTTTATGAACCGCTGCTTAGGGCTAGGGTTACGCTTCATGCTTGTGTCTTTTCAGTCCAGGTTGACCGGCTAAGTGGGGCACGTTACGCGGTGCCGTCGCTGCCTTAGCAGCTAGGTAAGTTTCATAGTTCAGAACAGACCACGGCGCTGCTGGCTTAGCTAGATACTCGAACAGCCCTTGTTCTTTTCCAGGCCATAAAGGTTTCACCACTTCGCTGCCCTCAAATATCAAATAATCAAGCGACGCGGCGGCGCTGGCTATCAGATGCACGTGTACCCCGCCATTTTTGCCACATTCAATCTTGAAAAAGTAGGGCCGTGGTATCCGGTCGGCTATCGCGGCCTTGATACCGTCGGCTACAAAATCAAAATACATGTGTTCGGGGTCGGCGTAAATGGTCGGGTCTAGGTTTAAATGCCCCATGTGCAGGCTGTAGAAATAAGCCTTCAGGATGGGGTAATCCAGTTGCTTCAGTAGCCGTGTACCCCATCCTAAAGGCTTAAGCGCAGCCTTGGCAGTGGCAGCCCGCTTGTTACCCGTTGTAAAAAATTTATCCGTTGGGAATTCAGGGTATGACTCGAAATATCTATAAGCTGCTTCACGTGGTTCATAGTTTTGGCGGCAAAATTTATTGTAGCCGTTTGCTTTAGACCACTCTAGTTTTCTGTCTTTAGAGATGTGTTCATCTAACCCCCCGAAAATAATAATTTCGGGTAGATATATCGACTGTGAGGGCGAAAACGTGCTATAATTAGTACACATAGAAAATCCTTTTGCTTTTGCAGCGTCCCTAATCGCATGGGGGCGCTGCTTTCTTTTGGGTTAGAACACTCTCAATTTTGAGACACGATTTAAAAGAAAATTCCAAGCCGGGTTATCTGGCTGTGAAGTCTGTTCGACCTCCAGGCGCGGATATTGTTCTAAGTCGTTAGAGGATGGTTCAAAAGGCACTGTGAGATGCAATGTAGTAGCCCTAGAAGGGCTTACATACTTCAAAGCTAGTCTCAGTACGCGCGTAGCGATGTAAGCAGGTGTGGCGTCTGTAGGTACGTTGAATGAAGACCACACTTGTTCAAACCTTTGGGGGTCTTTGGGGTCTTCATTCTGTAGCAGTACCAAACATAAAATGTTGGATTCCGAGTAACCAGGATTCTTTTTTACGATTGCGGCCAAAAATATATTTTCGGTTGATAATGTGGTCATGGTTATCCGTTCAAAACTTTCTTATTTCCTAGCAAACCATTCGAGGAGGGAACACCTTTGGATACCTCTAGCAATCTTGAAGGGTAAGCTTCCAACTCTTCAACGGGTATCTGGAAAGCGCCGTGATGCACGCGAATAGCACGAATAGAACCTTCCTGTAATCCTTGGTACACTGCATTAATACCAATTTTTATGCCTAGTTCCTCTTTCAAGTAACGGTGAAACACTTGGGGGCTGACGTATCGCGGGTTTAATTTCATATTTGAATCCTTTCTAATCTTTCTCATTGTCATATAACTCTTCACTCATAATTGTAGCATAATGAACTACGGTTTAGCAACGTTGACAAGGAACACGCGCACGGTTTTGATTTCAGTAACACCTATATCAATTTCAAGGGTTACAGAATGACTTTGTGGCAAATATTTATCTGTTGAGAATTCTTTATCGATTTATTCCAATTCCAAAAATTCCAGAAAACCTTCATTTAATGGAATTTTTTGGCGGGTAGGTTCTTATCGTGTTTTTGGGCCTTTTTTGGGCCTTTTTTGCCACTTTTTGAGAAATTCCAGAATACCCCCCCAAAAGATTTGATTTCAGGACAGGGGGGAGGTGTTAAGATTTCGACAATATAAAAGACCGTGCGCGCAAACACACGGCCTACCAACTAGACACTGATAGGTTAGCGCATAGGTCGGAAAAGGGCAAGTGATGCTACCGACTTTTCAGGTTGAAAATGCAGTATCCGCTTCGGAAATACTAGCGGAGAGATTACCCAAAACCCTTCCAGCGCAAGCTAAGCGCGTTTATCAAGCTTTGCTAATACCTGCCTTAGAGAATGCTAGAGAACGTAGCTATGTGAATCCTTCCAGAGTCACATTTCATTGCCCCGCAGAAATTATTTCTATGGCGCTAGGTATTAGCAGAATGACATTGTGGCGTGCTGTTCAAGTTTTGAAGGCTGCTGGCTTGATAGACAATCGCCCGGTAAAGGGTAACTGTCGTGGGCAGGTAAGGAATACGGGGTCGGTTTGGCAGGTCCGGTTAACGCCAAACCACGGTAGCAGGTGCAAACTCAGCTATGAAGAGTTAAAGCACTCGTGGCGACCTAACTTCAACGATGAAATAAGGCGTGGGAAAAGCAGTTACAGGGCACTTGTTACATACAGAAGAACATCCAATGAACTAGATATAGACTTACTACGTAAATGGTCCGTTGATTCTTTTAAACACTCAAACCCCGTTGATACTTCTGTATGTAACAAGCCCAAAAATGCCGTGCTAGAGGCGTTGCTAGACGTTTCGTCTGCTAGGCCAGGTCGGGATACCGTTGCACGGGTTGACCTAGCAGCCCAGGCGCTTGCTACGGCCTTAGCAGACGCCAGGTCGCTACAGTTTTACAGGTTGATAGTTTGGAACGCTTTAAAGGCGTCTCAGCGAGGTGTAGACCTGTTCCAGGTGCTTTACCAGGTAGCAATTCGGGCTAGGGTAGATGTTCGAGAGAATTGGTCACGTAAAGGTGGCGCTGTCTTTACTAGCAGGTTGAAGCAAACAGAGTTTTGGGATGAATTGATGAGGTGTTGAAGCTACTTTTGTTTTTCGCGGCAAAAACAAAATAAAAATGGCGCAGATATAACCGTTTCTTACCCCAGCCGGGGGGTAGCTACATGGGTCATCTACCCGCCTGATACTTCTTTTGTCTTTTTTAGGTGAATTGGACGATGCCCCCGTACCTAGGGGGTAGGTGTTTTGCACGTTTAGCTTGCTAGTGTATAAGTAACCTTTCTCGTGTATATTTATTTATTTTCGGCGCGAGGTTAAATAGCGTCTGTCACGCTAGATAGAGTATGAAATGGCTATAGGTGCTATATTGCTAGTTTGGTATTTTAATGGTTAATCTTACCTTATAGCTTATAAGGTAATTCTTTTGAGTCTTCAGTCTTT
>MWWE01000140.1_pt1 | contig 12216 bp, 12 predicted proteins | sample 1047301 | NCBI WGS metagenome assembly MWWE01 (sample SAMN06349973, study PRJNA376086) | soil metagenome | isolation source: MS1-1 sample Antarctic (ecotone) soil | place: Antarctica
CGAATATAGATGAGAAATGGAAAATTAAAGGAAAATGGAAAGAGGAAGATGGATAAATGAAATGTTTGTTTCAAACCAAATTTATCGGTTTTCATTTTCCATTAAATTCTATTGTTCGGTTTCCAATACTTTTTCAATTAAACACGCAAAATCCCGATGTTGAAAAGGGAATTGCCAGAAAGCAAGCAAATGAACGCCCGAAGACACTTTCTCAGCAGAGAAACAAACCTCTGCCGAAACGCATAGATCAATATCCATCGCTGAGAGATTATTACAACGATTTTGACGAATTCAGCGTGACGGAAATTGAAAAAGACAAATACACGGCATTTCTTGGAACTTTGGACGATGTAGAAAAATCAATTTTGAACGCAAATAATTATTTTTATGTTGTTGATTTGAAGAATGTCGGCGGATTGGTGATGCCCGTAATATTAAAGGTCGAATATGTTGACGGAACAAGCGAAGAAATCCGCATTCCCGCACAAATCTGGCGTTATGATAATTTTAATGTTTCAAAACTGATCGTTACAAAAAAAGAAGCGAAAGCGATTATTCTTGACCCGAATCTGGAAACCGCCGACACGGATTTAACCAATAATTTCTTCCCGCGTCGCACGCTTCCGACACGCTTTCAAGTTTTCAAATCAAGACAGTGTTCAGATTTAGAACCAAGTCAGTAGCGGAAAATGGAAAATGGAAAACGGAAAATGTGAAGAATTGGCAGATTGCCTTTTGAAGTAGATTAATAAAATGTTGAAAAAATTAACAAAATGTTTAGTTGTTGTAATTTTTATGTCTGCTGCAAATTCATTTGCTTACGGCAAGCATAAATATCACACGAGTTTTACGACGGTTGATTACAATACGCAGGAAAATTTACTGGAAATTTCGATCAAAGTTTTTGCCCACGATCTTTTGCCGTCGTTGGAAAAACAACATAAGCAAAAGATTGATCTGGAAAACACTAAAGATATTGATAAGATTTTGGAAGATTATCTGGCTGAGAAATTTGTTTTCAAGACCAAATCCAATCAAATCAAACAATTTAAATGGATTGGTAAAGAACTTGAAACAGAAGTTATACTTTTCTATATCGAGATTCCGTTTGACGAAGAATTAGAAGGTGCGGAACTTAAAAACACTTTGTTTTTTGAAAATTTCAGAGAACAGGTAAATTTGGTTCACTTCAAATATGAAGATAAAAAAGCCGATTTAATGTTCAAAGTCGGCGATAGTTTTAAGAAAATTACTCACAATACGAAAAGTGATAAATAATTATTTTTGTTATAAAGAGGTTTAAGAAATATTTATGAAAATAGCATTAAACGGTGCGACGACAATGCACGCGGATTTGGAAACGGATATTAAAGCGGCAAGTGAAGCGGGTTATGAACTTTTGGAAATTTGGGCGGCGAAATTGCGTGAATTTTTGAAAAACAAAACAACCAATGATTTGAAAGAATTATTGGAAGAACACGATTTAGAACCATATTCGATAAATTCAATCGAACATATAACTTTCAGAATGGCGGAAGATTACGAAAAGATCAAGGCTGAATGTGAGGAATTATGCAAAATTGCAGGTGAGATTGATTGCCCGTATGTTGTTGTAGTTCCGGGAAAGTTACCTGAAAATGCAACAAAAGATGAAATTATTGATGAATCCGTAAAAGTCTTGAACGAACTCGGCGATATTGCGGAAAAATACAATGTTTCATTGGCTTTCGAGTTTCTTGGACAGACTGATTGCTCGGTTCAAACGCTTGATCTTTGCAACGAAATTGTTGAAAAAGTTGACCGGGAAAATATCGGAAATGTAATTGATACTTTTCATTTTTATGCAGGGAACTCTAGTTTTGAAGCTATCGAAAAAATGAAGCCCGAAAAGCTATTTATTTTTCACATAAACGATGCGGAAGACCTGCCGAAAGAACAATTAACCGACGCACACAGAGTTTATCCGGGCGAGGGAATTTTGCCGATAAAAGAAATAAAGGCAAAATTTGATGAGATCGGTTATGACAGAATGGTTTCGGTTGAAATTTTCCGCCCCGAATACTGGAATGAAAACCCGTTTGAAGTTGCCGAAAAAGCCAGACGTGCGACGATGGATGTTTTGGATATTCAAAGTTCTGCGGTTGGCGGAATCTGGTAAAAGTAAAAAGTAAAAAGTAAAAAAGAGTTTTATGGAATCCTAAAAATAATTTTATGGACAAAATTAAAATCGGGATAATCGGGACGGGTTATATCGGCAATGTTCACGGGCGGATTTATTCGGGATTTGAGAATGCAGAAGTTTCTGCATTATTTGATATCGTTCCCGAAAAAGCTGAAAAAACTTCACGGACAATTGGCGGAAAGGTTTGCGAATCGCGTGAAGAATTATTTGATATTTGCGATGCAGTTCTTGTTTGCACGCCGAATAAAACTCATATCGAAATTGCGACCGACGCGGTCAATCACGAAAAGCACGTTTTTTGCGAAAAGCCTTTTGCAATTGGAATTAAAGATGCCAAAACATTGCTTGAAACAGCAAATAACGGAAAAGGAGTTTTTCAGGTCGGACACAATCGCCGATATGCACCGGTTTATGCAAAATTGAAAGATTTGCTGAAAGAAGACAAAGCACATTCGGCACAAATCAAAATGAACCGCGGCGAATTGGTAAACCCTGTATGGACTGGCGATGTAAATATTACGGGCGGATTTTTGTATGAAACTACGATTCATCTTTTTGATATGATGCGATTTCAATTCGGTGAAATCGCGGAGTTGGTCGCTTATGGTTCACAGCACGAATATCCCGAACTTGATGAGTTTTCGATAATCTTCAAATTTAAAAACGGTTTTCATTGCACGTTTGCTTCTTCATCCGATGCAAGCTGGCATTTTCCGTTTGAACGCATCGAAGTTTTTTGTCATCACCGCACAATTATGACGCAGGAAATGGAGCATTTAATTGATTCACGCGGAATGGATGCGGATTTTGAAACACTTTCGTGGGCGATGACCGAAAAAGAAGAGCGTTGGGGATATGTGCAGGAAGATTTGGCGTTTATTGATTCGATTCTTGAAGCAAAAGAGCCGCCCGTTACGGCACTTGACGGATTTAAATCAGTCGAACTTGTCGAATCGGTTTACAAAGCAATTGAAACGGGCGAAAGAATCAAATTTTCATAAAGAGCATTTATAAGTCGCAATTATTTCATCACAGTTCGTATTCTTTTTTAACTTTTTTATAGCATTCACAGCAAAATTTTTCTATTTTATGGTAAAATTCCGGACGCTTCAAGTTGAACAAATTTGGTTAACAAATACTCATTACTTTTATTTTTATAAAAATATCTTTCAATAATTTAGCTTTCACACCTGAACAATTATCAAACTTTTTTCAGGTATGATACGTTATAATATATGTAGCATAGATTTTAATTATTGGTAGAAATTGGGGCGGATATGATTCAATGTCAATATTGCGGGCAAGTAAACTCGGCTGGAAGTAATTTTTGTCGTTTCTGCGGATTAAAATATAATCAACCGCATCAAATAAATCAAGAAAATCGAACAAGTTATGAGTATTCTCCACCGCGTCCCTATTCCTGGAAAACGGATGAATTAGAATTACAGCCTGAAAAACAAACCAAACCTATAAACCAAGTGCGTCCTTTAGTGAGCCAGCCGCCTCAGCCGACGAGAAAAGATATGCCGATCCCGTTTCATTCTCCTGCTCAATTTCAACAGAATATAATGCCCTATGAAAACATTTGTCCGCGTTGTTCCAGTCAGGCATTTCCACGAATTGAAAAGAAAATTTCAACGACGGGCTGGATAGTTTTTGCAGTTTTACTGATGACGATTTTTCCTCTGTTCTGGATTGGTTTGTTGATAAAGGAAGAAGTAAGAGTTTGTCCGGTTTGTGATTTAAGAATTAAGAAATAATTGCCTACTGTAATTCATCGCCAATTATTTTCGATAATAATAGCCTTTCGGATGTTCTATTTTTACTTCCGGATTGGAACTGTCAACTTCGATTTTGTAATAGTCTTTTTTCATATGAGTCGAAATAAAAGTTAAGGCAAATTGCCGGCTGAGAGCGAGAGTTAAATCACGGAAAAAAGGTTGGTATGAGATAGGCGTAAATGTTCCCTGAAAAAAAGCCTTGCCGCCCGTTTCTTCTGAAATTCTTAGTAGAGAACCCTGTCCATTATTGACCAATAATGAATTTCCGCTTTCGGTATATGTCGCCGCTGAGTAAAAGGAATAAACTGCGACACTGTTTCTTTGTGCCTTCAGAATTGCTCGGTCTAAATCCAAACTTTGTCCGGGTGTCGAACCATTTATGCCTTGTGAAACATCCAAGCCATCGGAAATTAGTAAAATCGCCCGTCTTCCATTTGGCTGTCCCTGAAATCTTTTTATGGTATCCATCACACCATCATACGGATTTCGCGGGGCAACTGCTGAATTGCTTATGACGATTCTTAATGATTTTGCGGCTGCATCCAAATCCTGTGTGAAATTTTGTCTGATTTGAAGCGAACCGCTGCGAATATATGCAACCATCACACGCGAATCTTTCGGCAGACTGCGAATAAAATTCGCCAAATCTTTTAACTGCAAATTTACGTCTGATGAAAGGTCGTCTTGTATCAAAACTGCCAATGAAAGCGGAGTGTTGCTGACGCTTCTGATTGAAAGGATTGTTTGGTCTTCTTCATTTTCTTTAAGAGTTATATCACCTGCTTCGACAAATTCACCGGCTTGTTTTTCCTTTAATTCTTTTTTGGTAAAAATAGTGACGGGAATAGTCATAATACGGACGGTATCCTGACCTCTCTGCATTTTTCTTTCGCCATTTTCCTGAGCAAAAGCGAAGTTAGGTAATAGTAGAAAAGACAGGAAGAAAACTAATAAACGCAGTAATTTAGAATTTGACATAGACACCTTTTAATCGTATTGGATATTATATTTTTACCAAAATTATTTACATTACAGAAAAGCCTTTGAATTATGATGCAGCTAATTTGAATAAAGTTTATAGAATATGTAGAGTAAATCCAACAGATGAGTGATTTAATTCCGACAAGATACGAAATAACGAAAAAAGATGTTAATAAAGACAGGCTTTTGAAGACGACGGCTGTTTCCTTGCCGATCGTGCTATCCGTCCTTCCCGCATTAGCTTTTTTTATAATGGGAATGTTGTTCGGCACAGCCCCGCCTGTAACGGCATTTTATTTCTTTCTGAGCATAATTTCGCTGATCGTGGGACTTATCGGCGGCGGAATAGGTTCAGCTTTTACGCTGATGTATCGCTCAAAATGGCTCGGACAACTCAGGGAAAAAATTGCGATTGACGGTATCAAGGCGAGCGAAGTCAAATGGTTTACAAAAGAATTAAAGACCGAAGAGAAAAATGCTCTCGAAGAAATAAAATCGAAAAATTTATTGTTAGCAGATGCTTATGAGGAAACGCTTGCTTCGCGTCTGACTGCGACAAGAATTGTAAAATCCACGGGACAAGAACTTCTTTTAGCCAAACGCCGAAAAAATAAACTGAAATATCTGAAAAGTGAAAAGGTTAATGATTTTAAAGCTGAGATTGATAGAGACATCAGCAATCTTTCAAATATAAAGACAGAGGCAAAGGAAATGCTGGTCGAAGCCGAATCGCGTCTGCAAATGATTGAAGCCGCATCACGTCGCGGCAGAGAATTAGCCGGAAATGAGCTTGCCTTAAAAAAATTATCCGCCAGAACCGAACAACTCCCGCTTGCTCTCGAATCGGTAAAAATGGAAGAAGAACTTCGCAAGGAATTCGTTGAAGATTTGGAAGAAGAATTTGCAAAAAAAGATAACGAAGAGATCGGGTTACTTGAAGATTAATTTTTTTAGTCCGTAAGTTCTTTCCTGATTCTTTTAATATTTCTCGCTTTGCCGGTTTCTTCATCAATTTCGATGACAACTCCGCAAATCCAGACGTTTCCTTTGGCGTGTGCCGCACGTTTTGACGGAAACTGAGTAAATCTTTGCAAAACATCTTCTTTATTCATACCAATCACGCCTGCATAACTTCCGGTCAAACCTAAATCGGTAACATAAGCTGTTCCATTATCTAAAATTCTCTCATCAGCAGTCGGCACGTGCGTGTGCGTTCCGACTACTGCTGAAACTCTTCCGTCGAGAAACCAACCCATCGCATATTTCTCCGAAGTCGCTTCGCAGTGCATATCAACCAGACGGATTTTCACATCTTCGGGAATCGAATTCACCGCTTCATCCGCAATCTTAAATGGATCATCAACATTCGGCGGCATAAAAACTCTGCCGAGCAAATTCAAAACCGCAATTTTATAGCCTTTAATTTCGCCGATAAACAAACCGCTTCCGGGAGTTCCAACGGGATAATTCGCAGGACGCACGAGTCTTTTGTTTTTTTTGATATACGGTATAACTTCGCCTTTATCAAAAATATGATTTCCCGAAGTCATTAAATCTATTCCGCTGGCAAATAATTCATCGGCAATCGGCGGAGTTATCGAAAAACCACCTGCCACATTTTCCGCATTCATTATGGCGATGTCTATTCCGTTTTGTTCCCGCATTTCCTGAATGTGATTCAAAACAGCACGTCTGCCCGGACGTGCGACAACATCGCCTATCATTAAAATTTTCATAATAACCTTTGAAAAAAAATCTTAAATAGAAAATAGTAAATTGTAAATAAATTTCTTCTCTATTTACAATTTACAATTTACTATTTTCTATTTACAAAAAATTAGACGAAAGAGAACCGAAAAGCCGTGTAAGAGCAAATGAATTGAACCTGATTTTAACAGGTGGGTGGCTTTCTGTCCGTTTTATGGGACGAAACTATAATCTATGGCATTCTTTAACCTAGAAAGATTGCACCGAAAACAGCGTTAGCCTCCCTATATTCATATGTTGGCTCAATATGTGTTTTGTCCTATCACGAACTTTCCAGTAAAGTTCTTTCGACTAAAATCATTGTATCACATCGAATATAGATGAGAAATGGAAAATTAAAGGAAAATGGAAAGAGGAAGATGGATAAATGAAATGTTTGTTTCAAACCAAATTTATCGGTTTTCATTTTCCATTAAATTCTATTGTTCGGTTTCCAATTCCTGCGGGGCGGGTTCTTTTTGTTTTAAGAAACGGTCAAGCATATCGGCACATTCCGCACTTCGGGAAGCGAGTTGGGCATCATTTTGTTCGTGATCGGACTTGAGCCGGTGAAATTCGTCGGCAATGTGCAGAGCGGCTAAAATTGCAACCTTTAGCGAGTCAACTGTCAGAGTGCCGGATGAAATCTCACGCATTTTGCCATCAACATATTCCGCCAGACGCAAGATATATTCATTATCGCCGTCGGAACGTATGTTATAAGTTTGATTATAAATTTCCACTCGGATAGATTGAGCGGAATCTTTTGATTTACCGTTGTTATCAATCATTGAAATTAACCTTGCAGAACTTCGCTGACTTCAGGTTCGATGACGGTGATCGCATCGAGCATTGCTTCAACCTTTAATTGAATCGCATCTCTTTCACTCATTAAATCCTCAACCTTTTCTTCCAGGCGGGATTTTTCGTTTAAAAGAGTACTGACCTCGTGTCGCAGGGAAGTCATTTCCTTTTCGAGTTTATCTTTTTCCTCACGCATCTTCTTGGCGAACTCAATCGTTAAATAAATTTTGTCTTCGAGATGCGAAAATTTTTCCATTCCAGCCAATCCGTTCATTGTTTTCTCCACGATTTTGATGGGGCAAAACTTTAATTTGAATTGATTATGTTTATTTTTTGTAAAAACTTCAAGTAAAATGTAAAGAAAACATAATTATCTTTGTTTAATATCTGGATTTGCTTCTAAAACGCTCAGGATTTTTTGATGAATTTGCTCGACTTCATCTTCCGTCAAAGTTCTCTCATCTGAACGATATTCCAGCCGAATTGTCATTGAGCGTTCATCGTCCGCCATTCCCTTTCCCTCGAAAACATCAACAAATTCAACCTTTCGGCACAATGCAAAGTTCTGATTTTTTATTAAATTGCGAATCTCAGAAAAATTTAAATTGCGTTTTATCAAAAGCGAAATGTCCCGAATTATTGCTGGATAGATCGGCAAAGGTTTATAAAAAGCGGGAAGTTCGGCGTTTTCAAGCAATGTTTGCAAATCAATTTCGGCAATGTAAATTGGTTGTTTAAATTTATAATTTGAAGCAATTTTACCGCTCAATTTACCAATGTTTCCGACTGATTTTCCGTTAAATATAACCTCCGCCGATTGACCGCTTTGCAGATGTTTTATGTCTTTTGATTTATATTCGAGATTCGGCAATTTAACCGCATCAAGACTTGCTTCAATTGCACCTTTTAAATCATAAAAATCAAGTTGCCGCGAAGATGAGGCTTTTTGTTCGAGGATTTCGTTGCCCGTCAAAACGAATCCGAGAAGTTCCTGTTCCTTCGGTAAACCGTCTTCGCTGTTGGATTTGGCGAAAACTTTTCCGATCTCAAATAATTTTATGTTTTTGTTTTGATGATTAAAATTAACACGAACCGCCTCGAGTAAGCCTGACAAAAGGCTCGGACGCATTCGGGTTGCTCCTTCAATGATCGGGTCTTTGATCGAAACGAATTTTTCTTCAGTATTTGATTCAATAAGATTTGATGAAATTTCAAAATGTTCATCATATTTTTCATCAATAAAGCTGTATGAGATCGCTTCATCAAAACCCAAAACCGCCAGAGTTTGACGTAAGTTTTTTTTGCGGTTTTCCGTCGGTTGATATTCACCTGCCGAACCGGCGGAGGGAAGTTCTTCACCAATTTTGTCATAACCGACGATTCGTACGACCTCCTCGACCAAATCTTCATCAATCGCCAGATCGTGTCGCCACGTCGGACTTAAATATGTCGTTTCGTCCAGTTTTTTAATTCCGAGATTTTGTAAAATTCTATCAATCTTATTCTGCTCAACTTCTAAACCAGAAAGTCTTTTTACTTCCGATTTCAGATTCTCAGCAACAATTTCATTCGGAATAAATTTGGTCGGATAAACATCGGCAAAATCTTCCGCCGTTCCGCCCGCCAGTTCGCAGATCAATTCCGTTGCACGATTTGATGCACGAATCAAATTTTCAATATCTACTCCGCGTTCAAAATGATAACTTGCTTCGGTTGTAAGATTTAATTTGCGGGAAGTTTGACGAATAGAATCGGCATCGAAATATGCGACTTCGAGCAAAATATCCGTTGTGTTTTCCGTGATGCTCGAATCAAAACCGCCCATCACACCGCCGACTGCAACGGGTTTTTCTGCGTCACAAATCATCAGCGTTGATTCATCTAATTTCCGTTCAACTTCATCAAGCGTAGTAATTTTTTCACCAGTTTTCGCTCGCCGGACAACGATCCTGTTTTCAGCTAATTTATTAAAATCAAAAGCGTGCATTGGTTGTCCGAGTTCGTGCATAACGTAATTTGTAATGTCGGCAACATTATTTATCGAGCGTTCGCCGATAGCTTCAAGCCGTTTGATCAACCATTCCGGCGATGTTCCGATTTTTACATTTTTAATAATTCGTGCAGTAAAACGATGACATAGATCAGCATCTTCAATTTTTACAAGATTTTTATATTTATCGGTTGGCAAACTATTTGCATAATCGTTCAACTTCAAATTTTCATCCGTAATTACCGAAATTTCTCTCGCCACACCCAAATGTGAAAGACAATCTCCGCGATTTGAAGTTGTTTCAATGTCAAGCACAAAGTCATCAGCGGTTTCGTGCATTCCATCTAATTCCAAACCGACAAGAGTAAGTTTTTCCGCCAAATCTTCAGGCGACAGTTCGATGTCTATCAAATCTTTTAACCAGTTGTAGCTAATTTTCATAATTAATCTTCTATTTTTACAAGTTTACCGAAAATTGAGTTTTGTCCGATCCAACCATTTATTTTCCCTCGATTATTACCAATTTGATAACGCTTGTCCTGAATAGCTTTTATTAAATGCAAATATTCATTTCCTTTCACTTTACATAAAACTATGTCACCCTTTTTCAGGTCTTCAAAGTTTCTTATAGGCTCAACTGTGCAAAGTTGTCCTGATTCAATTTTGCCTTTCATAGAATGTCCACGAGGACGAAATTGAGTAATTTCTCCATTTTTAAGTTTTTGAATATAAAATAATGCCCAACCCATAATAAAAGCGAAATAATACAAGACTTACGAAGAAATTTAAATTGTCGAAGGCATTTCCGTTGAATCTATATTTCCTTCATAAACTTCCGCACCTTTGGCGATCAATTTTGGAACCAAACGTCCGCCGATATATCCGGTTGCACCTGTAACCAAAACTCATTTCATATTTGCTGCTTTAACAATAACAAAAACACCAAAATTTATCAGTTTAATTACTAATAAATTTTGGTGTGATAATCCTAAAGCTAAATAAATATTTATTTTACTAACTCAGGCTTGATCTGTTTAGACTTAAATTTTTGAAGGTTGTTTTTATAGATAGATTCGAGAAAATTATATTCTTTTGATATTTCATTACTCAGTTTAGAAATATTATCAAAATTATCTTCTCCAATTTCAGAAATTAATTTTTGACAAAGTTCGGGAAGTCTGACTGCTCCCATATTTGCTGAACTGCCTTTTAATTTATGAGCTTCGCGTAAAATCTGTATGTAGTTGGAGTTCTCGTATCCCTTCACTAAATCATTTAATACTTTGACTGAATCATTAAGAAATAATTCGATACACTCGACAACTACTTCATCGTCCGAAAATTCGCTGATTTCATTTAATCTTTTACCGATTTCTGTTGATTCCGATAAATAGCTTTTTTCATTTAGATTATGATTTGATTGTAAAGATTGAGTTGGAGTAAATGCTTTTGCAATTGATTTGTTCAGACATAAATTCAAAACTTCCTTTAGTTCCTGCTGATTTGTCGGTTTGCTAATATAATCGGTCATACCCGCGGCGTGGCATTTTTCCTCAATTCCCATAATAGTTTGAGCTGTAACTGCAACAATCGGAATTTGCTTGAAGTATTCATCATTACTCTCACGAATTTTTGCAGTAGTTTCAAAACCGTCCATCAGAGGCATTTGGCAGTCCATCAAAATCAGATCATATTTCTTTGATTTTAATGCTTCAATAACTTCATTGCCATTGCGAACAATATCGGTTTTGTAGCCTAAATCCGAGATTTGATTCAGAATAACCTTTTGATTTATTAAGTTATCTTCGGCAACCAAAATGGTAGCTTTTTCAGAAGATTTTTGTTTACTTTGACTATTCTCGGAATTGATTTCCAGTGTTGTATTCAGGTTCAAATAATCTTTATCTATTCCACCGTCTGTACCGAGCATTTTTTTCAAAGTTTTTTGAAAGAAAGTTTGCTTAATCGGTTTATAAATTATTGTGCTGATTCCATTTATTTTCTCATTTTCTACTGCGGTTAATTTGTTTTTTCTAAGCATTAAAGCGATTGAAGTGTTTTTTAATAAAGACGATTTTCTGACATCTTCTGCCAGATAGAATCCGTCTTTGCTAAAAAACTGTTCATCAAGCAAAACATATTTAAATGGTTTGCCGTTTTGGGCGGCTTTTTTTAAGATATTTAACGCGGCAGATGGATTTTCGGCTTCTTCGGCAAAAATTCCAACAGATTTTGAATGATATAACAAAATTTGTCTGGCGGATTTATTTTTATCAACTATTAAAATTTTGGAATCCGGCGGAAAATTATTTTCTGCTGTTACTGTTTTATATTCTTCGGCAAATTCAAATTCAGCCGAAAACCAAAAATCAGAGCCTTTTCCGGGTTCGCTAATCAAGCCAATTTCACCATTCATCAAATTTATGAGATTCTTTGAAATTGCCAGACCTAAACCCGTTCCGCCGTATTTGTTGGTGATTGTTTCATCGGCTTGGACAAAGGCTTCAAATAGATTTGCCTGAGCCTCCGGTTCGATACCGATTCCCGTATCTTTTACGGAAAATTTAAGTCGAATTTGATTTCCAACCGTTTCTAAAACGCGGACACGCACAATAACTTCGCCTACATCAGTAAATTTAAGAGCATTTCCAACCAGATTAATCAAAATTTGGCGAATTCTCACGGGATCGCCGAGTATTGTTTGCGGCACTTCATTATAAACTACCATTAAT
>MWWE01000141.1_pt1 | contig 12201 bp, 13 predicted proteins | sample 1047301 | NCBI WGS metagenome assembly MWWE01 (sample SAMN06349973, study PRJNA376086) | soil metagenome | isolation source: MS1-1 sample Antarctic (ecotone) soil | place: Antarctica
GAGAGAGAGAGAGAGAGAGAGAGAGAGAGAGAGAGAAAAATAATCTAAGGATAGCCAAGAGTTTTAATTAATATTGTTTTCTAAAATTATAAATCCTTATTTGAAAAATTCAAACCGTTTGAGGAGGCGGGACGCACGCCCCGACAGCCGGCGAAATGCTGGCGTTAAAGTTTGAACACAGCTTCTAGGAAATCTCAGTTCTCCGTGTTTCTGTGGTTAATTTTTCTTATAAATTTTGATTCCTTCCTGAATTAAATCTTTTGCCTTTCTTGAAGCGAAACGTCCCAGGGGTTTGAATTTTTTGCCTTTGGCATCGTTGTAGGAAATAAAAAAATGTTCGATTTGCTCCAGCAGAACGTCGCTCAAATCATTAATTGATTTTATATCTTTGTGTGTATGAGATTCGGCGGCGACTCCGATCAGGCGGTCGTTGCGTTCGACTTTTCCGTCCTGCTCGGTTTGTTCGGCTTCGATCACGCCGATCAGCCGTGTTTTGACAAGACAACCAACAAACGCAGGTTCGTCCATTAAAACCAAAACATCAAGCGGATCACCGTCGCCGCCCAAAGTCTGCGGGATAAAACCAAAGTCGTAAGGAAAAAAATGTCCGGCGGTTAAAATGCCTTTCAAGACAAAAACGCCGAGTTCTTCATCTAAAGCGTATTTGTTGCGACAGTCTTTCGGCGTTTCGATAATAACATTTAAATCGTCCGATTCTTCGTCGAACGGACTGATTTTTTGGTAAATATTTTGAGATTTTTTTGTCATAATTTTGAAAATATTTGCCCGCGAAATACGCGAAATTACGCGAAAAAGAAGAGAAATACGAAAAAGAGTATTCAACGACAGATAAACGCAGATTTTAGGAAATAAGATCAAAACAGATTTTTCAATCTTTTTCTTATCTGTTTCCATCCGTGTTTATCTGTGGACAAATTTCTTTCTGTTATTTTCGCATCCATTCGCATTCATTCACAGGCAAAAAAAAATAATTATCTGCGTCGGCGTTTTAGTAATTTTGCCAGTAAAAGTCCACCGGCGACCGCACCTGTTCCGATCAATATATTTCGCACCGGATCGGGAACGGGTGGCGGTAGAGCAACAACTCCGGTTTCGTCGGCGATTGCCGGCTGCAAAACGTATCTGCCGTGTTTAGGCGGCGTGAAATTTTCCGCAAAAGTTTTCAAACGTGTGGCTGTATTTTCCTTGATCGGCTGCCCGTGTCCGGCGGCGACGACTCGCGGTTCGAGTTCGGCAAGGAGTTCAATCGAACGTCCGGCAGCATTCCAATCGGTTGTAAAAGGCGGCGGCGGATTGCCGAATTCTTGCTTTTCGGTGATGTTTGAAATCCACGAATCCTGATTCAAAGTCGCCAGAGCATCGCCGGCAAATAAAGTCCGGTCTGATTCGCGGAACAGACATATGTGTCCCGCTGTGTGTCCGGGCGTGTGAATTATTTGCCAGCCGGGAAGTTCGACGATTTTATTATCTTCGCCGATCTGCTTAACGCGATTTCCAAGATCAAAACCGCTGTGCGGAAAAAGCCTCGACATCTGTGCCAACGCTCCGCCAACCGTCGGGTCTTGCGGCGGATAATCGCTTTTGCCCGTTAAATAAGGCATTTCAAGCTGATGTGCGTAAACCGGAATATTCCAAGTTTCCGCCAATTCCAGAGCCGCACCCGCGTGATCGAAATGCCCGTGCGTTAAAACAATCGCCGAAGGTTTTGTCCCTTCGCCGTAAATTTCTTCAGCGTAATTTTTGATTCGCCAACCCGTTTTCGGCATTCCCGCATCCACCAAAACCCAAGAACCTTCTGCAGATTCGGGCGTATCCACAAAATATGCGTTGACAAAAACGATTTTCAAATGTTTTACGCCTTTTGCCACCGATTCCAACGATGAACTTTGATTTTTTTGTAATTCCTTCGACATAACTTTCCCCCCTTATTTTGCCCACGAATAACACGAAACGGCACAAATAATTTTTTAAATTTTCTTATTCGTGTTATTCGTATGCAAAACTTCTAATTGTTTTTCTGCGAAGCACGCCACAGTGCCGTAAGTCCAAGACCAACGCCGACTGCTGCAACGACTGTTACGGCGGGATGCAGAGCGGCTTTTGTGTAAACGCTCGATTCCATTGTATGCCCTTCGTAATTTCCGCGTTCAGATAAATTTTCCGACGGCTGATCGAGTGCGTTTTTTTCAAGCGGCGGTTCATCAAGTTTCTGTGCATTGGCGAAAGCGTCCGATTCCATAACTTTGTCCATCAGACGCGGAGCGTAATGCCCGAATGCCGCCATAGATTTCCCGCCGCCGCCGACAAAGACATTTCGCTCGAAATTTTCGCAGCAATGCAGAATCGCTTCGGCAACCGTTTCGGGTGCATAAACCGGCGGCGGGAGAGTAAATTTGCTTTCGGTTACGTTTTTGGCATTGATCGAAAACGGCGTATTTATTGCACTCGGCTGAATTAATGTAACCGAAACCGGATGATTATCCGCTTCGAGTTCCATTCGTAGAGCGTCGGTAAAACCTTTAACGGCGTGTTTTGAACTTGAGTAAATTCCTTGAAGATGAACGACCTGATCGGAAACGACACTGCCGACATTAATGAGTGCTCCGCCGCGTTTTTTCAAAGTTTTGACCGCTTCGAGCGAACCGTAAATAACTCCCCAAAAGTTCGTTTCAAAAAGCTGCCGCATATCTTCGATTGATGTATCTTCGATCTTGCCGAAAATTCCGATACCCGAATTATTTATCCAAGTATCAAAACCGCCGAAGCGTTCATTTGCTTTCTGTGCGATTTTCTCGACATCCTCACGCTTTCCAACATCAGCAACCACATAAATCGCTTCGCCGCCGTTACCGTTTGTTTCATCGGCAAGTTCGCTCAAAGCGTTTTCACTCCGAGCCGCTAAAACAAGTTTTGCTCCGCGTTCCGCCGCCATCCGTGCCGTTGTCAAACCAATTCCGCTTGATGCACCCGTAATAACTACTATTTGATTTGCTAAATTTTTTAAGTTCATTTTTCTTCCCCTTTGTTCGTTTAATTTAAGCCACTTCGCAAAAGATTTAGTAAAATCATCTGATGCGAAATCTCTTTTTTATTCTTCCTTTTTTGTGTAAAATTTTATAAATAATAGCATACCGTAATTAATTCTTTTGTAATAGACTTAACATTTATATTTTTATTAATCATTAATCTAAAAGAATTCCCCGTCTGCTTGCAGCGTGGGTTTCCTTATTAGCCCTGAAAGGGCGACAGTTCTTTGTTCTTAGAAAATTCGTGGTAGTCGGTGCTTTGACCGACTAATTTTCGGGCGAATGCCCCGTCAGCTTGCTGCGGGGTAGTCCGAAAATAACGAATTTTAATTTACTTTTTAGGACTTTATTTCTTATCTTTTCGTGGATTTCGCGGGCAAATTCTTTTTCTTCCTTTTGCTTCATTTGGAGTTTTGATTTAATTTATCAATTTAACCAAGTGAGCGAAATAAAACCGACAGTAATGAAATTCGGCGGAACTTCCGTCAAAGATGCGGAGGCTTTCGAGCGTGTCGCAAAAATCGTTTCGGGCGAAAGGGAAAATTCGCCTGTGGTGATAACTTCGGCGATGGCAAAAGTTACGGATGCACTACTGAATGCTTTTGAAATTGCCAAACGCGGAGATTTAAGCGAAGCCTTTGCGACTTTAAAAGAACACTTTAAGCGACACGAAGCTATTGCGGAAGAATTACTCAACGAATCACAGAAGAAATCATTTTTCACCGAATTAACTTTAGCAAAAGAAGAATTATCGGATTTGCTTCTGCGTGCCGAACGCCGAAGTTTACCATTTCAAATGCTCAAAGATGCGATTGTTTCTTATGGCGAACAGCTTTCTTCACGTTTATTGGCGGAAGTTTGCAAAGCGAAAGGTTTGAACGCACGACAAGTTGATTCGCGTCGCGTGATTGTAACCGATGATGAATACGGTTCGGCAAAACCGATCTGGGATGAGACGGAAAAATTTATTCAACTCGAATTAAACGGATTGCTCGAAGCGGGTGAAATCCCGATAATGGGCGGTTTTATTGCAGCAAACCGAAGCGGCGAAACGACAACTCTCGGACGCGGCGGTTCGGATTATTCGGCGGCACTTATCGGGGCGGCTTTGCGGGCGAGAGAAATCCAGATTTGGACGGACGTAACGGGCGTGCTGACTTGTGATCCGCGAATCTGTTCAGACGCACGAACAATAGATGTTTTGTCGTATAATGAAGCGGCGGAACTTTCATATTTCGGTGCAAAAGTCCTGCATCCGAAAACGATCCAACCCGCTGTTGATTACGCAATTCCGGTCAGAGTTTGCAATTCACATCAGCCAAATGAAAAGGGAACAATGGTGTTGGCGGAAAGCGAAATCTCATCCAATAAAATAAAATCCATCGCCCACAAAACAGGCATCACGATTCTTAGAATTTCATCCGCCCGTATGCTTGGTTCTTACGGTTTTATGTCAGCCCTTTTTCAGGTCTTTGAACGCTTTCGCACGGTAATTGACGTTATCTCAACCTCCGAAGTTTCCGTCGCACTAACGCTCGACAACACCGATTCGCTCGATAAAATAATTACCGAACTCGAACGCCTCGGCGATGTCGAGATCGAACACGGACACGCCGTCATCTGCATCGTCGGCGAAGGCTTGCGAGCATCTTCGGGACTCGCATCAAAATTATTTTCAACCATTGATGACATAAATATCTCACTTATTTCTCACGGAGCTTCAAGTGTAAATTTGACCTTTGTTATCAAGGAAGAAAAAGTCAATGAAGTTATCAAAAGATTGCACAATTCATTTTTTTAGTATAGGTATTACAAAATGTGTTTGACTAATAATTTTTCTAAAGGTAAAGCTGATTTACGATTACTAATTTTATCTCAAATTATCTATCAAAAGTTGAAGAGGTTAATTCAGAAGCCCAAAATCCACGTTTATAATGCTCGAAATATAAAACCCCGAATATATTTTTCTGAAAAAAAATCTGAACCGGTTGATAAACCGACATATTTGCCATTGACTAAATTTGTAGGTTTCCAAAGCTGGTATCTTTCATCTATTGAAATTCGGCGTTCATCAAAAATGCGTGTGACAAGTTTTGGAATTTTATTTTTAGCGAGATTACCACTAAACCAAACGTCATCTCGGTTGCCGCCAGCCATTCATATTTCAACTTTCGCCAGACCGTTTCAGCAATATTCAAATGCGACGAATAAGTCGGCAAATAAAATATATACAAGCCTCTCGTCTGCCAATACTTGATTCGAATCTTTGAAGTGAGCCGCAAGCCACAATTCATCGCGGATTTCTATCGGCAAATTTTCATCGCAGGCTTCGACAAATTGTTGCCATTCGAGTGTCCGTGTTTGGTTGTTATAATTTACAGACAAAAAATGTTCACCCATTTCATCAAAAGTTCTGGAAAATCCGGCAAACCTTCCGAGCGTAACAGCACAAGTTGCAAGAAGATGCAGACGAGCCATACGGCAGTGATTCTGTGTATAAAAATATTTTAAAAGCGTGAAGCGAATTCGTGAACGATATTGTCTTTCGGCAAATCTCAAGTGTGCCGATTTACTTGCATCGGGCAGGTATCGCTCGGCTTCGCGTAAGTTCAATTTTGTATTTTGAGATATTGCTTTATTCATTTTGAAAAATATCTTCGGCTCACAGTTCGATAAATTATAAAATGATTTTGCATCGTCAGCCTAATACAAACACTTTAGATTTGAATTTTCTTTAACCAAAGTCCACAATTCCAAATATGGCTTTAGAAACTGATTTTATAGTTATCGGTAGCGGAATTGCGGGACTTCGTGCTTCGATTGAGTTAGCGAAAAATGGTGCGAAAGTTTCAGTTTTGACGAAATCGAAAACGAGCGAATCGAACACGGAATATGCTCAGGGCGGTGTGGCGGTTGTTTTGTCGGATGATGACAATGCCGAACTTCACGAAGGCGATACGTTGATTGCGGGAGCGGGTTTGTGCGATGAAAAGGCGGTTGAAATTCTTGTAACGGAAGGCACGAAATATATAAAACAACTGATCGAATGGGGAACAGAATTTGATCGTGAAGGCGGAAACCTTGTTTTTACGAGAGAAGCGGCACATTCACGACGGAGGATTCTGCACGCTCACGGGGATTCGACGGGAAAGGAAATTGTTCGTGCATTGGTCGCTCGTGCGAGGCAAGAAAAATTGATAAATCTTCTGCCGTTTTCGCATACGGAAAGTTTAATTGTTGAAGATGGAAGATGTGTTGGTGTAAAATATCTTGATCCGATCCTAAAAGCTCCGCGGGATATTTTTGCAAAAGCCGTGATTTTATGCACGGGCGGTGTGGGGCAGCTTTATCAGCATTCGACGAATCCGCCTGTGGCGACGGGCGATGGTATGGCGATGTCATATTTTGCGGGTGCGGAAATTGCCGATATGGAATTCGTGCAGTTTCATCCGACAGCTTTGAATTTTGAAAATGCACCGCGATTTTTATTGTCCGAAGCGATGCGTGGCGAAGGTGCGATTCTTAGAAATGCTCATGGCAAACGCTTTATGCCGGATTATGATGAGCGTTTGGAACTTGCCCCGCGGGATATTGTTTCGCGTTCGATAGTTTCCGAAATGCGAAAAACCGGAACACGGACGGTTTATTTAGACATAACCGACAAAAGCGAGGAGTTTTTAAAACATCGTTTTCCGAAAATTTATGACACCTGCAAACATTTCGGTTTGGATATTTCCAAAGATTTACTTCCCGTTTCGCCTGCTTCGCATTATACAATGGGCGGAATTCGCACCGATCTATGGGGCAGAACAACAATTCAAGGATTATATGCCGCCGGAGAAGTTACCTGCACAGGAGTTCACGGAGCAAACCGTTTAGCGTCAAATTCTTTGCTCGAAGGTTTGGTTTTTGGTGCGAGAGCAGGGAAAGCGGCGACCGAAGACAATCAGGAGTGGAGAGTGGAGAGCGGAGAATGGAGAGAAGAAAGTCCAAAATCCAAAATCCAAAATCCAAAATCGGAACGGATTGCAACGGCTGTAAGCAAGCGTGTGAAGCGTGTGATGTGGGAACGGGTTGGAATTGTGCGTGATGCGGAATCTATGCAGAGGGCTTTGGGCGAGTTTGAGCAAATTGCGAAAGCCAATTTATCAAAGGCTTCAAGAAATTTTGTGACTCTGGCAATAATGGTTACGAAGGCGGCACTTTGGAGGGAAGAATCACGCGGTGGACATTTTCGTTCGGATTTTCCAGAAACTTTGGAAGAGTGGCGGGTGCATTCAATTCAGAAACAAGGAGAAGAAATTTCAACGAGTGAGAAGATAAATTTTAATGCCGATTACGCTGTAAATTAATACTGATATAATTTACTTGGAATGCCGAAATTTCAAAAAAAAGACCATAGAATTTTCTATGGTCTTTATAGTTTACGCTTAATTTAATTTAAGCCGGTTCGACTGGAACTTCCACAGTTTTCTGTCGGGATTTTAAGAATCCTCCGACAATAAACGAAAGCACGATTGCCACCGCTGCACCGCCGAAGATCACTAGACTGAGATTCCAGAACAGATTAACCAAAGTTTCCTGTTTGGCTTCAAATTCACCGGCAATTTGTCCGGCGGCGAAACTTCCGAATGAAGCTGCCAGAAACCATACGCCGAGCATTAAACCGACCATTTTGCCCGGAGCGAGTTTTGTCATCGAACTCAAACCAACGGGACTTAAGAAAAGTTCGCCGATTGTGTGCAGAAGATAAACCAAAACGAGCCACATCGGGCTGACTTTGCCTGCACCGGTTAAGCCGGAAGCATAAGCCATCACGACAAAACCGAGTGCGAGAAAGAAAAGTCCGAGTCCGAATTTGAAAACATCATTCGGCTGTTTTTTGCCCCATTTAACCCACATAATCGAGAAAAGCGGAGCAAGCATCACGATCATAATTGCATTGATTGACTGAAACCAAGCGGCGGGAACTTCAAATGTGCCGACTGTTCTTTCGGTCAATTGTTCGGCAAACAGGTTAAAACTCGATCCCGCTTGCTCAAATCCCGCCCAGAAGAGTGCGGCAAAAAGGAATAGAATGATGATAATTCCGAGTCGTTTCCAGTCATTAACAGAGAGCTTATCCTGCATTCCCGTGAAAATTACAACGATTAGTCCGCCAATAACAAGAATCGGAACAAGTGAGGATTTAATGGCAAAATCAAATCCGTAAGAAGAATAAAGAAAAGCAAGCAGAGCAAGTGATGCGACAATGACTCCACCAACTTGAGCCAAATAAAGCGGCGTGATTGCAGAAGCATCGAGTTCGGTTTTGACAGGCGGTTCGCCGACACCTTCTAGTTTTTTTCCACCGATAACATATTGAATCAAGCCCGCAACCATTCCGACACCGGCGGCGGCAAATCCCCAATGCCAGTTATATGCGGCTAAAGCCCCGGTGATAAGAGGTGCGGCAAATGCACCGAGATTGATTCCCATATAAAAAATGGTAAATCCGCCGTCGCGTCGTTCATCGTCCTTATCATAAAGATCGCCGACCATTGCACTAATGTTTGATTTCAAAAATCCAGTTCCGATGGCAACTAAAACCAGTCCCAAATAAAAGAACGTCAAAGTCGGAACAGCCAAAGCAAAGTGACCTGCGGCAATAATCACACCGCCGATCAATGTTGCCCTTTTCGCACCGATAAATCTATCGGCAAACCAACCGCCGATCAGCGGCAGAAAATAAACCGAAGCCGTGTATAGTCCGTAAATTGCCGTTGCATCGGCAGTTTCAAATCCTAATCCGCCTTCCGAAACAGCGGCGACCATATAAAGCACGAGAAGGGCTCGCATTCCGTAATAGCTGAAGCGTTCCCACATTTCGGTGAAAAACAAAGTGGACAATCCTGCCGGATGTCCGAAAAAACTCTTATCGTATTTGCTTGAAGCATTTTCAGCAGTTGCCATAAAATTATTTCCCTCTGTCGAATTTTGAATTTTTTTTAAGAAATGATTACGGCAAAATATAGCAGATTACGGCAAAAAATCAAAAAGTTTTTACTGTTTTATAAAATTTTATTTTAATGCCACTAAATTTTGCTGATTTTTCTGTGTATCAGATACGGTTAGAATGTGCGGGCAATTGTGAAAATATAGACTTTATCCGCACCTTTTTTCTTTAATTCTCTGGCACACATCGAAACGGTTGCTCCCGATGTGAAAACGTCATCAACCAGCAGAATTATTTCGCTTTTGATAAGTTTTTCACGTCGGACTTCAAAGGCTTTTTCAACACTCATTTCTCTGCCTTTTTTATCCATTCCGGCACGATGAACGGGAGTGTGTTTTGTGCGGATAAGGCTTTGTTCATCTGAAATAATTCCCGTTTCTTTTGCTAAAATATTTGATAAAATTGCGGCTTGATTGTGTCCGCGTTCGAGAAATCTGCGTTTTGAAAGCGGAACGGGAATTATCTTTGTTGCATCTTGAAAGTCTGTCTTTTGAAATGCTTCGACAAAAAGTTTTTGCAGATATCTGGCAACGACAGGTTCACGTTTCAAGTGAAGAATAGAAGCGGCAAGACCTTTTTCATATTTTCCGACAGCACGAGCCGAATCGTAAAAATGTTCGTCGCATTGATGACAAAAGGTTTTGAAATCAGACGGTTTATCGCTTAAAAATCTGCCGCATTTACTGCAAAGTGTTTCGGCACCCCGAAAAATTTGAGTTGCTTTCCAACAAGGACGGCAAACTACGCCGTCGCTGGATTTTTCAACACTTTTTTCGCAGATATTACAGGATTGAGGATAAGCGAGAGTTAAAAGGGAGTCGTAAAGTTTCTGAAACATCAGGTTAAGTAAAAAGGTAAAAGTAAAAAGTAAAAGAGAAAGATATTTAAAGAGATAATTATTTATCAAAAAGAAAATTTTTACCCTTTGCCTTTTTACTTTTTACTTAAATCTTATTCTTCATCAAGCAATCCTCTTTCGTCGAGTTCCTGACAAGCTAAGCAATATTTTGCCCAGGGGACGGCATTGAGGCGTTTTTCAACTATTTCCTCTTCACAGTTTTGACATAAACCGTATTCGCCGTCTTCGATTCTCTCCAACGCATCATTAATCAACATTAGTTGACGCGATTCGTTTTCCGAAACGGAAAGCATTACGTTTTTTGAATAATTCGTTACTGCCAGATCAACCGGATCGGGCATTTCGGAATCGTCAATCGAAAGATTCTTGTTGCTGAGTTTTCGCAGAAGACTTTCTTTCTCTGTTATTAATTTGTCTTTAATTTCTTCTAAGTTTAATTTACTCATTTTTGATATGGATACCCCTTGATTATAGAATATGCACGGTAAAGCTGTTCGATTAAAATCACGCGAGCCATCTCGTGCGTAAAAGTAAGAAACGACAAGGATAGACTAAAGTCTGCCCTTTTGACAACCTCAGAAGACAATCCTTCAAAGCCGCCGATTATGAAGGTGATTTCTTTAAGCCCGCGAACCTGCCATTTCTCTACTTCTTTAGCAAGTTTCCGCGAACCGATCGAGCGTCCCTTCACGTCTAAAATACAGACGAAGCTACTTTGATTCACTTTTTCTAGGATTCGGTTGCCTTCAATTTCCAACGATTCGTGCGGTGCTTTGTCTTTGATCTCTGTAATTGAATACTTTACAAAATGCGAAAGGCGTTGCAGATAATCTTCCTGCAACGCTTCGTAATATTTGTTTTTAGTTTTTCCAACCCAAATAAAATGGAGCTTCATGAGTCTAATATACAACAATTATTTTCAAACGATTATTTTCGTCATCGTAACTTATCGTTATTTTATCTAATGATTCAGATTTCATAATATCTTGAGTTTTTTCAAAAGTATTTTCTTTATCTACTAAAATTGTTAACCAAAATTGATTAACTAATATTATTTTACCTTTTGTTTCCTCTTCCCAACGATGACTGTAAAGTCTTGGAAGAAATGAATCTTTACGAGTAGGAACATCAGAATCATCACCGTAAATGGTTATTTCTTTTCCAATCCACTTAGATAATTCTCGAACTTTGCTTGAACGTAAATCAATTAATGTTTGAAAAACTTCTTCGCTTGCTTTTATTGTTTCTGAACCTTTTCTAACCCAAGATATTCCGCCAAAATGTGGGGTATTATGGCTATACTCAATTTCAACACGAACACAAAACTTTGCATCTTTTTCATATATTTGAGAACGCCAAATAATTGCAGGGTAAATTTTGTCTGCTTCTTTGCGAACTTTCTTTTGTATTGCATCGGGATTGTTTACGCCCCGAACTGTGCCGTCATCTCGTTCTCCAATTAAAATAGTTGCACTATGTTCGGGACGAACAGAATTGGCAAAAGCAACCATTGTCTTTAATAAATCTCTGAGGTCATTTTCAGTTTTTCTTTCAAGTAAGGCATCTTCCCAAGGAAATTCTTTCATTTCACACCTCTAAATTTCCTCAGGAAGTTTAACCCGTTTCGCATCACGCCACAATCTTTCCAGATCATAAAATTCACGGGATTTTTGATTAAAGATATGCACGATAAAATCACCGTAATCAAGCAAAACCCAATCGGCAGTTGTGTAACCTTCGATGCGAATTGCTTTAAATTTCATTTGTTTCTTGAGTTGTTCGGAAATCTCGTCGGCGATTGCCTGCACCTGGCGTTGATTCGTGCCGCTTGTGATCACGAAAAACTCTGTAAAACTCGTGATTTTACGCAAATCAAGCACAACCAAATCAACCGCTTTTTTCTCTGATGCTAAGTGTAGAGCGAGTTTTATTTCATCATCCAGCTCTTCAAATGGAGTCGTTTTAGATTCAGATTCAGCATTTTCCAGAACTGCTTCCCGTTCAAGAGATTTATTTTTTGTTACTTCTTGTTCCATATTTATATTTTGAGTGTTAATAATTCAATATTATTTGTAAATTGTAAACAGTTGACGGTCAATTATTATTTTCTAAGTTTGTAAATTTCTTAATTCTTCTTTGCTACCTTTGCCACTTTGCGGGAAATTTTCTTATTCACTCACCTTACGCGGAGAATTGAATCGGATTCATTTCCCGTAAGGTTTCTGCGGCTGATTGTAGGGCGTTGATATATAATTTTGTTTTCAACGCAAAATGATTTGTTTTTGTTTCTACTTTCAGCA
>MWWE01000142.1_pt1 | contig 12198 bp, 11 predicted proteins | sample 1047301 | NCBI WGS metagenome assembly MWWE01 (sample SAMN06349973, study PRJNA376086) | soil metagenome | isolation source: MS1-1 sample Antarctic (ecotone) soil | place: Antarctica
GTTTGTTCGGCAAAGATGGGACTTAATTCGATTGAAGCAGTTCGTCCGATTTTATTGAAAGGGACGCACGAAGAATTAACCGACGCATTGCTCGGCAAACATCGTTATCCGAACGCCCGTGCGGGTTATATCGTTGCTTCGCGGAAATTTCTGCAAGAGCATTGCGGAATGCGTCTGCGGGAAAAACTTGAGAGTTTTGAAGACGATCTGGAAAGACGCGATTGGCTTGTCAAGGAAACAGGTATAAAAGGTTTGGGTTATAAAGAAGCTAGTCATTATCTGCGGAATATAGGGTTTAAAGGGTATGCGATTCTTGATAAGCACGTTTTGCGAAGTATGGCGGAACTGAAAATAATTGATGACCCGAAGCCACCAAATAACCGTTCGAGGTATCTAACCTATGAACAATTTCTAAAAAAATTCGCTGAACGGCTAAAAATTGATTTCGACGAGATGGATTTAGTCTTGTGGTCTATGAAGACCGGAGAAATTCTCAAATGAAACAGATTTAAGATCGTTTACCATACAAATTATTAACGGAGAAGATATTATGAAAGAAAGAGTAAATATTTTAAAATTTTTTGAAATTCCTTTCCATAAAAAATATCTGACTTTCATAGTTATTCTCTTAATATTGGGTTTGTCGGCAGTTACTTATGCCGGAAATGATAATCAGACTAATGAACCACAGGACACAAAAAAACTCCTCAAAGAAGCCAAAAAACACTCACAAAAAGGCGAATTAAACGAAGCTGAAAAAATTCTTAAACAGATACTTAGCCGCACTCCCAGCCACGCTGCCGCCAGTTTAGACCTTGCTTATATTTTACATAAAAAACGACATTTATTAGAAGCCTATAATTTAGCCTATGACGTAGCTAAAGCGGACGCTAAAAATTCCTATGCCTTTGCAATTTTGGGAGCAATTCATCTGAGTGCGGGAAATTTCGACGAGGCAAAAAAGTTTTTAACAAATTCTATTTTTCTGAATAAAAAAGAGGCTTTGGCTTGGGCTGGACTTGGAATGCTTGATTTTTATGAGAACCGTATCCAAGACAGCATTCTCAGTTTACGCGAAGCGGTTTATTATGATTCAAGAGAACCTGATTATGTATTTTCTTTGGCACAGGTTTCCGCACGTGCCGAGAAATATAAAGCCGCCGCTGATGCTTATGAACACTTCCTGCAAATCTCTCCCAAAAGTGATGCTGAACGGCGTGATCGTATAAAAGGTTTGATAAAATTCCTGCGGTATCTGGGAAGAAGAAGTTCCCTGTATGACATCGGAGGCGAAACAGAAACAAAGATCAAAATGCCTTTGTTAAACAATCGTCCAGTAATTCAGGTTAAATTGGAAAAAGACGGTGAATTATTAAACTTTGTATTAGATACGGGTTCGGGGATTTCAGTACTTTCCGAGAAATCTTCAAAAAGACTTAAAATAAAACCGGTTTCAAAGGGCGGAGTTGCCAGAGCTTTAGGCGGCGACGGCAGGTTCGATATTGTTTACGGGTTTTTAGACAAGGTTTATATCGGCGATGTACATGTTCGCAATGTTCCCATATACATCCGCGAATTTCATAATAAAAATGAGGAGATTGACGGTTACATCGGATTGTCTTTAATCTCAAAATTCATTACTACCGTTGATTACGGCAACGAAACATTTGAATTAAGCAGAAAGGAAGATTCAGAGGATTTCAAATCCGAAAAAGACAAGACTGCATTGCCGCTTCGTTTAACGTCGAGCGGATTTCTGAGCGGTCAGGTTAAATTAGAAGGAATCGAATCGCCCCTGAATTTTATTGTTGATACGGGAGCAAGCGTTTCGGTGATTTCCGAGAGGTTAGCTGTTTCGGATGAATTGAGCCAATATGATTCCGGGGAAACAATGCGTGTCATCGGTGCTGCCGGAATCACCGAGGGAGTTCCTTCATTTTTATTACCGAAAGTAACTTTCGGCAATTTTTCACGAAAGGAATTAAAAGCGATTTCACTTGATTTAAATCTGATAAATGAAACTTCCGGGTTTGAACAAGCCGGTATTTTAGGCGGAAACTTCTTGAAAAACTATCGCTTGACGTTTGATTTTAAGAATTCTAAAGTAATATTTGTCCCGAACATTAAAAACTAAACCCGGTTTAATCTATGAATCTAGGATTTTGGGTTAGGGATTTTGATTTTGTAAAAATACTGCAACGCTCAAAATCAAAAAAACCAAGCCTTTTTATTATGAAAAAAAGTTTGTATTTAGAAACTTCCGTAGTCGGAGCATATCTTGATAATGGTGAACCTTTTAGGCGTGATCTGACGATTCGTTGGTGGGAACACGAACTCAAAGAATATCGTTCTTTTATCTCGATTTTGGTAAAAAGGGAACTCGAGTGTCTTTCAGAACCGCACCGAACCGGTTACTTAAATCTTATTAAACCCTTGAATAATCTTGATTTACCGGAGGAAGCAGCGATCTTGGCGGAAGGTTATATTTCACGCGGGATTTTTCACCGAAAGTTTCTCGGCGATGCACTTCATGTTGCATTGGCTTCATTTCATAAGATTGATTATCTCGTAACCTGGAACTTCGGACATATCGCAAATGTTAGAAAACAATCGAGAGTCAGACTCTTTAATACCGCCGCCGGATTCTTCGTGCCGATGATCGTAACTCCCGAATTTCTCGTTCATACGCTATAATCATTAGTGCGTTTGAACTTTCAAAATTTATCTTTTTACTTTATATAAAATGTATCGTCGTCCGAAATTTTTGGAACTTTTACTGGAAATCCGCGAACAGATGTCGCGTGATGCTGATTATGATATGGATTTATTTTCAGAAATGGTTCGCTCAGGAAAGATTTCCAAATATGAAAAAACTTATAATCTAAATAATGTAAACAATAAAAAAAGTAAAAAAATAAATGGTGATGATTTTGAGTAAATCATATTCTAAATCATTTAATTCATTAAATTAAAATGCGTCGTTTTTTAATTTCTCTTCCCATAATTATCATTTTGATCATCGCCGCCACAGGGATCGGCGGTTATTATTTCAATGAATATTGGATAAGTCGTTATGATTCCTTAATCGAACGGCAGGCGGGCGTTTATGATCTGCACCCGAAACTGGTTTGGAGTCTGATTTATGAAGAAACATATTTTCGCACATCGGTTACAGGCGATGCCGAAGAAGTAGGTTTAATGCAGGTTACACCGACGGTTGCGAAACAATGGGCTAAGGAAACGGGACTTAGAGAATTCAGACAGTCAACCACTCAAAATGTCCGTGAATTATTAATTGATCCCGAAAGAAATATACAGGTCGGCTGTTGGTACTTGGAAAAAGTTAAGGCAAAATATCGCGGTTTCCCGGCGGCAAGAGCGATGATGCTTGCCGCTTACAACGCCGGTCCGAGCCGCGTTGAAGAATGGACAAAAGATACGGACATCAGCAAATTAAGCGAAAAAGAATTTGTTCAGCGAATCAAAATCTCCTCAACTAAAGCATACGTAACTTCGATTTTGAAAAGATTTCGTGAATATCCGAAAACTTTGAGAAAAATTGATTCCGAAAAGCTGAAAGAAAAAATTACCGAACGGTAGTTTTAAGAATTTACAAAAAAACTCGATGAAAATAATTTCCGCCGAATATATTTTGCCGATTTCAGAAATTCCAATTAAAAACGGAGCAATTGCAATTGAAAATGACAAAATAATTGCGGTTGGAGAAAAGCAAGATTTGATAAAAAAGTTCCCCGAATCGGCTTATGAAGATTTTGGAGATTCGGCAATTATGCCCGGTTTAGTAAATTGTCATACGCATCTGGAATTAACTCCGATGCGTGGATTTCTGGATAGATTTGACAATGATTTTTATTCGTGGCTGATAACTTTGACAAAAACGCGGGCGGAAAATTTAACGAATGAAGATGTTGAAATTTCGGCAATGCTCGGAGCATTGGAAGGTCTAAAGTCCGGGATAACCTGTTTTGGCGACATCGGGCGTTGGGGAACGGCGGGTTTTAATGCGTTAATTGCAAACGGCGGACGCGGAATTTTATTTCAGGAAACGGAATTTTCGCCCGATGACAAAACTGCCGAAAGTGATTTTGAAAAATTAATAGAGAAATTTTCAGTATTAAAAGAAAGCGAAACAAGCCGCGTTAAAGTCGGGATTTCTCCGCACGCTCCATACACGGTCAGCCGAAAACTTTTTACAAAAATTTCCGATTTTGCAATTCGTGAAAATATAAAAATCACAATTCACGCCGCCGAATCCGAGCAGGAACAAAACCTGATGCAGAACGGTGAAGGTTTCTTTGCAAAACTTTATCAGGAACAGGAAATAAACTGGGAATCACCGCAATGTTCGACAATTCAATATTTAGAAAGAATCGGTGTTTTAGAAGCAAAACCAATTCTTGCTCATTGCGTAAAAGTTTCCGAAACGGACATTAGTTTAATTTCCAAAAGCCATTCAAAAATCGCCCATTGCCCGAAATCGAATGCGAAATTCGGACACGGCATCGCACCGTTTGAAAAATTTTTGAATAAAAATATCAAAGTCGGTTTCGGAAGCGATTCGATGGCGAGTAATAATACTTGCGATATTTTGGAAGAATCAAGATTTGCAACACTTCTGGCTCGAACAATGGAAAATAAAAAGCGTTTTATACACGCTGAAGAAATTATTAAAACGGCAACATTTGGCGGAGCGGAAGTACTCGGTTTGGATAAAAAGATCGGAACTCTGGAAGCGGGCAAACAAGCCGATTTAATTGTCATCTCACTTGACGCGACGGCTCAACAACCCGTCCACGATGTTTACACGACAATTTTGTTTGCAACGAGCGGAAAAGATGTGAGTTTAACGATGGTTAACGGCGAAGAAATTTGTCGTAATGGAATTTCAACAAAGGTTGACGAAGAAGAATTAACGGCAAAAATGAAGGAAATCTCAAATAAAATGTAAGTTTTTGCAAAAATTCTGCAATTTACTTGAATTGAATCGTTTTACAGATGTGCCTTTTAAGGAGGACATTAAAAATTATGAAACATATAACGGTATTAATTATTACGCTGTTTTTAGCGATGCAAAATAACTGTAATGCTCAAAATGACGGCAATAAAGTTTCCAGAAAAGAAATAGATAAAACTAAAAATACGGAAGTTAAAAACAATACAAAAGTTAAACAAGATAAAGAAACAAAGGAAAAAAACAATTTGAAAGTATTAACCGACGGTAGTTATTCGAGTGTTGAAGATAAATTTATTTTTGTTGCACGCGACAAAAAATCGTTTGAAACTTTGTCAAAATTACTCGATGATTTTGAATTGAAAGAAAAAATTGATTTTGAAAAAAATATCGTCGTCGCCGCATTTGCAGGAATGCTGACAACGGGCGGTTATTCGGTTGAAATCAATGAAACAGGCGGCAAAATTTCAATCAAATTAAACAGTCCACCGAAGGGCGGAATGGTAACTCAGGCTTTAACGCAGCCGTTCAGCGTTGTTTTAATTCCATTAAATAAAGATGAATCGTTGAATCTTGCAGTTTCAGATTACTGGAAAGAAAAATCCCACAATTATTCGGTTAAATCGGGTTCGATTGAATATTCCGGCGGAATCGCAGGAATTCGCAAACAATTTGAGACGGAAGGGACCGTTCAGGTTTACAAATTAAATAAATTTGTAACGCTGGTGTTGGACTTAAAGGGGATAGGAAAAGAGTCAAGCAGAAAATTATCCGAAGTAATTTCGGGTGAATTACAAGACAACTCTTTAACAGTTGAAAATATCCACGGCGGCAATTTAATCGAAATTCCGCATCCGCCAGTGAAATTCGGTGCTGACTTTTCCGATAATAAAATTTCCATAAAATTAGTCGCCGAAGATAAAAACTCTCCGGTCAGAGATGGTTTTTCAGGTAAGGGAACTTTGGAGGCTGTGAAAGTAAATTAATAAAATCGAAAATAATTGTCTTCAACATTACCAAAACATCAGCAAAACCAATGATACAAAGAAAAAATTCTGACTTTTCTAATAATATTTGCATCATAAGAATCAGTTCAAATAAAAATAACGGAGATTTGTAAAGTGAAAAGATTTGGAATTTTATTATTAATTTTGATTTGTGTGTCAATTGCTTCGGCACAATCTGGTAGAAGAATTACGACGAATCCTGAGCCGACTCCGGTGATTGTTGATGAAAATTCATATTCTGAATCAAGGTCTTACAAACCGCAAATAATTTATCCGCCGAATTATCGTGATAAAAATTCCAGGAAGAAAAAAGAAGAAAAGAAAATAATTAAGATTGCTGATGAAGATGTTGATGAAGATATTATCAATGTTGATTCGACTTTGGTAACAATTCCAATTTCTGTTTTTAATCGCAACGGACTTTATATAAGCGGCATTAAAAAAGAGGAAATCAAAATTTTCGAGGACGGAAAAGAGCAGGAAGTCGCTTTTTTCGGGATTTCCGAAAAGCCTTTTACGGTTGCTTTGTTAATTGATACGAGTCCTTCGACTGAATATAAGATCGAGGAAATCCGGCGGGCGGCAAAGGCATTTGTTGACGAACTGCAACCGCAGGATAAAGTTATCGTGATCGAATTTGATGGTGATCCGCAGGTTTTGGCAGAGGCTACAAATGACCGCCAAAAAATCTATCGAGGCATTGATAAAGCTGATTTTGGACAAGGAACGGCTCTTTATGATGCGGTTGATTTTACGCTGAATAAACGTCTGAATAAAATTGAAGGTCGCAAAGCGATTGTTTTATTTACCGACGGAGTTGATACGGTTTCGCGGCGAAGTTACGGTTCGACAATGCGGGATGCGGAAGAATCGGAAAGTATAATATTCCCGATTTATTACAATACATTTCTTGGAAATTCCGGGATTACCGGCGGCGGAATCAGCGGCGGCGGTGGAATAAACGGCGGTATGATTCCGAGTATTGGCGGGACTCAAAATCGCGGTTACGGAAATACTGCGGAAGAATACGCACTCGGGAAAAGATATTTGGATGAATTAGCAGCTTTTACCGGCGGGCGGGTTTTTATACCGGAAAAAACTCCGGGCGGTTTGCAGTCGGCTTTTGAAGGAATCGCTGAAGAGTTAAGACGACAATATAATATCGGCTATTATCCGGCGGACGAAGGAAAAATCGGGCAAAGAAAACAAATAAAGGTGCGTGTTTACCGCCCGAAATTAATTGTCCGTGCAAGAGACAGCTATATCGTGGGGTCTAACCAGCAATAAAATTAACTTGAATTTTTAGTATACGAGAGGCAGGGAAGTTTTCTCTGTTTCTTTTGTTTTTTAAAAACTGAAATTGATACTGAATATTTTATTTTGCAAAAAATTTAGAATCAAATTTATCAATAATTAAATTTATTGATAAAGTAGAATACTCTGAACTAATATTTATAAATTTAAACACCTTAAATTAGTTGATATTTAAACATTTTATCAATGAATATTGAGATAAATTATGTCTGAAACTAAAACTTCTTCGTGGCTGAAACCTTCATTAGATTGGCTTTTGATTTTTGTTCCCATCGCAATTGCTTTGCGGTTTATTCCCGGTTTAAATTACCCGACGGCACTTTTTATCGTTGCGTGTCTGGCAATAATTCCGTTGGCGGGTTGGATGGGAAAAGCTACCGAACACTTGGCTGAACATCTCGGACAAGGCATCGGCGGCTTGCTGAACGCAACTTTCGGGAATGCCGCCGAACTAATTATTGCCTTATTTGCATTGTCGAAAGGTCTGGAAGGTGTCGTCAAAGCCTCGATCACGGGTTCGATAATCGGCAATATTCTGCTCGTTCTGGGGCTTTCAATTTTGCTCGGCGGTTTTAAGTTTAAGGAACAAAAATTTAACCGAACGGCGGCAAGTATGTCGGCAACGGCTTTGACCTTGGCAGCGATTGCACTTTTAATTCCGACAATTTTTCATCTGGTTGCGGATAATGTTCCCGTTGCACAAGGCGGATGGACTCCGGCAAAGGAACAAAATTTATCACTGGCAATCGCCATCGTTTTATTTTTAACTTATTGCGGAACACTTGTGTTTTCATTAATCACACATAAACATCTGTTTATCGGCGAGGCTTTACAGGGAGCGGCAAAATCCGTCGGACACGAGGAAGAGGAAGCGGGGGAACATTGGTCAAAAAATAAATCAATCATTGTTTTGATAGTGGCAACGTCTTTTGTCGCATTGATTTCGGAATTTCTCGTCGGGGCTGTCGAAGCCGCGAGAGGAGCTTTAGGTTTTACAGAAGTTTTCGTCGGTGTGATCGTCGTCGCAATTATCGGAAATGCCGCCGAACATTCCTCTGCAATTTTAATGGCTTTACGAAACAAAATGGACTTGAGCGTCGGCATCGCCGTCGGTTCGAGTCTGCAAATCGCTTTATTTATCGCTCCGCTACTTATTTTTGCTTCATATCTTTTCGGAACTCCAATGAACTTGGAATTTACAATTCCCGAAGTTGTTGCGGTTTTTGCCTCAATTTTGATCGTCGAGCAGATTTGCTCTGACGGCGAAAGCAATTGGATCGAAGGTGTGCAGCTTTTATCGGTTTACGCGATATTGGCAATCCTATTCTACTTTTTACCCGATATGCACCACGCCGCAACTGATGCGATAAACGGAGCGGCGGCGGCACCTTAATAGGTTAAACTACATCAATCGTCAAATGATTGTAAAACATTTTAAAATTAGTGCGTTTCGTAATTTCATTGGTAATGCAGGGAAAAACTGATGTTTTGATTGTAGATGGTGTTTTGGCTGAATCTGAATAAATCGCAATGGATAATGATGATGGAGAACGGATAATTATTTTCCATATTTTTTCATCATCTGTTATCCATTGTTTAAGCTGCTTTGGCAATATCACCTTCCGCAAAATCGGTCATAAACAGATATTTTTTCCATTCGGGACGCGATTCTGCGTAGTGACAAAGCAAAACGTGGTCGAGACCTAAACGAAGCAGTTTTTGCGATGTGAGAAGCGGCATACGTGCTTGTTCGGGTGTGCGGTTTCCTTTGCGTTGATTGCATTTTTTGCAAGCCGAAACAAGATTTTGCGGTGTGGTAGTTCCGCCTTGAGCTCTCGGCAAAATATGGTCGAGAGTTAAATCTTTGACTTGCTTTTGATCGCCGCAATATTGGCAGCGATAGCGGTCGCGTATATAAATGCGGACACGCTTCATTGTGTTCTCACGGCGTTTACGTTTGACGTGAACATAATGACGCAGACGCACAACTGATGGAACGGGAAGTGTCGTCGAAGGTGAATGCAAAACATTGTCTCCGTCTAATTCTTCCACATATAATTTATCACAAAACTGCATACAAATCGCCCGTGCGACACCGATTGTGCCGAGCGGTTCATAAGAAAAATTCAAAAGTAATACTCTTCCAGTTATCATCGGAATCACCTCCTCCAAAGTGTTATGTTTAATGGTTTAATAATGTCGAGATAAAACGCAATATCTTGTGTGAATGTTTTTTAGCAAACACTATATTAAACGATTTATACCCGATTTGTATATGAAATTCTTGTTAACAAGAATTTCAAATGGTTTGATGGAAGATATTTAGCCACGAATAACACGAATAATTTTTTTTGATTTAAAAACATTTGTGTAATTCGTGTTATTCGTGGCTAAAAAATATAAATAGGAGCGAATTAGTTGCATCAAACCTGCCCCATCCCGGCAAACGGCACGGCTTACGAGATTAACCAAGAACCGGAATTGGTTTATGGTTTCCGTTTGCGAGGTTAAATGTTAAAAAATTATTGATCGGTCTTCCTGTCGCCAACGGCGACCGACAATATAGCCTAGCGAGAATCGCTAGGTGAGATGGAAAAACGTATTTGGTCGCTGAAAGCGACTAACAAAATAAACGGTTGATTGTTCGACACTTTCAGCGTCGGAAAGAATTATTCAAAACAACCTATGGTTTCGGCGAAACGCCTGCACCATAGGCTATATTGTTGGTCGCCGTTGGCGACTAATCTTGCTTTAGAAGTTCCAAATATAAAATTGTCGCAAATTAACATTAAAGTGGTAATATGAAAATATGCTTGCTATTAAACAATATTCAGATATAGAAAAAAGACTTAGTGAAGCCTTTCAGTATCGGTATCCTGAAAAGCCAAATGTTAAGATGTTTGGTATTTTATTTGCTCCATTGTTTAACGAATTAGGCGAAAAAATAGAAAAAAGTTTAGAACATCTTAATCTTCGCACCAACAACATAGTTGATTTTTTTTGTATTGGTTATGCGGTTAAGCAAATTATTGAGAATCAACCTTTAGACCTTGAGACAGGACAAGTTAATTACGATGACGGCGGATTTGACTGGGAATATAGCCATATTATTTTCAATAATTTGCTTAATGAATTTGAAAAAAAAACTACATGGGAATATTCAGGCGAAACAGAGTTGCTTTTATTAAATGCTATTTACGATTATGAATATAATCATGTTTTATTGATTATTCAAAAGTAATTATTCTTGAGTTAGATAAAGTTCTTGAGGACAATCCAAACTTAACTCTTGGAAGATTATTAGAAGGAATTTGTAAATTTTCAAATAATTCAATAACAAATAATCTAACTGAAAAATTTAGTAATAGACAAGGTCTAATCAGTTTAGGACATAGTTTTGTTGATAGCATTCCTGAAAAAATGAAAACACTGCCTCTTAACCTATTCAAAAGGGCAAAACATTTTCGAGTTGTAAACCTCGAAAAAAAAGGATTACAGGAAAAAACCTTAAATCTGTGAAAATTAAGATAGATGGCTAAATAATACAAATATTTTTAGCCATCTATCTTACCCTTTAACACACACAACTTGCTTCAATTCCGCGACGACTTCGACTAGGTCGTTTTGGTTTCTCATAACCTTGTCAATGTCTTTGTAAGCTCCCGGAATTTCGTCAATTACGCCTTTGTCTTTACGACATTCAACGCCTTTGGTTTGCTGCTCCAAATCTGCTTTGGTGAAGTGTTTTTTCGCTTTGGTTCTGGACATTTTACGTCCGGCACCGTGCGAGCAGGAATTGAAACTTTCGGGTTTTCCCAAGCCTTTGATGATGAAAGATTTCGCTCCCATCGAACCGGGAATGATTCCGTAACGCCCCGTTTCGGCATTTATCGCACCCTTGCGGGTTACGAAAACGTCTTCGCCGTAGTGGGTTTCTTCTGCACAGTAGTTGTGATGGCAATTTACTTCGATCTCGGGAGCAAAGCGATTGCCTTTGTTGAACATACGATTAAATTGATTCAGCAGACGCTTCATCATTACCTCACGGTTTTTCATCGCATAACCTTGTGCCCATTTCAAATCCCGCCAATATGCACGAAACTCCGCAGTTCCTTTTACAAAATAGGCAAGACTCGGATCAGGCAATTCGTTCAAGCGGTGAAGTGTTTTCGCGGTTTCGATATGACGCTTCGCAATCTCATTCCCGATTCCACGAGAACCCGAATGAAGCATCAACCAAACCGAATCATCGGTATCAATGCAGACTTCTACAAAATGATTACCTCCACCGAGAGTTCCGAGTTGCTGCATCGCTTTCAATTTGCGATCTTGCACGCCTTCATGCAACTCTCCGAAATTCGACCACGCTTCCCAACGTGAAGATTCATCAACCGGGTCTTTATGCCAGTTGAATCCGACGGGAATCGTGCGTTCGATATTATGACGCAATTCTTTGAGCTTACCGTCAAGAATTCCGCTCTTAAAAGGCGTTTTTACCGCCATCATCCCGCAACCAATATCAACCCCAACAGTTGCGGGAATGACGGCATCTTTAGTTGCGATAACCGACCCAACCATCGAACCTATTCCAAGGTGTGCGTCGGGCATTAATGCGACGTGCTTATAAATGCACGGCAGACGCGATACGTTGCGAAGCATATCTTGTTCCATACGGCTCAACCCGTGGTCAACCCAAGACAGAACATCCGCATTCGCACCGCTGATGTTTAATTTATTATATGGCATAATTTTCTTCTCCTTATTTTATTATTACAAAAAAAACGACAAAGTTTGAAATGATATTTACAGTCGGATTCGAAACGACAAACTCTAACTTCGATAGTTAGCGATAACCGGTTTATCCGTATAATCATTTCGGCATTGGTTCTCGCAAGTTGTTAATTT
>MWWE01000143.1_pt1 | contig 12167 bp, 21 predicted proteins | sample 1047301 | NCBI WGS metagenome assembly MWWE01 (sample SAMN06349973, study PRJNA376086) | soil metagenome | isolation source: MS1-1 sample Antarctic (ecotone) soil | place: Antarctica
CCCCCCCCGCGCCAGTCGTGGTGGGCGCGGGTGTTTGGGGGTGGGGAGTAGCACATGGCGCAGCCCAGATTCACGCGTACATAAGCCTCTTCCCCCTAACTGTGTAGGATGGGCTATAATGCCCGCCCAGGCGAAAATTGAATCCCTATGAATCCCCTCGCCTATTGACGCTGCTTGACAGCCCTTTGCACCACCCACTTTGCTTTTCCATATAAGCCCCCATAGAGAGGAACACTGTAATGTTGCGTATTCTGCTACCCCTCATCTTGGTCGTTTCCGCCGCCATTGGCACAGGCGAAGTAATTCACGGCTGCGTCCACAAAGACAATGGGCTTTTACGCGTAGTTATAGCCGCCACGAACTGTACTGAAGAGGAAACGGCGATAGAGTGGGGCGTCATCGGCATGATGGGGCCACAAGGCGAGAAAGGGGAGCCAGGCGCACCGGGGATAAGTGACTTAGGGTGCAGCACATCACAGATTATCCAGTGGGACGCCGCACAGGCTATGTGGGTCTGTTCTGACGCACTAGCGCAGCTACAAGCTGATGTTGCTGCGTCGCAGGCCGATGTCACCGCGTTGCAGGCGTTGCTCACCAACGTCAGCCGCGTGGACAACACGCTGGTCATCAGTGGCGCGAATCTCCAGATTGTCAACGGTGCGGGCAGCACCGAGAACACTAATGGCTTGGGCAACCTGATAATTGGCTACAACGAAGAGCGCTCCACTAACTCTGGCTATGGCTTCACGGAGCGCACTGGTTCGCATGTATTGGTGGTGGGGGCAAGGAACAATTATACGAGTTATGGAGGCTTTGTGGTTGGGGAGCACAATGACATTCGTGCTCCATATGCCTCAGTCAGTGGGGGGAGTGGTAACACTGCCGCGGGTGAATTTTCCTCCATCAGCGGGGGGCGTGGTAACAATGCCGAGGGTGCTTACTCCTGGATTGGTGACGGGCTAGAGCGTACTGCTAGTGGGTTTCCTGACTAGGTGGCTGGTGCCCTATTCCAGGAAGAGTAATTTTACCAAGCAGCCCCTGTGTGCCAGTCGTGCGGCTATTCCTGCCCAGCTGGGGCTGCCGCCGTTGCGGTGAGATGGTGGGCGCGAGTGTTTAGGAGTGGGGAGTAGTCAGCAATGCCTAACGATATAGCGTTGTTAGCCGTGAGTGCTCTTATTACCACAATAACATCATATCTAGGTGCCTATATAGCTTCGAGACTTGCACTCGCGCAACACACAAAGCAACAATCCTTCAACAAGAGAGTCGAGTGGCATGAAAATGCTATCACTACGCTGTACAAGGCTCAGAATGCTATACAAGCATGTATCAGCGACATTGCGGCACTGAATTACGAATCCTGGTACTCAGACACCGATGTAGTAATAGAGTACGTGGAAGAACTTGTTCAACTCTTATCATTGGCAGGAATTTATGCTTCTGAAAATATAGCCCAAGCAGCTACTACTCTCCGAAAGAACCTGCATGAATATAACGTTCCATCTGCTAAGGATATTAGGTACCTTACCGGCACACATCTCCCTGCAGAACTGAAAGACGTAATGCCAAGACGTTATGCAGAGCTACAAGCGTTATTGCAAGAGTTTGAGCCAAAGCTAATTAGAGACACACGTTCGCTTCTCCGCCACTGACACCTCTGCAGGGTTAAGGGGGCGCGGGTGTTTGCGCGGGCTTAGGTTAAATAAAATGAAATCAGCGCGCGCCATTTTCCAGAGAGAAAAGCCCATAGGTAAAGATAACAGTTCTTTGCTTAACCTATTACCCCGTTTTAACCCGCGTTATGGTCAAGTAAAACGACAAATACAGCACATTGCACAATGCCCCCCATCGCCACTGTCACTGACCTAAAATCAGCGGCTGTGGGGGCCGCTCCTCCCGGATGATGGTAATCAGATACCAACCATCCTCACTAAGCAGGTCCAGGTCAGACCGGGTATAGCCTTGCTCGCCAGCCCAGAATGGGCCTCGCCCCTCATAGAAAACTTCTGCGGTATCCGCGCTCTGTTCAAAAAAACGGATTCCCTTGCATTGCCCTTTGTTCTCGCGTTGTTGCTCCAGGGCCGTCAACCGGCGTGCCAGTGGCTTCATGCGCACCCCTCCCTCCCTTGCCGCCATTCGTCTAGCTCGGCGTCTACAATCACCTGTAGCGCCGCCCGTTCCTCGCCCGACAAAAGACGCTCCCACATGACAAACTCATCTGCGGTTTTGGGCCGCCCCTGCCAGATACGGATATAGTCCGCCGCCGTCAACGGTGGGCGACTGTGGCACTCCAACATCTTGATACGCCGCTCAAATCTGCTCATCCGTAGCCCCGCTTATCCTGTAGTGCCTCTATCATGTGCCAAATATCAGGCCGCGCCGTCGCTAATTCATCAAAGCGCTCACAGGCCGCTAGTTCTTCCTCAGTGTATTCTGCCGCGTCGCCATCGAAGATGTTACGCTGCAAGGCATCGCAAAACGCCGCGTTCTCGGCGGGGGTCATGTGGGCGCCCATATAGCGTGATATCGCGTCAATCTTCGCGGTGCGCTCGCGGCGGTGCGCATCTTCCAGCGCCGCCAACCGAACACTATTTCGATGCTGCATGGGCCTCCTCCAACGCGGTTAATCTCGCCTCAACATCGCGTAACTCACGCAGTTTGAGCACATGCGCCAAGATGCCCAGCGCCGCCCGCAACTTCACCCCATCGTCAACCACAGCACCAGATAATAGCCCCTGGAGCGTGTCTAGTGCGCCATCCTGCATCGTGAGCAAACGCCGCGTTGCCGCGTCCAACAGTGACGATTCTGCGTGCCGCAGCCCCGCGATAAAATCAGGGTCACTTAGCCAACGCCATAATGTGCGCTCCGCCACCTTTGACAACGCCGCGGCCTCGCGAACATTGCGCGCATTGAGCAGGGCCGTGATTGCCCGCTGTTGCTGGGGTGTCAATTGTGCGCCATTCTCAGCCATTTTGCGCCATCTACCTCACACGCGCCTTTTTTTTAGTCCCAAAATCTCGCGACGGTCGCGACAGCCCCGGCAACAGTTCGCGAAGCCCTGCGGCAACGGCTCTCAGTTCTGGACTGGTTCGCATAACCTCGCGCAGCAGCTTGTCGGCATCCTTGCCCCACCGGCTGACCGTCTGCTTGGGCACGCCGGTCTGTTTGGCAACGAAGCCCACGGTATCGCCTGTTATCAGCATTGCCATTGCCGCGGCCTTAACGTGTGGTGAATGTGCCATCGGGCTATACCTCTACCATCTGCCCAGCGGGGTGGGTGACGGCCCACCCCGCCAAGCCAGAAAGGAAAACGACTATCGGTACAGGCACAGCGACGAAGATAGCCACGCCTGCTACTAGCTCATTAGACTGGCACCGGGTGCGCCACATCGCGTGATGCCCATAGGTCGCCCGCCAAATGCCGTTGCAACCGCGTCTGTAGCGCGTCGGCGGCATCGTCGACAACGTAATGAAGGAAACCGCCATCTACTCGCACCATCAGGCCGGTGGGCAATGGTGCAAGGCCAGCGCGATGCACCTGGTGGGCAATGGCGGACTTGCGGCCAATATGCCCCTGCCAACGTGCCGCGGCCTCTTGCAGTGCCAGCGCCGCGGCAATCAAGTCTTGTTCCAACTCTGCATCTTGGCTTACCAGTTCCGCCAACTGCGTTGGCAAGCCCTCCAACGCCGCAACGGATGGTTGCGCGGCCTCGGCTAGTGCCGCGGCCAACGTAGGCGCACGCCAGCGAATGACTTGTTCCTCCCCATTCAGTTGTGCCAAGCGTGCGCGAACCTTGCCCGCCTTAAACTCAAACGCGGGTGAACTCATTTTGGTATCGCGGCTTAACGCGGCAAGTTCGGCGCGGGCTTGGGCCTGGGACCGGTATACCTCTGTGCGCGCATGCCCTAGTTCGCGTTGTTCCGTCCAAAGCTCATGTAGCTTTGCCAGGTCTGCGGGTGGCAACCGGTTGGCAATAAAGGCCTGCCACATGGCTTCCTCGCTGGGTCGTTCGGCGTCCTCTATCGCCGGGAGTAGCTCGGCAATGCGCGCCTCTAAGTTCCTCACAGCGGCGCGATAGGTATCATAGGCCTGTTGCCGCCCTTTGTTCGCGGCTTTGATATCACGCTCGCTCAGCGGTTTGCCCTCACGCTCCAACCAGTCCAAATAGGCAACCTCGTCATCGCGACTAGGCACCTGGGCCGCCGCCGCCCTTTGTGCGCCGCGTTGCCGGTACTGCTCATGGCTTGCCGTCAGCTCTTGGCGTGCCTCGGCTAGTGCCGCACGTAGCTTGGTTACATCGTTCACGTTCACCTCTCCCTCTGAAAAATCAGTCGCATAATTCCCGCTGGCACCACTCTAAAAAGTGGTGCGCCTCACGCCGGTCATCCTCCGCAATCGCCCCTTTGCGTTTGATATCGCGCCTTGCCCTATCAACGATTGCGATTAATAACACGATTGCTGGGTCTGCGGGCTGGGGCTGGGGCTTGGTGACACTCCGCCCGCTGATAGGTTGCCGTTGCATAAGCTCCCCCCTCTGTTATTGTAAACTAGCCGTTGCCCATCTAGTTTACAATAACAGAGGTACTAGCCGTCTTTTTATGCCCTCAGCAGAATCACGCTCTCATAGGCCATGCGGTACGCGGCGTTCTGCCCATAGCGCATGGCCGGGGTATTGATGCGCTCATGTTGCACCACACGCAAGCCCAGCGCCTCCAAGCAACCAATATGCCAGTCGGTGACGTGAATGCGCTGACGTGCGCGAATATGGTCTTTGCAATTCAGCACGAATACGCCGCCATCACCCAGCGCCCGCCGCGCCTCTGTCCATGCGCGTTGGTGGAAGTCGCGATATCTTGCCCCCCACGCCATCGCGCCGCTGTTGTCCGGGTGCAACCGGCGTCCTAACATGGCGGTATAGGTCATGCGCCGCGTACCGTCAATCAAGGCATCTGCACAGCGGTTGCCATAGGTGGGGCTTGTGCAAATGGCGTCAAAAGTGCCGTCTGCCCACGGTAGCTGTAGGGCATTGCCGGGAGTGGTGCGCGGATGCTGGGTTGCCCATTCCGGCTCAATTTCAACGGCTTCAATCTGTGCATTGGGCAGCCAATGATTGAGCAAAAAGACTTTGCCGGTACCGCCAAACGGGTCAAGAATGCGCGTGCGCCCCTGCAGCATGGCCGCCATGATGGGCAGGAGCGAATCAGTGTATTTGGCCGGGTGGCTGGGGGCCGCCAATGGGGGTGTTGCGTTCATGCGCCCCCCTCTCTTTCCAGTGGACTATCCACTCGGCAAAGTTCACCAAAATAGTCACGAAAATCGCTCATTCTCACTACAACCAGGTCATCGCCATAGCGCGCGCCATGCGGGTGAATGACGACGATGGGCAGCTGTTCAGGTTGGGCAACGCGGCGCGCCTGGGCCATTGCTCGCGTTAACCATAGCGGAACATTCTTCCGCGTCTTGCACTCCACGCAGAATAGGTTATGTGTCACGTCTGCCCCGGCGCGGCCTTTGCCGTCAATATTGCGCTTGCCGCCCAGCTGGGTAGCGGTACGCCGTTCATGCTGCTTAAAGTTGCTCATGCTGGCACCTCACTTCCCACCCAACGCACCGTGGGCACGCTGTCGATAACGATGTTAAAGACGCGATATTGGCCTAAAATCTCGGTCATGTCGCGATGCACCCACCAGCCGTCGCCATGTTCCAACGTTGCCCATGCGTTGAGTTCTGCCCACTCATAGCCCGCCGCGGCAATGTCTGTGGCGTATTCGCGCCGTCGCCACTGGTCAGCGGCGGTGGCTTTGCGTAGCTTGGGCCGGTGTTCGGCGCGCTCCCCCATCACGAAGGCACGCACAAGGCGACGGCGGCGCTCCTGGTCCTTGTCCTGTCGCTCTGGGCGCACAAAGGGAACAATGCCCGCTTCTGCCTTAACCTGTTGTAGCAGGGTGTCTAGCCGTTCGCGTTGCACCCCCGCCTTCTCCGCCTTCGCATCCTCGCCCTTGAATGTCAAAATGGCTTCGCGACTCTTTAACGCAGCCGCATGGCGCACCAGTTGCACGCCATAGGTGGGCACCCTGGGTAAATTGTCCTTGAGGATATCGCGCCATCCCTCTTTGAGGGTGTAGGTCTTGCGGTTGCGTTCGCCCACCGCTACCCCAACCACGTCATGTTCAGCGTAGCGGCGCAAGGTGCGCGCCATTGCGCCATAACTGTAGCCAGCCGCAGCAGCGGCACCCCCTGTGGTTTTAGGACCGTCCACCAGCGCCAGCAGCGCCCCCAGCCCATTCGCGCCCAATGTGGGCAGGTCGGCTTGGGTGCGTGTCGAGCTGTAGGCGTAGTGATTGTTCATAAACAATTCGCTATCGCGATATTCGCGGTAAATATTCCAGTTTTGCACAACGTGAATAGTATTACCATTAGTGATATACCTATTCACGTTGTGCAAAACTGAATTAGCATCGCCATCTGCCTTATTGCTATTCACGTTGTGTAAAACTAACTCTATCGCCGTCGCCTCGCCGCCCTTTTGCCCCGGCTGCAGGTTAATGAAGCCGCCGGTAAACAACCTGGCGAGATAGCGGCTCAGCCCACCCAGCGCAACCGTCGAACCCTTAGATAGATAGGCATACCCCGGCGCAATGCGTAGGCTTCTGCGTTCCTCGCAGTTCTGTAGGATGGTGTCTAGCAACTTGCGTGCCTGTTCCGCGTTGCGGAAGCCAGCCGCCTTGAGTTCTTCAATCGCCTCTGGTGATGCCAGCCACAGCCGATATAGCGCGAATTGGTCCTGTAGCCAGGTGTCTTGCCACCCGGCCTTACGCGCGCGATAGAAGATGCTGTCTAGCGTGGCAGGCTTGCCGGTGTATTCGCGGTCAAAGGTGCGCCACTTGGCTTCTACCTCGCCCCGCTTGCCATTGCCCCAAGCCACGGCGAGGGGCAGCGCCTCATCTCCCCACGCGTTATGCAACGCGGCAAGGCAGCCAATCCACGCGTTGTAATCCATGTCATCCGGGTCAACAACCTTGAGGGCATCCGCCACGCGTGCCAGGTCTGCCGTCGCATAGGTGGGGTCAGGCTGATAGTCCCCCGCTTGCGACGGCGCGAATAATTCTTCGCCCGTCCATTCTTCCCACAGTGCCGCCACGGTTGCGGCTGGCAGTACCGGCACCGTATGCCCGCCCCACAGGATAGGCGCGCCGGTGGCGTGCGTGCCTGCGACAACGCAGCTCCAGTGGGTGCCGTTGGCGTTCACCCCCAGCAAGTCAATGCCCTGCTGCTGGCTCTTGGTGCGCGTGGGAATCGGGTCGGGGCACTGAAAGACGAATTTGGCCTTATGGGGTGCGTTTTCGCGATAGATGTAGAGTCCGTCCGACAGGTGGTGGCACTCATAGCCGCGACTGGCGTCGGCGTCAAAGTCAAAGGCGTAGAGGTTGCCTGTGCCAGCCAGCAGCGTAATGTTGTCACCGGCGTCTATGTGCCGCCGCGCCTGGGTCGCGTCAATGGCATTTTGCGCCTGATTCCACGCCTTGCGGGTGGGCCGCTTGGAGCCGCGTGCGATAACGGCAAATCCGCCCCCACGCGCCGCCAGAATGTTGATTGCCTGCTTCCAGTGGCGAGGCAGGTCAGCCGCATCTATTCGCGAATCCGTTGCGTCAAGAGTAGTGAATTGTGCTAGCATAGGCATATTCCATAGGGTATTAGCCCCTGTGGGGTATAAGGGATGGACCAATGCCCACGGTCGCCGGGAAGCAATGTGGGCATTGGCATTTCTGGACTAATTGTCATTGCAGAGCCTCCCCCCACACATCCGTGTCCACATCTTCCCGCATTTCACTTAACCACAACGAGAGAGGCGTACAGGCATCGGGCAGACGCTCAAATGCCACAGATGTTAGTACCCCTGTAGCAAGCGTGTCTGCCATTGCCGAAACCAATCCGCACGCTAGTTGCTCCTGCAGTGCAATCAGTTTTTCCGCGTCATTGGTGCGGTGTATGCAGACAAGCCAAGTCTTATCGACAAAACATGGTTGGTGATTGGGGGCAATGTCTGTTGCCAATAGTGCGTTCAGCACCGAAGCAATATGGCAAAATTCATCTGGCAGGGTGGCGATGATTTTGGGGACATAAGTGTGGTGCAATAGCCAAAACTGTTCATTTATACGCGTTGGCTTCAGGTCATCAGCCGGTACACATATCCAGGTCCCCGCCGCCAGTGCCTCTTGTTTTAGCCGGTCAATTGCCTCTCTCATTGCCCACCTCCAAACAGGGTTAGCTGTAGCTCTTCGCGTTCTTGATTGGTCTGGGCTGCCCTTTGCGTAGCCTCTGGGGGTGCGCCGTTAATGCTCCAACGGTCCAGGGGCAACGCGACTTGGTCGCCATGCCCACGGTGTACCGGGAAGCTATTGGCGTCAATCGTGGCAAAGGTGGCGCTGTAGCTCGTACCTGTCGCGCGGTCGTAAATGGTGGCAAGCGTTGCCCCCGCCGCCGCCGCATCGCGTAATGTGCAACGGTCAAAGGCGATAGCACGCGGTGAACGTAGCATGTGCTTGGAGCCGTCAATAGACTTGAAGAAGGTGTCACCCTCTACGCGGCCAATGACACGGCCGTTGGCATAGATGGGTGTAGCGTGTAGGTTGCGCCGGTGCGCGGGGTATGCCATAATCAGACTGCCTTTCAGTTGTTGCCCGCTGCCTCTCCCCGCCGCTATGCGGGGTTTGGTGTTTTACGGGGATGGTTGATTGGGATGTTTTACGCAATGACCGCGCTGGGGTCCGGCAAGACTTCGCCAGCGCGGTTTGCGTTTTCAAACGGTTTTGCATCAGGTGTTAGCCCCAGCGCCAGCCGCAGCAAATAGCGGGCATGGTCGCGGGGGTCCCTCAATTCCTGCATTGCGTGCTGCCGCAATGTTTCGCGCTCGATTACAGTGACCGGAATAGAAATTCTTGTCATGTCGCTCATCTCCACCTCCTAGCAAAAAGGTATCATTAAACAAAGCCGCTGACTATCCTCCTCGCAGGAGGATAAACAGGGGGATAGAGGGGGATTTATTGCCCTTTTCGCCTAAAGCCCTCGATTGCTTGTCGTATCTCCCTGCTATCGCTTATCGCGCCTATTCCCAATTTGGTACCTATATTTTCCTTGTGGCTTTTGACTGTTACCGCAGCTATGAGCAAGCGGTCTGCTATCTCCTTATTACTAAACCTCTGCATAACCAGCTCGGCAACCTCCAGCTCTCTCTCTGTAAGCAGTGATTGCAATGCCTCATTTGCCGGGAGTGTGGTTGCCGCATCAAGTTTCTCTACGCTTGCTATAAGCATGTCAAAACCGTCACTAAGAGCGTCTATCGCGCTCTGGAGCCCTTGCGTTGCCTCTTCATTTCTTAGCCAAGCTTGCTCTAGCTCATCTTCAGTTTCTGCCATCTTCGCCGCTTGCCCAGTGTATTTTAGTTGCTCCAGGTCAGCCCCCAGCGCCGCCAAGATTGGCTTAACATGTGACCAATCTGCATCACTTGACCGTAGCCTCAATAGGGTGTATTTATCTGGCAAGAGAGTGGCTTCCAGCTCGACGCGATAGATATTAGGCACGCTGCCCTGATATCTGCGCCCTAGCCCTAGAATGCGTTGAATACGTTCCAGGAATATTGCTATCGGCGGACGTGTCGCCCAGAGATGCCCTGTCACAAGCTCGGCTGTCTCTGTGAACTCAAACGCAAATTTGAGTCCTGGCGCGCGTAGGGTTTTGGCAGCCACCGCAAATTCTAGCGGTGTGCATCGCATTCGCTGCTCACCCTGTTCTTTCACTTCCACCCTTGCCCCCCTTGCCAATGACAAACGCCCACGGATTAGCCTGTGGCTAACCGGTGGGCGCTCTCGCGGACAAGGTATGAGTTACAGCCCATTTGACACCCCCGCGTGTGCGCGAGTATCCTATAGGCCACAGACATTACAGCTTGACGCGAGAGCAGCCACGGTTTCGACGCCACCGGCTGCTCTTTGCTATTCCTGGCACCAGTATAACGCCAGCCTCGTTCAAACGCTACCCACGCCCACAGCACCGCCTAGCCGCTTGTGGTGTGTGGTGGGCTAGTGGTACACGGCAACGGCAGCTTTGGCAATCTCAGCACTGTTATCATACCCCTGCTCCCTGGCTTCAAACTCAACTTCGCGCTCCAGTTCAATCAGCCATGCTTCGCGGTCGTCAGGACTGGCGGTGATGCGTCCCTTTTCGGCAACGATGCGCGCAATCTTGACGGCAATTTCGGTAATCTGTTCGCTGTTCATGGTACGTGTCTCCTGTTGGTGTTCGTGATTAAATCCTCTGTTCAATGCCTACCGCAGCCCACCACAGCCCTTAGACACTGCCCAGCCGTTTTGCACGTGCTTGGCGTAGTTCCTGGATACCTAGTGGATAGCGTTCAAGATACCTCATTGCCGCGTTACGGGTGGGGTAGTCGTGCCAGTTGAGACGCCAGCAGCGTGCCGATGTGTCATAGACAAATAGCCCCGGCGCATACTGCCTACCCTGCATAATCTCGCGTAAGATATTCGCCTCCTGCGGACGTATGCCCCAACGCGCATGACCTGCCCTCCCCCACGGTGCCGGAATCAGCAGCCGCGCCGTCACACTGTCTATGTTGCAGGGTCCGCCCGCGTCGGTTTCATAGGCCAGTGCCACCAGCCGCGACAATGCTTCACTGAACAACTCGCAGATAGCCGCGTCCGCGTTGCGCCGCGATAACGATTCAGCCGCCGCCCGCAGTGCCGTGTGCCGCTGGGGTGTAGTCGCGATAATGCCCTGCTTACGCTCCAGGGTGTGAAGGATGCCATTCATTCGTCCTCCTCGAGGATAACTGCTAGTTTTTGGACAGCAATCTCCTGCCCTACTTCTATAAACCGCCCACGTAACCGCACAGGGGTATCAAACTTTAAGTGGTAGTGTGTGCGTGATTCGCCGGCAATGGTCACGTCCACGCGTACACGTTTCCGCAGCAGGATAATGAACATATATCCGCGGCGTGCTGAGTCACTCATGGATATACTTTCTATAGCGTCGGTGTCTCTCCGTCTGCTCGCGGCGCAATAGCTGAAACATCAGCACCGTATGCACAAACAGGCTCCCATCGGGGCTTATCAGCGTGTGGGCAATGTACGCGACTAGCCAAGCCACTGTGAAGCCCGCCAGGGCCAGCAGCAAGGCCGCCACTGATAAAACAGGCACACCATAGGCCGATATACCAATCAACGCGACAACCACGCCTGTGGCGGCTGCCAGTGGGCCTGTGGCAATGCTGAAGCCTTTGGCACGGTCTACATGGCCGCTGTGGGGCATTGGTGGCACAATGGGGGCGAGTGGCAGATTGCGGTCAATCTCAATCACCTGGGGCCGGGGGGCATCGCGATACGGTTCTACAAAGTTATCACGTCTCATATGTCTTGCTCCTTAAACAGAAAAACCCAGCATTCCGCTGGGTCAAGGTGCAAGCATTAGCCAACATGGGGTAGAATCGTCCCATGTCAACCGCTGCTAGTACCAGCGTGTCGGCTAGGCTGTGGTGGGTGCTTCAACACCTGTCACAGCCGTTCTTATTCAGTTAGTGCCTCTAGTATACCCCCACGTGTCAATAGGGTGCGAATGGTGTGAAAGTGGTTCGCGCCTACTGGCTATAGCTAAGTGCGCGATAGCATATAGGAAGGTGCATAGTGGCGTTATCAGCCAAAGAAGCCGCCGAATTGGTAGGGATGAGTAAGAACGCCATCTTCAAGGCTATCCGCACAGGTAAGCTTTCTGCTGAAAAAGACATTAATGGCGAGTGGCAGATAGAACCCGTTGAACTATTCCGCGTCTATCAGCCTGTGAACGAAAGTTCGCGCACCACGCTACAGCCTAGTTCGCGACAGGATGCACCACAGGCTATAGAGTTTTTGCAGCGCGAGAATGAGATATTACGCGATACGGTGGCAGACTTGCGGGCGCGGCTGGATGCCGAGGCTGAGGAGCGGCGTAAGCTCACGCTGATTCTGACTGAGGTACGCAGCATAGAGCCCCCCCCGCGCCAGTCGTGGTGGGCGCGGGTGTTTGGGGGTGGGGAGTAGCACATGGCGCAGCCCAGATTCACGCGTACATAAGCCTCTTCCCCCTAACTGTGTAGGATGGGCTATAATGCCCGCC
>MWWE01000144.1_pt1 | contig 12134 bp, 13 predicted proteins | sample 1047301 | NCBI WGS metagenome assembly MWWE01 (sample SAMN06349973, study PRJNA376086) | soil metagenome | isolation source: MS1-1 sample Antarctic (ecotone) soil | place: Antarctica
CGCACAAGTTTCGGCGAACGATGAGATTTCCGCTCTACAGTGGAGACAAGTATCATCGCCGATGGCAATTAATTCGGTTGCTTCGCTGCCGAATTTGTTTTCACTTTCAGCTACGTTATTAACGTTATTAACGTTATATCTATCTGATTCGGACTCATCTTCGGGAGATATAACGTTAATAACGTTAATAACGTTAGGGAGTGCAATAAATATTTCTTTTGGTCGGGTGGTTGATTTTTCTTTGTAAGAGTCAATCCTTCCGAGGTCAAAGAGAAGTTCAAGCGCGATGTTTATTTCAGCCGCAGAGCGGTTTTGTTGGAAGTGTTCCCGAATATCATTCTTAGACATCCCGCCCTTTTTTCGTTGAAGTTCCGCGAATATCTCGTCGGCAATCTTATTTCCGGTTTGCGCGCCGAAGATATACCTCGCGGAGTCTTCGCAATACCGCCACAAAGCAAGCGCGGCGGTTAAATGGTCGAGGCGTATCACTTTTGAACAATCGAGCAGTGAATATAGGCAGGCAATGCGTAAAACCTGCGCTGTTGCCCGCGATGTTACGGAACCAAGCAGACCGGCGTGACCGTCGGAGAGTTTTCGGTACACTTCACACCACAAAGCGTCCGCTTCAGCATCCCGTTTTATTTCTCCGGCTGTTTTCGCGAACTCCACAGCGCGGCGAATTTTAGTAACTAGGACGTTAATGTCTAAGTCCGATAAATTTCCCCCACTAGGTAAATATTTAGATCGCCTTGAGCACACCCAAACGAAGCGATTGGCAAAGCCGTTCGTTAAATCTGAGTCCGCCAGCGTGCGTAACAACTCCTCTTTTGTAATGTGCCCGATAATCGTGATATGCGCGTTTGACGCGGCAACCGCTTGCTTTGTTTTTATTTGTAGAAAATCCTTGTCCCAGGCATCTCTAATGACCTGCGATAACGTGTTCCCTTCGCGTTGTGATACTTTCAGCACCCGCGCAAACTCGGACTCCACGACAAAGGCGCGCTTTTCGCTTGTCCCCTCGTCATACATCTCGTCTTGATAATCAACGATGCGCCCTTTTTCACGGACCGGAGTTTTCTTAAACTGTGCGTCCCGGACCGTGTGTATCAAACCCTCGCCGGATGAAAGTCCGCCGTGGATACAACACTTGAAACTTTCATCAACACGCACAAGCACGCGCTGGACTTCGCCCCAGGAAAGCCCCTTTCTACCCGCTGCCGTCGCACCGACGACCACCGCGTTTAATTTTGTATAGTGAGCATCAGCGCCAACCCGAAAGTGCGCGCCGCGTCCGATTAAATTACCGAAACCCGACAGGAATTGAACCAGCAGCGCCGCGTTATCTGACTCGGTGTGCGGCGCAATAACTTTGACCAGCTCGCCAGCCAATCCAAAAAACACCGCGTCGGAGAGTTTCGGGTAACCGATTTCTCTTTCCATCTCGGCAACGTTATTAACGTTATTAACGTTATATCTCCCCTCGTCGTAATTGTTCGCCGCCTGCCTGGCTTCTATCTTCAGCCACTTGCAAGCGGTTTCGACAAGTTTTTTATCGGTCAATTCGGCGAGTTTTGGGAAGCCGTAAACGTTTTCTTTGTGTCTTAACTTTTCCGCCGTTGCGTCAACTGCTTTCAAACGCATTGAAATTTCTTCGTCGTTCGCCGCCGCGCAAACTGCCCGGATGAAATTCTTTGTCGCCGGAACGTCAAAGCCGTTTCGGAGCAGCGCGCCGCCCACCGCCATTGTTAAATCTTGCCGAACACCATCGCGCCAAAACGTGGAAATAAGACACGCCGTAGTCAACAGAGCAACCGCCCGGTGCAATTCCTTAGCTCCGATTTGAGTTGGTTCGCCGTCTTTGCTCCAGGTGATAGCTTCGCCGCTTTCTTTGTGTGTTGAGCCGGGAAAAACAGTTTGCAAACCTGCTTTGCCTCGAAATTCTACAATACAGGCTTCGTCTCTCACTGCTTTATCCGGCGAGTTGATTAAAAAAGGGTTGTTGATTTTGTCGGAAAATTCATCCGCGCAAATATAAAGCCGATGTGAGCGCGGCATACTGGCGCGTCCAAATTCAGATTCGGTTTTCGGTAAAAAATAATCGGCAATCTTGACGGCTTCGGGCGAATCCAAGTCAATATCAGTCAAGCCGTTTGATTTTGCGCCGAGCAGGATACCGATATTTTGCGACTTGCCGTTAAAGTAATTCGGCAAATCGTTTTCGCTTGTCGCGAAGTTCTGCCAGCCGTCAAAGCCTGGGTTTTTCGAGCGATGCGGAATTGGGATTGGTTGCCAACCGCGAAGAAGGTATTTTTGTGCTTGTTCCAAGGAAGTCATTATTTTTGCACCTCCAAGAATTCCGCGGCGTGTGAATTGCAAAGAGCTTTTCGCAGATACGAACGTCCGTCAGTGTGCGATTCGACATAATTTTCGCCGTAGAGGCGAAGTGGCAGGTTGCATTCGTCGCACGCGAGTGGGACCCCCGTGAAACGAAAAGTCGGCACGCCGGCATTTGGATCATCGAAAATTGTAATGGTTATTCTCGGCGACGAATTGCCGAAAGTTAAATTTTGTTGACTTATTTCGTTTTTGGTGTTATATTTTTTCATAAGTTGGTTCATCTGTTAGTTCGTTAATTTGTGTAATTTTGGGCATCGTTTCCAGCGATGCCTTTTTCTTTTTGTGTTATGCCGCGCACGCGGCACGCCTCGCGCTTTATGCGCGTCCATTGATTAAACGGACGCAATCCTTGCCGACAAATGGTCGCGCTGTTTTTCCAAGACTTTCAGGCGAAAATTCGCGTCTTTGTATTGATGCCAGTAAAACGTGCTCAGAGCCACGCCCGCGATTTTGCACGCCTCCGCCGCCCTCTTCGTTTCGGATTGGTCGAAAGCATCCAATAACGCCGCTTTTTTATTCTTTTCTTTTTTCATAATTTTAGGTTTCTAAAACAAAAAAAAGCTCGCATAAAATTTCAGATTTATCCTGAATTTTTTGTGCGAGCTTGCCCACCTTTCGGTGAATTTTCTCAATCGGTTATTTTATTTTCAAAAAGATGGGCGCTGTGCCCGCCTTGTAAAATTCACGCAATCCCGCTGCATCGAACGTAACTGCTAATTTGTATCACTGGGATTATCGCAGTTTTTTGTAGCAAATGCAAGAGTTTTTTTTCTTGCTGTTTTGAAAAACCTTGAGAGTTTTGCTATGCTGTGTTCAGGGTAAAGTTTTTTAGTTTTCAAAGAGCTAAAAATCTGGCGGCTTGATTGATACTCAAGCCGTTTTTCTTTTTTACAAGTCGTTAATAAATTTATCCAAGTCCGATCGTTTAACTTGATAAGCACGTCCGATTTTCCGTCCGGCTAGTTCCCCCGAATGAATCGCGGCACGTAGAGTTGCGTCGGATAATCCGGTCAACTTTCGGCAATCCTTCAAGTCTAAGAGCAGCTTCCCACCGGCACGAAAAACTTCTAAATTCTTTTCAATAACATTCTCAACACGGGCGAGAATCATCTCTATTGGGTTGGCTGTCTGCGTCTGCACGTCGGTGTCTGTCGGTGTCTGTCCTATTATTGAAAGGTCGGTGCTTGTTGAGCTTTCACTGTCCGTCCTTGTCTGTATGTCGGTGTCTGTCTGTGTGTTGGTCTGAGGCTGTCCGTCCGTCAAATCGGGAAAGATAATATCGCCGGACAGCTCGCATCTAAGCCGCTCAACATCCGGCTGCTCGAAGTCTAAAACCTTCCGCGTTTTTCCGTCGCCGCCGACAACACGCCGCAGACGTGCGGATAACTTCCCGCTCGCCTTGTAACGCTCGACTGTTTTTTCGGATAGTCCGAGATATACGGCAACCTCTTTTTTATTCATTTTCTTTTGTAATCTGCTGCCAGATTCGTTTCGGCAAGCATTGCTCAAGTAAAAAAATACAATCACCCATAAAGCCGTCTATGTCGTGGCTCTCTGCGTCTTTGGCGTGCGAGACAATACCTATTAATTCACCTTTGTTGTTCACAATCGGACTTCCCGAAGTTCCGCCTTTTATTTGACCGCCCCAACTGACCCAAAGTGTAAACGGAATGTCTTGGAATGGACATAGTTTCGCTTTTCCGGCTATCCAAAAACCTTCGTGAGTATAAACAAAAACATCAAAAGGTTTGTAAATTGGAAAATCACCACCAGCAAGGTTTTGATAGCCTTCAATTTCAAAACCATCATTGAACAACGGAACCGGTTTCGTGTTTTCGCAAAACTCTTCAAATTGTTCGGCTTCTTCAAAAAAGGCTTGTTCGTCTAATTTTTCCAATGCGGCAATATCCGTTACCGGCTCAATCATTGCCGGTGCCGCTTTTAGTGTTAGAAGATTATTTGAGCTATCAAATGTTTTCGCTTGCAATGTTTCAATGTGATAATCTCCAAGCGCAAGTTCCCCCGTAGTTTTAATGTTTAGGCAATGACCTGCTGTTAATATCAAACCGCCTGGAACTAAAACACATCGCCCACGGGGATTATTGTCAGCATCCATAATATTTATAGTTGCTTGTTCGATAATGGTTTTTATATCTTCGTTAATCATTTCTAAATCCGTAACAGCGAATGTCCGCGAATTATTTATTTGTTAGCCAAAATCGGCTGCTTTAAGTATTCAATATGTCTTTTCTCTAACGCTTCTAAAACCAAGTCCATATGCGCCGGAATTGGTAGTGAGCCGGTTTCGTAACGTGAGACGGTATTTGAAGCCACGCCAAGATATTTTGATAAATCCGCCTGCGTCATTCCCAATCGTTCTCGTCTTTGTTTTAATACATTCGTTTCCATATTAAAACATATACCATAGAGGAAAAATAATTGCAAATAAAAACATATTATTCGTCTTTTAGTATTGACAACTACATCTTTAGTATAGTAAGATTATTACAGATTAAGAAATTAATCAATACCACAGAGGAGAAAAACTAAAATGCTACAAATCGAAAACAAAGACAGATTCGGAAAAGTTATCGCCGACGCATTGAGCAAGGTTGAATTAACCGTCACGGACGCGAAAACAAAGACACGTTGGATTAACGCCATTGCTAAAGCTGTCGCAGAGGTTGAACAGAACGGCGATTTTATGACCTGGATGAGCGATTCACAATCGCTTCTTATATGGTCGCAAAAGTCTAATCAAATTTATTCGTCAAACGGAGTGTGCCAGTGCCGCGCATTTGAGCAAGGCAGCCCGTGTTTTCACCGTGCCGCAGCTCGATTGGTTCGGCTTTATATGGAAATGGAAGCCGTGCAGGTCGAGATGGTTCAACTTTATATGGAAATGGAAAACGTGCCGGTGAAGGTAAAAGCCGAAGAAATCCCGTATCTCAGGCAGACGAATCACGTCAAAGCGGAGCGCATAGCGGGAATAAGAATCAATTGACCGAAAGGCTTAGGAAAATCTTGGCGGACTTCCTAAGCCTCTCATTTAATCCCTTTTGGGAAAGGAAATACTTACAATGAAAAATAATACCACGGAAAATAACATTATGAATTACAAAGACGCGCTGGAAGCAGCCGACGAACAAGTGGAAATAGGCAAAAAACATATTACCGACATTGCTATGACTTGCAGTAATGATTACACGGTAATTGATAGCTTAATGTGCATTTTAGAGTTATTCACGGGCAAAGATGCCGATTCGAGCGTCTGCGATTTAGCCAACGGATTACAGGATTATTTATTTCGCTGGACAAAGGAATATGGCAATTCCGTTGACGCTTGGAAAGATTCTGTTTTGTATGGCACAAAATACAAAGACGCGCCCGGCGAATCTCTCAACCCGAGCGACACGGCAAAGCAAGTGTCTGATTTACTAAATAACCCGGATTTGCCCGAACCAATCAGAGACGGATTACAAGACGGTTTGCTTGACCTTTTCAACTCGCATATTAACCAAAGCGAATTTCACGATTACGAAAAATCGCCCGAATATGTCGAAAAGATTCTGCGCGGGTATGCGGCAAGGCATCCTGGCGAATAAATCAAAGTGCAAATTTGCAGAGTTAAAGCCGGACGTTTTAGATGTGTAGGTTTCACAATCTACAAATTTCACAAAAAACATATCACGAAGCCGTGAGCGTTAAACCTTGCGGCTCTTTGGTAAAACAAACAGGAGATAAAATATGCCGAAAATTTGTTACATCCCGCGAACATTCCAACCAGCAACTGCCGAAGTGATTTCAGACGCAAACAACATCTTACGAAAGTATGAAAATCTTGGCTTCAATATGACGCTACGCCAGGTTTATTACCAGATGATCGCCAAAGATTTATTTCCCGAATCTTGGATTGACCCGTCTTACAACACCAAACACGGTTTACCACCGGACACGAAAAACACCGCGAAAAATTATGATCGTTTCGGTGAAATTTTGAACTATGCCCGGTTGCCGGCATAGTTGACTGGAACGCCTTAACGGACATCACGCGCAGCCTGAAAAACTTGCCGCATTGGACAACACCGCAGCAAATCATTAACGCCGTCGCTGACCAATTCCGAATTGATAAATGGCTTACACAACCGAATTATATTGAAGTCTGGATTGAAAAAGACGCACTCCTAAACATTATGGAAAAAGTCTGCAATGAACTCGACATCCCTTATTTTTCGTGTCGCGGCTATACTTCGCAGAGTGAAATGTGGGCGGCTGGGATTAGATTGCAGAAAATGAACTCGAAGGGTAAAACGCCGATTATTCTTCATTTCGGTGATCACGATCCAAGCGGCATCGATATGACGCGAGACATCCAGGAAAGACTTTCGATGTTCGCCAAAAACGATATTGAAGTAAAGCGCGTTGCGCTGAATATGGATCAAATTATTGATTTGAACGCGCCGCCTAACCCCGCGAAGATTACGGACAGCAGGGCAAAGAATTACATACGCCAGTTCGGAAATGAGAGTTGGGAATTAGACGCGATAGAGCCGCCGCAAATGGCGCAACTCGTCCGCGATGAAATAGGAATTTATCTTGATGCAGACTCTTGGGACGTTGCGCAAGCTAAAGAAGATTCCTACAAAGAGAATTTACAACTGACTGCCGAAAACTTCCAAGAAGCCGTTGAATTATTGGGTGGCACTTTTTTTGTTGGTGATGAAGAATAAATGAATAAGCCGTAAGCGTTAAACCTTGTGGCTTTCTTTGTAGTGATGCTATAATTAAACCAAACGATTTTAGCATCCCTACAACAGATTAAAGCTATGTATATCAAAGTAAACACACGATTTAGTATGCTACGCGGCTGTCATATATTTCAATTCTCGGTGATTGAAAGTTATCGTGAGAATGGCAAAGTAAAACATCGGACGCTTGCTTATCTAAGTTCGCTTCCGTCGGAATTGTTCAACTTTCCGTTGGGCGTTATGAAATTTTGGGACACCTGTGATGAAAAACTTGAACGCTTTCCAGAAAATGACCGGTTGCGGCTTGCGGCGCGAATTGAAACTGTAATCCCTCGCCTAAATGAAGAGGATGAACAGGGAGCGCGCAGATTGGCTTTGCTAGCGTCGAAGATACGGTCAAACTTACAGAGTGCTCAGTTGGCGATAGCGGCAAGTAGATGAATTTCAACAATACGATTTTTGGCATCCCTACAACAGATTAAAGCTGTGTATATCGAAGTAAACTCACGGCTTTTTCTATTTGTCGAGTGTCTCAAAATGTCTTAGGCATTACAAGACTTCTCATTTGAGACATTGAAAGAGACACGTTTTCAGAGGGTATTGAAAACTATACTCATTGAGACATCCAAGAAATTACCTGTGCCACTTAAGTGGCACTTGCTCCACGCTTCACTTCTGTTGCGTTTAAGTGCAACAGATAATTTGTCGCTTGGCGTTGGATGGATTATGCCCAACAGATTAAAAAATTTGCCATTGGCAAAAATTTCACATTCAAAGAATACAGAAACCTAAAACGGAAACCGCTTGGTTTTATATGGATTATGCCGAACAGGCTAAAACTGAAAACCAGGTTTTCAGTTTTACATATTTTGAATATCTCAAGCTAAAACGCAAACCGCCAAAGATAGAAACTAAGCCGGAAACCAACAGCGCACACATAGAGCCGACCCTCTAAAACTGCGGAATCCGCAGTTTTAGAAACAACAAACCCACGCCCACGTAGAGCCGTCTTGTTTTAATTCAAACCAATAATTCCGCGTTGCTTTCAACCCACGCCCACGTAGAGCCGTCAAAACTATCAACCTAGTTGATAGTTTTACATACTTTCAACCCACGCCCACGTAGAGCCGTCTGAAAAATTTAAAACTTGTTTTAAATTTTTAACTTTCAACCCACGCCCACGTAGAGCCGTCGCTTGGTGATTACTGGCTTTGAGCCATCAGTTAGCCGTGTAAGTCTATAATTGACTTGTGAGCGCGTTTTGTATGGAAAGGCTTAGGTTGGTATGGCTTGGAAAGGAAAAAGCCGAGAGTTTTAACGCTCACGGCTTTTTGTCTTTGGCGAGTAAATCGGCGGTTTTAGCGGGTTGGTTTGTCGGTAGGCTTTGTGGTCTTGCGCTAAAGTAGATAATTGACGGGCTGGGCTGTTACGCCCGTCAATTCGGCGGTAGTGAGCCAGGAGACTTGCCCCCGTGCCGCCGATGTCAATGTCTGAAAGTCGCCGTTTGAGTTCAGCCTCGAAAGAAGCCGTCGGCAAGTTTGTTTGATTGCACACCCGCACGCGCACGGCTGCGAATCTCGTCGTTCAATTCCGAGCGAGAGATTTTCATAATGTCGGCTTCTGTCGGCATTACGAAAAACTGCGGAAAATCGCGCAGGATTTTTGCGATTGCCGCGTCTTTGTTAATCACGCCGGACGCAACTAATTTGCGAAAGATGCGCACAACCTCTTGTTGGTGTTCGGGTTTAATTATTGTTTCGTCATTCATTTTTATCTGCCTCCGTGCATCTGCAAACTCGCCGGAACGATTTTGACGTTTCGCGCTTCGTGAAGAAGACCTTCTATCGAACGTTTGCGCTCGGAAATTTCCATTTTTAACTGTCGGACATCTTCAACGGCATTACTGACCGAGCCGCTTGCGATGTTGAATACTCGCTGCATTTCGGCGATTTTCTTTTGCATTCCCTCGATTGGTTCGGCGAGTTTGGAGGCTTCGGATTGAAGCGACGGCAACCGCAGCTCATCGCGCTCCAATAAAAGCCGCGAAAGTCTGATTTGTTCCGATAAAATTTCAATCGGTAGATTGCCGCGCCTATAAGACAGGCTGATTAACGCGCTTGAATCGGCGTCATTAGCCGCGAGCGACATCTTTGCGCCCAAGTCGGATTGCTCCGCCGAAAGCGTTTCCAGGATTTTTTGAGTGTTTTCTATTTCGTCTAGATTTTGTATCATTTTTTCTGTCATATTATTTGTTTCCTTATGGCTTTTTGCCATTGTTTTATTGAGTGTTTTGAGTGTTCTACATACTAAAGAATTTAGCCTTTTTCACGCCGTCGTTCGCGGTCCAAAGAGCCAACGCCAACGCCAAAACTAAATCATCGTGAGAGTTTTCGCGCCAGTCCGCGCCCGCGCCGTAGCTGTCGTGCCCCGCATTGGAAATCTTTGCTTTGAAGTTTCCCAACTCCTCGATTAGAGTGCCGGAAAGCGGAAGTTTTTTGGAAATTTTTAATTTACCGCTCTGCAATGCAATCGCGGTGTTTGCTACAAGGATGCGTTTCGGGACGCGCCGCACGTCGCCGTCCCGCGTAATGTCCGTGCCGCCCGTGATATAAACCGGAATCAAGTGCGCTTTCATCGGCGCACGCCGGAACAAATCCGCAATCGGCATCCCGACGCCCGTCGAGTCAATACTTAAAAAAGTCGGGTCTCTGACGTTTTGTGTGAGCTGTGGATCGTTGACTATCTTGACGCAATCTTCAACGATTCGCGGGTAGCTCGTGCGTAATTCCCATCGCTTAAGATACTTGCAATCGAAGGTGTAATCCTTCGGACTATTGCCGCGCCTCTCCAATATGACGAGCGCGCTATAATCCGAAATTTGCCCCAAATCCAGACCGCAAAAATGCGATGGCTGCTTTGATGTCAGATATGTCGCCCGCGCCAAATCTTCGCCGTTCTCAAAAAAATTCATAAATCACCTCCAAAAATAAAGGGTTCAACTTTGTCCGATATTGCCGATTGCACCTCGTCAAAACTAAAAACCGAATCTATACTTTCGACAAATTCGCAAAGAAATTCCTGGCGAAACCAAAAATCCGGCATCGCTTGTCTTTCGCGCTCCAGCCATTCGGGAGAAATGCGCGGGCATTGGTCCGCCGTGATGAGCGTGCGATTCCAATCCGCGCCGTCCATCCATTCCGAATGAAAAAAACCTCTTTTGCCGCGTGGCGTGCTCAATAAAATAATGCGTCCGCCGGAGACGGCTAACATCGGTTTGATACTGAAAAACAGCGCATCTTCACAAGTCGCCGCTTCGTCGCAAATCAATAAAGCGACATTGGAAAAACCTCGGACCGTCTGCTCCGTGCCCGGCAGAGCGATGATTCTTGAGCCGTTGTCGAGTTCTAAACGGAGTGCCGACTCTTCGATTGGTTTTGGCATCGCGGGCGATTCTAATGCGTTGTAAATGTCCTTTATCTTTCGGAATAGTTCCTGCGATTGCCGCAGACTCGGACTTAATAACAAGACGAGCGAGCTCGGCGTGTAAATGGCTTCGTGAACAGCTAAAACCGCAGAAATCGTGCTTTTGCCGGACTGCCGCGAGCAATTAAGAATCACTTGCCGAGCGTCGCTTCGCAGCAAGTCGGATTGCCAGACATCGGGCGTAATGCCAGCACGCCGCGCCATCATCACGGCATCGCGTTTTTCAATTTCCAAACGCTCTTTAACCGCGTCCCGTATCGCCTGCATCCACATCGGATTGCTCGATAAGTGGTCGTAATTGTCTGATAATGTCATCGTGAGATAATCCATATTTTGCCGCCTCTGCCTTCCAGTCATTTACCTGTAAATCAATATCAATCGCCTGCGGTGCTTTGCCTGCGATGCGGTCAAAAACCTCTTTTACCGCCCACGCTTCGCCTAGAACGATTGCACAATATAGAAGGCGGGCGTTGACTGCATCAATGTTTGTGATATTCGATATGCCTTCGCAAAAAGCGGCGATTGCCTCGCTGTTTTGCACTTTGCCGGGCGCGATATTCTCCAGCATCTTGGCAAGGCGGTTTTTTACATCAATCGAGCCAACCGGTCTTCCGTTCGGATTCGGCACATCGCCTTCTTTGAACATCTGAAGATTTTTCTTCGAGTTCGGATGTTTGCCCCGCCCGTATTGCTCCGGTTCGTTTCTCATTTGTTTCTCATTATTTGCCATATTCCTTATTTCTGCTTAGGCGCGTTTTCTAAAGTTAAATTCGCCTCCACCTCATTTGTTAGAAGCTCACAGATTTGAGCGGCTACTTGCTCAAGGAAACATTCGGCAATCACGTGCGGATTTCCGCCTTCGCTTGTCTTGGTGATTAAATACCTTTGGTTGTGAGCCATTATTGTAAATTTTTGGTTATTAGTCATAGTTTTCCATTCGTTGCGCGTCCTGTGGCGCGTTTTTATTTGATGAGACTGCCATTATCATTCCGTTTCATTGCAAACTTTGCGCCCATCCTGCCTTCCACGTCCGTTGTGGGGAGTCTTGGTCCGGCGCGACGCGTGCAATTGAAATTAAGTTTTCGGCTTCCAGTTCGTGCACGTACCAACAGTTGATATTGCCTTTTGCGGTATGACAAAGAATTTGAACGTAGGCGGGCTGAAAATGGTTGCGCTTAGCGTATCCAATCGCGCCTTTTTTGAATTTTATCGAGGCGCAGCTTTTACCAAGCCGTTCGTGTTCGCCGAGGGTAACGATGATGCGCCACGTCATCGTATCCAAGTGCGCCACCGCCGACACCAATGTTTTTGCTGTATCCAAGTTGGCTACCATAAATCCCCCGTTTTCAGAATGACGGCAGTTGTGCGCCTCCGCACGCCGCACAAGTTTCGGCGAACGATGAGATTTCCGCTCTACAGTGGAGACAAGTATCATCGCCGATGGCAATTAATTCGGTTGCTTCGCTGCCGAATTTGTTTTCACTTTCAGCTACGTTATTAACGTTA
>MWWE01000145.1_pt1 | contig 12077 bp, 11 predicted proteins | sample 1047301 | NCBI WGS metagenome assembly MWWE01 (sample SAMN06349973, study PRJNA376086) | soil metagenome | isolation source: MS1-1 sample Antarctic (ecotone) soil | place: Antarctica
TATCAAAAGTTTTTCGTTCAACGCCGCAATATCGTTTAAAATTAGCGGCGGACAATTTATCAAGTTTTTCGTAGAGCATATTATTGATAGCTCTACCATTATTTACGTTACTTTTGCAAGAGTTCTATTTATCAGAGTCAAAAGTCAGGAAAATGATTAAGAAACTTTCTGCAAAGACTTTGCCTAGAATGGACAAACTTTTTTATAACGACACTACGTTATATTTCAAAGCCAAAACCCGTTCCATCCGCATTTATCCGAAGTTACAAGAGGTTTTAGCAAGAAAGAATCCGCATCCCGAAGCTGTTAAATCAGCAAAGGGGATTTTGAGAATAGAGCATTGTCTGACTTCAAATTATGCGATCAATTCACTTGTCAAAAAGTTTGTTCTTTCGGATAAAACACCAAATAGCATTTTGAATGAAGATGTCTTAAACAGGTCAATGTCCGAAGTTCTTGAAAGTCTGAACTTCTATGATTTACAAGATTTAGAAAGAACCAATACAGCGATTTTGTTGGAACTCTTTCCAGTCTTAAAGACTATGAAATTACTTGGTTTCTTGAAAATAGTTGATGATCTTGGGGAAAATTTTTACAAAGACAAATCGCACGGTTTTAACAAAAGGTCTTATCTTCGCTATTTGAGGGATTGTAGAAAAGCAAAAGTTTGGAAACTGGAATAATTCATTTGTATAACAATGCAGAAATTAGTGTCAAAAAGATGTATCACAAACAAGCAAAGGCTTCACAACTAACGCTTATGTCAAAACAGAAATGTAAAGGTAAAAACAAACAAGGTGAGCAATGCCGTGCTTATGCAAATGAAAGCGGTTATTGCTTTATGCACGATGCAACGAAAGGCAAAGAAAGAGCAATCGCACGGCGAAAGGGCGGATATGCTACGAAGCAACCGCATTATGCAGAAAGTTCAAAGTTACCGCATACAATCCGAAGCATTAATGATGTCTTATTTGTTCTTGATTATGCTTTGATCGAAGCGGTTGGACTTGATAATTCTATCCAACGCGGACGCTTACTTGTTTCTATCGCACACGGGTATATCGAAGCCTTTAAGGTTGGCGAACTGGAAGAAAGGATTGAAGCGGTTGAATCAACTTTGAAATTACGCAAAAAGGAAAAGACAGGGAAGAAATGAAAAATCTCAAACTTATTCAAAATAATTACGATCAACTTTCACGCCGGGAAAGATTCGGACTTTACCAAAGAGCATCACTTCGCAATGACATTGCAGAATTAAATGCGATTGATGCGGCAACACCGAAAAGAACATTTGATGTTATTGATTTCTATTTTTTGCGTGAAGAAGTTTATCGAATTGATACGGTCAATTTACTTCAAAGATTAGGACATTTCACAATGTTTGAAATGTTTATGAATTTTGCTCATAGAGAAAATGAGAGTCTTGAAAAGTATATTGATTCGGCTCGTTTGAGTGCTTACCTTTACAAAATTGAAACTAACGCTTGGGAAATTGTTTGTGATGAATTCGGTTTTGAAGTGAATTGGTTTAGAAAACTTTCAAGAGATTTGAGTTTTGCCGTCGAAATGATGGATGCAAAAGATGAACTTATGAAAGAAATGGCTTTCTCTAAAGATGAAGCGGTTGAATTTATGAAGGATATTTGGGAAATCGAAAGTTTTGAAGTCAAGACGGTTGAGCAATTAGTAAAACTTTATCAATCTCTTATTGAAGATATTTAATCTTTTTTATCTTTTGGCGAATAACCTTTTGGTCTTCCAACCTTACGATCTTTGACAAGTTCCAAGTCAGATTCTTTGATGAAATTATCACGTCCGATTTTTTCGGCGGGAAGTTGTCCATCGGCGATCATTTGGCGGACTCTGCCAACCGTAACACAAAGTTTTTCAGCGACTTCTTTTGTTGTTAAGTAACCTTTAATCATACGAAATAATAATTACATAAACCCTAACGTAAAAGCAAGTTTTAACTTTGACTTATCCTAACGCTTGCGTTAGTATTAAAGAGTAGTAAGAAATAAAAAACAACTGAGGTTAAATCAAAAAAATGTATATCTTAAAAAACGAAAATCAAATACAAAACGCGATCAAACGGGCAAAGCAAATCAAGCCGAAAGTTAAAGTTATCAGTTTTGGAAAATACTTGGTAACAGGCTCAAAAGGCAATTTTTATACGGTTGTTTGTCGGAAAGATGAAAGGACAAATAACAAAGTTGTGCAATGTTCGTGCAAAGCGGCGGAAAGATGTATGCCGTGCTTTCATTCGGCGGTTGCGATTGCACAACATATCTATTTAGCAGAATCGAAACAAATCACAAAGGCTTAGAAAAATTGCAGTTTTTCTAAGCCCTTAAATATCCGAAAGGAATCTTCAACAAAACCAACGGACGCTTTTATTTTAACACAAATAAAAGCGTCCTATTCAAAATTAAAATTATGGCAGGACAAATAATTAAACGAAAAGAAAGCACTTGGCTTATTAGAATCTTTATAGGCAAAGACGCTAAAGGCAAAAGAAAGTATTTTAATAAAACAATTCACGGCACAAAGAAGGACGCTCAAAAGTTTTTAACCGCAAAATTGCGTGAACAAGATTTAGGTATATTTATAGAACCCGCTTCAATTTATCTAAATGATTTTCTTGACCGTTGGTTGGAAGAAATTGCAAGAAACAAGGTGCGTGAAAGAACATTTGATAATTATGAATCACTTCTAAGAAACCATATCCGACCAAAACTTGGCTTAAAACGTCTTTGCGATATACAAGCGTTTGAAGTCCAAAAACTTTATAACGATATGATAAAAGCCGACTACTCACCAAAGACGATCAAACACGCTCACAATGTTCTTTCTTCTGCATTAAAGCAAGCGGTTAAATGGAAGCTACTCATTCAAAACCCGTGCGATCTTTGCGAACTTCCAAGAATGGACAAAAAGGAAATGAAATACTTCACACCCGAAGAAACGGCAATATTTCTTGAAACCGCAAAAGAAGATAAATATTTTTCCGCCTTTTTCTTAGCTATTGAAACGGGTATGCGTCCCGAAGAATATCTTGGTTTGCAATGGAAAGATTTTGATTTTACTAACAAACTTGTTTCTGTCAGACGTGCGTTAGTTGTTAAAAAAGGTGGCGGTTTTGTATTCACAGAACCAAAAACAAAAAAAAGCCGCCGAAGCATACCAATTTCAGATTCATTGATAAATACTCTGAAATCACATAGACGCAACCAACTTGAAGAAAGAATGAAACTCGGAGTGGATTATCAGAATTTTGATATAGTTTTTGCTTCGGACATCGGAACACCAATGCTTCACGGTAACTTTTTAAGAAGACACTTCAAACCGATTCGAGATAAAGCCAACCTACCAAAAATCAGACTTTACGATTTGCGACATACAACGGCAACCTTACTTTTATCAGTAGGTGAAAACCCGAAAGTAGTTTCGGAAAGACTTGGACACGCAAGCGTAGTTTTAACGCTTGATACATACAGCCACGTTTTGCCATCTATGCAGAAAACAGCAACCGACAAGATAGAAAAATTGATGCAATTTGGTTAGTTTTTGAGAGTTGGCACACCATAGGCACACAAACAAGAAAAGGGCAACCGCATTGGTTGCCCTAACTTATTGATTTTAATGGTGATCCGAGAAGGACTCGAACCTTCGACCCAATGGTTAAAAGCCATTTGCTCTACCGACTGAGCTATCGGACCACATTTTGAAAAATCTTCATCGGCGTTTGTGCTAACGAAATTTTAGATTTTATTATTTCAGGCAAACAAAATCAAGTTGTGTGTTAATTTTATTTAAACCAACTTTCCATCACCGAGTCTTGCAAAATAATTGTTTGGTCGCGTTCGGGTCCGGTTGAAATTAAACCGATCTCCACGCCGATTGATTCTGATAGAAAATCTACATATTCTCTCGCTTTCGTCGGTAGATCTTCGAGTTTTGTAATTCCCAGTGTTTCGGATTTCCAACCTTCGAGCGTTTCATAAATTGGCTCGATCAAGCGTAAATCCTGCGAAACTGCGGGAAATGTATCAACTCTCTCGCCGTTGATTTTGTAACCGACGCATACTTTAATTTCGTCGAGAGCATCGAGAACGTCAATTTTTGTTAAGGCAACGGAATCGAAACCATTTAATTCGGCGGCGTATCTTGTCGCTACCGAATCGAACCAACCGCAACGGCGTGGACGTTTTGTAACCGAACCGAATTCGTTTCCGCGAGTCCGTATTAAATTTGCCACATCTTCTTCCGCATCCAACATTTCCGATGGAAAAGGTCCTTCGCCGACTCGCGTCATATAAGTTCGGACAATGCCCAGAACTCCTGAAATGTGATGCGGCGGAATTCCCGCACCGACTGCCGCTCCGCCCGCCGTCGGATTGGAAGAAGTAACAAACGGGTATGTTCCGTGGTCAACGTCCAATAATGTTGCCTGAGCTCCTTCGAGCAGAATCTTTTTATTTGCTTTTTTTGCTTCGGAGAGAAAATGCGAAGTTTCGCAAACAAACGGACGCAAGCGTTCTGCCAATGCGGAAATTTCTTCATAGATTTCATCCGAGCGAAGCGGTTCTCTGCCGAAAACGGCAATAACGCGATTTGCTTCGGCTAAATTTCTTTCGATGCGTTGTTTCAAAACTTCAGGAACGAGTGCATCCGCCACGCGAATTCCGCGTCTTCCGGCTTTATCCTCGTAAGCAGGACCGATTCCGCGAAGCGTTGTGCCGATCTTTTCGTTGCCGAGCCTTTCTTCGGATGTATGATCTAAAGCCCGATGATACGGCATTATTAAATGAGCCCGGCTTGAAACTTTTAATCTTTCGGGTGTGATCGAAATTCCCTTTTCCGTCATCTGGTCAACTTCTTCAAAAAACGCTTTCGGATCAATCACCATTCCGTTGCCAAGCACACAAATTTTCCCTTCGTGAATTATTCCCGACGGCAAAAGCCTCAGCACAAAAGCTTTATCGCCGACATAAACCGAATGTCCGGCATTGTGTCCGCCCTGATAACGCGAAACAATATCGAATCTGTCCGCGAGCAGATCAACAACTTTTCCCTTTCCCTCATCGCCCCATTGCGAGCCAATAATTACAATTATCATTTTTTAAGTAGTAAGTGGTAAGTGGTAAGTAGTAATTGGCAGTTCTCTAACTTCCCACTTACTACTTACCACTTACCACTGTTTATCTCCATTCCTCTTTTAACATTGAATAAACTATTAAACTTATAAATTCCCCGTGCAGTTTTGCAGTTTTTCTGGCAATTCCTTCTTTTTGAAATCCGAGCCTTTCAGGAATTGCCTGGCTTTTGACATTTTCAGTCGCACATTTGATCACAATTCTATTTAGATTCAATTCATTAAATCCCAAATTAATTATTTCTCGGCAGCATTTTGAAACGATTCCAATTCCCTGTGAATCTTCGTTAAGCCAATATCCTACTTCGGCATTTTGATCGGATTTATTGACATTGTTAAATCCAATTCCGCCAACGAGTTTGTTTTCATAAAATATGAAAAATGATGGAAACTCGTTCTTAGCGAATCCATTGAGATTCATTTTTATAAAATCTTTTGCTGTGTCAATCGAATACTCGTCCGTTGCCCACGGTAACCATTTTTGTAAATGTAGAATATTTTGTTTTACAACGGAATATAATTCATCCGCATAGCTTTCAGAAATTAAACGTAATTCTAGATTTTCATCTACAAATATTGAAAACATTTTTTAAGTTGCCAGCGTTCTTTGATAAAGCGAAATATATTTCCTCGCGGCATTTTCCCACGAATTATCTTCGGTCATTCCGTTTATCTGCAAATGCCGCCAAGCATCGGGTTCGGCGTATGTAAAAATCGCTTCGTAAATTTTTTCAAGAAATTTATCGCTGCTGAATTCTCTGAATTTGAAACCGTTTCCAGTGCCTTGCACACGATCAAAATTATTTATCGTATCATCTAATCCGCCGACTGCCCGAACAATCGGAACAGTCCCGTAACGCAGGGAATACATCTGATTCAAACCGCACGGCTCAAACCTTGAGGGCATCAGGAAAATATCTGCTCCGGCTTCGATCTTGTGGGCTAAATCTTCATTATAACCTGTATAATTTCCGACTTGTTTCGGTGCGTAATTTTTTAATTGCTGAAAGAAATTCTCATAAGATTTATCTCCCGAACCGAGTGAAATAAAATATGCTCCGGCGTTGATAATTTCACCTGCAACTTGCTGAATCAGTTCGATTCCCTTTTGTGATGTTAAGCGGCTGATGATTGAAAAAACGGGACGTTCCAAATCAACGGGCAACAAAAATTGTTCAAGCAAATCTTTTTTGCAATTTAATTTTCCGTCTAAGTTCTGATAATTATAATGCGATTTTAAGTTCTCGTCAGTTGCGGGATTCCAGACTTCATAATCTACGCCGTTTGTAATTCCGACCAATTTATTGCTACGCATTCGCAAAAGCCAGTCTAGCCCATAACCGTTTTCGCTTTGCTGAATTTCCCTTCCGTATTTGGACGAAACGGTGAAAAGCATATCGCTCGCACTTAAGCCTGCTTTCAAGGCAGAAGCGTAACCGTTAAATTCAAAATGATTTTGCTCAAATTCGCTCCCGAATCCCATTTCCCAAAGTTCTCCCGAATCAAAGCCGCCCTGATATGCAAGATTGTGAATTGAAAAAACCGTCCTCGTATTTCGCCAAAAAGAATCCCAATAACGCAGATGTGCAATTTCGACAGCGGCAAATCCCGTATGCCAATCGTTCAGATGAACAATGTCGGGCGGCGAACCGATTCGTTTTATAAGAGCCAAAGCGGCGTGATTAAAAAAAGCAAAACGCTCGTAATCTTCCGTGTAACCGTAAATTGAATCGCGGTGAAAAAATTCGGGTGCATCAATTAAAAAGGTCGGCGAACCGTTCGCTTCCGAATAAAAAGCCTTTGCCCGAAACGGTTTCCCTCGCCATTCAACCCACAAATCATCAATCACCACGTGCCACAGATATTCGCCTTTGGTTTGGAGATAACACGGCGTAATTAAAAACGAATCAACGCCGTTTTGCTGCAAGGCTTTCGGTAAAGCACCTGCAACATCGGCTAACCCGCCTGTTTTTGAATATGGAACAGCTTCGGCTGAAAGAATTGCGACACGCATATTGTGTGAATTGTAAATAGAAAATGGTGAATAGTAAAAGCCAACTTAATAAAAATTGTATTTTACTATTCACCTTTGAAAAATTAGCTAAGATTTAGCTTTGCATTGATGCTAAAAAGTCTGCATTGGTTTTTGCCTGACCGAGCCGTTCCAACACGACTTCCATTTGCTCAACCGATGAAAGCGGATTAAGAACGCGACGCATAACCCAAACTCTGGCAAGATCGTCTTTGCTGAGAAGCAGTTCTTCTTTTCGTGTGCCGCTTCTTTGCAGATCAATTGCGGGAAACAGGCGTTTGTCGGAAAGTTTGCGGTCAAGGTGAATTTCCGAGTTACCCGTTCCTTTGAATTCCTCAAAAATTACATCGTCCATCCGTGAACCGGTATCAATCAAAGCCGTTGCGATAATCGTCAGGCTTCCGCCTTCTTCGATATTTCTTGCCGCACCGAAAAAGCGTTTCGGACGTTGCAGGGCGTTTGAATCAATACCTCCCGACAAAATTTTGCCCGAAGGCGGAACGACGGCGTTATGAGCTCGTGCAAGTCTTGTGATCGAATCAAGCAGAATCACAACATCCTTTTTGTGTTCGACCAAACGTTTGGCTTTTTCAATGACCATATCCGAAACCTGAACGTGGCGTGTCGGCGGTTCGTCAAATGTCGAGGAAATCACCTCGCCTTCAACCGAACGCTGCATATCCGTAACTTCTTCGGGACGCTCATCAATCAGCAGAACAATTAATGTAACTTCAGGATGATTTTTGGTAATTGAATTTGCAATCGTTTGCAGAAGCATCGTTTTACCGGTTCGAGGCGGAGCGACGATTAACGCACGCTGTCCTTTTCCAATCGGTGTTACAAGATCAATTACGCGAGCCGAAATATTTTCCGAGTCCTCCGTTTCCATCCGTAATTGGTCATCCGGGTAAAGCGGCGTTAAATTGTCAAAAAAGATTTTTTCACGGGAGGCTTCCGGGGCTTCAAAGTTGATTGCTTCAACTTTAATTAATGCGAAATATCGCTCGCCTTCTTTCGGCGGTCTGATTTGACCTGAAATCGTATCGCCCGTTCTCAGATCGAATTTGCGAATTTGCGAAGGTGAAACGTAAATATCATCGGGACCGGGCAGATAATTGTATTCGGGAGCTCGCAAAAAACCGAAACCATCCGGCAGAGTTTCTAAAACACCTTGTGAAAATATCAAGCCGCTTTGTTCGGTTTGCTTCGCCAGAACTTTGAAAATAAGTTCCTGTTTACGCATCCCGGAAGCACCTTCGATTTCCAGTTCTTTAGCGACTTTTGCTAACTCGGAAATTGACATTTCCTTTAGTTCCGCTAAATCAAGTGTGTCTTCATTTTGACTGAAGTCGGGTTTAGACTTTTTGCTTTGAGTATTCTTGCGTGAATTATTCTTCACGTCCTCTTCTTTTTCCTCAAAGCCGTTATTTTCAGCCTTTTTAATATTGGATTTTTTACCAGTTGTTGTTTTGGTTGCCATTTGTTTTTTCTACTGTTTGATGTTCAAGGGGAAATTTTATTTAGAAATAAATTTTTAGTGTGATTTGATAAAAATTGTTTGTTGAACAAGGAATTAATAAAGTTTAATTATAGTGTTTGTAACTTCTCGAATTCCTGAAAGAAACATTGATTGGAAAGTTATTTAGGAAGCTTACCCCGCGGCAAGCTCTCAATCTTTCGCAAGACCCTTGAGTTTTATTGGGATATTAAATTATTACTATATTTGGTCGGATAAAGCAACTAAAAAATCATTTTTTTTAATTTACTGCATCTTCTATCTCCCGCCAGACTTCTTCTTTCCCTTTTCCCGTTATGGCGGAATAAGTTAAAACCCGGCTGTCGGGCATAGCTTTTTCAATCGTTTTTATATTGTTAAAAAGTTTATTATTTGAAAGTTTATCAGCCTTTGTTGCGATTACGATATTATTTTTCTGGTGAAATGTGAGCCATTCGTAAAGCTGCATATCTAATTCAGTAGGTTTATGACGAGCATCAACTAATTGTATTGACAGCACAAGCTGTTCGCGTCCGGCAAGATATTCTTCCGCCATTTTGCCCCAATCTTTACGCATTTGTTTTGAAACTTTTGCGAATCCATAGCCCGGCAGATCGACAAAATAAAACGCTTCATTTATTAAAAAAAAGTTTATACTTTGCGTTCTGCCCGGTGTATTTGATGTTTTGGCAAGTTTTTTACGATTGAGTAAAGTATTTAAAAGACTTGATTTACCGACGTTTGATCGTCCTAAAAAAGAAACTTCGGGTTTATTATCTTCAACCCAATGGCTTTCTTCAAACGCACTTTTAATAAATTCTGCTGAGGTTATTTTCATCTAAAATATAAGAGCAGTCAGCAATAAATTTTGCGTTCCGCTCTTTTTGAGTTCTTATAAATCAAGTATCTTTCGCCACAAGGTAAAGAAAATAAATTTTATTTACCCTTACTTCATATGAAATTCTGCAAATACTAACTTCTAAAACTATTCAATTGTCGCCGAAATATCGCTTGATTTTGTGCCTTCAGTATAGACTGTCGGAGTGCTTACATCAATTTCATCAATCATTTCATCTTCCAAAGCGATTTTTAAAACCTCGTCAATCATATCAACACAATGAACGGTCAAATCTTCTAAAATCTCTTCGGGAACATCGGCTAAATCCTTTTCATTATCTTTTGAAATTATTATATTTTTCAAACCGAAACGATGTGCCGCAAGGAGTTTTTCTTTTAGTCCGCCAATCGGCAGAACCTTGCCGCGAAGCGTAATTTCGCCTGTCATTGCTACATCGTGACGGGCAGGTTTCCTGGTTAAAGCCGAAACCATTGCAGTTGCAAGTGTAATTCCAGCGGAAGGTCCGTCTTTTGGAATCGCCCCTTCGGGAACGTGAACGTGCAAATCTTTGCGGCGGAAATCTTTACTGTCAATTCCCAGTTCATCGGCTCTTGTTCGGACACAGGTTAAAGCGGCGTGTGCCGATTCCTGCATAACTTCGCCGAGTTTCCCGGTTAATTGGACACTTCCACGACCTTTGACGAGTGTTGTTTCAATCTGCAACACATCACCGCCGACTTCCGTCCACGCCAAACCATTGACCAGTCCGATCTCGCTCTTGCGGGCAATATCGAGTTTGCGGAATTTTATCGTGCCGAGCAGTTCGCGGACTTTTTCTGCGTCAATAATCTCTTTGAATCTCTCGGCTTTATCGGAAATGATATATTTGCGTGCGACTTTTCTAAAACACGAACCGATTTGTCTTTCCAGATTTCTGACACCGGCTTCGCGTGTGTAATGGCGAATAATTTCAACGATACCGTCCTCTGTAAATTCAACCTTTTCAAGACTTAAACCGTTTCCTTCCGATTGTTTAGGAATCAAGTGACGCTTGGCAATTTCCTTTTTCTCGCGTTCCGTATAGCCCGCTAAATTCAGGATTTCCAGACGGTCTTGCAAAGCGGGCGGAATCGTGTGCAGGACGTTTGCCGTGGCAATAAAAAATACGTTCGATAAGTCGTAATCCACATCCAAATAATGATCGCGGAATGTATGATTTTGTTCCGGGTCTAAAACTTCCAAAAGTGCCGAAGCCGGATCACCGCGAAAATCCTTGCCGAGTTTGTCAACTTCATCGAGCAAAATTACGGGATTTACGGTTTTCGCACGTTTCATTAACTGCACGATCTGTCCCGGCAAGGCACCGATATATGTCCGGCGATGTCCGCGAATTTCCGCTTCGTCGTGAACTCCGCCGAGTGCCAGACGGACAAATTCCCTGCCTGTCGCACGGGCGATTGATTTACCGAGCGAAGTTTTTCCAACGCCGGGAGCTCCGACAAAGCATAAAATTGTTCCCTTCGGATTTTTGACCAATTGGCGAACCGCCAGATATTCAAGAATTCTTTCCTTGATTTTCTCGAGGCTGTAATGATCTTCGTCCAAAACCTTTTCTGCTTCTAATAAATCTTCGATCTCATCCGACTTTTGCTGCCAGGGAACATTTATCAGCCAATCAAGATAAGTTCTTGCAACTGTACTTTCAGCAGACATCGGCGGCATTGATTCGAGCCTCGAGAATTCCTGCAAGGCTTTGTCTTTTGCTTCCTCGCTCATCCCGACTTCTTCGATTTTCTTGCGAAGTTCTTCAAGTTCCGCCTTTTCATCCTTGCGTCCCAACTCTTTATGAATTGCTTTTATTTGTTCATTCAAATAATATTCCCTTTGCTGCTTGTCCATCTGCTTTTTCGTGCGGGAATGAACCGTGCGGTCCAGCTTTTTTTTCTCGATTTCCATTTCGAGAATTTCGATCAATTTTTGCAGACGTTCCTGAACTGAATAAGTTTCGAGAAGTTTTTGTTTTTCTTCGACCTGAATTCTCAAATGTGAACTCATCGCATCGGAAATCTGAGCAGCGGAAACGCCTCTTAAAGAAGCGTGCAAAGCATCCGTGTAAGCATCGGGAGCAGTCCGCAAAAACTGTTCAACCAGACCGTGAATCTGCTGGAGAAGCCCGTCAGTGCGATAACCCGATTCGTCAACCGACTCGACCTTGCGAACCAAAGCCGAAAACATTCCGTCCGCGTCCTGTTCTATTCTAAAAGACGCACCGCGTTCGCGTCCTTCAACTACAACTTTTATCTGCCCGTTGTCCTGCTTCTGAGCCTGCAAAATTCGCCCTAAAGTCCCGACCTTAAAAATTTGTTCGGGATTTGGCTCATCAACTGTTGCATCGTGCTGTGTTGCTAAAAAAATATTTCTGTCGCCCTTCATCGCCCGTTCCAAAGCTCTCACTGAGCTCGGACGACCTATTTTAAAGGCGACTTTTGTAAATGGAAATATGACAACATCTCTTATCGGCACCATCGGATAGCGTTTAATATCTTCCGGCATCTGG
>MWWE01000146.1_pt1 | contig 12034 bp, 13 predicted proteins | sample 1047301 | NCBI WGS metagenome assembly MWWE01 (sample SAMN06349973, study PRJNA376086) | soil metagenome | isolation source: MS1-1 sample Antarctic (ecotone) soil | place: Antarctica
TTATAACTCTAATTATCCAATATGCAGGAGATTTACAAGTCTTAGCAACTTTTGGTAGATCAAGTTGTTGAAATGTCATTGGCCTCCCAGAGGTCAGGTATGCTTTGTCGTTCCTAAATAGTATTTCAGTTCCTGCCCTATCATTATAGAATATCATTACTTGTCAGATATACCTGTGCCTGTCCGGTTAATTCTTTAAGCTAAAATACGAAAGGTTTTAGACTTATAAAATTTTTCGTTTTTGTGTAATGGGAAATGCATGGGGGAAGTTGACAAACTTTAATTAAAGCCCAAAGAAAAGGGAACCTTAATTAAGTTTTTGCTTCGTTCCCTTTTTAGGGCGTTATCTACCCTTAGCGCCACAATATTATTTAATTCACCCGGTTTGCCCTGCATCTTTGCCTGTACAAACGGGTAACCAGTAACACCTGTTTCTTTTAAAATCTGTTTATATTCTTTATGTATTTGCTCTCCTGCGGGACCACCCAAACCTTTTAAAAATTCAAGTCCTTCTGGCGTTGCAAGTGTTGTAAGGTCGAGGTTAGTTGTATACGAAGAATTACTGATATCATGAAACAATTCAAACTCCCCTGAAGTGCCATAAGGCGCAACAAGATCCTGCCGGAACAAGGGAACATTTTTAACTGAGTTGCCATTACCATCAGATGTTTCATCGAATGTGCCGACAGGATAAAATTTTGGATTGCTCAAATATTCATCCACATCTTTTTCTGTAGATGTTGGCCGCATTCCCCTTGCGGCACGACCTATAGAAACACCAAGAAAAATTTGCTGCATATTGGGATAATAAGCACGCGAGTTATTCGCAATCGCAAGAAATCTTCCCATATTAAATGTAAGCGGTGCGGGGCCGTCAATGCGTTTACCTGCTGAACCGGCGCCAGCCATATCAAAAAAAGATTTATCAGTTACCGTATGGCAAATGGCACAACTTACTCCAATCATGTCACCTTCAAGAATGCTTAGCTTTTTATCGCCGTTTTTGTCTTTTGCAACCACACCTATAAATGCATTTGCATTAAGCAATGCAATAGTTGTTTTAACATCGTTTAAAAGTGGCGCCTGTTGGGGAGACAAGTCAGTCTTAAATTCGGCTTCTAACTTTTGCCGTAATTCTGATGCAAGTACCTCTGCTTCGTTATCAATCTGCAAACCAATTTCGAGCATTTGCTTTGGGGTGAATTTAGAATCAATAACTCCTTGCTGCCATCTCATAGCATTAAACCAGAAGCCTTCGTTACCAAAAGTTTCAAACCTAAAGACTTCTTTGCCACGGGCCACATCTCCCAAAATGTGTGGCTTCGGTTTCATTGTATCTGCCGGGCCATCACTTGCTGTAGCCGGCTTCTCATCCTGTATGTTTTTAGAATTTCTGTCATTGCATGCATCACGGACTACAAAGGCACAAAATATCAAGGCTGTGATAGAGAGTAAATTAATTTTTTTCATAATGAAGGTTTGATGAATGAATGTCGCTTACGTTCTACTTAATGATAATGAGTATTGTTAATGTGATTTTTATTTGTTACCTAATCCTATGAAATGCAGTCTGCATCTTACTCACTAATCACTCTCTTTCTTCTTTGGAGGTTAATTTATTATATTCCATATTCTTTGAAATTTAGTTTCCTGTTTGCTGCTCTGAGTTACTCATCACTGAATCCTGTTTAATCTCTCTTCTTCTTAAATCTGTTGATGCCGGTCCGTTTATAACTTTCCCTACCGTAGTAAACCGTGAACCGTGAAGTGGGCAGTCAAACGATTTTTCCTCGGCATTCCATTGCAGGATGCCACCTAAATGCGGACATACTGCCGTGCAGGCATGCAGCATATTTTGTTCATCGCGGTAGACAGCAATCTTTTTTAATCCCGATGAAATAATTCCGCCTTCACCAGGTTTTAAATCCTCCGCATCTTTTACTTCGCCAGCGCTTATCCAATCTGCAAACTGTGCAACCATGTTTCCTGCTTCGTGCAAAAAATCAACGGCAGTTTTTAAAGTAATGCGTGACGGATTGTACAAATCTTCCCAGGGATTTTTTTTGCCGGTAATAATATCGGTTAAAATAATTCCGCCAAGAGTACCGTGCGTCATTCCATTACCTGAATCACCTGTTATGATATAGATGTTGTCGTTACCCGGATTCTTACCAATAAAGGCCATGTAATCTATTGGCTCCATCACTTGTCCTGACCATTTGTATGTTACCTCCTGCATTGCGGGAAATCGTTTTTTAGTCCATTCAATCAGTTTTTCATACCTGTTTTCTTCGGCAATGTGTTCATCGTCAGCCTGACCTGTTTTATGGTCTTCACCTCCTGAAATCAAAAGGTCATACTGGTTATCGTATTCTTCCAGGCGAACGTAGTGATAGGGAGCGGCAATCCATTTGGAATCCTGGTCACCGGTATCCCACCATAGTGAATACGATAGTTTTCCTTTAGGCACTTTGGCAGCAATCACGTAAGTACGATAAGGCCACTGCTTGGTGTGCATGGTTACTAAATCATTTATGGGAGTGTTGGTAGCAACTACAATGTGTTTAGCTTTTATATCAAATCCGTTTGCTTTTGCTCCTTCTTTAGTAATGTCTTCCGCTTTTGTTTCTGTATATATTTTTCCTCCCATGCCAATGATTGCATCTGCTAAACCCGTGAGATATTTCATGATATGAAACTGACCCTGTCCAGGAAATTTGATGCACCATTTTCCCTCTTCGGCTTCTAAACCGGGAACCTGCTCTAACATTTCTGTAAGCAATCCTGCGTTTTTTGTTGCTGCATATTCCTTTTCCAGTGTTTCTTTTTTATCGCTTCCGCTTAAAAATAAATATCCGGGAACTCGTTTAAAATTGCAATCAATGTTTTGTTGTTTAACTGTATTGGTTATAAACTGAATTGCTTCCATATGGCTGTTGGCTGCAAGCATTGCTTTTTCTTTTCCGAATATTTTTTCAAGCTTAAAGTAACGGTCGTCAAAAGCGCATGTAATATGCGCTGTTGTGCGACCTGTTTCGCCACTTCCTATATATCCATCTTCAACTAAAATTACTTTTCGACCTGCCTTTAACAAGCAGTATGCTGTAGTTAGTCCTGCTATCCCTCCTCCAACAATTAAAACTTCCGTATCAATATCCTGTTGCAGTTTTTCAAAAACAATTGGCTGAGTGGATGCTATCCAATATGATTTATTCTCTCCTGATGTGATGTTGCTATCAATAGGTTCTGAATTTGATGTTTGCATAAAAAGATTTGTTTTAAACTAATTTCTCATTATTGTTATGTCTTTAATTGATTTTGCGCTTTTTTTTGCTGTTTCTTTTACAGCTTTCCTCACCCCACTTATCTCCCGCAGTAATGAGGGAAGACGACTGCGACAATTGTTTCATAACATTTATTATAATTAAAAATGTACAGGTCTTATTATTTTTTAGCAGCTACACTTCCTGCACTATTGAAATCAGTAATCAGCCAGGCAATAAATACCACAAATGCGAAACACAAGTAAAATATTTTAGAGGCTGACCCTTCAATTGAACCGAGATAAAATGCAATGCCAACAAGCGTAACTGCAACAATTATTTCAATGATGCCATGAATTTTAAAAGGAATGATCTTGAAAACCCCCAGTTCAAAATCGGTACACAGCGTAAGAATTAAATGGATGGAAGCTATTACGTAAGTAAATGTGGAAGTAATGCTGCCCAATGAAAACAGGGTGGGTGATAACAATAAGAGAGCCACCAGCGCATAATCCAGCATACCGTGGGTTTTTGAATTTATTTTCATAGCGTGGGATTTTTCGGATGTTTCGATTTCAATTTCTCCAATTCAGGAAATTTTGTTCGAATTGTTTGAATGATTATTTATGTGGTCGACAAGTTAGTGTAGCTTTTGTATATGTTCGTTTATTTTAGGGATAAATTATTTATGGTGTCTATGTTCTCTAAAACTTTTTTGTATAACTGTGACAATAAGGATTGCCTCCGACTTTAGTATAGTACTGTTGGTGCTTGTCTTCTGCTTTCCAAAAGTCTGATGCTTTTGTAAGTTCAGTTACCACTTCATGCCCTTTGTCTTTTAATGTCTGAATTAATTTTTCTGCAATTTGTTTTTGTTCATCATCAATATAAAAAATGGCGGAGCGGTATTGACTTCCTATATCAGGACCCTGCCTGTTTTTTTGTGCAGGATTATGTGTTTCAAAAAAGAGTTTTACTAATTCTTCGTATGATGTGAGTGAAGGGTCGAATGTAACTTCCACCGCTTCTGCATGTCCGGTGTTGCCTGAGCATACCTCAAAGTATGTTGCCTTGTCCTTATGCCCTCCGGTGTAACCGACTGCTGTTTCAATCACACCCTTCACTTTTTGAAAATAATATTCAGTTCCCCAAAAGCAACCTGATGCAAAAATTGCACGTTCCGTTTTTACAACTGTTGTCATTTTGTTTCGGGTATAAATTTTAGTGAAATGGAATTAACACAATGCCTGGTATTTTTTGGCGTAAATCTTTCGCCTTCAAAAACGTGGCCTAAGTGTGCATCGCAATTAGCGCAAACAATTTCTGTTCTGCTTCCATCAGCATCGGGCAAATGTTTTACTGCTCCTTTTATTTCATCATCAAAGCTAGGCCATCCGCAGTGCGAATCAAACTTATCATTAGAGCGGTACAGAGGAGTGTTGCATCTGCGGCATACATAAGTGCCTGTTTGCTTATTGTCATTGTATTCACCTGTACCGGGCTGTTCGGTTCCTTTATGAATGATTACTCTTTCTTCTTCCGGTGTTAATTCATTGTAGTTCATTTTTTAATGTTTTAGAAATTAGTTTTCAAAAAATAAAGGAACATAAGAACAGTATCATAATTGCAAAACTGCCGGGTTTAAAAAAAGTTTCCCACCTTTTTATGCTAAATGAATTTTAATTAATTAATTAATATCACTTTAGCTTCTTTGCCTGCTCCAGATGCATAGCCACATGACCGCGGGTTTCGGATAAATGAGCCTTCAGCATGTCATTCTTTACAATTTTCATTAGCTGGTTATCTATCATTTCTAATACTTCAGTATGGCCTTTAATCATGGCATCAACATAGGCACTTTCAAATTCTTTACCATCCATGGGTACCAGTGTGGCCAGTTCTCCGGCTCCTTTCATGTATAAATCATTCACGGCCTTGGTATCACTTGGGGTTACATTAATTGTTTGACCTAGTTTCATGGTTTTGGCCATATTCGCACCATGTTCAGTGTGCAGCATTTTTGCATAATCCATCACAGGCCCGTTTATTTTCTTTTTCTTCGCCACTGATGCTGCCAGTATTTCGTTAACGTTTACGGCATTTACAAAGGAAAGTACTTCGGCGTCGGTACCTTCTGTTCCGGGCACATCACGCATAGCAGAACCCGGGATAACAGGTTTATCTGCGAAAAGCACATTTTGTGCTGAAGGTGTAAATTGTAGCTCCTCTACATAAGGAGGGTGTTTGCCTCCAAAATCAGCAACCACGTTTTCACCAAACGACTTTCTTGCCTGTTCAACGGTTTTTGTTCCATTGATAATGTCCCTGGCAAGGTTCAAAGTCAGAACATTGTGCCCTTCCAAATCGCAACGGGCAGACATTTCGCCTTGAGTTTTGTTAATGGTGGTGCTGGCATCAAAAGCCACAATGTCATCTATTTTATCAATAGGCACATTATATGAAACAGTATGCTCCAGAAAGTCCATGTGGGGTGCCGGAAAGTCGTGCGGTATTTCTTTTTTGGTCACCATGATGCGCTTGTATGGCCCGGCATTATGCCATATAATTGCTTCGGAGGAAGTCTCAAGCGGTTCTCCATATTTTTCCGTCATTAAAAGTACCGCCAGCCTGGGGCGGTCAGGCCAGTCCGACAGATCTGGCATACCCGCTTTCATGTCCATAGAGGTTTTGTCCCCGTCACTTGTTGATCCATCACTTGTTTTGTCTTGCTCCGGTTTATCGGTACACCCGAGCGTAAAACTAGCTCCTGTTATAAATAGCAGAGCGATTGTTTTGATACTTGTCTTCATGATATTAGAGTTTATTCATTAACAGGTTGATAAATAAAAAGGTTTCAAATCGGAAGTTATAAGAGTTGTCAAAGTCTAAACCAGAAAGTTCTATGGAAATGGCCATTTTTGGGATAAGCAGAATTAAAACTTCTTTGAGGATTAAAGGCCTATTTTAGCCTTTATTTAACGGGTTGCTGTTTTCATCCAGATTATCTACGGGTGTAATGCCAAAATCCTGAATCCGCCAGTTTAATTCATAAATCTTATCAAGTGTATTTTTAATATTTTTTGTGAGGTCAGTATCTGAATGGGCTATTACACAAGCCTCTCCAAAAAACACATGACCTTCTTCCCTTAACCTGATCTCAACATCCTTTATCCACTTCTCGTCCCGAAGTGTTTTTAGTATTTTAGCTATAAGAGGATCTGTTTTCATGCCCTCCACAGTTTTAGGAGCCTGGTTCATTAAGTCCACAATGGCCTGCTTAAGATTAGAGTATCCCGTATAAATGATGTTGAGCGAAATTAATGCTGCCGCAGCGGAGTCGGCCCACCACCAACCCAATCCCAATGCCGCAATTCCTACAATTCCGGCAGCAGCGCTCATCCAATCAGCCTTCGCGGTTTCCGCATCAGTGTAGAGATTTTTTTCATGAAGCACTTTTGCCAAAGGCACCTTTGCCCGCCCTAAAAACACCATCGGTATATTAGCGAAGAAGAGGACCAGCATCATTATATATCCAAGCCACACGGAGTAACCGAAGAAAACAACAGAGCCTATGGTGGGATGTACCCCATCAATAAGATTTAAACAAGAATCTAACAATAGAAAACCGCCGATTGAAAATAAGGCGATGGAACTGCAGAGATAAGCAATGGTTACTACTCGGTGATAGCCGTAAGGGAACTCGTTGCTGACAGGCTTTGTATAAATTTTTGAAGCGATTAAAAAAGATATTGGTGCGGTCATACTCAACAGGTCATCAAACCAAGCGGTCTTCATTGCCTGCGAATTGCCCATTGTCAAATACATAACAAAACCGGTTAGTATCAGGTAGCCTATGGTAATCCACGACAGCTTTTTAGCTTTGTTGAATTTCTTAACCAAATCCTGGGGGTATTCAAAGCTCTTTACCTTTTTCATTTACTTGGCTTTTTCAACCTTAAAAAAAATTCCAGTTGTATCAGAAAGGCATTTTCCCCCTCTTGTACAGCTATTACATGTTTTTCTTTCCCTTCAATTCGGTACGGTTTAGTCAAACCTATCATTCTTGTTTTCCAGTGAGTTTCATCAGTCAGGCCGGCAATAACTATGAAAGGATAGTTGTTCAAAATAGAATGTTGATTTCTTTTTAAACCAGTAAAAAGTGATTTGTTGCCATACATTTAAAGATTGAAGGCAATCAGAGGAAGTTGCGTCAATTCTTTTGCGTCATTAATTGGGGTTTGCTGATTAACTCTTAAGCCTTTGATATATTTGGGTTACACTTCAAAAAAGCAAACGCAAATGCAAGGTAATTCAAAAAGACCCACCAGAAAGCGTGCATCAACTCCGGACTATGTAAGCCCAAATCAACTGATTTTATCAGGTTTTGAGACTCCCTTTGAGCAAAAATTAACCAGGGAAAACCGTTGGGTAAAGTTGGCTCACAGCATTCCATGGGATAGATTGGTTAAATATTATGATGATTTGTTTCCTTCAAAAGAAGGCCGTCCGGCAATCAGCGGCAGGGTGATACTGGGAGCAGTGATCATTAAACATCTGGGCGATTTAACAGACAGGGAAACAGTAGCTCAGATACGGGAAAATATGTTCATGCAGTATTTTTTGGGTTACAGTAGTTTTACCAATGAGGAACCATTTTCGGATACACTCTTTGTAGAAATCAGGAAGCGCTTGAGTATCGATCTGTTAGGTAAAATAAATGAGGCGATTGCTTTGTATTGCATAGATATGCAGGAAGCAAGGATAGAGGATTCACAGGAATCAGTAAACAAAAAACAAAACGCACCTCCAATCCAAAATGATGATTTAGATGACAATAACACGATTTTGGAGGCGGATATAAAAGTTGCACCTATTGAAGAAAACACGGAGCAAAAAGAGGAGCCATCCCCTGCAAAATAGAACAAACTAAAAATTACTTTTTAAACAATGAGCAACAGTACCTATGATGCCATAGTAGTAGGCTCCGGACCAAATGGTTTGAGCGCAGCTATACGATTGCAACAAGAAGGCTTATCGGTGTTGGTTTTAGAAGCCAAGGATACAATCGGTGGAGGCATGAGGACCGCAGAGTTGACCTTGCCGGGGTTCAAGCATGATATCTGTTCGGCCATACATCCAATGGCATTGGCATCACCATATTTGGAAACACTACCGCTACAGGACTATGGACTGGAGTATATTTCACCTCCAATTGATTGTGCGCATCCTTTCGATGGTGGTTCTGCGGCACATTTGGAGCGTTCCGTAATTAATACCTCAAAGGCATTGGGTTCCGATGAAACCTCCTATCGTAAACTTTTTCAGCCCATAAAAACCTACTGGGATGGCATAGCTCAGGATGTTTTGGGTCCTCTATCTATTCCTAAAAACCCAATTGACATGGCTCGGTTCGGACTTTCCGCTTTGCAACCTGCTACATGGTTGGCAAAACGGTTTCAAACAAAAGAAGCCAAAGGACTTTGGGCGGGTATGGCAGCACATTCCCTTCAACCCCTTTCCAATTGGACAACTTCCGGTATCAGTTTGGTGCTTTCTGTAGTAGGTCATATTGGCGGGTGGCCTATTCCCAAAGGAGGTTCACAGTCTATCGCGAATGCTATGGGAAGCTATTTCGAAGCATTAGGAGGAAATATTGAAACAAATTGTTATGTTACTTCTTTGAAACAACTGCCATCTTCTAAAGCTGTTTTATTTGACCTCACCCCAAAACAATTGTTGGAAATAGCCGAGGATAAGTTTTCCAACTTGTATAAATGGCAGCTTAACCGGTATCGTTATGGTATGGGTGTTTTTAAAATTGATTGGGCATTGAATGGTCCGGTACCTTTTACGGCGTCAGTATGCAATAGGGCCGGAACAGTACACCTTGGAGGGACTTATGAAGAAATTGTACATTCGGAACGAGAAATTGGAAAAGGAAAGCATGTGGAGAAACCATTTGTCCTTTTTGCACAACAGAGTCGGTTTGATAGCACCAGAGCTCCTAAGGGCAAACACATAGCTTGGGCTTATTGCCATGTGCCCAATGGGGATACCGAAGATAAAACCAACATTATTGAGAACCAAATAGAGCGTTTTGCACCGGGATTTAAGGATTTAATTCTGGAAAAGCATACCATGAACACGCAAGCAATGCAGGTCTATAACCCAAACTACGTTGGGGGCGATATTAATGGAGGTAGTATTGATATTGGTCAGCTTTTTACCCGTCCGGCTTTACGATGGTCACCTTACAGAACATCGGCAAGGGGATTATATCTGTGTTCATCATCGACACCACCAGGGGGTGGTGTACATGGAATGTGCGGCTATCATTCTGCTATGAGGGTACTAAAGGACCTATTTTAATCTTTAGTTTTTATGGGAACAAATGTGGTGTGGAGGTCATAGTTAAATAAGTTAAACATTTTTAAATCAATTCTACACCAAATTAAATTGGTCAACTTGCAAATGATTTGTCCATTGAATGAAGTGATTTAAACTTTTTTTGAAAACTATAAAAGGGTTGTGGATATTTGTGTAGCAAAACATAAATAACTAAACCACAACCCTATATGTACCCGGTACTCGACAAATATGCGATAGAAATGGAAATTGTGCCATACATTCCCAAGACAAAAAGAGGTTTTCCACCCAGTGCCCATTTGGAAGAAATCATAAATTCAATCCTTTATAAACTCAAGACAGGTGTTCAATGGAAATATCTTCCGGCAAAGGCCCTGTTCAAAACTGTGACTTTGAGCTGGCAGTCGGCGTAACACCATTACAGGAAGTGGTGCTTGCCCGGTCTGTTTCGACTGGATGACTTCGTTGTAAATAATAAACTTGCTCTTAAATAAAACGTTCAAATCTTTCAAAATGGCAGGTATATCCATTTGGTTTTCTCACCAAATAATCTTGATGTTCTGGCTCTGCCGGCCAAAACTTGGTAAAGGCTTCCAGAGTTGTTACAGCATCACCTTTCCATTTATCGGAATCGTTCACTATCTTGATAACCTCTTTAGACACTTCTTTTTCATCATCGTTTTGAAAAAATATGGTTGATCTATAACTAGATCCTCTATCATTGCCTTGTTGATTCATTGTGGTTGGATTATGGATTCTAAAAAAATAATCTAATAGTTGTTTAAAGTTTGTTTCGTTAGGATCATAAGTAATTTCAATGCCTTCGGCGTGACCGGGATGGTTTCCATAGGTAGGGTTTTCATTGTCTCCCCCTAAATAACCTACTTCTGTATCCTTCACTCCTGATCTAACTCTAAATAGATCTTCCATTCCCCAGAAACATCCTCCAGCTAAATATGCTTTTTTATAATTGTCCATTTTTTTGTTATTTTAATTATTATTTAATCTTTATCAATCTGTCATTTTTATATGCTAACTATTGAAAACCCAAGAGGCCACAATATCCTTTGAGTAGATGTTACGATTCTCCAAAAAATCCATTTTACTTTTATCATTCAACCAAGAATTTTGTTTTGGACTTAGATACTCCTCTGGGTGTTGTTTATAGGGGATGGCATAGTTAATTTTAGTTCGCTGAGCCATGCTCAACGGCAAAAAACTAAAATTACTTTGCTTCAAATAGTATTGAGGGTCTTTATCTTCAACGAAGGTCTCGTGATTGTCGATCAAGAAAAAGCCCTGCGCCAAGGCATAATTATTAAGATCTTTCAGCATGCCTTTCTCAGGGTCATAATGAACTTTTACCACTTCGTCACCGTGTATCCAACCTGCTAAGGTCGTGATGACCGCAGGATGTTGGGCCAATGAGGTTTCTCCCGACCAGAAACAGGGGGTCTCGTAAATTGTTTCCTTGGTTTTACCATAGCTTAGTTTTAGGTCGTCGCCAAGAGTTTCTATGTACATAGGGATTTTACCTCGCACTTTTTGGATTACTTTTACCATCTTCCGGTACAAGGCTAGGGGATGGTAGTTGTTCGCCAATTTCGGGATGATTGCATTGCCATTATTATCAACAAAATAGGTCACAGGATTGTTCCAGGAAGGTTCGTTATATTTCTTCAGGATTTCGGCATCCTTTCCTGTTCTATTGTTGAATATGACCAAAGGGATAAATTCATTTTCAATAGCTTCTACCATTAATGGATGGCTGAGCACATCACGACCATAATTGACGCAGGTAGAACATCCGGGAATCTCTTGAAAAAAGAGAAGAACCGGTTTACCAGTTGTCGTGCTTTTTTTTAAGGCTTCATCATAATCACGCAACCAGGTAACATTTCCCAGTTCTATATTCTGATTTTTTAAACTTGCTTTTATATCCATACTATCTATTCATTTTGTTTGGTCGCCCTTTACACGGTACGTTTTTATTCTGGAGTCCTTCCCATCAATCCATTTGATCCACGTCGAATTCTTTTACTTTAAAGACGTCAATTCCGTATATGGTGGCCAATTCCTATTACCCGTTGTCCATCGTTTCCTTTCCCACTTGCATGGATTCTGAATTAGTACAGTACCGTAAGCCGCTAGGCGATGGTCCATCGGGAAATACGAAATAATATTCGATTCCCCAAAAGCAACCTAATGCAAATATTGCGTGGTCTGTTTTTACTGCTGTTGTCATTTTGTTTCGGGTATAAATTTTAAGGAAATGGAATTAACGCAATGCCTTGTGTTCTTTGCCGTAAATCGTTCCCCTTTAAAAACATGGCCTAAGTGTCCATCGCAATTGGCGCATACAATTTCTATACGTCTTCCATCAGCATCCGGTACATGCTTTACTG
>MWWE01000147.1_pt1 | contig 12010 bp, 13 predicted proteins | sample 1047301 | NCBI WGS metagenome assembly MWWE01 (sample SAMN06349973, study PRJNA376086) | soil metagenome | isolation source: MS1-1 sample Antarctic (ecotone) soil | place: Antarctica
ACTCAAGGTAGTTCCGATGACAAATGAGCGTCCGCGTGCGGGTGCAAAGACGAATTGTTCGCTGTAAAAACGTCCGAAAGCGTTAGTAAGAGTTCTAAAATCATTTCTCAACCTGAAAATGCAACATTAAAAATGCCGAAAGGATTCAAGATTGACGTTTATGCAGAAGGAGATTTTACATATCCGCGTTGGATGGCACTCGCACCGAATGGTGATATTTTTGTTGCAGATTCGAGAGCAAACAGCGTCATCGTTTTGCGGGATAAAAATAAAGATGGCAAAGCGGATGAGCGTTTTGTATTTTCCGATAAATTGAGTCAGCCATTCGGAATGGCTTTCTGGAAAGATTGGTTTTATGTAGCAAATACGGACTCCGTTGTCCGTTTCAAATACAAAAGCGGTCAAACCGAAGCAAACGGTGAATCTGAACAAATAATTAAGCTAACAAGAGGCGGCTACAATCAACATTGGACACGAAATATCAAATTTTCTCCCGACGGCAAAAAACTGTTTGTTTCAATCGGTTCGAGTGGAAATATTGATATAGAAAAAGATGACAGACGAGCAGCAATCAGCGTTTATAATCCTGATGGAAGCGGACACGAAGTTTATGCAAGCGGTTTGCGAAATCCGATTGGTTTAGATTTTAATCCGAAAACCGGCGAACTCTGGACTGCGGTTAATGAACGCGACGGACTTGGAAATAATCTCGTTCCAGATTATGTTACATCGGTTAAAAAAGGAGCATTTTATGGTTTCCCATTTTCCTACATCGGACAAAATCCAGAACCGCGTCTAAACGGTGCAAGAGCCGACCTAATTGAAAAAGCAATCGTCCCTGATATTCTCGTTACATCACATTCGGCAGCCCTCGGCATTGTGTTTAACGATGGAAAAATGTTTCCTAAAGAATATCGCGGAGATGCTTTCGTCGCATTTCACGGGTCTTGGAATCGAGAAAACCTGACGGGGTATAAAATTATACGGATTGATTTTAATGATAAAGGAAAACTTCAAAATCAAGGTTACGAAGATTTTATAACTGGCTGGTTACCAAATGAAAACAGCAGAGAAGTCTGGGGCAGACCGGTCGGACTTTTAATGCTGAATGATGGTTCGATGCTCATTGCTGATGACGGAGCTAAAAAAATCTGGCGTATTTATTATGAGAAAAAATAATTGATAATTATAAACGGAATGATATAATTTCCGTTTTCTTAATTAATGAAAATAATCTTAGAAATAATAGCAATTATCGTATTTGTAGGTTTGATTGGAATTCAATTTATCCGACCGAACAGAACAAATCCACCGATAAATGAAGCTGAAACTTTGGAAGCAACTACAGATGTTCCGGCAGATGTTAAAGTAATTTTAAATCGCTCTTGTAACGATTGTCATTCAAATAAGACGATTTATCCGTGGTATTCAAATATCGCTCCGATCTCTTGGAAACTTGTTGAACATATTGAAGAAGGTCGTGATGAAATGAATTTTTCAGAGTGGGGAACTTACAGCAAGGAACGAAAACAGCGAAAGTTAGAGCAAATCTGCGAAGAAGTAGAAACAAGAGAAATGCCGCATAATCAATATTTATGGCTTCATTGGGAGGCAAAACTCTCTGATGTGCAAATTAAAAATTTATGTAATTGGACAGAAACTGAAATCGGAAAACTCAAAAAAAAATAGATTTGGGAATTTTTTCAGATAGTAAAAAGAACTTACCAAATTTAGGAATTAAGGAAACGAGTTACGAGTGAGGTGACGGCTACCCTTTCGTGGAGAAAGTGAACGGTAAAATTCGCAACCCGTTTTCCAAAGTCCGAAAGTCTAAACTTTCCAGACTTAACCTGCCCGACGCATCGGTGCATCGGAAACTTGATTTTGCTGAAAATCCTGCAAATGCTGAATTAGGTTTGATGCCGCACGTTTTGATAATTCATCGGTTCGGCAACTCATAACCTTGTTTGATTCTTCATCCGCATCAATTCCGATCTCTCTGGAAATTGCCCGGATCATTCCAAGTTGTTTCGCCGTTACTAAATCAGAAAGCGATTTAGCAATCGGATTTGCCGGGAAACCGTTTTCGTTATTGTTCGCATTTACCTGAACTGCACCTTCACGCTCGATTGTGTCGGATTCTTGCTTGTATAATTCTCTCGCAATTCCGAATTTAACAGCCGCACGTTTTAAGGCATCGTGTTCGGCTTTCTTGATTCCCATTTCCGACTCGGCTTTTCCTGTACCGATTCCTTCTCTAACAATTCCATCAATCGTAAGGGCAACCGTTACGGTAATTATGTCGCCGATTTGCCGTATATCTTTGACTGAGTGCATCCAGTTTGGAGTTGTTTCATCCAAAATATCCGCAACCGTATGCCATTCAACATAATCAACCATTTGCACTTCGCCGTTGCGATTTGTCCAACCCTGTCTTTGTTTGACCAATTCAGGATTTAAATCTTTTCGCAATGCTTTAAGTTTGGTCGGAAAATCCAAAACATTGTTTGAATTCTCAACATCAACTTCCTGCACATCGTCAGCCATATTCTCAAATTTTTCCGCTTCTTCAGCTGTGATAAACGGCATTTCTTTTAAATTATTCTGTGTCATTTTATTTTTACCTCGTGTGTTCGCAAGTGGATTCAGTTCGGGATTTTGTTTCGCCGCAGTTTGTCCATCAACCGCGACCGCCTCCTGAACTTCATCTGCCTTCTGTTCGCTACGCTTGGACCCGCGTAACTCAGTAGCGTTTTCGTCTTTTGTGTTTTTTGAAACAGTAATTTCCGTTTCAACCTTTACAGGTTTATTTTTCCTGGTAACGGATTCGGTATTTTGTTCTACGAGTGCAAATTTTACTGCTAAAATATGCTCGCAGCGAAATTTCGAATCCTCGATGACGGCTTCTTCGAATTCCAAACAATTACAACGAATCTTGCCCGCTTCATCACGCTTTACTTCATAGGAAATTTGCCGACCACGCAGGGAAGGAGTCGAAACTCGAAACAAATCGCCTTCACGATTGACTAAACCCATCGCCGAAATTGATTTCGCTCTTTTCGTTCTTTTTTCCGTCTCGTTATTTGTATCTGTTTTAACTGCCATCTTTTTACCTCACTTTCTAAGTAACATCTTGAAATCATTGATACTTAAAAGAAACGATAAAACTATAAATGTTTCATCTGTGAAACATAGTATCACAAGGTTTTTTATGTTGCAAGCGTGAAACGCGGTGTTGCAATTAAAATTTTATTGTGATAACTTGTTTTATAGATGGCACAAGTGCAGTCTTCAACAGGTTAGTACTTGTATTCAAATCTGTAGCAAAAGTGGAGAAAATTATTATGGCAAATAAATCAAAAAATGATGGATTGATAAGCACAATCGAACTCGGACGTGCGATCAAACGCCGTCGAGAAGAATTAAAACTTAGCTTGCGTGATGTGGCGGATAAAACAAAAGTTTCCGCATCAACACTTTCACGCATCGAAAACGGAACGGGAAAACCTGATGCCGACAACATTGCACGTTTAACCGATTGGCTCGATATGCCGATTGATCGCGTGATGCGTAAAAAGAGCAATTCGGAAGATGTCGAAGCGGTCGTCTATTACCCGCACGAAGCAACTCCCGAAATTGTCGAAGCACATTTACGTGCCGATAAAAATCTTTCGGAAGACACCGCAAAAGCTCTTTCAGAACTTTTCCGTGTAGCTTATTCACAGTTCAGCAATCCGAAAAACAGGAAATAATTTGCAATTTGCGATTGTTGATTACCAAGGCAGAAGTTTTGTCTGAAGGAGATAATTCAAAGAAAAAATGGAAGCAGCAACAAGCTTAACGAAAGCAAGAACAAGCGAAAATTCAAACTTCGCAATTGATACAACCTTTGTTTTGTTTTTTTTGGCGGTAGATTTAGGACAAAATTTAAATGTTGTCGCATTTGATACGATATTTTTAGGTTTAACACTTTTAGCAGTTGTCGTGTTGCCTTATTTTATACAATCGGACGAGAAACCGGAATTCGGGAACTGGTTACTCGGCAGAAGTTTGATTGTAGTTTTCGCAATAATGCTCGGCTTGATGTTCAAACAAACGCTCGGCGTAGTCTTGCCCGAATCGTTTCGTTTTCTTCCATTTACACTTCTGATCGTTACGGCAATGCTCAGTTGCTATATCCAATTTTACAGTTTTTTCAGACTCCGTTCATCAAATTAGGCAAAAGGCGATTTACGGAAGATGAAGCAATCTGCATTCGTGTCGTTACGAATGCAGATTTTTTATTGATTGATTTATTGTTATAACGATTGTTATAATCTTCGTGAGGTTTATCAAAATGACAAAAAAATTAAAAGTTACAACAATAGGAAATTCAACAGGCGTGATTATTCCCATCGAATTATTAGAAAAACTCCGTGTTTCCAAAGGCGATACACTTTTTGCGATTGAAACTTCAAACGGAATCGAACTTACTCCGTATAATCCTGAATTTGCAGGACAACTAGAAATCGCCGAAAAGGTTATGCGTGAAGACAGAGATGTTCTCAAAAAATTAGCGGAGTAAAAAATGTCGGAAATAAAATGGATTTTAGAAGAAACTGTTTACGCAATTCATTCACGCCAAATTGCTGAACACGGCGGAATTGACGGCATCAGAGATAAAAATCTTCTCTCATCAGCACTCGCCCGTCCGCAAAATTTGTTTGCTTATGGCGAAAATGTAGAAATATCTCAATTAGCCGCCGCTTATGCTTTCGGAATTGCTAAAAATCACCCGTTTTTAGACGGAAACAAACGCACAGCTTACGTCGTGATGCGAACATTTTTGTTGATAAACGGATTCGATATAGAAGCGACTCAAGAAGAAAAATACATAATTTTTCTAAAACTTGCAGAGGGAAGTTTGAGCGAAGAAGCATTGGTTCAATGGATAAAAGATAAAATTAAAACGACTGGAGCGTAAGCGTCCCGCTTGCATTGAGTGTTTCTTAAACACGAAAAATATGTGGCAAACTTTATAAATAAAATTAAACTATTCAGTTAATAAACTTTGTTTTCGTGCTATCACACCATTGCAAGCGGGACGCTTACGCTCCAGTCTAAAAATCTAAACCGCAACAGTTTCTTGCACAGGAAACATCAGCTCACGCATCGCTTTGACCTGTTCATTTAATTCAAAATACTGATTCGGCAACATCGCTTGAGCTCCATCGCAGAGTGCTTCTTCGGGACAAGGATGGACTTCGATAATCAAACCGTCTGCACCGACTGCAACGCCTGCTTTTGCCATCGGATTAACCATATAATTTCTACCGGTTGCGTGCGATGGATCAACAATTATCGGTAGATGAGTAAGTTTATGAACAGCCGGAACGATTGAAAGATCAAGAGTGTTTCGTGCGTGTGTTCCGAAGGTTCTGATGCCGCGTTCGCAGAGAATTACATCGTAATTTCCTTCCGCCATAATGTATTCGGCGGCAAGCAGAAATTCATCCAAAGTCGCCGACATTCCGCGTTTTAACAAAACAGGTTTGCGGGTTTTGCCGACATATTTCAAAAGCGAAAAATTCTGCATATTTCTCGCACCGATCTGGATGCAATCGCCGTATTTTTCAACAAGGTCAACGCCGTGTTCATCCATCGCTTCGGTTACGATATTTAAACCGAATTGCTCACGGACTTGTGCGAGAATTTTCAAACCTTCCTCACCTTTCCCTTGAAAAGCATAAGGCGATGTTCTCGGTTTAAAAGCACCGCCGCGAAAGAATTTCGCACCGCTTTTGGCAACAATTTCAGCAACTTCAAAAACCTGTTCTTCACTTTCGACAGCACAAGGTCCGGCAATGATTGCCAGTTCATTACCGCCAATTTCCGAATTTCCAACTTTTATTACTGATTTTTCGGGTCGTAACGCCTTTGAAATTAATTTGTAAGGTTTTGTAACACGAATCGCTTCGGCAACACCCGGTAAATTTTCAAAATGCGTGCGGTCAACCGCCCCATCATTTCCCGTAATTCCAATCGCCGTCCGAGCCGCACCCGGCATCGCGTGCGGGCGAAAACCCAATTTTTCGATAACTTCATTAACGCGATCAATATCACTTTGAGTCGCATCCTGTTTCATTACAATTAACATAAATTTTTATATACAAACGGTAAGTTCAAACTTTATAGACTATTTTCCAGTCAAATTATTTGCAAATGACAACTCTAAATAAGCAAAATGCTAATAAGAGAAAGCATTTCTTAACCACAGATGACCACAGATAAACACTGATAATTAAAAGCAGATAACACATTTTATAAAAATGTCTCAGAAAATCTGTGTTTATTCTGTTTATCTGTGGTTAAATTTCTTCTTCTTTTTTTCAATTCAACATTTCACGAGTTCAATATATTGCAATTAGCTTGCCAACAATCCGCCAACAAATTCTCCGACATTTGCAACAACACTTTCCTTATCAGATTCCGCAATCACCGAAACAATCGCCGAACCGACTACCGCCGCGTCAGCATATTCTAAAACTTCCGTAACGTGTTTATTTGTCGAAACACCAAACCCGACCGCTATCGGTAGATCAGTAACTTTTCTCGCACGCTCAACTAATTTCTGTGCTTCATTACTTAAATCATTACGTGTTCCCGTAACACCGGCACGGGAAATTGCATAAACGAAACCTCTCGCCGCACTTGTGATTTTCGCCAACCTTTCATCATTGGTCGTCGGAGCAAGCAGGGAAATCATGTCAATATCGGATCGAGCAAAATTATCCGACATTTTAACAAATTCATCGCCGATAATATCCGTTATTAAAAATCCGTCAACACCAACATTTTTCGCTTCATCCCGCAATTTATCAATCCCGAACTGCATAAATGGATTCAAATAACCAAACAAAACAATCGGCACATCCGTTTTATGTCGAACTTGCCGAACAACATCAAAAATCTTCGCAATCGTTATCTCGTCATTCTCCAAAGCTCGCTGAGCCGAAAGCTGAATTATCGGACCATCCGCCATCGGATCTGTAAAGGGAACTCCGAGTTCGATAACGGTTGAATCGAATTTCGCCAATTTCAAAATCAACTCATAAGTCGTTTCCAAATCAGGATCGCCCGCCGTGATAAATGGAATAAAACCTTTTTTATTCTCGTTTTTAATTTGCTCAAATTTCTCCGCAATTCTGCTCATAACTTTATTTGGAACGCGGACACTATGTCCGCCCGTTTGCAGCGAAGCGAACAAACGGTTCATAGTTTTACATCTCACAAGTTAAACAAATTTTCCAAGAATGATTACTCAGATAAATCCCAAATTTACAATTGATAAATTTGAGGTGTTCATTTGCTTCGCTCATAAACGGGCGGACATAGTGTCCGCGTTCCGTCTATCCAATTCATCTGCCACAGTATTTACATCTTTATCGCCACGCCCCGATAAATTCACAATAATAACTTCATCTTGCTTCATTTCCTTCGCCAATTTCATCGCATAAGCAATTCCGTGCGAAGTTTCCAAAGCGGGAATGATTCCTGAAATTTGCGATAAAGTTTGAAACGCTTCCAACGCTTCATCATCACTTGCCGAAGCGTATTCAACTCGTCCAATGTCGTGTAAATATGCGTGTTCGGGACCAATCGAAGCATAATCCAAACCCGCCGAGATCGAATGAGTCAAAGAAATTTGCCCGTGCGTATCTTGCAGTAAATAACTTTTTGTTCCCTGCAAAACGCCGACTTTGTTTCCGCTTGTTTGATTAAAACGTGCCGCGTGTTCACCCAAAACATTGCCTTTTCCGCCCGCTTCGACACCGATCATTTTCACTTCCGCGTCCTGCAAAAATGGATAAAACAAACCGATAGAATTTGAACCGCCGCCGACACAAGCGACCAAACAATCGGGAAGTCTGCCTTCCATTTCCAAAATTTGCTCTCTCGCTTCGGTGCCGATCACGCTTTGAAAATCTCTGACCATCAACGGATACGGATGCGGTCCCAACGCCGAACCGAGCAAATAATGAGTCGTTTCAACATTCGTAACCCAATCCCGCAAAGCCTCATTTATCGCATCTTTGAGCGTCTTCGAACCCGCATCAACACCGCGAACTTCCGCTCCCAAAAGTTCCATCCGAAAGACATTCAAAGCCTGCCGCCGCATATCTTCCGTTCCCATATAGATCACACATTCAAACCCGAACAAAGCACAAACCGTCGCCGTCGCAACTCCGTGCTGCCCCGCACCCGTTTCGGCAATTATCCGTTTTTTCGACATCTTTCGAGCCAGCAAAATCTGCCCGATAGCATTATTTATCTTATGCGAACCCGTATGCCCCAAATCCTCACGCTTAAAATAAATCTTCGCCCCGCCCAATTCCTCACTCAAACGCCTCGCATAAAAAAGCGGAGTCGGACGACCCGAAAAATCCTTCAACAATTGCTCAAATTCCGCCCGAAACTCCGCCGTCTCACGCACAGCAAAATAAGCCTCGGTCAATTCTTCCAAAGGAGAAACAAGCGTCTCAGGCACAAACCGCCCGCCATATTCTCCCCAATATCCATTTTCATTCGGTTCAAAGTTTTGTGAATTATTCATTATTTTAAGAATTTTTTTGAATACTTTAATTTTTTTCTTTCAGCTGGAAAAAGACTTTCAATGATCTTTTGATAATTTTTTACAACTTCTTCATAATCTCTTTTTTTCCAAGCGGTTTCAGCCTGCGTTCTTGAATAGTCAATTTCTAGTTTTTCCGTATAATTTCTGCTTTGAATATCTTCATTCTTCTGTAATTGTTTATAAATTTTTTCTTTTCCTGTTAGAATATCTTTGCCATTTTTACATAAAAATTTTGCAAAACCAGCAACATTTTTTTCAATAATTTCAACTTCACTTAATTTTTCAAAAGTGTATTCAGTCTTTTTGTTAATTTTCATATCTAATGGAAATAAACTGCCAATCGAGAACCAATGATTATCCTTTAGAAGTCCGAAACTTACTCCATAATCATAATGAGGCAAAAAATACCAAGGATTAACAAAAACTTTATTTGATTCATATCTAATGGAACTTGAATTAAAATTTGTTTTTGTTTTTGTTACTTTAAAACCAAAATCTGTTTCTAAAAATTGAAAGTGTTTTTTCACAAAACACTCAAATGCTATCAACTTTACATTTATTTTACTTTTAGCTGTTAAAATAAAAATTTGTGTTATTTCTCTATTCTTTTTCCCTTTTTCATATTCAATACAACTGCAAGCATCAACGGCAAAAGGTTTATTAAATAGGATGGCTTCTGAAACATTTTTTTCCGACAATCCACCTGCTAAATACATTTTAGGAGAAATCTCTTTTACCTTCTTCGCAATTTCCCAATCAAAAGTTTCGCCAGTTCCTCCATGTTCTTTGGGCGAATAAGCATCGAGCAAAATTGCATCAACTTCATATTGTAAAACATCTTCGGGCTTAAAATCTTCGCTGACTCGAAACGCTTTGATGATTTCAAGTCCTGTTTTTGTCTTTAATTCCTTAGCAAATTCGGGCGTTTCTTCGCCGTGAAGTTGGATCGCATCTAAATTTGTAGTTTTGGCAATTTCAATAATTTTGTCCAAATCTTCATTTACAAAAACTCCAACTTTCAAAACATTTTCGGGCAATTCGTCAATTATCTCTCTCGCAACTTCGGGCAAAATATAACGCGGCGAATTTACATAAAAATTAAACCCCAACGCATCCGCGCCGAATTTGGCAGAAAGCAACGCATCTTCTAAATTTGTAATACCGCAGATTTTAACCTTTGTCATAATTCTGAATTAGGAATTTCAATCATTTCTTTCTTCTCATCTTTCAAACGAGTTGATAAATACCAAACAATAAAAATATTCACGACCAAAGCAGCTACTCGAAACCAAGTAAATTTTTCAAAAATTTCGTAAATCTCCACCGGAATCAAAAGGGAAGTTGCAATTACGGTCAAAAATTCCGCCCAACGCTTCTCAAGCCAAAGTCCGATTCCTTCCGTCAATTGCAACGCCGAATAAAGAAACGAACCGACACTGAAAAACACAAGTTGATTCCGCTTAATTCCCGCAATTTTTTCAATGATCGTGTGGACAATCGTATTTTCGGGATCAATCCTTTGCCTCGAAATAAAATCGGCAAACCACAAATTCAAATCTTTATCCAACAAAGTCAGCAACTTTATCGCCACAACAAAGAGTAAAATTCCTTTCAAAAACTTCACGCAAGCCAGCAGTTTGATTGTCCAATGCTGCTCTTTCGGAGTCTGATTTTTATACCTTAAATGTGGTTTGTCCATACCAAAGATTCTAGCATTTTTCCTGTGTTTTCAGCCTTTATTAAACTCTCACCGATAAGAAATCCGTCAAATCCCAGTTCCTTCATTTCCGCCAGTTCTTCTTCATTGCTCAAACCACTTTCGCAAATGAATAAAACATCGTTTGGTTTGTGTTCAACCAATTTTCTCGAAACATCGAGCGAAACTTCAAAATTATGCAAATTGCGATTGTTCACGCCGATAATTTTTGCCCCGAGTTGAATCGCCCGCACTAATTCTTCCAAATTATGCGTTTCAACCAAAACATCTAAACCGAGATCACACGCCAACGCATAGAGTTTTTGCAAATCTTCATCTTCAAGCATTGCAACAATAAGCAAAATCGCATCCGCCCCAATCAAAGCCGCTTCGTATATCTGAAATTCATCAAAAACAAAGTCTTTCCGCAAAATCGGTAAATCTGTTAAATTTCTTGCTGTTATTAAATCTTCGATATTTCCTTTGAAATAATCTTCTTCCGTCAAAACCGAAATCGCCGTTGCTCCAAATTCCTGATAATTTGTCGCAACTTCGCCAACATCAAAAGAGTCATTTATAATTCCTTTGGACGGCGAAGCACGCTTGATCTCGGCAATAATATTTATTTTGGATTTATCAGAAAATGCTTTAGAAAAACGATTCGGAATCTCATCCTTTCTAAATTTCTTCGCACGTTTAACAAATTCGCCGTATTCAAAGCCTTGCTTGGCTTCTTCAACTCGAATCTTTTTTTGTGCAAAGATTTCCTGCAAAATTGTCGGTTTATCACTCAATTATTTGTTTCCTCAATCAATTCATTTAGTTTCTTCAACGCTTTTTCGTTCTCAATACTTTCTCTGGCAATATCTCTTGCTTGCTTAAAATCATCAGCAAATCCACCAACAAAAATCGCCGCTGCCGCATTTATCAAAACTATGTCCTTTGCTGAATTATTTGATGTTTTTCCACTTAAAATATCTTGAATAATTTCAGAACTCATTTCAGGCGAAACATCACTAAAATCATTCAATGTATTTCGCTCAAATCCAAAATCTTCGGGCGAAATCTCAAAATAATTAACTTCATCGCCAATAATTTCCGCAACAAAAGTTTTCCCGTTCAAAGTGATTTCATCCAAACCGTCTTCGCCGTGAACGATCCAAGTTTTTTTCGTTCCGAGTTTTGCAATCGCTTCTGTCAACGGTTTCATAAAATCTTTATTCCAAATCCCGATAAGTTGAAACGGTGCATTCGCAGGATTTGCCATTGGTCCAAGTAAATTGAATATCGTTGGTTTACCAAGCGATTTTCTCGCCATTGCAAGTTGTTTTGTCAAATTATGAAACTTCGGAGCAAACATAAAGCAAATACCTATTTCATCTAAACATTTTTGAGCAAGTTCTGTTTCAGCAACGATATTTACCCCCAAACTTGAAAGTGCGTCGGCACTACCTGTGTTGCTTGAAGCGGCACGATTTCCGTGTTTTGCAACGGGAATTCCCGCCCCTGCAACTACAAAAGCGACTGCCGTTGAAACATTAAAGATTTTCGCTTTACTTCCGCCTGTTCCAACAATATCAATAAACTTATCGTGTTTAGTTTCAACTTTGACACAATTCTCACGCAAAATATTCGCACAGGTTGCAAGTTCGTTTGATGTGTAACCTTTGTTCGCCCAAGAATCTAAAAATGCTGCAATT
>MWWE01000148.1_pt1 | contig 11985 bp, 11 predicted proteins | sample 1047301 | NCBI WGS metagenome assembly MWWE01 (sample SAMN06349973, study PRJNA376086) | soil metagenome | isolation source: MS1-1 sample Antarctic (ecotone) soil | place: Antarctica
CCTTAGTTCGGCATCCTGTTTAAGTCTGTCATTTCTTTTTTCTCTCGCATCTCTTCTGATATGTGCCACCGATTCCGCCTGCACCGCCGCACTCACCGCTTTGCGTGCCGCGACATCAATATATTCGTCATCACGCCCGGCTTTCCAGGCATTTTCAGCATTTTGATACAACGAAAATGCCTGATCAAATTCTTCCTTCGCATCTCTTTCCGCACCCGCATATTTTGCCAGAGCGATAGCTTGCTGTGCCTGCAAAACGGCGATTGGAATCTTGCGGTAGTCAACATCGGCAATTTCGGGCGTTCTCGGATTATTAAAATAATCGCTGGAATTGCCGAAATACTGAATCGTCGTCGTTGTCGGAACGGTGCGTCCGCTTCGAGTATATGGACTTAGGTTTTCGAGCATTACGGCACGACTCGGCTGATTGACCAGAAAATGCGGTTCTGCCGTGATGATTAATGCAAAGGTTTGCAGGCGTGTCGTAACTTTGATATTTGAATCAAATTCAAAAAACCCGCGACGTTTTATTTCGCCCAGATTATCTACCTGTCCATTCGGCGAAATCGCCCATAAAACATAAGTTGCATAACCGGCACCGAGTTCAAAAGGTCTCGGCATTTTTGAAACAGAAAGCGAAATCTCAGTTCCGTTCCTTTCGGTTCTCTCAATTTTCGCTTCGCCCTTCATCCGCGGAAATCTGGTCGTTCCGCGAAATCTGACCATAACTTCTTCATCCAAAGGATATGTTACGGCTTGCGTTTTTCGCGGCACATCAACTTGTGCCAAAGCGTTTAGCGTTAATAAAAATAAAATAGAAAATATACCGGAAAATTTAAGTGCTTTTTTAATTGTCATTATTTATTTCTCCGAATTTGCAGGAATGTATTAATTAAAAAGATGCGTGGAAGTCTTATAATGTTGTAATTCTAAATTATTTTTTCATTTTTATAAAATACATTTGATAGTTTTAAAATTTATATTTTTCAAACTCTCGCTTTTTTGTATTTGACCAAAAAAATTCCAGAAACTACACTTTTCCTTTTAACAATGCAAGATTTTCGCCGACTCTTAAAATATTTACGTCCGCATCTGACCATTTTTATATTTGCCGTAATCGCAATGATCCTGATGGCTCTTTTTGAAACGGCGACGCTTGCTTTGCTGACTCCTCTGCTCGATCAATTTCAGCAAAATACTGCTCAGAATTCCTGGACCCTTTTTAATTTGCAGGAATTAATTCCACAGAAACCCTGGTATCAGGCGTGGCTGACGATTTCGACTCTTTTGTTATTTTTTACAATTTGCAAAGGAATCGGCTCGTATTTTTCAGCTTATTTGATGGCAAAGATCGGGCAATCCGTAGTATTGGAACTGCGTCAGGAACTTTACACACATCTGCTAAATCAATCCGCATCATTCTTTGAACAACACAGGACAAATTATCTTGTATCACGCCTGGTTACGAGTTGTGCGGCAATTGAATCCGCCGTTTCGGGAAATCTGCGTGATGTTTTGCGGGAAAGTTTTATTTTGATCTCACTTCTTGCGGCAGCATTTTATTATAACTGGCGTTTAATGCTTGGAGTTTTAATTCTCGCTCCGATCATCGCTACTCTGACGGGAAAATTCAGCAAATCACTTCGCCGTTTGGCTGATGTTTCTATCAAGGGTAATCAAAAACTAACCGATACCGCACAGGAAACTTTGGCAAATCAAGCCATCGTCAAAGCCTACACCGCCGAAACACGCGAACAAAAACGATTCAAATTCGTTGCCGAATTAATTGCCGGAGCAAATTTGCGGGCGGGGAAAATCGCCGCAATCTCGCCGCCGATTATTGAAATGATCGGAATAATCGCTATCGTTGTCCTTTTTTATTTTGGTTTAAGAGATATAAATTCAGGTCAGATGAACGCTTCGCAATTTTTTACATTTTTGTTTATCGTTCTTAAAAGCTATGATCCGATGCGGAAAATTTCGCGTCAGCATAATGAAATCACACAGGCTTTTGCTGCCGCCCAGGATGTTTGGGATGTTCTGGATGAATCAACCCCGATGCCCGAAAAAGAAAATGCTTTTGAACTGAAAACTTTAAAAGATAAAATTTCGCTGCGGAATGTTTCTTTTAGCTACAAAGATGAAAAAAAACAGGTCTTAAAAGGCATATCGCTCGACATTCCGAAAGGGCAAATGATCGCACTCGTCGGAGAAAGCGGCGGCGGAAAATCGAGTTTGATAAAATTAATTCAAAGACTTTACGATCCAACGCAAGGCTCAATTTACTGGGACGAAACCGATCTGCGGGAGGCAGAACTTTTGAGCTTAAAAAAACAATTCGCACTCGTAACGCAGGAAACCGTTTTGTTTAACGACACGATTCGCTACAATATTTCCTACGGAAAACCGGATGCAACGGACGAGGAAATTCAGCGTGCTGCAAAAATTGCTTTCGCCGATAAATTTATCGAAGAATTACCTGAAAAATACGACACTTTAGTTGGCGAACGAGGAACTTTTCTCTCGGGTGGACAGAGGCAGAGAGTTGCGATTGCGAGAGCAATTATCGTTGATGCACCCGTTTTGATTCTCGATGAAGCGACTTCGGCTCTCGACACTGAAAGCGAGCGTTTTGTCAAAAAAGCACTTGCAAATTTGATGGAAAACCGCACTTCGATTGTTATCGCACACAGGCTTTCAACCATCAGAAAAGCCGATAAAATAATTGTTATGCAAGATGGTCGAATAATCGAATCAGGAAATCACGACGAACTTTTATTAGAAAACGGGACTTATAAAAAACTTTACAAATTACAATTTTCAGAAGAAGAATTTTTAGAATCGAAAACAAAATTATGAAATCAATGACAGGCTTCGGACGTGGCGAAGTTTCCGCTGAAACTTTCAATGTAGCCGCCGAAATTAAAACAGTAAATAATCGCTTTTTGGATGTAAATTTGAGGCTTTCAAACGAACTCCAATCTTTAGAAGCGGAAATAAAAAAGCTGATCTCGGACAGACTTTCACGCGGCAGAGTTGATGTGAATTTGCAGTCGGAAAATACAACCGATGTTGTTTATGAACTAAACCGACCTTTAATTTCGGGATATATTTCCGCCTTAAATGAAATCAAAAACGAATTTTCGCTTGAAGGCGAACCCGATATGAATTACATCGCACGCCTTCCGAACGCACTTCAGATCAAAAAAGAAGACATCAACGAAGAATTCTCGGTAGGTGTAAAACGTGCAATTTCTGAGGCTTTGAACGATTTGGAAAAAATGCGTGAAGTCGAAGGAGAATCTTTGAAAAACGATCTGGAAACTCTTTTGCAGAATATCGAAAATCAACTGCCGGTCATTGAAAATGAAATTGAAAATGTTTCGGAAGAATACTTTGAGCGTCTGCAGAAAAAGATTGAAAAATTGCTTTCAAAATCAGATTCGCAAATTGAAATTGACCAAGCAAGACTTGCTCAGGAAGCTGCATATATCGCCGATAAAAGCGACATTTCAGAAGAAATTATTCGCCTCAAAAGTCACATCGAACAATTTTATTCAATCATAAAAGAAAATGAAGCAATCGGGAAGCGGCTTGATTTTTTGACACAGGAATTTAACCGCGAGGCAAATACAATCGCTTCAAAAACTCAGAATTTGATAATCAAGGAAGCAGCTTTGATCATCAAGGCAGAAATTGAAAAAATACGCGAGCAGGTTCAAAATATCGAGTAATGAATCTTTCGGAAAACTCACATAATTTATTTGCTGATTTTTTTGAAGAATGCGATTTATGGGACACACCTTAGAATTCCCGAAAGTTCAGGTTTATTCCAGACGCGGCTCTAAAATTTTGACGAGAATTTTGATGGTCGAAGGAATCACTTTCGGACGGCACATTTTTGTTCAACCTAAAAATGTCTGGCGGGATGAGAAGAATAAACTGCGGATTCATCAAAAATTAATGGCTCACGAATTAGTTCACGTTTTACAATATCAGCAGCAAGGTTTTTTCGGGTTTTTGAGAAAATACGTAAGCGATTTTTGGGGGCTTTTTATGAAAAAAGAAAAATGGAATCTCAAATCGTGGTTTGAATCATACAGAGATTTACCGCACGAGATTGAAGCCCGCAAAGTTGCTTCCGAGTTTATAAATTGGATAGAGAATAGCGAATAATAGATAATTAAGATTTTTTTAATTATCCGTTATCCGTTAGAATAAATTACTGCCTGATATTATCTCTGGAAATAAATTCAAAATTCACCTTGTCCTCTTCAAATTCCTGCAAGGCGATTGTTGTCGGTTTGATTTTACGCGGGTCTAAATCAACCCGTGGATTTGCTCCTCTCTGAATTTGTTTTGCACGTTGTGCTGCCAAAAGAATTAGCCGATATTTTGAGTCAATATCGGGAATATCTTTCGGATCTACAACTATTTCGATTGTTTCTTCCTGCGTTGCTTCGTCTGTTTTTTTTGCCATAATTTAATTAAAAATCTCCAAAAATTATTTTAATAATTTTCAAAAGTATTTAGAATATCTTGTATGCGGTATATTTGTCTATCACACTTTAATCTTTCTGCTAAAATAATTGACCGCAATTCATTCGTGGCTTTCTCAAGTTCGTCATTTACTATAATAAAATCAAACGCAGCAAACCTTTTAACTTCTTCTCTTGCATTATTTAAACGGATCGTCAGATTTTCCTGATTTTCCGTATTTCTTTCGATCAGCCGTTTCGCCAAAACTTTGTAGGAGGGCGGTAAGATAAAAACCCCGACCGAATTCGGCAGTTTTCTCTGTACCTCCTCTGCACCCTCCACATCAATTTCAAGAATTATATCGTTTCCGGAATCCGTTTCTTTTTCGACCTGATTTTTTGATGTTCCGTAAAAATTATTATGCACTTCGGCAAATTCCAAAAGCTCATCATTTTTAATAAGGTTTTTAAAATCATCAATACTTACAAAAGAATAATCCCTTCCGTGAACTTCACCTTCACGTTTGTTTCTGGTCGTATAAGAAACCGAATAACTTAGATTTTCGATGGTCGGCAAAACTTTTTTGATTAAAGTTCCCTTTCCGCCGCCCGATGGCGAAGTGATGATAAATAAATTTCCTTTCATAATTATATTTAGCAGAAATTAACAAAAAGGCGAAAGAACTTCAAATTCCTTCGCCTGTTATTTTGTAAAAATGAACTTTAATTAATCATCGTCGGTTACAGCGTCCCTGACCGCATCGGCAGTGTCGCCGACTCCACGTTTAAATTTGCCCCAAGTTTCCTGAGCTTCTCCTTTAGCGTGATCGGCTTCGCCTTCCGCTTCCATTTCTTCGTCGCCGGTAAATTCGCCGACTTTTTCCTTAACTGTGCCTTTTGCCTGATCAACTTTTCCTTCAACTTCATCACTGTTTGGTGCTGACATAATTTATTCTCCTTTTGCTAAAAAATTTGTGAATTATATTAATACAATTTATTTCACATATTTTTATAATGCAATTTACATTCCATTATAATCGGGACCACCGCCGCCTTCAGGCGTAACCCAATTAATAATTTGATACGGGTCCATAATGTCGCAGGTTTTGCAGTGGACGCAGTTGGAAAAATTGACTTTTAATTCGCGTCTGCCCGTTTCGGAATCTTCCTCCATTTCATAAACTGCCGCCGGACAGAATTTTTCGCACGGATTTCCGTATTCTTCGGCACATCGCGTCGCACAGATTTCCGTATCAAGAACGTGCAGATGCGAAGGCTGATCTTCGTCGTGCGAAACTCCGGCGTGAAAAACATCCGTAACTTTGTCGAAAGTTAATTTCTTATCGAAATTCAAATTTTCATAACGCTTGCCATTTGCATTTCCATTGGCTGTTTCTGCGTAATTTTGTAAAGTCTGCATCCGCTTATGTCCGGCTACGTGATGTTCTTTCGGCATAAATCCCCAAGCCAAACCGCCGGTCAAGAACTGCAAACCGCCATTGATCAAAGCCGACCAGCGTCCTCTCTGGAAAGCAGCGTGGAAATTTCTAACCGAATAAAGTTCATCATAAATCCAGCTGTTATTTATTTTTTCCTCAAAATATTTGAGCGTTTCCGTCGAATAATCTTCTTTTTCAAGAGCCGAAATAATAGTTTCAGCCGCCAACATTCCGCCTTTCATCGCCGTGTGAATTCCCTTAATGCGTTGAGCATTTAAGAACGAAGCACAATCACCAATCAGCAAAACGCCGTCGGCAAATAGTTTCGGCATTGTATAATAACCACCCGCGTTTATCGTTTTTGCACCGTATTTAATCATTTTCCCGCCTTCCAGGACTTTGGCGACTTCCGGGTGGGTTTTGAATTTTTGAAATTCCGAGTGCGGATCAATATTCGGGTCTAAATAATCGAGTCCGGTAACATAACCGATGCTGATAACATTGTTTTTCATCCCGTAAATCCAACCGCCGCCGTAAGTTTTTGCATCGGACGGAAAACCTAAAGTGTGAACGACATAACCTTCTTCGAAATTCCCTGCGGGAACTTCCCAGAGTTCTTTTATGCCAAGCGAATAAACCTGTGGTTCTTTGTCTTCATGCAAATTTAGCCTGTCCATTATCTGCTTTGTCAGCGAACCCCGTGAACCTTCGCCCAGTACAGTGATTTTTGCAATTAAATCAATTCCCGGCTCAAAATTTCCCTTCGGCTTCCCTTCTTTATCAACTCCTTTGTCGCCCGTACGAACTCCGATAACTCTATCATTTTCATCATATAACATTTCAGAACCCGGAAATTCGGGGAAAATATTGATGCCGATCTCCTCGCACTTTTCTCCCAGCCATTCGCAGACTTTGCTTAATGAACAGATATATTTTCCTTTATTGACAAGCGGCGGCGGCGTGATCGGGGGTTGAATTTTCTTACTGTCGGTTAGATACCAAGCCGCATCTTTTGTAACTGCCGTATCAACCGGACAGCCTTGTTCAAGAAAATCAGGCATCAATTCACGGATCGCAATCGGATCCATTACCGCACCGGACAAAATATGTGCCCCGACTCGCGGACCTTTTTCGATAATTCCAATTTCAATATCGCCAAGAGGCTTGCCTTGTCTGCTACCGTCCACAATAGCTTTGTCGTGTTCATCAATCAACTTTTTCAAATGATAAGCCGCCGCCAAATTTGCGGGTCCCGCTCCGACAAAGACAATATCCATTTCCAATTGTTCACGTTCGATCATAGTTTTTCCTCAATAAAATGAATGGTCATTCAGTTATTAAAATATAACAAATCTAATAAATTTACTCTAGTCAGCGGGTAAAAAACATTTTATATTTAACAAAAAATCGTAAATTATTGCATAAACGAACTTATTCACAAATAGAAAACGGCAGTAAGCAGTCGATATTTAACTGCTTACTGCCACAACCGTCTGCCTAATTTAAATTCAAGCCGCCGCCGCCGCCGCAACAACTTTTTCAGCCGCGTCCTGCATTCCGTCGGCGGAAATTATATTGATGCCGGAATCATTCAAGACTTTTTTGCCTTCGTCAACATTTGTTCCCGCGAGCCTTGCGACAATCGGGATTTCGACACCGAGATTTTTTGCCGCTTCGACAACACCTTTAGCAACCATATCGCAACGGACAATTCCGCCGAAGATATTTATTAAGACCGCTTCGACATTTTTATCGGCAAGCAGAATTCTAAAAGCATCTTCGACACGCTCCTGCGATGCTCCGCCGCCAACATCCAAGAAATTCGCAGGTTCGCCGCCGCTGTGTTTGATGATGTCCATTGTTGCCATCGCCAGTCCCGCACCGTTAACCATACAGCCGATATTTCCGTCGAGTTTGATATAACTCAAATCAGATTTCGAGGCTTCGATCTCAAGCGGTTCTTCTTCGTTTAAATCACGCAGTTCGGGATAATCTTTGTGTCGAAACATCGCGTTTCCGTCAAAATTTACTTTTGCGTCCAAAGCAATTAAGCGGTCATCTTTGGTTTTCAAAAACGGATTTATCTCAACAATCGTCGCATCCATTTTCTCAAAAGCGTCCGCCAAATTCATCATAAATTTTGCGGCTTGATTGATTAATTCCTTCGGCAGTCCTAAACCGAAAGCGAGATTTCTGGCTTGAAACGGCTGCAAACCGATTCCCGGTTCGATGGTTTCTTTAAGAATCTTTTCGGGTGTTTTCGCCGCGACTTCTTCGATCTCCGTTCCGCCTTCGCTCGAAGCCATAAATACATTTTTGCCTTTAGCACGATCAAGCGTGATACCGAGATAAAATTCCTGATCAATCGGCAATCCTTCTTCGATGAGCAAAGTTTTGACCTCGCGTCCTTCGGGTCCGGTTTGGTGCGTAACGAGATTCATTCCGAGCATTTCGGAAGCGATCTGTTTGGCTTCTTCGGGTGATTTGGCAAGTTTAACCCCGCCGCCTTTACCGCGTCCGCCGGCGTGGATTTGAGCTTTAACAACAACCACATCCGTTCCTAAATCCTTCGCCGCCTGCTCGGCTTCTTCCGCCGTTCTTGCAACAATGCTGTTCGGCACGGGAACGCCATAAGTTTTAAGTAGTTCTTTTGCTTGATATTCGTGTATTTTCATAAATTAATTTGGAATTTGATTGTATTTTGAAATTACAAAAAGTTTAACCGTGTGTTGAGAAAAAATCAAAAGCTGATTCCAAAAGGAAAAAAGGCAGGTTAAAATCTATCTTTTAAAGAAGCTGAAAAAAAAATTTTGTTCGGAAGTTTTCTAATCCTTTCTCCAAGGCTCAAGTAATTTCATCCAAGCCTGGGCGTTTTTTTCATATTCGGACGGACATCTTTTGGCTCTTGATTTCGGCAGATAACCTTCATCTACAATATAACTGTATTGTGACGTATTTGAACCGTAAACCATACATAATGAATTGAAAAACCGCTGTTCCTGAAGAAGATGTTCATCAGCCATATTTCGTTGATTTGGTTTTCGTTGCTTTGAATCAATATCGAAAGCATCCGCCGCCGCAAGAATTGATTTAACTCCATCTTCGCCGAGTTCTTCGATACAAATATAAGAAGAACAACGGTCGGCGGCATCTTCCTCGTTGCCGGTTATAGGCAAATCGTAACTGTCAATTAAAGCGTGTCCCAGTTCGTGCAGAAAAACGAAAGTGATGGCTTTATTCATTCGTTCATTTGCTTCTTTATCCGTATCGCCCGCACTTTTATAAAGCCTGAAGAAATCTTCCATCAACTCATAACAAAATGTTATAGATTTATCCCGCGGATCATAAAGAGCATTTACTTGTCCGCAGTCTTTGGTTTGCAGAACTATGTCGTGCGGAAGTGAAAGCGTGCGGTTTAATTTATCCGCTGCTTTTTCCAGAACTTTAGCATCTTTCAGAGAACGGTCAAGACTTGCATACTTTTCATTTTGAACACTCCTATGTTTAACGACAAAATCTCCCTTGTCTTCTTTTTTAACGGATTTTAGTACATTAAAATCTTCGCTTTCCGATGTTTGTTTATTAGCATCAAGATCAGAACTTTCTGTGCCGTCATTTCTATCTGACGGACAGACGCATCCAAGAATAATTATTAAAACAAATAAGATGATTAGAATATTAAGACTATTTCGACTTTTGAATTCCATTTTGTTTGTTTTAGTTATGCGGAGTTTTCAGCATTAGATAAAATTTGAACGTCAAATGTCAATATTTTTGCGGAAAAATTGGTCAACGTAAAATCATACGTTGACCAATAATAATATTTTCGGCAGTAAAGCCAAAAGTTAAAATTTGATTTATTGAGATTTTTCAATCAGATTAACAAGTGTACGTATACCAACTCCGGTCGGACCTTTTGAACTTTCCGGTTTCGGACTGTCCGCCCAGGCTGTTCCGGCAATATCCAAATGAACCCATTTTGCCTTGTCAATAAATTCCTGAATAAATAGCCCACCCGCGATTGTTCCTGCACGGCGTTTTGTTCCGATGTTTTTTACATCGGCAATGTCGGATTTAACTTCTTTTTCATAACCTTTCAGCGGCAACTGCCAAAAACCTTCGCCGACTTCCTTGCCGCTTTCCATTACTTTGTTAAGGAAATCCTGATCATTTCCCATAACTCCCGTGTTGAGATTACCTAGAGCGATAATCACCGCCCCGGTTAATGTTGCCAGATCAATTATATGACTAGCACCTTGCTTTTCCGCATATGCAACAGCATCGGCAAGAACCAAACGACCTTCCGCATCAGTGTTTAAGATTTCAATCGTTTTACCGTTCATTGCGGTTACAACATCACTCGGACGTGAAGCCTTGCCGTCCGGCATATTTTCGACACAACCCATAACTCCCATTACAGGAATTGAAGGTTTCAGCATTCCGATTGCACGCATTGTGCCGAAAACGGTTGCCGCACCGGTCATATCGTATTTCATCGCTTCCATTCCTTCGCCCGGTTTTAATGAAATACCGCCTGTGTCAAACATCACGCCTTTTCCGACAAGTGCTAGATGTTCGCCTTTTTTTGCCGTGCTTTTTTTCGGAGTGTATTTTAAAACAATAAGTGCGGCGGGTTGTTCAGAACCTTTTGAAACACTGAGCAGAGAATTCATTCCCAGCTTTTTCATTTTGGCTTCGTCTAAAATTTCGCATTTTAATCCGGCATCTTTTGCCATTTTCTTGGCACGATTCGCCATTTCGGTCGGTGTCAAAATATTCGGCGGTTCATTTGCCAAATCGCGTGTTAAATTCATTGAGTCGCCGATTATTTCGCCGCGTTCCAGACCGTTTTTCAGATCGGAAGATTTCGCACCGTCAACAAACAAGACGAATTCCTTGAATTTCTTGTCTTTTTTGTCTTTGGTTTTATATTTATCGAGATCAAATTCGCTGGTTACCGCTCCCTGAAAAGCACAAGCCGCAACAGCTTCAGCACCTTCTTCAGAACGCGGAGCAAATGCCACACTTTTCAGGTTCATTTCTCTTAAAGTTCTGACAGCCGTGCCTGCCGCAACTGCTGCATCCGCACATTTATATTCGTCCTTTTCTCCAGCACCGATCAATAAAAGCCGACCTGCTTTTTTCTTATCAGCCGAAAAACGCAGTAAAAGTGTTTTACCTGTTTCTCCTTTGAACTCTTCTGAATCTAAAACAGAACTTATCTGCCCTCCTGTCAATTTGTCCAAATCCTTTAAAATGCCTGCAACTTTCTCGTCCTTAAAAACAACCGTTGCCAAAGCATCAACCTTTGCTTCCGCAAAATCCTTGCTTATTCCTTTTGATTTCATAAATTCCTCAATTTGCTTTTTTTATTTCCCTAAAACTATGTAATATCTATAACTTATCTAAAGGCATCTTTCAACTGCTTATTAGTTTCTTTATCAACTGTTTTCTGCTTCAAAGTTTCCCGTTTATCATAAAGTTTTTTCCCTTTCGCAACTCCGACCTCAAATTTTATACGTCCGTTGTTCCAATAAACTTTTGTTACGACCAAAGTCATTCCTTTTAGTTCGGTTTCTTTTTTTAACTTTTCAATCTCCCTGCGTTTGAGCAGTAATTTTCTCGTCCGCAAAGGTTCGTGGTTATTTATATTGCCGTGTTTATAAGGCGAAACGTGAGCATTGAACAGCCAAATCTCATCATCTTTGATCGCCACGTAAGACTCCTTTAACTGAATTCTTCCCTGCATAATGCTTTTAACTTCCGTGCCTTGCAGAACAATTCCAGCCTCAAATTTATCCGAAATGTGATATTCGTGAAAGGCATTTCTGTTATTAACAATTAGTTTTCCTTCTCCTGACATAAGAATTCATTTTGCCTGTCAAATCTAAAACAATCAAGTATTTAAGGACAAATTCGATTTGACTAATTTTTTTCTTCAACTTAAATTAACCTCTATGAAATGGCACGAAACTGAAATCCGCGTCCGTTATGCCGAAACGGATAAAATGGGAATTGTTCATCATTCCAATTATTATGTCTGGTTTGAACTCGGCAGAAGTGAATTC
>MWWE01000150.1_pt1 | contig 11899 bp, 16 predicted proteins | sample 1047301 | NCBI WGS metagenome assembly MWWE01 (sample SAMN06349973, study PRJNA376086) | soil metagenome | isolation source: MS1-1 sample Antarctic (ecotone) soil | place: Antarctica
CGCTGGCGTGTACTCAGTGTCGAGTACCTCTATAAGCGCGTCCACGGCTATACCGGTAGCATGCTGTAGCCGGCCTACCGCCAGCCCGACGGCCTCATGGCGTAGCGCGGTATAGGCTTCGTCGAACACCGGTTCGTGTAACCAGGTATGGAGCGTGCGTTCGCCAATGCCCACCTTTGCAGCTGCGGCCGTGACGGTGGGTTCACTCAGTAGCGCGGCCAGGGCTTTATGTTGCTTTGGCGTTAGGCCGTCGGTTGCCATCTTATGCCATCCTTTGCCATTTCTGCCGCTTCGAGCTGCTCGACGAGCGCCGCCGGCCATGCCGCCATACCGTGAACCTTCGTCATGTAGCGCCGCGCATAGACATAGTTATTGTCTTCGTCGAGTAAGCGCCGCACGTGTGCCACCTGGCCAGCGTTCGGCCCTGGCGCGTCATCCTGGCGCATCGTGGCGCACGCCGGTTCACTGGCTACGCTCTGCCTCAGCTCGTCATAATGTCGCCATCCCGCCGGCGTGACGAGCTCATGTAACCACGCCGGTAGCGGCCGGCCAGCGCGTGCCGCGTCTTCGAGTTCACGCCGCGCCGTTGCTAGAATGTCTTTCGCGGTGTCCTGAAGCACGGTGGCGCGTTCTCGGCCATGCTTCAGGCGGTACGCTTCGAGCACATCGCCAGCGCGTACCGTAGCCGTCGCGCCGTCATCTACCCATCCATCATTACCAACGCGCCGCACGTTTGGCCGGTTCGTGTCGCCGCGCCAGGTTGCGAACGCTAGGCCGTCCGCGTCGAAGTCGAGCACATCAGCCAGCGTATGCCGCGCCTTAAACCATGCCACGGTGAAGGCTTCGACGAATGCTACCCAACGCGTAGCGCGTTCGGCGCCATACTTCGCTAGCCAGGTAGCATCATTGAATGCCGCCGGCTCGACACGTGGCGCGTCTGGCGCTGCAAGCGCGGAAGAAATAACCAACGAGCGGGGGGCATCGCTACGGGGCGTCATCTTGACGTCCGGCGCTACTGGCGTGTCTGGCGTGGGCTCGACGGTGAGCCATGCCGCCGGCGTGCGCTCGTCGGTGAAGACGCGCCGCGCCGCGTCGAGCCCTGCCAGCTCTTGCCCATCAGCGAATGTCATCATGCACCAGGCATCAACGTCGCCACGCCGGTAGCGTGCGAATGGCAGCCGCGTGGCCTGGCCGTTGCCCTTCGTGGCGTTCGGCCAGTACTCGGCAGTGTCGGCCAGCTCTGGCACGTGGTAAAGCGCCGTAGCGCGTGCGTTGGCCGCGTCCACGAGTGTAGCAAAGAAGACGCGAAGCCGGCCGCCGCGTCGAGCTGGCGAGGGCTCGACGAGCACATAGGCGCCGCTGGCGTGAAGCTTCGCCGCCGCCGCTTCGAGCATGGCATAGCCTGGCGCATTGTCTACGTCCCATTCGAGCATGGACGTGCGGCCATCGGCGCGTCGAAGTGTCGAGCCCATCACGACGTCGCCACGTAGGTGCTGCTCGACGAGCGCCGGCGTTACCGCGCCGCGCCGCCAGTGGTATTTGTCTGGCCCATCGGCTTGCATCTCAATATGGCGCGTGCCATCGCCGGCCAGCTCGACGAGCCAGGCATGTAACCGGACGTCATCTTGCCGTCCGGTACATCCCCCCCCCGCTCGTTGGTTATTAACTATAGGGACGTCATCTTGCCGTCCGGTGGGCTTCACCAGCTCTATATGCTCGTGGCCATGCTTGCAGCGGTAGAGACGTCCGGCTAGCTCAGTGTCGCCGCCGCACGTCTTACAGCGTGGCCGCGTGCCGCCGTGGTTACGTGGCTCTGGTAGCCTCAGCTCGGCTGGCATGTCGAGTTGTGGGTGTGAACGCACATATGAGCATGACTTAATTTTGCCATCCGGCCCAAAATGGTTACGTGCTTCATAGTCGAGTGCGCCAGTTGTGGCTAGCTGGCGTAGATGTGTCGAAATTGTGTCATCTGACTGGCCAGTAAGCCTGGCTAAGTCTTCGCGGTAAATGCGTGTCCATCCATCCGGCTCTGGCGTGCGATGCTCGACGTACCGTCGAAGTGCAATAAGCGTATGGCGTGTGCCAGCGCCTAGCGCCGCGTTGCGCCTGGCGTCATACTCGAAGCGTAGCGCGGTGTTCTGTCTGGCTAGTGCTTCGTCTTTCTCTCGAAGCGCCATACCCACCTGTTCGAGCGCGGTGGTGAGCTCGTGTACCTTGCGGTGTAACCGCTCATTCTCTGCCTGAAGGCTTGCGACGTCGAGCGGCGTGTACGGGTTGCCCTGGTGGTAGCGAATAAGTCGGCCGGCGTCCGCGTCGAGTGTGTGTGCATTCAGTATTGAGTGTGCCATAGCTAAAAACCTCTTGTTGCTATGGCCGCCAAAGGTGCTAGAATGCCTTGTGTCAGGGTGCTTTCTAAGCGCCATTGGACGGCCGTTGGTTTACCGTTTGGTGTGCCGGCGGTTGTTCTGTCTCTGGCTAGCGTGTGCAGTCGCCAAACGTTGCACGCTAGCCAGTTTCGTTTTCTGCCTTCGTCTTTCTCTCATGGTTTCACCTTTCAGAATGCAAAAAAAGCCAGCCGAACGCACAATACGTTCAAACTGGCCGCAGCCCAAATATTCACTTATTACCATGCGTTCACCGGCCATCAATACACCTCAAAAAAGGGTAGTAAAGGTAGGCGGTAGTGGGAACGCCTGGTATGCAATTGTTCTAGAAAATTAGGCACATCACCTAGGAATGTGACGGCCACGACGGAAGCATAGCATACGACTCTTTCTTTGCATAGAATAGTGTCAGCATGACACTCACGCGTAACATTTGTTAACACTCTCGACGGCATGAAAATACCGCCAATGACGGCGGTAGGTGCGAATACATGAGACAGTTCGGTATACTGTCAGGTGCATTCGGCGATCCACACCGCCGGTGCCATGCCGGTAAACGTTGACGCGTTGTACCGGCGTTTCTTTGTCTGGCGCTAGCCTACTCGACGTGCCTACTTTTGTCTACTTTAAGAGACGTCGCCACCATGCTAGCTTGCGCGGTAGCGTCTCGACGGCTGGCGCGTTCGGCCTGGCGTCTCTCTCGACGAGTGTCGCCACCATCGCTTTGAGTTCTGCCATTTCGCGCTTGTGCTGCTGTAGCAGGCTTTCGACGTCTGCTACCTGGCGCTGTAGCGCGTCGTATGGCACCAACGCGGTAGACGGTTCGGCTACGGCCGTCTCAGTGGCTACGGCTGGCGCTGGCGACGTCTCGACATGGCGGTATTCGGCGCCTAACTCGACGGCCAGGCGTTCGACGTCGAGACGATGGTAGACGGTTCGCCGGCCAGCTTTCGACGAACGCACGTCGGCTTTCTGGCACGCGCGGTGTGCGTGGCGCGTCGAGACGGCTAGCAGCTGCGCTACACGTTCGATGGGTAGGTAGTCAGCGTCCATAGGCCGGCTAGTGTACGCTGGCGCGTCAAGTCGCGGTATGTCTCGACGCATGGGCACATACCGCGACATTGGTTTATACGTCCGCTTATGTCACGTCATGTCGCGGTATGTGTCGTGTTTTACTCATGTGAATGGTTATTCTAAAGAGTTGCCACGTTCGACGGTACCCATGTGTGGCAGAGTGTGTCACACGTTTAAGGCCTACCAATGCGCCAAACGTCCTCGACGAACGCCGGCCAGCATGATAGAAACCTGCCATAAGGTATGTCTCAACTCGGTATTGATAATCCCGGTTGGGGGGCATTCAGGTCCCCCAACCTGACACGGAGCTTGATCCTTCGTCAGCCCTATTCCTCAGCCCGGAGCGTCGACTGCCATGCGAGCATATGCCAGTGTGGGGCGGTCCATCCGTACACGGCCGTGTAGTACACCCGCGCCTGCCCCCCTTCGCCTCCCGCCTGATACTCAATGTCGGCCCGGCCCGTCACGATCCCCGTCTGGCCGTGCAGCCGCATCACTGGCTCCTCGTCCTTGATTGAAGTGTAGCTCACCTGACCCGACCGGAGGGCCTCGACCTCACCTGCCTTGGTCTGGGCCCTCCCGAAAGACGTGTGGAGTGTCAAGTCGTCTGCGAGCAAGGTGGCGACCGCTGCCGCATCCGCAGCCAAGAGCGCGTTCCACCAGCGAGTGTGTGCTGTCGCCACATCGTCTACCGTGATTGCCGACATTTGGGTAGTGGCATTGTTTTCGTCAGTGGCCATGGGACACCTCCTATATACGAAGAGACGCCCTCAGCATACACCAGTACACCAGGGACCCCCTACGGACAATCTCGTTGTATCCTTAGGGAATAGCTCCCAGCTATTCCCTACTTCCGAGGCCGTCCGCGTGGCCGCTTATGCCACCAGGCGGTTGTGTCCTGTTCGGCCTGGCGTTCGCGGTAGCGTTTGGCGCGGTTCGCCGTCAAGGTTCGTTTCACCTCGACGGCGCATGCCTGGCAGTAGGCCGGCGTTGGGCCTGGCATACGTTCCTCGGTAACGTCCTTATAGCACCAGCTACAGGTAAAGGTTATTGGCCGTGGTTCGCGTGGCATAGGTGTACTCTCAGTATGCGTGACGGTATTATATGCCAAAGTACGGCCGTTCGTGCGAATGCCTGCTAGAACGTGGGTAGCTGCGGTTCGCCGGCGTCCACATCGCCATAGACAACGCGAATAAGGAGGCCGTTCGGGTAGCGCCGCTGCCATTCGTCGAGTGGCATGCGTTCGCCGCCAGCGAGTTGTACCGTGTTCGCGTCTATGCCAGGTTCGCCAGTGTCCTGCCATGCCAGCATGCGCGGCGCGGCCGCCAGACGTTGCGCCTGTAGCCGTGCTATGCGGCGTTCTAAGCTACGTGCCATTCGTGCGCCTGGCGTCCTGTAGCCGCCGCTGCCATTCGACGGTGGGCATTCGGCCGGCCGCCAGGCGTTCGAGTTCGTCGCCTGTCATGGCGTCATATGCGGCCCGTTCGTCTGGCGATATGCGCTGTAACAACGCGTCGAATTCGTCGTCACTCAGAGACAGTACCCATGCTGTTTGTCTGGCGCGTGCGTCCTGTTCGAGACGCGCCAGGCGCCGGCCAATGGCTTTAGCGTTCATGGCCAGCACTTGAACCATAGCTGTTTTGCCGTAGGTTATTCAAGTGGCGCGGTTCTCGTCGTCATTCGTGCTACCGCCAATGTCTACGACGAGGCCGTACCGCTGCGGCCATGCGTCGAGCTGCACGCGTTCGCCGTCGTCTACGTCCGGTTCGCCAATGTCTACCACATACATACCGCCGTCTGGCGTCCTGGCGCTTTCGAGCGCGGCTAGCCGGCGTTCGAGACTACGGCGCGTCATGGCGCTTTGCTTTCGTGCGTTTTACCGTAGGTGAAAGCATGTTACCCATGTGGCGCGGCCTGTTCGAGCTGCGCTATACGGCTTTCTAACTCGTCGAGTTCACGAAAGCGAATGGCATACTCAATAATAACTTTCGCCGCTGACACACGAACCGCCGCCGGCGCTGGCGTGTACTCAGTGTCGAGTACCTCTATAAGCGCGTCCACGGCTATACCGGTAGCATGCTGTAGCCGGCCTACCGCCAGCCCGACGGCCTCATGGCGTAGCGCGGTATAGGCTTCGTCGAACACCGGTTCGTGTAACCAGGTATGGAGCGTGCGTTCGCCAATGCCCACCTTTGCAGCTGCGGCCGTGACGGTGGGTTCACTCAGTAGCGCGGCCAGGGCTTTATGTTGCTTTGGCGTTAGGCCGTCGGTTGCCATCTTATGCCATCCTTTGCCATTTCTGCCGCTTCGAGCTGCTCGACGAGCGCCGCCGGCCATGCCGCCATACCGTGAACCTTCGTCATGTAGCGCCGCGCATAGACATAGTTATTGTCTTCGTCGAGTAAGCGCCGCACGTGTGCCACCTGGCCAGCGTTCGGCCCTGGCGCGTCATCCTGGCGCATCGTGGCGCACGCCGGTTCACTGGCTACGCTCTGCCTCAGCTCGTCATAATGTCGCCATCCCGCCGGCGTGACGAGCTCATGTAACCACGCCGGTAGCGGCCGGCCAGCGCGTGCCGCGTCTTCGAGTTCACGCCGCGCCGTTGCTAGAATGTCTTTCGCGGTGTCCTGAAGCACGGTGGCGCGTTCTCGGCCATGCTTCAGGCGGTACGCTTCGAGCACATCGCCAGCGCGTACCGTAGCCGTCGCGCCGTCATCTACCCATCCATCATTACCAACGCGCCGCACGTTTGGCCGGTTCGTGTCGCCGCGCCAGGTTGCGAACGCTAGGCCGTCCGCGTCGAAGTCGAGCACATCAGCCAGCGTATGCCGCGCCTTAAACCATGCCACGGTGAAGGCTTCGACGAATGCTACCCAACGCGTAGCGCGTTCGGCGCCATACTTCGCTAGCCAGGTAGCATCATTGAATGCCGCCGGCTCGACACGTGGCGCGTCTGGCGCTGCAAGCGCGGAAGAAATAACCAACGAGCGGGGGGCATCGCTACGGGGCGTCATCTTGACGTCCGGCGCTACTGGCGTGTCTGGCGTGGGCTCGACGGTGAGCCATGCCGCCGGCGTGCGCTCGTCGGTGAAGACGCGCCGCGCCGCGTCGAGCCCTGCCAGCTCTTGCCCATCAGCGAATGTCATCATGCACCAGGCATCAACGTCGCCACGCCGGTAGCGTGCGAATGGCAGCCGCGTGGCCTGGCCGTTGCCCTTCGTGGCGTTCGGCCAGTACTCGGCAGTGTCGGCCAGCTCTGGCACGTGGTAAAGCGCCGTAGCGCGTGCGTTGGCCGCGTCCACGAGTGTAGCAAAGAAGACGCGAAGCCGGCCGCCGCGTCGAGCTGGCGAGGGCTCGACGAGCACATAGGCGCCGCTGGCGTGAAGCTTCGCCGCCGCCGCTTCGAGCATGGCATAGCCTGGCGCATTGTCTACGTCCCATTCGAGCATGGACGTGCGGCCATCGGCGCGTCGAAGTGTCGAGCCCATCACGACGTCGCCACGTAGGTGCTGCTCGACGAGCGCCGGCGTTACCGCGCCGCGCCGCCAGTGGTATTTGTCTGGCCCATCGGCTTGCATCTCAATATGGCGCGTGCCATCGCCGGCCAGCTCGACGAGCCAGGCATGTAACCGGACGTCATCTTGCCGTCCGGTACATCCCCCCCCCGCTCGTTGGTTATTAACTATAGGGACGTCATCTTGCCGTCCGGTGGGCTTCACCAGCTCTATATGCTCGTGGCCATGCTTGCAGCGGTAGAGACGTCCGGCTAGCTCAGTGTCGCCGCCGCACGTCTTACAGCGTGGCCGCGTGCCGCCGTGGTTACGTGGCTCTGGTAGCCTCAGCTCGGCTGGCATGTCGAGTTGTGGGTGTGAACGCACATATGAGCATGACTTAATTTTGCCATCCGGCCCAAAATGGTTACGTGCTTCATAGTCGAGTGCGCCAGTTGTGGCTAGCTGGCGTAGATGTGTCGAAATTGTGTCATCTGACTGGCCAGTAAGCCTGGCTAAGTCTTCGCGGTAAATGCGTGTCCATCCATCCGGCTCTGGCGTGCGATGCTCGACGTACCGTCGAAGTGCAATAAGCGTATGGCGTGTGCCAGCGCCTAGCGCCGCGTTGCGCCTGGCGTCATACTCGAAGCGTAGCGCGGTGTTCTGTCTGGCTAGTGCTTCGTCTTTCTCTCGAAGCGCCATACCCACCTGTTCGAGCGCGGTGGTGAGCTCGTGTACCTTGCGGTGTAACCGCTCATTCTCTGCCTGTAGGCTTGCGACGTCGAGCGTCGTGTACGGGTTGCCCTGGTGGTAGCGAATAAGTCGGCCAGCGTCCGCGTCGAGTGTGTGTGGTGTCGAGTGTGCCATAGCTGAAACCTCTTGTTGCTATGGCCGTCTTGTGTGCTAGAATGCCTGTGTAGGTGGTGCATTCTAAGCGCCATTGGACGGCCGTTGGTTTACCGAAAGGTGTGCCGGCGGTTTGTTCGTCTCGGGCTAGCGTGTGTCGTGTGGAAACTTTGCGCGCTAGCCTGTCTCTTTGTCCGTCCTCGTTCTTGTCTCATGTGTTTACCCTAGCATGCGCGGCGGTATCCTGGCTATGTGTGAATTGCACAAGTTGGACGCCAGTTTCAAGCCGGCCCTGTTCCACCTCAAATACCCTCATGTGTTTACCTTTCAGAATGCAAAACGCGCGGTTGCCTTGCGGCAAACCACGCACACACACCATACAGGACGCGCGGCATTTTGTCTAGAATAGTGCCAAATATACACAAATATTCGCCTACTCGACGGCATGAAAATACCGCCAATGACGGCGGTAGGTGCGAATACGCCAGGCGTTGGTATACTGCCTGGTGCATACACGCCGCCGCGTGTATGCCATGCCGGTAGACGTTGACGCGTTGTACCGGCGTTTTATTTGTCTGGCGCTAGCCTACTCGACGCGCCTACTTTTGTCTACTTCAAGAGACGTCGCCACCATGCCTGCTTCTCTCTGGGTCAGTTGGAAATGAGAGTTACAGCCCAAGGTCGATCTGTGCTTCGGCTGAACCAAATACCTCAAGATCTCCTACATTCAGTTTCAGGCCAGTCGCGTCTGCCGGCAGTTCGAACACAACCTGGCACGTTTTGGGAACATTTGCATTGAGTTGATCAAAGGTGCATAGCTCGTCTGTCGGCACATATGAATACACATCGTCTGCCGGCCGGAACGTCCTATCCTGACTATCAACCAGATCCACACTGCTAAACGTCTGCGAATCGTTGCTAAGGTTTTCAACCTGGAAACGCACACGGACCCACTTACCAGGCGTCGACTTTTGATCGATAAACTCACTGTCAGCAGTGAGCTCGCTACCCTCGTCGTTAACCTCAAGCACCTTCCAGCGAACTTCTCCCACCGTCACATCTTGTCCAACACGAAAGCCCACTGGCTTGCCAAACACTTCCTGTGGCTGAGTTGCAGGCGCGCCACTTCTCGCAGTACGCATTACTGCACTTACCACCAGGCATACCGCCAGTAGCCCAACTATAGTCATTCAGAAAATGATCTGGACTGGGCCACATAATTAGACACGGGATGCTGTATCCTCAGCGATGAGGCTTGTAACTTCCATCGCTGAGAGGAGGCATCCCGTGACACTAACCATAACCTTTTGCCGTGAGACTGTCAAGACCTTGAACCTGCATTTGCACGCTGCCTTTCGTGCCGGCAATCTTCCGCTGATTAAACACATCTCTGCCCTGCTTATGCTCGCCGATCCTTGCTGCCAGCACTTACCAGAAACGCCACCAGGGACGCCGACGCGGCGTCTCGGCTACAGCACTTGCGGCTGCTAGCGGCTCTGAATTGGCATGCTGTTCGACGAACTGCGCCAGCATGCGCTTGACGTCGGCTAGTTCGCGCTGCACGTCTGCTAGCTGGCGCTGTAGCGCGTCGTAGGGTACTAACGCGGTAGACGGTTCGGTATTCGGCGCTACGGCCGTCTCAGCTGCTACGGCTGGCGCTGGCGCTGGCGACGTCTCGACATGGCGGTATTCGGCGCCTAACTCGACGGCCAGGCGTTCGACGTCGAGACGGTGGTACAGCGTGCGCTTGCCAGCTTTCGACGAACGCACGCCGGCTTTCTGGCATGCGCGGTGCGCGTGGCGCGTCGAGACGGCTAGCAGGTTCGCTACCTGTTCGACGGCTATGTATTCGGCGTCCATAGGCCAGCTAGACTACACCAGGCGTCAACGTCTCAGTATGCCGCGTCATATGCGCATGCGTCCGGACATACCGCGCCAGCCGGTTTTTGCGTCTCGTCATATGCTGTTATGTCGCGGTATGTCGCGCAAGGTAATATAAATGTGTTTAGGTTACCTTGCATTGGCAACAGTGTGACATTCTGTGACACTATTCTACCGCGTGCCAATACGCTACACCTTGCGCGGCCGTCCGCGTGGCCGTTTGTGCCACCATGCGGTTGTGTCCTGTTCGGCCTGGCGTTCGCGGTAGCGTCTGGCGCGGTTCGCCGTCGCTGTTCGTTTCACCTCGACGGCGCATGTTTGGCAGTAGGCCGGCATCGGCCCTGGCATGCGGTTCTCAGTGATGTCCTTGTAGCACCAGCTGCAGGTAAAGGTTATTGGCCGTGGCACGCGTGGCATAGGATACCCTCAGTATGCGTGACGGTAATTATACGCTAAAACGCCGCCAGACTATACTAGCCGGTCTACCCCGGTATGACACGTTTTGCTAGCTCCTCATCGAAGTAGAATCAGCCGTAAACACTTAGCAGGAAAAAAATTATATTGCTAATATAGACGAACCCCTGGAATATGGAGTATCCCAGCGGCAGTACATCGGCGGGTCGAGCACCGATGATATATAGCAGTGTACTATCACTATCTACCTGTGCCCCCGCCTTAGTGCGACTTTTTAACGTCGCGAGAGGGCACATCCATGGCTGTTCCAGATTTCCAAAGTTGCATGCTACCACTTATGCAACTCGCAGCCGATGGCCAAGTACATACTTCGGATGAAGCTATCGAAACTCTAGCTCAGCACTTCCAACTAACAAAAGGTGAGAGAAAAGAACGCCTACCTAGTGGCAAAGAGTATAGGTTTGATAATCGTGTTGGATGGGCCCGAACGTACTTACAAAAAGCCCTACTTCTCGAACGCACAGGACGAAGTAAATTCCAAATAACGACGCGCGGTAATGCTGTCCTACAGCAAAACCCGGCCACCATTAACGTTAAGTTTCTAGAACAATTTCCCGAGTTCATAGAGTTTAAACAACGGACAAACACTCAGGGTCCAACCAACATAGAAACCCAGCAGATATCGATACCACTGAAAACAGTCCCTAGGACTCAGCAAGTTACCCCCCCTAGCTTAACACCCCAAGAAATACTAGATACTAGTTACCAAAACTTACGCCGCATCTTGGCGCTAGAACTTTTAGAACAAGTAATGACCAGCTCACCAGCACGCTTTGAGAAACTCGTCGTAGATTTACTACTCGCTATGGGGTATGGAGGATCAAGGACGGATGCCGGCAAAACAATTGGTAGGAGTGGCGACGAGGGGATTGATGGAATTATCAACGAGGATAGGCTAGGCTTAGATATTGTCTATATCCAGGCAAAGCGGTGGCAAAGTTCAGTAGGCAGACCAGAGATACAAGCATTCGTCGGGAGCTTAGAAGGACAAAGATCAAACAAGGGAGTCTTTATTACGACCTCGCAGTTCACCAAAGAAGCAAGAGAGTACGTGACTAAGATTGGAAGGAAGGTAGTGTTGATAGATGGAGATCAACTCACACAATTTATGATTGACTACAGTGTAGGAGTTACTACAATCGAAACCTATACACTTAAGAGAGTTGACTCTGATTATTTCAGCAGCGAGTAACATACACTAAAACCCCATGCATAGCGTCTCTAGCCTGGCCAGCCGGTGCTGTAGACTACGCGCTATGCTGCCTGGCGTCCTGTAGCCGCCGCTGCCATTCGGCCAGCGGCATTCGGCCGGCCGCCAGGCGTTCGAGTTCGTCGTCTGTCAGTGCGTCGAATGCGGCCCGTTCGTCTAGCGGTATGCGCTGTAAGAACGCGTCGAGTTCGTCGTCAGTGAGAGACAGTACCCATGCTGTTTGTCTGGCGCGTGCGTCCTGTTCGAGACGTGCCAGGCGCCGCCCAATGGCTTTAGCGTTCATGACCGTTTGAACCTTGCCTATTTACCGCATGTTGTTCAAGTTCGCCGCCAATGTCCACGACTATGCTACGCGAGTACCGCCGCTGCCAGCCGTCGAGCTGCACGCGTTCGCCGTCGTCTACGTCCGGTTCGCCAATGTCTACCACATACATACCGCCGTCTGGCGTCCTGGCGCTTTCTAGCGCGGCTAGCCGGCGTTCTAGGCTACGGTGTGTCATGGCGCTTTGGTTTCGTGCGTTGTACCGTAGGTGAAAGCA
>MWWE01000151.1_pt1 | contig 11816 bp, 17 predicted proteins | sample 1047301 | NCBI WGS metagenome assembly MWWE01 (sample SAMN06349973, study PRJNA376086) | soil metagenome | isolation source: MS1-1 sample Antarctic (ecotone) soil | place: Antarctica
ATCAGGCTTTGCGCCTTATTCTGGTTCAAAGAGGGCCTATGAGCGCCCAATTTACCTTTTTGAGGCGTTAAGCAAAAACCCCCTTGAAGCCTCGCGCGCGTGGGGTTGGTCTTTCCCCAATTGGGGAAATCGGAGCCCTTCCCTTGAAGCCTCGCGCGCTGTATGGCCGCTGTGAGCCTGCCCAGTGGCGTCAGGACGCACGAAGACGCCCCAGTCGAAGCCAGGGTGCCTGTACCGATAACCGCTATTTTTCTACCATGGTAGAAAGATGATTATCGGGGCTGCTCCAATGGTGTGACGTCGCCGGCGTCCAGACCCTCGGCCGCTTCCGCTCGCTCATCCGCCCCGCGCTTCACTGCCAGCTCGCAGAGCTCTGCCCATGCAATCGGCCAAAAGAAGTGATAGAGCCGGCGGACCTCAGCAGCGTCTCGCTTCTCAGCCGTGCTAAAGGCTTGACCGGCGCTCGCGTCCGTGTCCATTGTCCAGAGTCGCCCATCGTGGCCAAGCACCATTGTCTTCTCGCCACAGGTGCGCACATAGGCAATCGTATCGTCGCCTGGCGTTCCCGCTTCGAGCGCGCGGATGACGGTGAGCGCCGTCTGGCCGTCTTGCAACCATGTGGTCTTGGTAGATTCCTGATCCTTCTCGACTGGCGTACTCGTAGTATTGTTGGAAGTGGTCATGATTGGTTGTTCCTTCGTGACTCGTGGCCCGCTGGATCTTCACTCTCCCAGCGGGCCGCTGTGTGTTTCGGCGCGTCCCCGGCGCCGGCGGGCCGATGTACTAATCGAACTACTAGCGACATACTAATTTCCGCGTTTTTAGTAGTTCGCCGTCAGACAGAACATTTTTGCTGTTGTGCGCCATGGCGCACAAGCTCCCGTCTGTGCTTCCGCAGTACTAAAACAGAACCGCCTAAAGGTTCCTCCCAAGTACCTTTGCTGGCGGTGCTTGTGCGATACCGTTTTGGGATTGCACAAACGGCGGTACCAAAACAGAACCGCCGTTTTACGCTATCCCGCACCTCATTCACGCCGTCTGCGCCACGCTGATCAGCGACCATTGCGCCTCGGCCGCGTGCTGGTTCCAGTCGTGGGCATACACGTACAGGCCGCGCAGCTCGACTGTGGCACGCTCCAGGGCAGCGGCGAGGGGGATACCCTCAACCGCTGCGATCTCTTTGGCCAGGTCAAGCAACTCGACGTCATACCGGATCATGCGAACAACTCATCAGCTGCGGCCTGGAGCTCTTCCATGGTGGGCCTGGCGTCCTCGAAGGGCCGCGCCGGCGCATCCTGGTACCCGTTCGTCGTGGCAGCCGTGTAGGTCATCTCAGCGGCCTTGCAGAGCAGCCGGCAACCCGCCCGATGCCAACAAGGCTTCCCCGCCTTGCCGGCGCTGCATGGGCAGGTTTCGACCGTCACGGTGTAGAAGTCGCCGCTGTTGGTCGCGCTCTCGACCCGCAGGGTATCGCCGTCGAAGCTCCAGCGGCACGATTCAAGGTTGAGGGCAGCGCGGTTGACGGCATTCAGCCACCGATGGGATGCAGCGCACTTCGCGCGGGCGTCACGAAGGGCCAGGGCGACGGTCTGACGGTTGACGGCTTGGGCAACGGAAGCATTCGCCATTACGCTGCCCTCCGACGTGGGCGAGCTTCGACGAATGTCGCGCCGTCTGCCTTGGCCAGCTGCGCCCGGTGGAAGCTGAGGCGGGCCGGCGTCTGGGCGAGGGTGGTGACTTCCAGGACCCGCGAGCCGAGCAGGATCTCGACTTGCTTCGTGGTGGAGTTGAGCCGCCATGTTACGATCTGGTCTGCCATCAGGATCATCCCCTTTTGGTATGGCCTGGACGGTGGTACCAACACTGTCTAGGCCGCTTTATTGATGTGCCCTAAGTATAGCACTAGCGCACTAGAAAGTCAATAGGTAATGCGCTATTGCTTGATAAGTTATCGCACTTATGCTATAGTCAAAACATCAATCGAGGAGGGCGTTACTGTGGTTCGTTTTCAGGTAAAAGAGATCGCAGAGTCGCAGGGGCTGAACATGCAGAAGCTCGCTGATAAGTCTGGGATCTCCTACAGCACCATTGTCGACTTGTGGTACGACCGAACACGCCGCATCGATAAGGAGACGCTAGCGCGCCTCTGTGAATCCCTTGGGGTTAGTACTGGCGAGTTGCTTGTGTGGGAGCAGGAGCAGCCAATAAATAAAAGAATGCCCGCACTGGTAGCCGTTTTCTAGGCAAGCAACCAGTGGCGGGCACTATCCGAAGATAGGAGCATTCTAGCACGGGGGCACCATGAACCTAAAGGTATCGCGCTTCCAAAAGCAATCGGATCAGGGCTCTGCTCAGTTCTTTGTCACGTACACCGTTACTGTACACCCGAAGGAGAAGGAACTCTCAACCAAGTATCCACTGCCGGAGGGTTTTATCTTCGCAGCCACCAACCATCTGGGCAACGAGCTTCCCGTAGGGATTGAGTGGACCGAACAGTATGAAACACCGGACGATGCCGTGTATGCGATCAATGCTCGAAAAGATGCCTGCGAAGAAATCATCAGGTATCTCCAGATGGCCCACCAGTTTGCCGACGAGCAAAACTATACATTTCCGATCTGAGTAAATGACAGATGAGCAGCTCGACAGACTCCGGGCAGTTGCCGACGAGGGTAGCGCCACCCCCCTGGCACATGCCGGGGAGGGGGTCGGCACAGTCTCAGTTCGCGACGCTGCGAAGAGCATCGGTGTGAGCGAGCGTACTATCCGGCGCCGGATTCAAGATGGCATCTTACCGGCCTGGAAGCAGGAAACCGAGCACGGCTATGAGTGGCGTGTGCCTGTGTCCAGCCTGGACGCCGGACTCCCCGGCACGCACCCCCGGCAGACTGCATCCCTCCCCGGCAGTGTCGACCAGGGGGGTGGCAGGCCTCCGGCACAGCAGGTGGCAGTCGTGGGCGCGCCGGCAGCTCCGGAGTTACTCAAGGCATTGGAGATGGTCGACCGTTTGACCCGGGAAAATCAGCAGCTCGCCGGCCAACTCGGCTTTACCCAGGCCAAGCTGCAGGATGCTCAGGAGGAGAATCAGCAATTGCGGCTCTTGCCAGCGCCGAAGGATGAACCCACGCCCGAGCCGCCGGCCCAGCCCGAGCGAGTGAGCTGGTGGAAGCGGTTATGGAGTTAGAGACGCGGTGAAATAGAAAACCCGGCGCTCGTCCTGCCTCGAAAACGAGACGAGCAACCGGGTCATCAATAGGTAATATGATGATTATACACTCTTGGCGCGCTACCGGATCAGGTGGATCGGTTCGCTCTACGATTGGCACTCGTATTGACGTCGTCATTGCGACACGCTATAATGGACTCAATAGATTAACGACCTGCCTGCTTGGGTCACCACTACACCTTTCAAGGTGTGTGCGGGTGAACCAGCAGATGGCCGGAAATCTTGTAAAGCAACAACTAAGCTATAACCGGAAGATGAGCGGCCGGTGTGATCCCTGTATTTATGGGGGTTGCACCGGCCGCTCTTTTGCGTTTTCGGCCAGAACAGAGGGGGAGCCCAATGCTTCGGAAGGACGTGTTTCAGATGCGGGTCAATGAGACGGATCGCGCCGTGTTCAAGGCGGTCGCCCAGCGGCTGGAGCGCGACGAGTCGGCCACAATCCGGATCGTAATGCAGAAGGTCGCCCAGGAGCTCGGTGTCGCGCCAGTCGCGACAAGTGGACAGAAGTCGGAGGCAGCCAAACAGGCTGCGTAAATAAAAGCGCCTAACCGTGACCAGCGGTAGGCGCAGTGCGGGAACAAATAGCGACAGGCTATGCCTGAAGTATACACCCCGCGCTGATAGTTCGTAAAGGGGAATAAATAGATGACAGAGCAAGCTACCATCGCAGCCCCTGACCAGGGCACCACCGAAGACGGCCGCGCGCTCCTCGAGCGCTTCCCCAACGCCCGACGCTCTTATGTGGCCAATACTTTTTTGTACAGCGTGCGAAGCGGCGCGCGCACGCCTGCCAAGGTGTTAGCGGACGTTGAACACGAACTGAGCGAGACGGCGAAGCGGTCTCGGCGCTGGGGATTCACTGACACCGTGGAACGCACCGAAGAAGTCTATGCCATCCTGAACGAATTCCACGATGAAGCGCTCGCATTCGCAGCCTGGGCGATCCGATGGGAAGCATTGCCGCCGGCGGAGCGGGAACGGCAGAAGCAAGCGAAGGGCGCACCACACCGACAAGCCTACATGGAACAGCAGCCGGCCACCGACAAGCAAGTTTCCTATATCCGCTCGCTCGGCTATCACGGCGCGGTGACCTCGAAAGCGCATGCCAGCACGCTCATTGAGCAGCTCAAGCGCGGCGAGCCGGTGGAGGCGCTGCCATGACGAACGCAGCGCTCTTCGATACCCTGCCCGATGAACTGAAGGCCCTACCACGCTTCGTTGTGTGGCACCTCGAAGAAGTCGAAAACAAGCAGGGCGAGACACGGCTTACGAAGGTTCCATACATTGCGCGCCGCGGTGCCTACGCCGAAGAGACCGCACGCCTAGCCTCATCAACAAAGTCCAGCTCGTGGACTTCCTTCACCACGGCGGTTGAAACGTACCTCCAGGGTGGATGGGATGGCATTGGGTTTATGTTTGAAGGATCCGGCTATACGGGCGGCGACGTCGACCACTGCATTGATGCCGAAACAGACGCCATTGATCAACGGGGCCGGCGCGTTATCGATAACCTCCAGAGTTACACCGAGCGTAGTTTTTCGGGTGATGGCATTCATACCATTATCAAAGCCTCAATGCCAGGCAAAGGCCGGCGCTTCGGCCCAGTTGAGTTTTATTCCGATGGCCGCTATTTCGCCATGACCGGGCAACATATCCCCGGAACACTCGTAACAATTGAGGCGCGGCAAGAAGAACTGAACAGCCTGATCAAGGAACTCGACGCGGACTGGAAGGTCGAGACGCGGCTCAAGAAGGATGCCGCACTGCTCAAGCTCTGGAAGGGAGATACCAGCGCCTACGATGGGGATGCTAGCCGCGCTGATCTCGCCCTCTGCAACAAACTCGCCGTGCTCTGTAGCCGTGACAAAGAGCAGATTGACCGCCTGTTTCGTAGCTCAAAGCTCTACCGTGACAAGTGGGAACGGCAGGATTACCGCGACGGGACAATCGACAAAGCACTCACCAGCGACCGCAACCCCAAGGCAAACAGCACGTCAAGCACGAGTCAAGCGCCGGCGAACGTTGACGCTCACGCCTTCCTCACAGAAGCGCCGCCGACTGATGTCGGCAATGCCGAATGTATGGAGCTGCTGTATGGCGACGAATTTCGCTACTGCCACAGCCGTAAGAAGTGGCTCGCCTGGGATGGCAACCGCTGGAAGCTCGACACTGACGGCGAAGCGGAGCGGGCAACCGTCGAGACCGTGCGAGCTCGACGGCGCGCCGCTGCATCCCAGATCGATGACCCTGACAAAGCGCGAAAAGCCCTAACGTGGGCACTGGGGAGCGAGTCCGAGAGCAAGCGCAGCGCCCTGCTGAATACCGCTCGCATCCTCAAAACCTTTGCAACCCGTATCGATCAGTATGATCGCGATCCGTTGCTTGCCGGCGTGCCCAATGGCGTGCTTGACCTAGAGCGCGGGCTGCATCGGGAATCGCAGCGCGATGATTACATCACGGCCCAGCTGGGCGCCGACTATGACACCGATGCAACATGCCCGCGCTGGCTGCAGTTCCTTGATGAAGTCTTCGCCGGTGATGCCGAATTGATCGCGTTCATTCAGCGCGCCGTTGGCTACTCGCTCACGGGCGACACCCGCGAACAGCAGCTCTTTCTCTGTATTGGCGGGGGTGAGAATGGCAAGAGTAAGTTTCTGATTACCCTTACCAGACTGCTCGGTGAGTATGCCGCCAATGCACCGTTTGACACCTTCGACGCCACGAACCGCAACGACAAAGGGAACGATCTTGCCGCCTTGAAGGGGAAGCGCCTGGTCACGGTGATTGAGACTGAAGACGACCGGCGCCTCGCCGAGGCGCGCGTCAAGGCTGTTACGGGCCAGGATCTCATTACGTGCCGCTTTCTGTATGGTGAGTTCTTCTCGTACCTGCCACAATTCAAGATCTGGATGGCCATGAACCATAAGCCGACGATTAACGGCACTGACAATGGGATCTGGCGCCGTATCCGGATCATCCCGTTTAGCCAGTCATTCAAGGGACGGGCCGATCTCGCGCTCGGCGAGAAGCTGCTTGCGGAGCTGCCCGGCATTCTTAACTGGGCATTGGCTGGCCTCCAGGCATGGCAACGTGACGGGCTCGGCACCGCGAAAGCCATTGACGAGGCGACGAACGAATACCGGCGCGAAAGCGATCTTGTCTCTCAGTGGCTGGAGGAATGCACCGAGAGCGACATTGATGGGCGCATGCCTGCCGGCGATGCTATCGACTCGTATGCAACCTGGTGCAAGCGCAACGGCTACCGGGCGCCAACGTCCCGCGCCCTGGGCCGGCGCTTAGCGGAGATCGGCCCAGAACTAAGGATCGCAATGATGCGATCGAATGGTGTGCGGCACTATACCGGCGTGCGCCTGGTAGATGTAAACAGTGCCGTTAGTGCCGTTAGTGCCGTTGATCTGGGAAACTTTCCTAGTAACTCTCTCTCGCGTGGACTTTCTCAAACTAACGGCACTAACGGCACTAACGGCACTGTTTTTGAGAAGAAGCCAAAGAATCTGCCCCGATCCGACATGCTTCTTATTGTCAATCGCCGCTTGGCACTCGCTGAACAAGGCGACGCCGGCGCGCTGACTGTGGCCCGAACCTATATGGCAGCAAACGACGCCTATGACTGGACAGAGCAACTCGACAAAGCAGAGCAACTCGCGTGTGTCGAGGCAGTATGAGCGAACTTCGCACATGGAAGCGCACCCAGCGGCAAGTCAAGCACCTGACGGCACGCGAGCGGCGGCTACTTGAGCTGTATGACCAGGCGCTCATGCGTGACGAATGGAGGGCCGATGGATCAACGTTGGGCGGATCTGTACGCAGCGGTCGCCCGGCAAGCGGTCCACGACCTGCATTCGGGCTCTGCCCATCCACGGCACATGGACGCGGCGCAGTGGCTGGAAGCGGCCGGCCTGCTCGACCAGGCGCAGCGGAGCCCACCACGACGGACACACAAAACAAATGTTCTGAAAAGGAGGACGTATCATGGCAACACTGAACGCATCGGAACAGAAAAAGGTGGACGCCCTTGCCGCGTTGGAACAAGCCAAATGGAACGGTGAGCGCTATGTCCCTGATGTGGAGCTCGCGAACGCTCGGCAGCTGGTCGCCTATGCCGAGGCCAATGCGGAGGCACGCGAGCAGCGGACGGTAGACCTAAAGGCCGAGGAAGACAAAAAGACTGCCGCACTCACGGCAGCGCGGGATGCGCTTGCACGGGCAGCCACGTCTGAGTACATGCGCCGGCGTCACGCATCGTTCAAAGGGACCGCAGCGCAGTGGGAGCAGATGAAGGGCGCGATCCTTCAAGACTTCTTGATGGGCCGCGATGATACGACGCACGATGAGGTCGTCGAGCGGAAGCGGGCCGGCATGGAGTATGGGTTCTGATGCACGTCACCCCCACCCCGGTAAGTAAGCCAACGTGTCAGGGGCTCAACAAGCATGCTGAGCCATGCCGAGGCGGGGTAGCAGCGGGTAAGCAGTGGTGCTTTGCCCATGACCCGGATCGTCTCCTTGAGGTGGCAGTGGCGCGGGCAAAAGGTGGAGCAAACCGAAGCAAGCCCAAGCCGGCATCGCCCATCGACCTGAGCACACCGGAGCTGCAGCGGCTGGCCATTCAGGAGACGATCAACCGCGTGCGGCGCGGCGATGAAAGTCTCAATATTGGGCGGTTCGTGGTGTATGCCGTATCACTGGCGCGGCCGATCCTGGAGCTAGAAGGCATCACCGAACGGATCGCGGCGCTGGAAGCACGGATCGGAGAGAAGGTATGAGGAGTTATCGGGAGATGTCGAACCGACTGGCGGAACTTGAAGCCCAGGCCGCGCCCCTGATCGCTGAAGAGGAGCTGACCCTCGAAGAGGCATGCGCGGCCGTGGCCGCAGAGTACTCCGACCTGACGCCAGACGAGGTGCTCGCCCTCGATCCGGTCGCCTTCCTGGTGTTCCTGTATTGGACCGGGCAGCTCTTCCTGCTGAAGGGCTGGAAGGGCGTTCCCGAGTTTGATGCTTGGATTGCGCAGATGCATGGATGGCTGCCCGCTGCGCTGCTCCAGCGCCTCATGGTGAGGCAGAGCTTCATTGATGCCGTGTGCGAGCTTCCTGATGGCGCACAGCGCGCACTGTCGCCCATTGCTGCATTTCTTCCACGGTCGCATCGGAATCATCCGGATAGGATATCCCACCTCCAGAAGAGCTTTAATGAACGAGCGCGAGAGGAACGATGCCAGACAGCTTGACCCGGCGCCTGGAGCGTCTTGAACAGCACCTGCCAGGACCTGAGCGCCCATGGCGTGCTGACGACTATGCGCGATGGCGTCAGGAGCACATTGCCGCCGGCGATCCTGACGGGTTGATCGTACAGGCACAAGCCGTTGTGCGGGCGTGGGAAGCTCAGCGCAGCCTGAGGGAGGATGAAGGAGGGTGCCATGCCCAACGGTGATATTGACGATGCCAGCGCCGATGCTAGAGCGTAGTGAGCGCGACTGGCTTACCGGTCGACGGGACTGAAGGAGGGTGCCATGCGCGGACGTGATGTGCTGTAGCCCGCGCGCCGTTCCATCGCTCCTGAGCCTGCTGGGGCAACTTGGCAGACAGGACTAGAGCATGGCCCACCCTTACCCGGTGGGCCTATTACGGCGACGTTCCTTGATATGATCAAGGAACGTCGCCGCAGATGATGGATGGTTCCTTTATGTCGCGGGGCGCCCTCGTTGGCCTGGTCCACACTCCGGAATAGGATTGACTGTCTGGTTATCAATGTGATCGTGATCCGGAGGACACTGATCGAAGAACAGGTCAATCGCCTGCTGTCGGACAGCGCCGGGCGTTGGTACTATATCGTTGGCCGGCGGTGTATCCGGATTGCTATCTACCATTGGTACACAGTTTTGCTGGAGTTGCCGAATGATGAGGTCGCCAACGGCCCATCCGATGCGCTGGCCGGCGATATGATCCGAGTGCCAGTGCACGCCGGCCCAGAGCCGTGCCGTCCCGATATTATTCGCAAGCTGGTCAAACTGCGCTGCTTCACCGGGGAAGAAATAGGACAACACACGGCTAGCAGCAGCACTGTAGGTACTGTGGCCTGAAGGATATGCCGGATGGCGAGGTGTTCCCGGCGACGGGCAGAAGTCCTTCCGCGCGCACTTGTCATAGAGGCCGAAGTCGTCTACAAAATCGTCGTACAGAACGCGGAAATGTTCATTCTGGTCGTACTCATAGGGACGCTGACGGAAACAGTGGGTCTGCGGTGCGAGCCACTTGAAGTACCAAGCTGCGCACAGAGCACTGTAGATCGCGACATCGAGCGCCATCCAGATTCGCGCTTGGCGCGGGGGCGAAATTTTAGTCCGTTTGTACAGCAGGTAGTTGAGAGCATTGTGGTGCGCTAGACCAGGCGTTTCTTCCTGGAACATGCGCGCGAGTTGCCGACCGGTCTTAATCACAGGTTCTATCGTGGGGGGGGGGGCCTTGGGCGAGTTGGCGCCGGAGGTGCTGCTGATTGATATTTCCGATAGTGTACTGCGGACGCCCAACAACCGCGTCCGGGGAAATGTTAAAGATAGAACCGAAGCCGGGAGGGTCAAGTTGCAGGAATTCGCTGAGTGGAGCACGCGTGGCATCCCGAAATGGGTCTGGCAGCGCCGCTAGAGATGGAAGTGGGTGTCCAGGCCCATCGGTCACAAAGTTCCCTACGCCAACAATAGGATCATCGCGATGATCCTCTAGCCAAGCTAACTCGCTGATCTCCCAGTTTAGGGCATCCGGATGACGCGGATAAGGGGGAACGAAATACATGCTGGTTTGATCATTAGTGAGGGCAAGGATTTCAGGAATGGTTACTACGCGCGGTGGGAACAAGAAGCTCCATGCTCCCGCTGTTGGTTCAATCTGAGCACCGTCGAGGAAGCGGTACTGGCCCGTTGTGCTGATTGAGCCGGGGTTGCCACATTCAGGGGGCAATACAGGCTGACTTCCAGGAGTTTGTGGTTCCAACGGAGCTTCGAGGACATCGATAGCTGGCATCGTCAAGTCTCCTTCGCAGTGATTGGACATAGGGCGAGGAGGAATGGGAATAGAGGCTTCCTCCTCTTGACTCTACACCTGATGTCAATAGGTATAGAACTCCGGCTTTGCAGCGCGTGATACTGTTGGCCCAGCCGCAAGTAGAGCAACCACCACTAAGAGCAACCACCGAGTACCGTGTCGTGTGTGCATCATTGACCCCCTTGAAGTTGATGTGACAGATAGGCTCTCTTCTATCACTTGTGCTCCACTATATCCTGCGGACATCGAGCTGCGGTCACGGTCGACCGGGACAAAAGCGGGACACAGTAGTAGGTAGTAGCTCTAAGCTGCTCATCATAGCTCTCCAGGCATGCTGGGCTTCTTCAGCGCGTCCTGGTGGCAGAGAAGAGGCTACGGCCATTCCTGCACGACCACTCTGGTGGTGTGCTCCTCCATCTCCCAGACCGGCAGGTAGTCTCTGATCAGTTGCGCCGTCTCAATCAGTGCCGCCCGCTGGGCGTCCGAGAGATCCGCACTGCCGACGGGCTGTATCCACCGGGCACGCGCGTCGGCGATGTGATCATGATAGCCATGCTCGACCCGTAGCACGCCGGCGAGCCGCAAGCGTTCGACCAGGCGCCAGAGGGTAGGCTGGGTCAGGCCGACAATCCGCCGTAGGTCTGGCGCGCGGATGCCACCGATCATGCTGATAAACTTGATAATGCGCTCGTCGCGCTCGCGGAAGTAGTGGCGCTTCCGCTCGTCGAGGTAGGGAACCCGCAGGGCGGCATGCAGCGTGTTGAGCTTCACGCCACGGCGTTTTAGCAGGCGTCGGAAGTCGTCAGCAGTGGGTTCGTTTGGCATAGTTTTTCTCGCCACAGCACTATAGTATGTCGGGGGAATAGATGAATGAATTATTGGCGAATACATGAATGAATAGATCGTGCGGCAATGGCCGAGCGGTGTCAAGTCTTTTGTATCTGCTGTTCTCTCCCGAGGCGAGGCTCTCCGGATGCGGGAAAAGTGTAAAGCGTGGTGAGCCTGAATGAAAGATAAACTCGATCTTATTTCATGACAAGCACAGCGTAGTAGCTCCCCTCCTGCGCTGCCGAGTACCCATTACTTAATTAAGCCACAAAAGTTCGCCAATTGGCGAAATCGGCACCATTTGCGCCATGGCGCAACTCGGAACGCTTCCCTTGCACCGTGATCCGTTCGTGGGATCGGGTTGCCAATTGGCAACTGTGCAAACTTTGCACAGTTAGATGTTGATGCCTCGCGCGCGCGGGTCGCACGTACTGAATAACCCTGTTATGAGCAGGGTTATTCCTTGAAGGGGTTTTTTGCTTAACCCCGCAAAAAGGTGCAGTAGGGCGATTTGAAGCAAAATAACCCATAGTGGCTGTCTCAGAATGTGCACATTTTGAGAACCGTCCCTCGATAGGTCTCAAAATATGTCTCAGAACAGCATTCTCACATCGTTAGAGACCTTTTCAGACCGGCATACCTTCGACCATAGTGTATCGTAGCGTCTATACGATCAGGCTTTGCGCCTTATTTTGGTTCATAGA
>MWWE01000013.1_pt2 | contig 11760 bp, 10 predicted proteins | sample 1047301 | NCBI WGS metagenome assembly MWWE01 (sample SAMN06349973, study PRJNA376086) | soil metagenome | isolation source: MS1-1 sample Antarctic (ecotone) soil | place: Antarctica
CTTCAGTAATGCCCATGAAAAACTGGCAAAAGATATTTGCCGCCAACTAAGCTGTGATTTGGGTAATGCGAATACGACCAGATTTTCCGATGGAGAATTCAATTTTCAGATCGAAGAAAATGTTCGTGGTGCTGATGTTTTTATAATTCAACCGACCTGTCCGCCGACCGATCAGCATTTGATGGAATTGTTGATTATGCTTGATACTTTTAAGCGGGCATCGGCACAGAGAGTTACAGCAGTTATTCCATATTTCGGTTATGCACGTTCCGATAAAAAAGATCGTCCGCGAGTTCCTGTTGCCGCAAAATTAATTGCAAATTTGATTGCTACGGCTGGAGCAGACCGGGTTTTGACAATAGATTTACACGCTTCGCAGATTCAGGGATTTTTTGATGTGCCGGTTGATCATTTATATGCTGCTCCCGTTATCGTCAATTATTTTCAAGAAAATCCGATTGAAAATCTGGTTGTCGTCGCTCCCGATACTGGCGGTGCGGAAAGAGCGAGAGCCTATGCCAAACGCTTGGATGCGGGACTTGTTTTGGTTGATAAAAGACGCGAAAAAGTCAATGTCGCCGAAGTTATGAATGTAGTCGGCGATGTTGAGGGAATGAATTGTCTGATCGTTGATGATATGTGCGATACCGGCGGGACGATCTGCAAGGTTGCCTCAGCACTTGCCGAAAACGGTGCAAATGAAATTTACGCTTGTTTTTCTCACGCGGTTTTATCGGGAAATGCAATAAAAAATCTGGAAAAATCGCACATTAAAAAAATTATTATTACCGATACGATACCGCTTTGCGAAAAAGGCAAGGTTTTAAAAGAAGAGGGAAGAATTGAAATTTTAACGGTTGCTGAATTGCTTGCAACAGCGATTAAATCAATTCACGATGAAACGAGTGTTTCATTTTTATTTATTTAAAACGTTTTAGAGAAGGTTTGGATATGGCAGAAAATATTACTGTAAAAGTTGAAAAAAGAGAAGGTCGCGGCACAAATTTTGCCCGTCGTTTACGACGTGAAGGGAAAATTCCCGCAAGTGTGTATGGCGGCGGTGAAGATACGCTGGCAATTACGGCTGAATTAAAAGATTTAGCTGCAATTTTGCGAACTGATGCCGGAGCTAATACGCTTTTTACACTGGATGTAGGTGGTGCAGAAAGCCGCGTGATCTTTCAGGACAGACAGATTGACCCGGTAACGGGTCGGCTTCTGCACGCTGATTTACGCCGTTTGGCGGCAGGTGAGAAAATCGAACTGACGATTCCCGTTCACTTGATCGGGACTCCAAAGGCAACCGACGAAGAAGGCGGTTTGCTTGAGCAGATGATGCGTGAAATCACGGTCAAATGCACACCAAGTAAAATTCCAGATTCGATTGACGTTAATGTTGAAGAACTCTCAATGGGTGAATCAATCACGATTGCCGATCTGAAAGTTGACGAAGATTTTGAAATTATGGATGCACCCGAATCGGTTATTGCGGCAGTTGTCTTCGTTAAGGAACTCGATCTCGAACCGACACCTGAAGAAGAACTTAGCGAACCCGAATTAGTTGGCGAAGAAGGTGAAGAAGGCGAAGGTGGAGAAACTGCTGATGGCGAAGAATCACCGGAATCGGCTGAAGATGAAAGTTAATTCATTTTTTGAGCGGATTTCGAATTGTAGAAACTTTTATGAATTCGCCGGATGTGGATAAAAATTGGCTGATCATCGGACTCGGAAATCCGGGTGGGAAATACGAAAATACCCGCCATAATCTGGGCTTTATGCTTGTAGATTTATTGGCGGACGAATTTCACACTTCAATTAAGCGAACCGAATGCAGATCGCTGGTTGGTCAGGTTGAGTTTGAAAATCAAATAATCGAGTTAGTAAAACCGCAAACATATATGAATTTGAGCGGTGAAGCAGTTACTTGTTTGTTAAAAAAGGAAAATCGAGGTATCGAAAAAATTATCGTGGTAGTTGATGATTTAGCTTTACCTTTCGGTACGATTCGACTTCGTGCAAAAGGTTCTGACGGCGGTCATAACGGCTTAAAGTCCGTTAGTGATTGCACGAAAACAAAGGAATTTAATCGTTTGCGAATTGGAATCCAACCCGATCATCCGATCAGCAACACAAAAAAATTCGTTTTGGAAAATTTTGCAAAGAAAGATTCTGAAACAATTGAAAAAGTTTTAAAGCGAAGTGCCGATGCAATTCGCTGTGTCATTGCCGAAGGAATTGGAAAGGCAATGACGCAATATAATGGATAGTGGATTATTGAATTTGGACATTGTAAAAGATTGTAATTTACAAATTGAAATTTCAATTTTGCTGTATAAATTAATAAAAAAACCTTTTTACTTCATCAATAAATTAGATGAGGTTTGAAAGCCAAAAGGAGGAAATAGAAATTGGCAAATAATAGAGTATATGAGTTGATGTATATTGCCGAACCGAATTCGGACGCTGATAAAATCGCTCAAATAAATAAAGAAATCGAAGAATTAATTGAGGGTGCCGGCAGCACGATTGTTAACACCGAAGATATGGGCAGAAGACAACTTGCCTATTCGATCAAGAAAAATACGGAAGGATATTATTATCTTTTTGAGATCGAAAGTTCCGGTAAGGAAATTGCCGAAGTTGAACGTCGAATGCGTGTTAATGACAGTATTATACGTTATTTAACGGTGCGAGTTGATGAGGAGCGAAAAACTGCTGACAAGATTGAAGCAAAACGCGAAAGACGTAAAAACAGAGCGGCAGAATTGAGTTCAGGCAAATCTGAAGATAAAACCGGAGAGGAGGAGTAATAAAATGGCTAAAGAAAAGAAAGTAAGAGAAAGAGATGAAGATGATGATGACAGAAAAGAGTCTTCGAGAGATAATTCTTCGAGAGATAATTCTTCGAGAGATAATTCTTCAGATTACAGACCAAGAAATCGCAATTTCCGCCGTTATAATCGAAGACAGCGACAAATGGTTCCGGCTTATGTAGATTGGAAAGAGGTTGAGTATTTATCAAGATTTATACCGGAACGCGGAAAAATTATGCCGCGTCGGATTTCCGGAGTGTCGGCAAAAGATCAGAGACGAATTGCACGGGCGATCAAAAGAGCAAGAGTTATGGCTCTGCTTCCGTATGTTGCAGATTAAACGAGGAGGTAAATAAAAATTATGGCTACAACAACAGTTTTATTACGTGAGGATATAGACAATTTAGGCGGACGCGGAGAAATAGTTTCCGTTAAATCAGGTTTCGCCCGTAATTATTTACTTCCACAAGGATATGCGACTTTAGCAACCAAGGGAAATATTAAACAGATCGAGCAGGAAAAGGCGGTACTTTTAAAGAAAGCCGCACAGGAAAAATCTACTGCTGATGCTCAACTTGAACAAATGAGCAATCTGAAACTGAACTTTGAAAGAAAAGCTGGCGAAAGCGGAACACTTTTTGGTTCGGTTACTTCGATGGATGTTGAATCGGCTTTACAGGAAAAGGGTTACGAAATTGACCGTCGCCAGATTATTCTAAAAAGCCCGATTAAGGAAATTGGTGAATATACAATTCCTGTTAAACTTCACCGCGAGGTTACGCTGGAACTTCCCATAACAGTTTCGGTTGAGGGTGAAGCTATTCAGGAAAGACTTGAGGAAGATGAAAAAGTTGAATCAAACGAGGATACCGAATCGACTGACTCAGAGAATATCAGAGATTCATCTGAAGAAGAATAGAAAATAATCGAAAATTTAATGCAAACTTTGTCTGAAATCAAAGTTTGTAGTAGCATCTAAAGACCACAGATTTTAACTGAAACCTGTGGTCTTTTTCCCTTCAAAAACTGATAAATTTTATATCAAGAACAATATGGCATCAGCAAACCCCGAATTTGCACGAGAACAATATTTAGAAAGACCTTTGCCTTCGAGCGAAGAAAGCGAGCGTGTTATTTTGGGTGCAATTTTGCTTGATAACGCCTTGATAACCCAAGCCGTCGAACAACTTAAACCCGGAGATTTTTACTCTCCAAAAAATCGCAGAATTTATAATGCGATGATTTCGCTTTTTGAAAAAAGTGAAAGGCTCGACCCGATTTTAATTGGTGAAGAATTAAAAAAAGATGGACAATTAGAATCAATCGGTGGCGTTGCAGCGATTACGAATTTAACTTACGGCTTACCGCATTTTTCAAACATACACGATTACGCCAAAGTCGTCCGTGATAAATCAATCGTTCGAAATCTTATAAAAGTCTGCAATTTGATCACCAGTGAAGCACTTGCCGAAGAAGAAGACGCACGCGAGATTTTAGACCACGCCGAGCAATTAATTTTCGCTTTAGCTGACGAGCGAAACCGCGAAGGGTTTGCTCATATCAAACCCGTCGCCGAAACCGTTCTGCACAAAGTTCAGGAATTTGCCAAACGCGAATCCCACGCCTTAACCGGATTAGCAACCGGATTCAGGGATTTAGACCAAATGACATCGGGCTTACAGCCGTCCGATCTGATTATAATCGCTGCTCGTCCGTCAATGGGCAAGTGTCTGGAGGAAAATTCAGAGATTTTATTAACCGATGGAAGTGTTTCAACGATCAAAGAAATTTATGCTAAAAAGGAAGCCGAATTATTAACGCTTGGAGAAGATTACAAATTTTCAACGACTGCGGCGAGTGATTATATTGATGATGGAATAAAAGCTGTTTTTCGAGTTGAAACAAGACTTGGAAGAAAGATTGAAACAACAATTACGCATCCGTTTTTAACGATTGAAGGTTGGAAAAAACTTGAACAAATAGAAATTGGCGAAAAAATCGCTGTTCCAAGAATCTTAAATACTTTCGGAAATAAGAAATGGCGGAATTGCGAAGTTAAAATTTTAGGATATTTGCTTGGTGATGGATGTTTAACAAAAAATTCGATTGAATTTACAAATGAAAATATTCGGATTCAGGAAGATTTTGCTCATTCTGTTATGGAATTTGGCGGTGTAGAAGCAAATCAATCAAATTCATCTGACAGAGCATTTTCATATCGAATTAGGAAAACCAAACAGATATTAACAAAGAAAAATCCTTTGACAGTGTGGATTGAAAAACTCCAAATAAAAAACTGTAATTCTCACACAAAATTTATACCTTCTAAAGTTTTCACACTCAATAAGGAACAGATCGCTTTGTTTTTGAACCGACTTTTCGCAACTGACGGATGGGCAAGTGTTTTAAAGACCGAACAAGTTCAGTTAGGTTTTGCTTCGGTTAGCGAAAAAATGATTCGCCAAGTTCAGCATCTTTTGCTGCGTTTTGGGATAATTGCAAATTTAAAAAAACGGCGTGTTAAATATAAGGATTCAAGAAATACTGCGTGGCAGCTTGATATAACGGACGCTAAATCCATCAAAATATTCATCGAAGAAATCGGAATGTATGGTAAAGATGAAATTTTTCCGCAAATTTTAGAAATTCTTGAAAAGCGAAATTATCAAACAAATAAAGATTTAATTCCAATGAAAGTTTGGGATTCGATTGCGGAATGCAAAGGAAACGAAACTTGGGCATCACTTGCAAAGCATGCGGAAATAAAAGGTTACACAAATATTCACGTTAGAAAGCGTGAGCCGACTCGACAACGTTTGTCGCTTTTGGTAAACGCACTCGAAGATAAACTTTTGCAAAATCTATCGGAAAGCGAAATTTATTGGGACGAAATTATTTCGATTGAATATGTCGGAAATAAGCAGGTTTACGATCTGACAATTCCCGAAACACATAATTTTGTTGCAAATGATATATGTGTTCATAATACGGCGTTGTGTTTAACTATCGCCCAAAATGCGGCAATTCAGGAAAATGCGACCATCGCACTTTTTTCGTTGGAAATGTCAAAAGAACAACTCGTGATGCGTATGCTCAGTTCCGAGGCGAGAGTTGATGCTCACAGATTTCGAACTGGGTATTTATCACGTGAAGAGTGGGGACGGCTTGCCAGTTCAATCGGTACACTTTCCGAAACGAGTTTATTTATTGACGACACGCCCGGCATTTCCGTTCTCGAAATGCGGGCTAAAGCACGTCGCCTTGCGGCTGAACAGAAAAAACTTGATCTCATCATTGTTGACTATATGCAATTGATGTCCGGTTCAAAACGAACCGAATCACGTCAACAGGAAGTTTCGCAAATTTCCCGTGAATTAAAAGGTTTGGCAAAGGAACTAAATGTTCCGCTGATTGCTTTATCACAACTATCGAGAGCACCGGAAGCGAGAAATCCTCCTAAACCAATGCTTTCAGATTTACGTGAAAGCGGTTGTTTAACGGGCGATAGTCTTGTAACTATGGCTGATACGGGAGAGAGAATTCAGATAAAAGATTTAGTTGGAAAAAAAGATTTTTATGTTTGGGCATTAAATGAGAATACCTGGCAGATTAAAAAAGCAAAGGTTATTAATTCATTCTGCACGGGCAAAAAATCTATCTACCAATTAAAAACTCGTTTGGGTAGAACAATTAAAGCTACGGGAAATCATAAATTTTATAGCTTTAACGGTTGGAAAAGACTTGATAAATTTCAACTTAATGAAAGATTAGCTTTGCCGAGAGAGATTAAAAGTAATTCAAAGCAAACTGTGACAAATGAAGAATTAGCTCTGCTCGCTCATTTGATCGGAGATGGTTGCACTCTGCCCCGACACTCAATTCAATATACGACAAGAGAAATAGATTTAGCCGAAACGGTTATAGATTTGGCAATAAAAGTTTTCGGCAACGAAATAAATCCAAGAATTAAGAAAGAAAGAAATTGGTATCAAGTATATTTAACATCAACCCGAAAACATACGCACAATGTCCATAGTGCTGTTGCCGAATGGTTGGATGGTTTGAAAGTTTGGGGATTACGCTCACACGAGAAATTTGTTCCTAAAAAAGTTTTCCGGCAATCAAAAGAAGCGATTGCTTTATTTCTAAAACATTTGTGGGTAACGGATGGCTGTATAAAATTGGTTAAAGGCAAGAAAATTAAACCTGTGATTTATTATGCGTCGAGTAGTAAAAGGCTTTGTGAGGATGTTCAAACTTTATTGCTTAGGCTGGGAATAAACGCAACTCTGAAAAAAGTTTTGCAGGGAAACAAAGGCAAAGACCAATTTCATATAATCTTAAGCGGCAAACCAGATATTGAAAGATTTATTAAAGAAATAAACACGATTGGAGAATATAAGAAAAATTCATTGTCTGAAATAGAAGAATTTTTGGAAAATAAAATCCAAAATACAAATAGGGATATAATTCCGAATACAGCTTGGAGAAAATACGTCGTTCCCTCAATGAAAATAGCAGGAATCACAACAAGAAAAATGATGGCAGAAGCAGAAATGTCATATTGCGGAACAAGTCTTTACAAACAAAATTTGGGACTTGAACGAGCAGAAAGGTTTGCAAAAATTGTAAATTCCGAAGAACTCTTAAATTTATCTTTGAGTGATATTTATTGGGATGAGATAGTTTCTATTGAAGCCGTTGGCGTTGAGGAAGTTTATGATCTAACAGTTGAAAAATATGCAAATTTCGAATCAAATGGATTTATTGTTCATAACAGTATCGAACAAGACGCAGATGTTGTTGCATTTATTTATCGTGAAGAATATTATGCTAAAGACCCTGAAAATCTTGAGGATAATAAAAAAAATGTGGCAGAAATCCTTATTTCCAAACAGAGAAATGGTCCGACAGGAACTGTGAAACTTGCATTTTTGAAGGAATTTACGAGATTTGAAAGTTATTTAGGAGAATGAGGGGATTTTCGATTTGCAATTTGCGATTAGTTTTTAATCTTAAATCTCAAATTTTGACTATTATTATGAATGAAGATTTGCGTTTTCCAATCGGGAAATTTGATGCTGATTTTGAAGTTACGGCTGAATTGAGAAATACGTTTGTTCAGACAATTTCGGATTTGCCGGTCAAATTGGCGACTGCAATTGAAGGTTTGAATGACGAACAACTTGATACGGAATATCGTCCCGATGGTTGGACGGTGCGACAGGTCGTGCATCATATTGCCGACAGCCATTTAAATTCATATTGCCGGTATAAATTGGCTTTGACTGAAGAAGTTCCGACGATTCGACCATACTTTGAAGACCGTTGGGCGGAACTGTCTGACAGCAAAATGCCGGTAGAAGTTTCAATGAAAATTATTGACGGAATTCATTCACGTTGGGCGAATTTGTTAAATTCTATGAGCGATGTAGATTTTAAACGCAAATTAAAACATCCCGAATCGGGCGAATGGACTTTAGAAAAAATGCTCGGTTTATACGACTGGCATTCTAAACACCACACGGCACACATTACAGATTTACGTGAAAGAAAAAGTTGGTAATTTTTTTTATTTTATTTAGCTATGGGATAGGCAAATCAAAATTGTCTATCCATTATTTTTATGGAATTGGAAATTCAAAATCGTCCGACTTGGGCGGAAATTGATCTGGACAAAATGGCTTTTAATTTTCATTCGGTCAAACAATTTGTCGGTGATAAAATCAAATATATGGCGGTTGTTAAAGCCGATGCTTACGGACACGGTGCGGTCAAATGCTCACAGCGTTTGGAAAAAGAAGGAATTGATTGGTTCGGCGTGGCTTTGCCGACGGAAGGCGTTGAATTAAGGGAGAGTGGAATCAGAAAAAGAATTTTGTGCCTGGGAAGTTTTTGGGAAGGGGAAGAGAAGTTATTGCTGAACAATCATTTAACACCCGTAATTTACCAAATTGAGCAGGCGGAAAAATTAAATGAAGCAGCAAAAGTCAGAAATCTGCGAGTTGAGATTCACGTAAAAATTGACACGGGAATGGGCAGAATCGGTGTGCGGTTTGATGAAGTTCCTGAATTTGCCGGGAAGTTAAAAAATTTTGAAAATTTGCACCTTGAAGGTTTGATGACGCATTTTGCTTCGGCTAATGATCTGGATGAAAATGATTTTACAAAACTACAAATTAAAAGATTTGATAATTCATTACAAACATTTATAAATAAAGGTTTTGATCCAATTTACAAAAATTTGGCAAATTCTCCCGCAAGCGTTGCACATCCCGAATCTTATGGAAATATGGTTCGCTTAGGTGGAATTATTTACGGACTCGGCGATGATGTTTTGCCGCAGGAAATTGATCTGCCGAAATACAAAGCCGTTCTTTCACTATTTACAAAAATTGCTCACATAAAAAAAGTTAAACAAGGTGAAACATTGGGTTACAGCCGGATGTTTCGGACGGAACGCGATTCCATAATCGCTACTATTCCAATTGGTTACCAAGACGGATATTCACGCAGCCTTTCCAATAAAGGCAAAGTAATAATTAATGGAAAATTTGCACCGATTGTCGGCAGAATTTCAATGGATTGGACGATTTTAGACGTTACCGACATTGTAAATGTTAAAATCGGAGATAAAGTAATTTTGATTGGAAAAGAAAATAATTTAGAAATCAGGAGTTCTGATCTGGCGGGTTTAACAGATACGATTTCTTATGAAGTAACCTGCAGAATTAATCGTCGAGTTGAAAAAATTTATGTTGAAAGCGAATAAAAAGCGTTGGTTTGAAAAAGTTTTTTTCGTTTATAACCGCAATTTGCTGAACAGACGTTTTCATTCTTTTCAAGTTTCAGGTTTAGAAAATTTAGCGAAACGGAAAGTTGAAATTCCTACAATTATTTATTGTAATCATTCAAGTTGGTGGGACGGTTTGGCTGCTTTTCATATAAACAGGCAAACCAAATTGGATGGTTATTGGATGATGGAAGAAAAGCAGTTGAAAAATCTACAACCGTTCCGCAAACTCGGAGCTTTTTCAGTTGTCAGGGAAAGTCCGAGGGAAGTCTTAAAAAGCATCAATTATTCGGTTAGGTTGCTGAAAGAAAAGAAAAATAGAGCAATCTGGATTTTTCCGCAGGGAGAAATTTTGCCAAATGATCTGCGTCCGATAAAATTTTATAACGGGATTTCATGTATAGTTGAAAAAGCTGAGAAATGTCAGTTATTCTGCGTTGCAATGCGTTATGAATTTATGGGAAATTTTAAGCCTGATATTTTTATCAACATTAAAGAATCTGAAATTATTAAAGTTGATGAACATTTCGATTCAAAAGTTTTTGTGAAAAAACTTTCAGATAAATTAACAGAAAATTTAGCAGAATTAAAAACTTACGTTTTAGAAAACAATTTAAACGATTTTAGTAATATCATTTGAAATAAAATGGCTTTTCCAAGATCAACATCAGTCGAAACTCCCATTCTGCAAGAACTTGTCGCGGTCGGCGGGGCTGATGATCTTAAGTTTTTGTATGAACGTCTGATCGCCTATTTTCCGCAGTTGACGAGCAAAGAAATCACAGAAATTCAAATAAATAATCCGGCAAACTGGCGAAAATTAGTTCAGCAGGCTGGCAGGGAATTAGACGAAAAAGGTTTGATCGAACGACACAGAGGTTTCTGGAAAATTACAGAGAAAGGACAAAAACAAGTAGAAGCGGAAGTATTTGATTTTGAATTAACAAAAGAAAAAAACGAAAAACTTTCTCATAATGATATTCAGAAAATGATTTTAAACATTGGTTCTGTTTTAGGTTTTTATTCTGAAATGGAATTTGAATTTTATGATGTTGTTTGGCGTGAAGTCCCGCAGGCATCGCGTCTGTCGCACGTTTTTGAAGTTCAGAGCAAAGGCAATATTGATTCAGCTTTCGCAAAATTAAAACGTGCTTACGAAGCTCAGCGTTCGAAAATATTTCTGGTGATTTCCAGCGAACGGGATTTAAATCGGGCAAGAAAATCATTGCAGAGAGAATTTCAGGACATCGAAAATAATTTAACAATTATTACTTTTGCACAAATACAGAAAATTTATCAAAACATTGTCCCAAACAAAGAAATACTCGCGAAGTTCTTGGAAAGTTAAAATTTTTATCATAATGCGTTAAAATATGTTTCAAAACTATTTATGAAAAACGCAACCCCAATTCGACGACAATATTTAGAGATCAAAGCAAAACACAAGGATTCGATATTATTATTTCGTCTTGGAGATTTTTATGAAGCATTTGATGAAGATGCGAAAATCATTTCGCGGGAACTGAATATATCTTTAACTTCGAAACCGATGGGGAAAAATTTGCGTGTGCCGCTTGCCGGAATTCCGCATTATGTTTTGGAAAAACATCTTGCGACTTTGATTTCACGCGGTCATCGGGTAGCAATTTGTGAGCAGACAAGTGATTCTCCCATCAAAAATAAAGATGGCGGAAAGTTGATAAAAAGAGAAGTTACGCGAATCGTTACCGCCGGAACTGTGATCGAACCGCAGTTGCTCGACAGCAAAACCAATAATTATCTGGTTTCATTTATCAGCGATGGAAAGACGGCGGGAATTGCCTACGCTGATATTTCAACCGGAGATTTTGCCGCAACGCAAATTCCGAATGCAGAAGCCTTAAACGAAATTAGCCGAATTTCACCGTCAGAAATTCTTCTATGTGAAAATGATCAGATTGAAAACCTGGAATTACCGCAGTTTGTTACGAAATTAAAGAAAAAAAGCTTTGAATTCGATCACGCCCGCAAGACAATATTTAAACATTTTAATACAAAAAAATTAACTCCCTTCGGTCTGGATAAATCACCTCTGGCAGTTTCCGCCGCCGGTGCTTTGATCTCATATTTAAATCAGATTCAAGCAGTAAATTCTGAACAGATAACCCGTTTGAC
>MWWE01000152.1_pt1 | contig 11752 bp, 8 predicted proteins | sample 1047301 | NCBI WGS metagenome assembly MWWE01 (sample SAMN06349973, study PRJNA376086) | soil metagenome | isolation source: MS1-1 sample Antarctic (ecotone) soil | place: Antarctica
TGATAGAATACTTGTCAAAGAACGATAATCTTGTTTCGATAGTTGAATATGTTGTCTTTTTCTTGCCATCATTAAAAGATACAAGAAAAGACCTATTCTTTCAACAACTTCGGTTACGTTGCACTAGTGCCAATTCAAGTAAAACTTCGATTTCGGGTGATAATTAATCAATAGTGAAATGTTCATCAGGCAAAAGCGGAAGAAGTTTTGCAAGTCGCTGAAGCACAAACTCAAGTTGCATTTATCGAAAGTGGAATTAATCCCTTGAAAAAAGACCGTGCCAAAGCCGGTTTCAAGAATATTGATTCCTGCCAAACTATATTTGTTTAACAAAATAAATAATAGACAAACTTGTTTATTTAGTCCATAATTGGAGTGTTTTGTAATAATTGTTACAAAACACTTTTTTAAGTTGAACTTATCCTCAATCAAAGTTTTTTACTTATCAAATTAAACTCAATATTCTTCAGTATTTAATTAACAAGTAATTGTAAAATACCTCGGATTTTCAAATACGCTCTATGCAGTCGAACACAAAATTACAAAATTTTATGAGGACTCTGATTGTCTTAGGGTCTATTTGTATTCTAATTTCTTTATATAACTTTCCTTATTACAAAATAGAGATATTTTTAGTTGTTTTGTTTATTTTTACAGTTGGTATCAGTTCAAGAATTACTATTCAGATTCCAAAATTCAGGTCATTTATAGCTCTTTCCGATACTTTTATCTTTTTTGCTCTGATTTATTATGGAGGTGAAGTTGCTGTTATTCTGGCGGCGGTCGAGGCTTTTTTATCATCATGACGTTTCTGCAATAAAAAAATTACCGTTTTTGCAAACGCGGCAATGGTTGCGATCTGCACGGCAATCGTTGCAGTAATTCTGAATTTATCGGGTTTATCCAATGAGATTAAATTTCACGTTGTCTATCAAAACTGGGATAAATTTATAATTGCATTATCGGTAATGGCTTTAACCTATTTCGTTACAAATACAACTTTAGCTGCTATTTACGGAGCTTTTAGAACAAACGAATCTCTTTGGGAAACTTGGAAAACCAAATATATTTGGACATTTGTCACATATTTTGTCGGTGCGGCGAGTGCGGGAGTGCTTTTTCATTTAACTCACTACGTCGGATTCGGCGTTCTGCTGGCTACATTTCCGATTATTTTTCTTGTTTATCAAACCTACAAGATGTATCTGCAAAATGTGGAAATGTCCATCAACCAAGCCGATCAAGCCAAAGAATCTGCCGCAATTCTTCAGGAACAATCAATTGCCTTACGAGAGTCCGAAGAAAGATTCCGCAGTGCATTTGATTATGCACCGATTGGAATTGCCCTGGTTTCATCAAACGGAATTTGGCTTAAAGTCAATCGGGCAATGTGTCAGATACTCGGCTATGATAAAGATGAATTTTTGGAAAGAGATTTTCAATCAATGCTTTTAGCTGAAGATTTGGGAGTAACTCTTGTAAAAATTCACGAACTTCTCACAGGAAAAATTCAAACTTGCCAACTTGAACAGAGATACGTGCATAAAGGCGGAAATATCGTTTGGGCATCGTGGAGCGTTTCACCTGTTACGACTGCCGATTCGAAACAACCGAACCTGATTTTTCAAATTCAGGATATTACCGATAAGAAATTAGCCGAAGTAAAACTCCATTATGAAGCAAGCCACGATTCTTTAACCAGCTTACCGAACCGGGCAATGTTTATGTCGCGGCTTGAACTGGCTCTGCAAAAAAATCTTGAAAATCCTACACATAAAGTCAGCATTTTATTTATTGATTTGGATCGTTTCAAACTGGTCAATGATAGTTTAGGACATAATATCGGCGACCAACTTCTGATCCAGATCGCCGACCGTTTACAAGATTGCCTCCGTTCAAAAGATATAGTCGCAAGACTCGGTGGTGATGAATTTACAATTTTAGTTGAAGGAAAATTTCAAAACTCGGAAATCATAAAAATTGCCGAAAGAATTCAGAAAAATTTTTCCTATCCATTTAATTTAGATAAACACGTAGTTTACAGTTCGGCAAGCATCGGAGTTTTGCACAATACAGATAAATATTTGAATGCCGAAGATATGATGCGGGATGCCGATACCGCAATGTATCAGGCAAAACGTGCCGGAAAAGCCCGTCACAAAGTTTTCAGCCCCGATATGCACGAGGATGCTAAATTAAGTTTACAGATGGAAACCGATCTGCGTCGTGCGGTTGAAAATGGTGATTTGAATGTTTTCTATCAGCCGATATATTCTTTATCAGAGGAAAAAGTGGTCGGATTTGAAGCACTTGCCCGTTGGGATCATCCGGTTTCTGGCGAAATTTCACCTGATAAATTTATTCCTATTGCTGAAGAAATAGGTTTGATTCATTTATTGGGAAATCATATTTTGAGAAGAGCTTGTGGACAAATTCAATCATTAAGAGAAAATGATGAAGCAAATAAATCTATGAATCTGAGTGTAAATTTATCATCTAAACAATTTACACATAAGGAACTTGTTAGCGATATTAAACAAATTTTAAACGAAACCGGTTTTCCTCCAAACAGATTAAAACTTGAGATTACAGAAACAGTTTTTTTTGAACATAAAGAGCGAGCTGTCGAAATGCTTCATCAATTTCGTGAAATAGGCATCGAAATTGACATTGATGATTTTGGAACAGGTTATTCCAATCTCGGTTATCTAACCCATTTACCAATTTCCAATCTTAAAATAGACCGTTCATTTATAGCCTCTATCGGAAAGGAAGGTAATAATCTGGAGATTGTGCAAACAATTATTTCTCTGGCAAGAGGACTGGGAATGAAAGTAATTGCCGAAGGTGTGGAAAATCTAAATCAATTTGAGCAATTAAAAGAGCTTAATTGCGAAGAAGCTCAGGGTTATTTCTTTTCTGAACCTATATGTTTTGACGAAGTTCAGGAATTTATTACAAAATCAATCCACAATCAATCGCCCGCATTTGATGAATTCCCGATAATCTCTGCATTACAATAATTTTTAATAAATTTATTGTAATGAAAATAAGTCCATCGAACTATCCCTCAAAAATTTTTGCTTCCGGAATCACTTTCATTTTTTTAACAGAAATAAAAAAAGGTAAAAGCAAAAAATGCTTCTACCATTGAAAAATTTATAAAATTTTTATTGTTCTTATTTTCTAAGCCATCCGAATAAGCCGTGAATCGTTACATCACGATTTGTTTCATAAATCGCCCTGGTTAAAGGAATTCCCATTGGGCAAACCTGAACACAGTTTTGCGAGTTTCCACAATTGGTAATTCCGTCGTCTTCCATTAACGCTTCAAGTCTTTCATCTCTCGTAATTTCACCCGTCGGGTGCATATTAAAAAGTCGAACCTGTGCAATTGCCTGCGGTCCGATGTAATTATCATCGTGATACTGCGGACACGCTTCCAGACAACACCCGCACGTCATACAACGCGAATAAGCATAGCGTTCCTGTTGAACTTCCTGCGACATTTTCGGTCCCGGTCCGAGCGAATATGAACCGTCAAGTTCAACCCAGGCGTGTGTCCGCTTGAGATAATCGAACATCTGCGAACGGTCAACTTTCAAATCCCGCACATTAGGAAATTTAGACATCGGTTCTAATGTAACTTCATTTCCGCCCGCGTCCAGCAAAATATCATCTATCAAAGCTGAACAGGACTGACGCACCCGCCCGTTTATCACCATCGTGCAAATTCCGCAAACCTGTTCCAGACAATTCATATCCCAAACTGGCGGCGAAACTTCCCTTTTGTCATTTGTTACCGGGTTTTTGCGGATGTCCATCAGAACTGAAATGACGTTTAAATTCCGACGATACGGAATTTCAAATGTATCGGTATATTGATTAGACTCTAAATTTTCCCGCCGTTTGATATTTATTTTTATCGTCTTCGGCGGATTTCTTAAAACCTTTTTTTGCTCTGTGCCGTTTGTTTCGCTCATAATCTTTTAATTAACTTCCCAATTTCCCGTATTGCTGAAAATCTGAAAAATATAAAACAATTTTTTTATCACCTTCAAAATACGGATAAAATAATTCGTATTTCCCGTCGTGTGCGGTGAATCTTTTTTCCGCATATCCCTCATTAAAAACTTTATTTAAATAATCCCTGTCCAGCTTTGAAGCACTAAAAATAAAATTCTTCTTTTTAGGCTGATAATTTTTATCATCTGCACGTGCATAGTCGCTGAATCCCAAATACACATCTGAATTATCAATTGAATCTTCAACAATTACCGAAACATACGGAAAATTTTTATCGGTTTTTGACATTAAATCTAATGTTTCATCAGTTCGCAGTAGCCAATTTTCCGTAAACTCATAATTTACTAATTTATTAAGTATTCTCGGATTATTATCAATTACAGATTTTGCAGATTGAATTAACACCGCTTCTTTTTTCTTTGATGTTAGATAATCTCCCGAAAACAAAAGTCCGAACAAAATCGGGAATAACAACAATAATCCCAGACCGAATTTCCGTGAAAAATTCCTATTCTCAATTATTTCATCCTGATTATGTTTTTGAGCAATGCGTGTCAGATTAAACATCACATTTATCATCAAAGAACCGCCCATCAAAGCTAGAATTCCCAAAACGCTCATAAAGAATGTTTCGGACATATTTTCACGAAAAACTTTTAAGCCGAAAACCTCAACCGTAATAAAAACAAAAACCCAGTAAATCAGTAACAAAATTGAAATTGTCGCTACAGTATTGCTGATTTTTACTAAAGTTTTTAGATTCATAATTAACTCCTATTACTTGATTGCATCTTTATTCTAAACAGGATTGTCTTCGTGTTCTTCCTCAAATGATTCGCCTTCTGTTATCGTTTCTTTATCGTCGTTAGCAATCGCTTGACGGCTCTCGTTTTCAGGTTTTAATTCATAACCTTCCTGCACAATTTCAGGTGCATTTTCTTCGTTTATGCCATCGCCGTTTTTCTTTTCTTCTTCCGCTTCGTTTCCTTTCGAATAATCTCTCTGTCGCGGTTCGATCATTGAAATATCTACTTCTTCATAAGAGAAAACAGGCGATTCTTCGGAAAATTCGGCGATAGTCGTCTTTAACCACTCTTCATCATTTCGTTTTGGAAATTCAGGTTTAAAGTGAGCCCCGCGAGATTCATCACGGTTTAAGGCTCCGAGCGTTATAACTCTGGCAAGCTGGAGCATATTCCAAAGTTGCCGGGCGTGCGGAACGGCTTGTGTCGCCCACAGATTTGAATCGTTGATCGAAAGGTTTTGGAATCTTTCCTGCATTTCCAGAATCTTATTATCCGTTTCTTTTAAACGGTCATTGTAACGAACAACCGTTACATTTTCGGTCATAATTTTGCCGAGTTCGTCGTGCAGTTTATACTGATTTTCCGTTCCTTCATTTTTAATTATTTGGTTATTTATTTCTTGCTGACGCTTTAATTCCGCATCAAAAATTCCGTTTGTCTCAGTTCCTTTTCGCTCAACATTTTCGGCATATTCGATAGCTGATGGAGCAGCGATAAATCCACCATGAACGCATGAAACCAGTGAATTTGCTCCCAAACGGTTTGCTCCGTGAATCGAATAATCGCATTCGCCCGCACCTAAGAGTCCCGGGATATTCGTGCGTTGGTCAAAATCAACCCACATTCCGCCCATTGAATAATGAACGCCGGGGAAGATTCGCATCGGAACATAACGCGGATCGTCGCCGACAAACATTTCATAAATTTCCAGAATCGCACCGAGTTTTCGCGTTAGAGTTTCTGCCGGAATATGCGTCAGATCAAGAAAAACCTGATTTTCTCCGCCTATTCCCATTCCATCCATACAAACCTGAAAAATTTCGCGGGTAGCAATATCGCGTGGAACAAGATTTCCGTAAGCCGGATATTTTTCTTCGAGAAAATACCAACGCTCATTGGTTGGAATGCTGTTTGGACTTCTTGTATCGCCTTCATTTTTCGGAACCCAAACTCTGCCGCCTTCGCCGCGTGCGGATTCCGACATCAAACGCAATTTATCTTCTCCCGGAATTGAAGTCGGGTGAACCTGTATAAATTCGCCGTTTGCGTATTTTGCACCCTGCTGATAACAAGCCGAAATCGCACTTCCCGTGCAGACCTGCGAATTTGTTGATTTGCCCCAAATCATTCCGGGACCTCCCGTTGACATAATGACGGCATCGGCAGGGAAGGATTTTAATTCGAGCGTCTGTAAATTCATGGCGATCACGCCGCGGCAAACTTGATGATCGTCCAGAACCAATGAAAGCATTTCCCAACCTTCGTATTTATTTACTTTTCCCTCAGATTCAAACCTGCGAACTTGTTCGTCCAAAGCATATAAAAGTTGTTGTCCGGTCGAAGCACCTGCAAAAGCCGTGCGATGATGAAGCGTTCCACCAAATCTGCGGAAATCGAGCAAACCTTCTCGCGTGCGAGAGAATGGAACTCCCATCCGATCAAACAAATAAATAATATCTGGAGCAGCATCACACATTTGTTTAACGGGAGTTTGATTTGCCAGAAAATCGCCGCCGTAAACCGTATCGTCAAAATGTTTCCAGGGCGAATCACCTTCGCCTTTTGTATTCACCGCACCGTTGATACCGCCCTGAGCACAAACCGAGTGTGAGCGTTTTACGGGAACGACCGAAAGTAAATCAACATCGTGTCCCGCTTCGGCAATTTTCATCGTCGCCGCAAGTCCCGCCAACCCGCCGCCGACAACTACTATTTTCAACCCTTTTGAACTCATATTTTTTTCTTAAACTTTTTTATTTAAAATTCCTTCGGACCTTCCGGGTCAACAATTTTGTTTTTTTCCAATTCCCCGCAAAACGCCTGTGGAAATAAACCGCACGGGCGAACAAATGCAACCGCCGCATTTATTCCTACCGCAGATAGGAAAAATGCCAATCCGACACAAGCATAAAGTGCCATTTTCTGTGCTTTTTCACCGATTAAAATTCCCCAATCCACCGCAAACAAAAAGAATCCGTAAGCCAGATGCCAAGCCGTTGCGGTAATTCCGAAAATGTATAACACCATCACCCAGGGAATTGCGAATTCGCGGGAAACTATATCAAATGCCAAATCCGCATTGCCCGCGATCGGAGTTGTGTTTAATCCCGGAATCATTCCGAAACGGAAATTTAGTATGTGAAAAAAGATAAAGAAAAACAGGAAAATCCCCGTTACTCTCTGAAAAATATAAAACCAGTTGCGGGTGTAACCATAATTTAAGTTCGGACGTGATTCGGCTGAAATGAAAATTCCATAAATAGAATGAAACAACAGGGGAAGAAAAATCCCAAATATTTCGACGAAGATCAAATACGGTATGTGATGTATATCGCCCACCGCTTCATTAAAAAATTTGTCGCCGCTCATAGATTTGGAATTCGTGAACATATGAACGAAGAAAAAAAGTCCGAGCGGAACGATGCCCGTCAGTTGATGTAACTTTCTAAACAGAAATGTTCTGCTAATTTTTATAGCCATTTTCCAGCCTCACTTAAATTTTTTGGTGATAAAAACTGCGGATTCCAAATAGTATAACTTATATTAATATGTTTGCTAAATATACCTTTAATGAACTTTTTGAAATTTAATTATCACATTTTTATATTGATTTATTAAATAAGATAAAATAAATTATTTTTTGGTAAAAAAGAAGTAAAACTTATATTTTGTTGGACAGCTAAACATATATAATATATTGTAAACTTTTAGATAGCGAAATTTTAGATAAACTAATAACTTATGCACATCGAAACATTAAAAGTATTTTGTGATTTAGTGGAAATGCAGAGTTTTTCACTAGCTGCGGAAAGAAATTTTATTACACAATCAGCCGTCAGTCAGCAAATCAAGGCATTAGAAGAAAAATTTGACCGTCGTCTTTTAGAAAGAGTCCGCGGGAGACGTGATGTTCGATTAACGCCTGCCGCAATTCCCCGCAAAACGCCTGTGGAAATAAACCGCACGGGCGAACAAATGCAACCGCCGCATTTATTCCTACCGCAGATAGGAAAAATGCCAATCCGACACAAGCATAAAGTGCCATTTTCTGTGCTTTTTCACCGATTAAAATTCCCCAATCCACCGCAAACAAAAAGAATCCGTAAGCCAGATGCCAAGCCGTTGCGGTAATTCCGAAAATGTATAACACCATCACCCAGGGAATTGCGAATTCGCGGGAAACTATATCAAATGCCAAATCCGCATTGCCCGCGATCGGAGTTGTGTTTAATCCCGGAATCATTCCGAAACGGAAATTTAGTATGTGAAAAAAGATAAAGAAAAACAGGAAAATCCCCGTTACTCTCTGAAAAATATAAAACCAGTTGCGGGTGTAACCATAATTTAAGTTCGGACGTGATTCGGCTGAAATGAAAATTCCATAAATAGAATGAAACAACAGGGGAAGAAAAATCCCAAATATTTCGACGAAGATCAAATACGGTATGTGATGTATATCGCCCACCGCTTCATTAAAAAATTTGTCGCCGCTCATAGATTTGGAATTCGTGAACATATGAACGAAGAAAAAAAGTCCGAGCGGAACGATGCCCGTCAGTTGATGTAACTTTCTAAACAGAAATGTTCTGCTAATTTTTATAGCCATTTTCCAGCCTCACTTAAATTTTTTGGTGATAAAAACTGCGGATTCCAAATAGTATAACTTATATTAATATGTTTGCTAAATATACCTTTAATGAACTTTTTGAAATTTAATTATCACATTTTTATATTGATTTATTAAATAAGATAAAATAAATTATTTTTTGGTAAAAAAGAAGTAAAACTTATATTTTGTTGGACAGCTAAACATATATAATATATTGTAAACTTTTAGATAGCGAAATTTTAGATAAACTAATAACTTATGCACATCGAAACATTAAAAGTATTTTGTGATTTAGTGGAAATGCAGAGTTTTTCACTAGCTGCGGAAAGAAATTTTATTACACAATCAGCCGTCAGTCAGCAAATCAAGGCATTAGAAGAAAAATTTGACCGTCGTCTTTTAGAAAGAGTCCGCGGGAGACGTGATGTTCGATTAACGCCTGCCGGGGAAGTTTTTTATGATGAGAGCAAGAATGTCTTGGATGCTTTTGACCAATTAAAAGGAAATATGAATAGTTTGGTCGGCAAAATCGCAGGTGTGGTCAAAGTCGCAACCGTTTACAGCGTTGGATTACACGAATTGCCGCCGAAAGTCAGAGAATTTATGTCAAAGTTTCCTTCGGCAAAAATTGATCTTGAATATTCACGCACAACCCGTGTTGTCAGAGAAGTTTTAAAAGGTCACGTCGAACTCGGCGTAGTTGCATTTCCCGAACCACGTCGTGGATTAACGGTCGTTCCAATGGCAAGTGACCGTTTGGTTTTGATCTGTCCGCCCGATCATCCGCTGGCTAAAAAAGATAAGATCAAAGTCAAAGAAATAAAAGGCGAAAATTTTGTTTTGTTTGAGCGAGATGTTCCAACGCGAAAAGCAACAGATAAAATCTTAAAGTCTCACGGGGTGAGCGTTCAAAAAGTAGCAGAATTTGACAACATCGAAACGATTAAACGAGCGGTTGAAGTAGGATTCGGTTTGGCAATTGTTCCATATCCGAGCGTGATGGATGAAGAATCAAACGGTCAACTTTGCGTCATCAAATTTAGTGAAAAAGAATGGATTCGCAACGTCGGAGTAATTTACCGAAGCGACCGCGAACTTTCGCTTTCAGCTAAAAAATTCGTCCAGCTTTTAGAAAAAACTTCGCAATAGAAATAATAAATCACCTTACGTAATTTTATTTTTTGTCGTTGAAAGCGATCAAGATAATAGCGAAGGGTAAATGATTGAATACAAATATACTTTAATTTGCACAGGTTTCGTTTAATTAATAATTCGCTGGCGGAAAAGTGTTACATTCAAAGCGGGTTGACAACATTATTTTGCACTATATTTAACTTGCTACAAAAGTTAGTGAAGAAGTTGCGTTCATAGTATTTAAAGCCTGTTTGAGCAGCGGCACAAGTCCCTCTGTTTCCATATATTCCCTGCCGAGCAGACGGCGAAATCTTTTTTGTTTATTTTCTCCCGTCAATTCCCTCAGCATTCCATCAAAAAAAGCCGTAACAAGTTCGGGGGCAAATTGTTTTCCTGAATTTCGTTTCAAATCTTCGACCACTTCATTTGCCGGACGACGGCGTTTATAAGGTCTGTCGGTTGTCATCGCATCAAAAGAATCTGCAAGATTCACGATTTTGGCGATATACGGAATTTCATTATCCATTAAACCATCGGGATAACCGCGTCCGTCGAGTCTTTCGTGATGATATTTTGCCGCCAGCGGAATATCGGTGTATGGATGATGAATCGGCAAAAGGATTTCGTAACCCACGCCCGGATGTTTATTTAATTCGGCGGATTCTTTGGCGTTTATGCGATACGGAGCGTTGATTATATTTCGTTCAACCGTCAATTTCCCAACATCGTGTAAATATCCCGCAACCGCTACGCCCTCGATTTCTTCTTCCTTCCAGTTCAATTCTTCGGCAATAATTTCCGAGTATTTTCCGACGCGAACCGAATGTCCTTCGGTATATTTATCCTTGCAGTCAATCGCTGTCGCAAATGCTTTGACCGTATCTTTATAAGTCAGACGCATATCTTCATAAAGTCTGCGGTTTTCATCAGCACGGCGTTCAAGTTCCGCCATCAAATTTCGTTGATGAATGCCAACGCCGATGTGTCTTGCCATCGCCTGAACAATTGATTTATCAGCACTCGTAAAAGCTTCACCACTCGCTTTTTCGCCAAGAAAAACCATTCCCACCAATTCATCACGAACGATCAGAGGCATAATCATTTCAATATTTTTGCGTTCCAGAATCCGCTGATAACGCTGAAAAAACGCCAGCATTTTCGCCTGACTTATTTCAATATTGCTCATTCCGGCATTAAGAAATTCTTTTTCGTCAGTCAATTCCAGAGAAACCGACAGCGGAAAATCATCGCCGAGTCCGCGAACCGCCAGAAAATTCATTTCGTGACCGAAACGCGAATATCTCGCCACACCTCCACGCATAATTGCCAGCGAACCCAAAAGAAGATGTAGTGAAGTGCGGATCATCTCTTGAAAATTATTTTTGTAAGCCACTTCCTGACCAATATCAGCCAAAGCGGAAAATGTATGAACTAACTTTTGTTGTTGTGCAGAAGCATCAGACATAATTTTTTATGAAAAGATTTGAATTTTGGAGTGATAAGTTTTCTTATGAGCAAAAAACTTGAAATTTTTTACTTTTAATTTTTGATTTTCACGTAATTAGTCAGACCGAGCATTTCAAAAAGATGCTCCGTGTCATCATTTACATCGGAAAATACAACCTCCGCCCCCGAATTTGAAGCAGCATCAATCACACCTAGCAAAATTGAAACACCGATACTGTTGACTATTTCGGTATTCTTGAAATTCACAATCAAAGTTTTGCAGCCCGCATTAATCTGACGTTTGCATTCAAATTCAATTTTTTCGCCGCTGATCTTATTAACTCACCTTACGCGATATTTGAAAAAAGTGTAAATTATCTTTCATTATGAAACAAATGTTAGATATTTATTCAGATTACTTGCTGGCATCATTTTCTCAGACTTCGGCGACCGGATTATCGCGTTTGATGAATGGTGAGATCAGCCACGATCAAGTTACACGGTTTTTATC
>MWWE01000153.1_pt1 | contig 11750 bp, 19 predicted proteins | sample 1047301 | NCBI WGS metagenome assembly MWWE01 (sample SAMN06349973, study PRJNA376086) | soil metagenome | isolation source: MS1-1 sample Antarctic (ecotone) soil | place: Antarctica
ACCGCACCAACCCCCCACCCCCCCCCCTAGCCTTTGCCCTCCTCCCCCTACACCTTTTTACGCTACCCCCGAGTAATAATCCCCCGATAGTAGAGCCACAAAAACACCGCAAAGCTCGCCGCCCCCACGACCGCACTCAGCACCACGGTCAGCAGCAGGGATAGAGCACGCCGCCACCGCGCCTGCTCCCGGTGCTGCAAGCGCGCCACAGCGTTCTCGAGCGCTCGGCTGAGATAGAAGAACTTCTGCCGCTCAGTGGCTAATTCCTCCTTGACGGTCTCGAGCTGCACGTCTCCGTTGTAGGGTTTTGTAGGGTTCAGGTTTTAGGTTTTTTTAGGGCTTACTCTGCCGAGTCACCATGCACCTCTACCCGTGCCAGCGGTGCCTGCTTCCCGTTCCGCCTGTCTTTCATTGCCTCGAGTTCGTGCAGCGCCCGGTAGAGGACGCGCTCGAGGTGGCCTTCATACCGTTGCACCTTTTGCACGTCTTTTTCGCTGAGCATCACCGCGTGGTTTTGCTCCTCTGTTAAGAGCACCCGCGCCCGGTCGCCCAGCTCGAGGATACGTTTACCATCCTGTTTTAGTTCGCAGCCCTTACGGTAGGCCACGAGGTGAGGCGCGCTAATCACGTCGTCTCGCTGGGCGTGTTCGTCGGCGTAGAGTCGCCACAGTCCCGGCAGTTCAGCAGCTTCCCATTCCCAGTCCCCTACCTCATAGCTTTCGGCGTGTCCCGGTTCGTAGGCGTCCCCCAATGCCGCTTTGCATATGGTCTCAGCGGTCACGCCCCATTGCTTTAGTGTTTCGTCTAGCGTGGTCGTTAGCGGACTACAGGCTTCAGGTGTGAGGGCCAAAAGCATAGCGTCGGTGACTTCGGGCTGTGTGTCCCCTCCAGCCACGTAAAAGCGGGTGAGCTGTTCAGCGCCCTCTAGCAACGTCTGGGCATGAAGCGCGGTGTCTGCCCAATCGCGCAACAGTTCGGCGGGTGAGCCGTAAGCAAAGCGTTCCAACTCCTTAAAGGTCTCTTGTAAGTTCAGGCTCGAGACCTCCCTGTACTCCAGAGTCCCGCTGTTACTCAGCGAGTCGATCAAGCGGCTCAATGCGCTGTCTCGAAACAGGGCCGACTCCCAGGCGCGGCGGTGACGCTCGGTAAGTAGGGACGCCTCCCAGGTTTCCAGGCGGGTAAGTCGCCATAAGGTGAGGGCTACGCGGTCGGTTAGCCGCTCTTCTAAATACCCGTGGGGCTCGAGTGAAGCGTGCAGCGCGTTTTGGTGCAGCGCATACTCGGCTTGTTCGGACGGTAAAACGCTCTTGGCTTGGATACCGTGACGCAACGAATTGAGCGCCCGGACGCCTTTCCCGGCTTTTGTCGTCGCTTTTCGTTTGGTAGTTTTAACGAGTTCGGTCATGTCGCCTCCATTGTTCGGGGTTTTGCCATGGGGTATCAGCGTGTCGGCTTGTGCCCTGGGGTATCACGAGATCGTTTTCATAGCTGACCCGCAACGGGTGCAGGTCACAGCCTCGAGTCGAATACCTGTCTCGGCAGTGTTCCCACACCGGCAGCGGTAACGGGTCGTCAGATCGTCGAGGGTGAGGGCGTCGCCTTCCCTGATCGGTGCGAGTGCGGGCAGTAGGTGCGGCTGTTTTTGTTTTCGGGTCATGCTGCTACCGCCTCGGGGATCAGCAGCTCGTCTGTCTCGAGATCGCGTAACCCCAAAAGCGTCACCGTCGGTACGTCCCCCCAGCTCAGCAGCAGGTAGCGCTCGGGATCGTAGACGACACCCCAGGGGTGGGTGTTCATGAGGTCGAGCGAAGCTTCCGGCGTAGCGTCTACTGTTATGCCGCTCGGGTATTCGAGCGTCAGCTCGTTAAACTTGTGAATCCACCGAAGCAGGTTCAAGAGGATGGGGCCGTGTAGCCCTAACTCAGGGATACCCTTGTTTAATAAGGGTATCGAGTTGTCGGCGGTAGAGGCGTGACCTTCAGCCTCGGTTCCTTGATTATTTTTTTCTGAGGATTCCCCCGAAACTGGCTTGACAGAATTGACAGAATTACGCTCGTCTCTAATTCTGTCAATTCTGTCAAGCGGTTTTCTAGGGTCATGCAAATATCTTTTTATATCGACGGGCCGAAACTCCGCCATTATGAGCCCCTCAGATCAGGGTGCAACCTGAGCACCTCTTTAGGACGCCCTGCTTTACCGCCCTCAGGCTCGAGCGCCTCAATGCGCGACCGGTTACAGCGCTCTAAAGCAGCTATGGCATCTCCTACCTGTTCGGCCGTCTTGAGTCCAGGCCACTGGCGGCGGTAGATTTCTCGCAGGGGCGTGAGGTCCTCAACCTCGCCCTCCTTGATCTTTTCGGCTAGAGCGTGCGCTGCTAGTGCAGCGGTATTAAGTTCCGGAGCATAAATCTTTTTCGCGTGCTCTTCGAGATAGGCGCACCACTGCACCGCCAGCTCCGCGGCCGCGAAGGACACCCGCCCTGTGGCTTTGCCATCTACAACGTCGATCAGGTGGAATATCAGCGCGAGCGAAGCAAGCAGTGAGGGGTACTTCGCAAGGTGAGCTTGAAAGGCCGGGGTTCGGTCGATCTCGGGTGCTCTAATCCTGTGCATCAGTTCGTCACGCCAGCTGTCTGCAAGCTCCTGTGCATCCTCGTCGAAGTGCACCCCGGGGATCGCGCCCTCTTGCGCGTCCAGCCCTAGCGTCAGGACGTCCAGGCGGTCTAGAGCATCGTAAATCTCGAAGGCGCGGTTTTTGGCCTGGGTGTTCGGGTAACGGTCCACATTGACCCACTTAGGGGGACGGTCGGGCCATACCAACATCTGGAAGCGTTGTAGAAGGCCGTCTGCGCCGTCCTCACCGTCTAGCGCCCCATAGATGTAACTCATGAGCTTCGCGGGCTGTATGCCGCCCAGAACACCCAGTGTGAGGGCCGGGACGAAAAGACTACCCCTACCGATACGGTCGATGCTGTGGCTGCCTTTGCCGTTCCAGGCTTCAAGGTAGAAGGGGCGCTCATTCTCGCGCCCAGGCTTGTCCAGCGTCTTGAGCCAGCCGGTGAGCTCGTCGCGCATCATCAGGAGCCCACGCGGGTTTTCTTTAAGCAGCTCGCCCAGTTTTTCGATTGTGGCGTCATTCGTCAGGTAGCGCTTTTCGGTCTCGCCCTCTTCGGAGTCCTTGAGTTCCCGCATCAGCTGGGTCAGCTCGAGCCGGATACTTGCCGGGTCCCCACGCTTGCCGGTGGCGCTCTTTTTCAGGGTCGCTATTCGCAGCTTGAGGATTTCGGTGTCAGCTTCGCGGTCTGCCTCGGACGCCTCGAAAGCTTGCCGCTCGCGTACTGAGAGACGTCGCAGGTGCAGCGTGCCCTCTTCTAAGGCCATCGACTTCATGACACTGGGAGGGCCGACTATGGCACCCCAGAGGTTAGCCACTTCTAGCCAATCGTCATAGCGTTTCGGGTATATCCCGACCGTGCGACCGATCAGGGAACCCGCCGAGACAATCGCGGGTATCGCTATGAACTCGCGGTGTACGTTCGCGCGCTCTGCCGCATCGTCGATCCAAGCTCTAAACGGCTCAGGTATCAGGCTAACGGGCAGCGTCGGCACCTCTGGGGCCGTCGGGGGTAGCTCGAGCATCGGCCCCCAGCGTGTTTCGTCCTCTTCGGCAGAGTTATTTTTTTCTGACGATTCCCCTAGAATCCGCTTGACAAAATTGACAAAATCATTTCCGCTGTTCGCTGTCCATTGTTCAGCGTTGTTTACGGACGCGTTCAGGTCGTCAGCGGTTTTCCCAGATGCTACCCAGTCGGTCACGTCGCCCTTCGGCTTAAGGCCGGGTAACATGACGATTCGCAGACTTGCGCCCTTGCCCTCGAGGGACAACGCGACGGCGCGGGCGTGGTCAATCCCGGCCTGGTCGTTATCTGACAAGATGACCGCGTGCGCCCCTTGGAGCGAGTCGCTGTAGTGAGCTCGCCACTTGCCCGCACCCATCGGATTGCAGGTGCCAATCTTACCGAGCGCCTCGAGGGTCATCACGTCCTTTTCGCCCTCGACGATGTGAACGGTGACGTTCTCTTTAACCGCGGCTACGACGTTTGGCAGGTTGTAGAGGACAGTTGTGACGCCTTTAAGGTTCCACTCCCAGCCTTTGCCTTTGGGTTGCCTCTGCCTGAAGTCTTTGGGTTCATAGCGGACGGCTTGAAATAGCAGCACGCCGTCAGCGTCTACATAGTCGTACGTGGCGGTGATCCTGCTTTTTGGGGCTTCTCTAGCTGCTCCGGCGCGCTGTTTAATTTCGTCAGCAGCCTGTGTGCGACTCATGCCGCATTCGTTTACGAGAAAGTCGAAGGCGTTTCCCGTATTCGTGCTGCCGTGGTCCCGGTACATCCAGACGCCGTGCTCGTTCTTAAACGCGCTGCAACTCGGCGTCTGCTCATCGCGCCACGTCGCTTTGTAGGTGCCCGGGGTGTTAGCTCGAGCCCCGCTGTCTGGGTAGAGATCGGCAATCATGCCGGGTAGATCAACGGCGTTGACGGCCTCGGTAAGTGAGTCGGTACTCACGCCTCTACCCCGCCCCTACGCTCGAGCCCGTCGAGCACACCTAGCGCCCACAGGTTTCGCTCTACCGTTTCCACAATCTGCTTACGTTTACGCCGTCCGGCACGTTCAAGGCGCTGGCCGCACGGGCGACACAGGAAATACTGGATCCGTCGGGATAACCTCGCGTCGAGGTAATACGCGACCACGTAAGGCTTATCAAGCGCCTCGCAACAGCCGGGACAGTGTGACGCCACCACGCGGGTGCCGTGTACCAAGTGGTCTACAGATGGTATACTTTCTGTAGCACTACCCTGTGCGCCCCCGGCTGAGTTGGCAACCTCAGCCATTTATTTTTGCCCCGCTAAAAATCTTTCTAACTCAGCGCGCGGTATCAATACCCTCCGACCTGCTCTGACGGTGCGGATTGTGCCATTTCTTTGCAGGCGTAGCGCACTCTGGTATCCAATTCCTAGACGGTCGGCAAACTCTTGCGTGCTAAATGCGTCTCGCTGTGTTTCTTGCATGGTTGGATTCCCTTGTGGGTCTCCGGTCTGTAGGTAGCTCCCTGTAGCCCTACGTGGGCTGTATTTACGTTTTTACAAACTTGCATGGTGTATCCTTTTTGCAGCGGCTAGTCCGCACGTAGGTAAAAGGGAGCCCAGATCGGGCTCGAATTCGGAGAGTGGTTCGTGCGTCGGTCCGCAAAACTAACAGCACGCCACTCTTTCCTATTGCTTAAAACGTACCTCCGCTCCCTGTTATAAACGCCCGGTAGGGGTGTAATCACTCAGGTAACTAGAGAGAGTCTAACCCTGTTTTAGAACGTTTACTAGTAGTTTATTAGCTTGCAAACACACAAGCCAAAACTGTTAATAACTTTTACCTTTCTGTCTCTTCTATTTTTATAAATCCAGTCGGAAACATGTCCCTTATTTGGTAAAACACTTTATTAGTTTCTTCGTACATCTTGCGTAGATCGTCCTCCGTAACCTCGAGCGCAGACTCAACCAGGTGGCGGTAAAGTTGCACCTCACCTTTGGTTTTGCTTTTAGACCCCGGCTCCACACCACGAAAACCATAAGGTGTGTAATCGTCTGTCTCATCTGCTAGCGCCGCGTCAACCGCGTTTAACTCTCTCGTTAGCAGGTATTTGTTAAACGTCGCGGCGTTGTACTGCTTGGCCGGGATAGATAGCTGTTCGCTATAAGTCGTTTGAGTAACCCGGAAACCATCATCGATACCCTGAGCAACCATTCTCCCGCTTTCAGTGAGCCTTATATGCGTCGTTCTTCTGCGTTTACGTTTACCCTCTCGTGAGTTTGCGTCAATTAGTTTTATGTTGCCGCGCTCAGAAAGGTTTTTCAAAAGTCGGCTTACTGTCGGTGATTCGGTCGGTGCTGGTCGGTGCCCTAAAAAATCTTCCACATCCCAAGGGACGTCTAGATCATCCGATAGTTTTTCGAGCTTTAACAAGTAGGTGAGCAGACGTTCCTGCATAGGACTGTAGTTTTTTCTAGTAACTTTTTTATTCATTCCCTAACCTCTTACCCGCTACTCGGTATACGTCTCTCTTGTCGCCTTCTTTGCGAATACCGACGACCACCACAGTTACAACATCCTCGAGGGTCGCTACTTGGTACACCACCCGGTAGCGTTGCCCTGCGGCTCGGACGACGCGGTAAGCCGACAGGTTGCCACTTAGGGACTTACCTTGTTTGTCGGGCTCGTCGTCGAGATCAAGGGCTTTACGGATCACTGCGTTACGGGTTCGCACGTCGGTGATCGCTTCTAGATCGCGGTCTACCTCGTCGGTGAAGATGACCTCATGGGTCAACGCTTCACGCCATACTTGGCGGCGATGTCGGCGGCTGGTATGAGCTTCACCTCACCACGTTCAAAACGTTCTATGCGTTCCCGAATGTCCCCCGGAACCTCCCCCGGAAACTCGTATTCGTCAGCGTCGCGCTCGAGCAGATCGGCAAGCTCTACCCGGTCGCCTGTTAGATCGTCGAGGGCGTCAAGTACCGTCTGAAGGGTATCTAAGCTGATACGTTGCGCCTCACCCCTCGCCAGCGGATAAACCGTGTTCACACTTAGGCCAGTCGCTTTAGCGAGCTGGTAGGGCGTCACCTCATGGCGGTTTAAGTAGTCTTTCAAAACCCATTTCATAAGCATAGCTTAGCACATATCTTGTTATCCTATACCTATTGCAACGTTAGCACATACATGCTACTATAAGGGCAGTTAAGGGCAAAACCCGCAAAAGTACAGCCCCTAACTGGAAACGGAGTTCCACATGCAAGATACCCCGAAACAGACGAAACTCTTAGGCGCAACGGTGTGCGGCCTCGGCGTGATCGTCGCCGTCTCGAGCACGCTTCACTTCGGTTACGCCATCGTCGAGGGCGGAGGCCGGGTAAACCACCGGGTCGCCCTTACCGACCTCCGGCGTGATGAGGTCATGTTCCCGGCAGCGCCGCAGCCCTACCGCACTCAGACCGAGCGGGTCGCCGTCGGTACGTGGGATGAGGTTCACGCCCTCATTCCCGGCGTGGTCGGCTTGGCGGTGGCGGCATGAAGGGCGTCCCGGTCGTCACCGCCAAGCCGACCACGCCGTTTCGAGCATCGTGAAGACAAAGGCCAAAAGTGCGAGGGTTGCGGCAGCAGCTACACTCGTGAGTCGGACTTTTTAGACGTATATCGTTGCCCTAAGTGTGAAGCGTATTTTGCAACCTTTGACGGGTTGACACAGAGCTACGCGGTAATGCTCGAGCAATGGCGCATAAAGATGGGCTTGAGCCGTGAAGGTGCGCTACAACATGCCAGCGAGTTCAACGGGCTTTTTGACGATATTCAAGAGTTTTTGATGGACGGCTATTCAATGCAGGAATACGCAGAGCAGCGGGCTCTGCTAAGTGACGAAAACCTCGAGGCTGAAGAGGTAAAAGCTAACGAGTAGCTTTTACTCACATCTCAGTAAAAAGCCCCGGTTATGCCGGGGTTATCTTTTGCCCATAACCCCATGACTTAAGCCTCGAGGGTTAAAGAGTTTCAACCCCGCCGCAACACCCGCTCGAGCCTTTGTGCGGCCCGAACGAGTATGCCAGGGCGGTCTGCTGAGGGCGTAGCGGGTGCCTGGCTCGCCTGCATCTCGACTTCGAGGGCTCGGTCGATCCGCTCATCGTTGACGCTAGGCGGTAGCACCCGCTGTTCGACTAGCTGCTCCATGAGTGCGTTTTGCTTCTCTACCTGCTCCCGTAGAAGTTGCACCTCAAGCTCGAGTCTGCTCACGCTGTTTAACTTTTCCAGCACCCGGTTTAGCGCCTCGTCTGTTGGCTTGGCGCTAAGGTTAGCGGCTGCCTCGATCATCGTCTGGGGCGCATCCTGTAGCCCTTCAAGGGCTGCGCCGATACTCACAACCTTGCCAGCGTCCACAAGCCCTTTAGCGGCGCGTAGGGCGTCCACAGATTGCCGATTCCACAGCCTGCGTCCTTGGTTGTCCCTCGTCATGTCACCGTGAATGCCTTCGTATATCGACGCATAGCGCCTCAAGCCAGAGGCACTGACGCCAAGCACCCGCATAGCTTCAGCTGGTGGCAGTAGTACGCCCTCACCATCAGGTTGTGACATGGCGAGACAATAACCCGCCAAGCTCGAGGGTGTTGGGTTATTGCCTTCAGCGATCTCCCGCCATAGCGCCTAAGCGGTAGGGCGCAAGGTTAGCGCCCAGTGTGTTTGTCGCCTTGGCGGGTTGTAGGTTTTGATAGCCGTGTGTAGTTATAGAGTGCGCTAGGTAGTAGCGGAGTTGTGATAATTTGTCCTTATCGTAACAATTATTAAGGTCTTGCAAGTGCTGATTACGTTTACAGCTCTCTATCAAATCGAGTAAGATTACGCCATGAAAACAAATTTGGTAGGTCTAGGCATGGTTTTGTTGTTGAGTTCGTGCGGAGGCACCGACACTTCTAACCCCTACCCGATTGACCCCCCACGTGATTGTCCCGACGACCTCACTTATACCCTGACGCCGGAAAACGTAAGTTTGTTGCCAGGAGAAACGGCGCAACCATTGTTCAAGGTCTTTACCTGTGCGGGTACGGTTGAATTAGAGGTCACCCCACGTTGGGAGTCGGCAGATACAGACGTTGCCACCGTTGACGCATTAACCGGACTGATTACGGCGCAGCTCCTCGGCGGAAATACCGAAGTTACGGTATCAGAAGACGAGTACGGTACCGACGCAGTGGTCGATGTCAGCGTGGCGGTTGTTGACCCTGTACCTTAACCGCAACAAACGAATCATCACTTCTTATTTCACACAACAAGCTTTATGTCACCTAACTCGTGAAAATTAGTGCTGCTTTCATGTGCAACAAAGCCAAGCACTTTTGTTGCAATTCAAGCAACCAAAAAGCCCGCTCGAGGGTAGTTGAGGCTCCCCGGCGGGCCGAATCTGCAACCTGATCACCTAGAGGGTTTCACTCGTTCCCTTTTGCGATTCCTAGCTATTACGGTATGGATAGAACTAAAATTGAGTAGGTGACAGCTATGACTCAGGAAACATTGGATTGGTTCGTTCAAAAAGCCCCGGGTTTCGCAAGTCTGCCGCCTGAGACCAAGATGCAGATATTGGACTTCTCTATGCTCTGGAGTTTCTTCGAGGGAACGGAGTTAGATGCCCATTGCAATATAGGAAAGCTACGCGAGTACATCGAAAAGTTAAAACGAGAAAGGAAATCAGCAAAAATAGAGGTTGCCAACTATCTCGAGTACCTTAAGAGTCGTTATTATATAGATGGCAAATTCACTCAGTATTACCGAGATTTGTACCTTTCCAGAAGCGGTAATCCTAGCGAAGTACCGGAAGCGATACGCGACCAAGCCGCCACAAAAGAAACTCAGATTATTGGGTGCTTAATTGTCGTTTTCCGCCTCAGAAATAATTTGTTTCATGGGGAGAAATGGGCCTATCAGCTTGAGGGTGATGGAGACAATTTTATTCATGCAAATCAGTTTCTAAGAAACGTTATGAGTGTGGAATAGCAACTGGATCAGCGAGAGGGTTGCGGTTCCTTATGCAGTACTCGGGCCGTTTCACCGCGTAACAGGCCTCACGCTATAGGCATGAATAGACCGAGCGCAACTGTGAGCAGCAGGCGCGCCGTTTTCTTAGTATTCTGGGCAGCGCTGGCTCGTGACGGATGGCCGCCGCCATGATGGTGCCGTCGTAGAGAAGCATGGGCCTCTCGGCGAGCGCTTCAGGATGCGCACAACCTGCGGCTCTCGAGCGAGGCAGCCCATGAGGTCGCGTACGGCCCCTTTATACGCAATGGTGAGGGCTTGCACCCGGGGGTTGCTGCTGGCGAGCTCGAGGCTTGCGCTCGTGAAGCGGCAGCCCCGAAACGCCTTCTGGCCAACCAGCGCTCTAAGATTTCAAAGGTGACCTCCATCTTAGGTACGCGTCGTTCTCTAGTGTGGCTGAAGTGTCACCGACCAAGAGACCGATGACACTTCCTTTCGGCCTGAGGAGAAGCAATGGGGGTTATTCGCCGTAGACGTAAACAAGCTGGTCACCCTCGACCCGTACTGGCAGCCGGATGAGCGGGTGCTGTCCCGGCCCCTCGAGCTTCTTTCCGTTCTCCAGGCTGAAGCAGGCTTGGTGCCACTGGCAGCGCAGCTTACCGTCTTCTGCCATCAGCGGTCCGCCCGCGTGGGTGCAGACGTTGACGAAGGCGCTATAGCGGTCATCTACCTTCGTGAGCAGGACGCTGCGCTCGAAGAAGTCAACCTCCTTGGTGTTACCCTGAGGAATTTCGTCGAGTTTGGCTAAGGGTACTTTCATTTTTGTGTCCTTTCTTCGTTCATAGAATTCGGGCCTTACTCTTCGACAAGCACGATGTCGTAGGGGAGGTCGTTGTAGACGTAGTACACGCAGTCCTCGCCTTCAGCACACTGACCCCAGTGGACCATCCCGCCCTGATAGTGCAAGAAGTCGCCACGCGCCAGCGTGGCGGTCTCCCCGGTCTCGAAATTGAAGTTGAGCTCTCCCTGTACGCCCATGAAGTTCTCACTGCTGGTGTGCCAATGCTTAGGGAACTCGGTTCCTGCCTCAAGGCGAAAGATCGTCTGTGAGCCTTCCACTACCGGGTCACCGAACAGGCCGACGAACTCACATCCCGGCAAACCCTCGCACGGTTGCCAGTCCTGGCTGTCCAGGGCCACGTAGATCGGCTCCTCAGTTACTTCAGGCTTTACTATGTTTTGCGCCAGACCCACATTGAGGGCTAGGACGCCGAGTAAAACGGTCGTAACGACTGCAAGCTTGTTGTGCATTATCGTCTCCTTGAGGTGAGATAGAAGTCACCACCTTCTAATTGCACAAACAATAGTTGTAAGTGCAACTAAAAGATAGCATATATCAATTGCATACGCAACCACTTTCGGTTACACTAAAGCAGTGACGACAAAGGTAAAACAGCCTCACCTCGACGCCTGGAAGGGGTTGCTGCGCGCTCACGCGACCGCCATCGCTGAAATCGAGGCGCGTCTCGCCGAAGCGGGGAGTGTCCCCCTTACCTCATACGACGTGTTGCTGGAACTCTCTAACGCGCCTGGACGCAAGCTGCGTATGGCGGAGTTGGCCGAGCGGGTAGTGTTGAGCCGCAGCGGGCTCACCCGGCTCGTGGACCGTTTGGAAAAAGAGGATTACCTGACGCGAGAGAGCATCAAGGAAGACCGGCGTGGGACGGAAGCCGTTCTGACAGACAAGGGCGTACAAGCACTTAGAGAGGCTTGGCCAGTCTACGCCGAGGGCATTAAAGCGAATTTCGCCGCTTACCTTTCAGACGAAGAGGCAGCGATGCTAGCCGTGGTGCTCGCGCGAGTAGCGAGTGCCGCGCCCCTCGTATCTACCCCTTCGTGAGCTAGAGCACTCTGATTGCCTTCTAGGACAGAGGCGAAGCAACCGTTTTCTGTTTCAGCTTCGCCCTCATACCGCGACACAAGGATTGATTGCGTTCTATCGCACGTCGATTTATGCGGTGATTGAGCGCGTTCACCGCACCAACCCCCCTCCACCCCCCATAACCTTTGCCCTCCTGCCCCCACACCTTTTTAAGCTACCCCAAGGCAATAATCCCCCGACAGTAGAGCCATAGGAACACCCCAAAGACCGCCGCTCCTACGAACGCACACAGCACCACCGAC
>MWWE01000154.1_pt1 | contig 11737 bp, 18 predicted proteins | sample 1047301 | NCBI WGS metagenome assembly MWWE01 (sample SAMN06349973, study PRJNA376086) | soil metagenome | isolation source: MS1-1 sample Antarctic (ecotone) soil | place: Antarctica
GACTTGCACGGGATCCCGTCGCCGCCGTGTCTGCCGAGGCTGTAGCTGTTCGCTTCATCGGGGCTACACGGCCTCAAGGCAAGGCGCCGACGCTCCGGGTCGAACATAGCCTGACACGCTCTCGGCTCGCCCCACATCTTGTAGCAGGCTTTATTCAAGCCAACGGTACCGCCGACGCGGACGGACACGAACGCCACCTTCACCTCCTTGTGCTCGGGCGCGCTGACGGTCCGGTCCCACAGCTCGAAGCCTTCGAGGCCGGCCAGGCGCGGCAGTTCTTCACCCATCTACATCCCCCTCTTCTCGGCGCAGCGCCGACAGGGGGCCGCTTCGACGATCTCGACTTCTTCGCCGTCCTCATTCTCCACGAGGTGGCCGATGAAGACGAAGCCCGCGTAGCACGCGAAGCACTCGGTAGCGGGATGGGTGGATGGTGCGGTATCTTTCGTGGTGTCCATTGGGTGTACTCCCTTTGGTCCGGAGCCGGGGGGTGCGTCCAACACCCGCCCGGCTCGATGTTTAGTTACTTAGTATTCGACGGGATCGGGCATATCTTCGCCCTCGACGTAGCCGCCAGCGGAGCTCGGATCACCGGACGGGATTGGCGTAGCCGCCGGGCGTCCGGTTTCGGGAAGTCGCCGCATCGTTTCCCAATCCACAGTCGAGCCGGAGATCTGGCCGGTCTGCGGGTTCTTCTTTGGCTTGATCCGGCACCGCATCTCGAAGCCTTCGAGGTCTTCGGCGGTCAGGTCCGGGATAGCCGGGTCAGCGTAATAGCCGGGCTTCACAACGCCGGTGAGCTGGCCGAGCTTAGAGTTTTCTTTGTTGAACCATTCGCCGGACTTGTCAAGTTTATATTTGAAGGACTCGAAGAATTTCACGCCGTTGTCGGCGCCGTCCTCGCCGTCGGCCACGATCTCGACCGTACATTTGAAGCCGGGATCCAGCTCGAACTGCGTACCGTCGGACTTGCGCGTAACGCTGTACGGCTCGGTGTGCTCCTCCACGTCAATGAGCCGGACGTGGGCGCTCATGATGTCGAGGACCGGGGCTCCTCCGGTGCCGTCGTCTTTCTTTCTCGGTAAGGGCATATGCCCTCCTTTCAAGGTCTTGGCGCTCTTGCGCCTGTTTGCCTTACACTCCGTATTCTACTATTTTTGTCTACCCTTGTCCACCTTAAACTCTAATATTGTAGACAAATTACGAAAAAACATGTATCCTCTACCTCTAAGCGACAGACGGAGGAGAAAATGGGCGAGTACCTGAAAATCCCCGAGGTAGCACGACGCCTCGACATATCGGAGAAAACGGCACGCCGATATATTCGGAGCGGAGAACTGCCGAGCGCGTTCATTGGCGGGGCGTATCGAGTAAGCGAAGAGGATCTAGCCAGCTACCAAAAAGGCGCGATAGTGAAGCCGGAGGAGCTGACGGCCCGCCCAAAAGAAGAGTACCCGCCGCTCGGGCAGGATGATCCAAAGCGGCGGTTGTCGCCCTCAACCCCACGCCCTCCCGACTTCCCTTTCGACGCGTTCGAGGTTGCCCGAGCGGCGTTCGAGGTTGCCCGAGCGGCGTTCGCGGAGACCGGCGCGGATACTGAGGAGGAGGAAGTCTCGCGGGAGCTGGGGCAGATGTTCGCGGACGCACTTGCAGGATGGCCCCGACAGGATCTTAGGGCCGCTTACGAGTGGGCAGACCATGACGTTCTCAAGGCGCTGGCGAAGATGCCCGCAAGCCGCGAGGAGCTGATGCGGGTACAGGTTGAGCGCTTCGCGGCGTCGGCTGCATTACAGGCGCTGGACCGCGGCCCGATGTTGGAGGCCATCGGCGCATGAAGGAAATAAGAGAGGCCCCCGCGGACAACGGAGGCCAGATCAAACTCCCCACGACAAGGAGTGCATACATGATAACCGCTAACCGGCAAGAATGCACCGAAGTTATGGTGCTGTTCCGGATCCTCACTCGCCGCTCATGGGATGAGCTCCAGGCTTGGCACCGTGCGTGTCCCGGATCCACCGTCGAGCATCTCTACCGCGGCCTCTACGTTCTAACGATACCCGCCGGCGGCGCTGAGGTGACCGCATGAGCAGCGCAAGCGCCGCCGTGAAGTACATCAAGCACGGCTACGCGCCGATCCCCATACCCGCCGGGCGCAAGGCTCCGAACCTCTCCAACTGGCAGCATCTCCGGATGCAACCGGAAGACGTGCCGAAGCATTTCAACAACGGCCAGAACGTCGGGATCCTTCTCGGAGAGCCCTCCGGCGGCCTGATCGACGTAGACCTCGACACCCCGGAGGCCGTGGCGGCTGGGCGCTACTTGTTGCCGGATACTCTACGAAGTGGCCGGGAGAGTAGCCCGAACTCTCACTACTGGTACAGGTGCGAGCCGGTGCCGGGTACCGCAAAGTTTCAGATGCCCCGGTCTGGAGAAGGTCCGGAGATGTTCGTGGAGTTGCGGAGCACCGGAAAGCAGACCGTAGTAGCTCCGAGCGTGCACCCGGACGGCGATCAATACACCTGGGGCGAGGGCGAGACCGTGACGATCTCCGGCCCGGAGCTTGTGGAGCGGGTGCGGGAAGTCGCAACGGCGGCGCTCCTGGCCCGCCATTGGCCTGCGAGAGGGCGTCACGAGATCACCCTGGCCGCCGCCGGGTATCTGGGCCGGAGACTGGCGCCGGAGCGCGTGGAGGCGATTATCGAGGCCGCCGCTGGTGTCGCTGGTGATGAGGAGTGGCGCGATAGGAGCCGGGCGGTGCGGGACACGCTCGAAGGCCTCCAGGCAGGGAGGCCGGTAACAGGTGGCCCGGCCCTTGACAAGCTCGCGCCCGGGATCCCGGAGATCCTTACGAAGTGGTGGGGATGGAGGAGAGAGCCCGCAAGTATTATCAGTATCCATAGTACCGGGAAGGCGGAGAGCTTCAACCTTACCGACATGGGAAACGCGGGGCGGATGGTAGCTCACCACGGCGACGATCTCCGGTACTGCTACCCGTGGGGCGTGTGGCTTATATGGGACGGCCGGCGCTGGGCGGTCGACGAAACCGGGGAGATCCATCGCCGCGCAAAGCAGACCGTGAAGGGGATCTACCGGGAAGCCTCGGAAGCCGAAGAGAAGCGCCGCGAAGAGCTCGCAAAGCACGCGCTACGTTCGGAAGCGGAGGCCAGAATCCAGGCCATGATCTCTCTAGCAAAAAGCGAGGTGCCGATCATGCCCCAGGCCCTCGACGCTTCGCCGTGGCTTCTGAATACCACCAACGGGACCGTAAACCTCAAGACCGGAGAGCTACAGGATCATCGCCGGGAGGACCTGATAACCAAGATAGCGCCGGTCGAGTACGACCCGCTGGCCTCCGCTTCGACCTGGGCGGCTACTCTGGAGCGCGTGCTGCCCTCTGTGGAGGTCCGGGCGTTCTTCAAGCGCCTATGCGGTTACGCTATCAGCGGCGACGTCTCCGAGCACGTCCTCCCGGTCCTCTACGGCACCGGCGCGAACGGCAAGAGCACCATCCTCAACGCGCTGCTAGAGGCCGCCGGCGAGTACGGTATGCAGGCCGCGCCGGATCTCCTGATAGCCAAGCGCGGCGGGCACCCGACAGAGGTCGCGGACCTGTTCGGTATGCGCTTGGTCGCTTCCATCGAAGTCGAGGACGGTCGAAGGCTAGCCGAAGCGCTCGTAAAGAGTCTCACCGGTGGGGATAAGGTCCGGGCCCGGAGAATGCGCCAAGACTTCTGGCAGTTCGACCCCACGCACACGGCGTTCCTATGCACGAACCACAAGCCGGAGATCCGAGGGACCGACGCCGGGATCTGGCGACGCATAAGACTCATACCGTTTACCGAAACCATCGCGCCGGCGGAGCAGGATAAGAAACTCCCGGAGAGGCTACGCGCCGAGCTGCCGGGCATCCTGGCCTGGGCCGTCGAGGGTTGCCTAGAGTGGCAACGCGACGGCCTCACGGCACCCGACGAGGTACGCAAGGCCACCGGCGCCTACCGTTCGGAGATGGACGTTATCGGAGCATTCTTGCGCGACGAGTGCGAGGTCGGTAAGGACTACAACGCCACATTCAAAGAAGTTTTTGCCCGGTATGAAGAGTGGTGCGAGGAGGCCGGTGAGAAGCCAGAAACCAGGCGTAAATTCAACGCTCGACTGAAGGAACGAGGACCGTTTACCGACCGTCGAAGCGGTCCAGGCGGTGCTAACGAGTGGCATGGCCTTCAGCTACTGAAGAAACAAAATGCGGGATTTGCGGGAAAACTGAAGGAACACTCTCAAAATGACTATAACGAGCTTAATACTGCTTCGCGTAGTGTTAGTAGTACAAATAACTTCAGTTCTTCAGTTACTTCAGTAGACGAGCCTGTCCACAGAGACCCGGAAGCATGGGAGAGGACCTTCTAATGCCACAGACCACCGCCCAGGGCCTCCGGTGTCTCACCCTCGGGAGTTACACGGCGAGCGTGATCGAGGGGGCGCTCAAGGTTCGGGGGCCTCAGCCGCTGGCCGGACCGCTACCCGCAAGCATCGAAGCCAACCGCGAGGAGATCATCGACTTCTTGTCGGGCTGTTGCGGGGGCGTGTGGCCGCCGGCGTGGGAGGTCGCACCCCCCAACAGACTGCGCGATACGGAGGCGTTCTAAGGTGGTGCTTTACGCATGAGAGTTTTACCCACGGCCTCACCGGTACCACAACAGCTAGTGAGAGGATCGTGATGGATGTAGTACAGGCGGACGCACAGATAGACGCCTTTATAGAGAGGAGGTCCCGCCAGAGCACGGAACAGCGGCCGGAGGAGGTCATGTACGCGGAGAGCGTGAGGAGGTATCACGCCCGCCGTCGAGACGAACGTCTCTGGGAGAGGCTCCGGTATCACGAGGCGATGCTCGAAGCCCACACCCGGACGTTTCAGGCGATGCTCGACAAGCATAAGGCTGGCCGGGAGAGGTGCGAGCAGATGTTAGGCATAGACAACGAACGAACGGAAGGAGCAGCATGATGGAGAGATTCTCCGAGCAGTTCAAGCGTCACGCTGAACTGGCGAAACAACGCGAAAAGAGCAGAGAGAAGCGGGAGGAGGAGGAGTCGCGTCCCGATCCCGCCGAGCTGGAGCGCTGGGTAGAGACCGGCGAGATGGAAGCGCCAGAGGAGCCAGAACAGAGTCATCCCCCGCTGTCGGCAGTGTTTTACCGGCGTGCTGGACACGTAAAGTAACCAAACGAAAGGATAAATGCATGACCGACACACCGGACATAAAAGCACTTGGCTTTAACTGGAAGGGCCTGGATCGTATAGAGGGAGATGTGGCCCGCCTGGAAGAGGACAAGGTAAAGACTAACCGGAGGCTCTCCGAGTTGCAGATAGAGCTCAAGCAAGCGGAAAGCGCCGACAGGGAGGCGTTCGCCGCCGCCCTGCTCGAAGGCAAGGACGAGCCCAAGAAGAGCACAGCGGAGAAGGTGGAAGACGAACGCGCCGCCTTGGAGAAGCGCGGGGAAGCCCTCGACGCCGCCCTGCGGAAACTCACCCGCGATAGAGCCGCCCTCGTCCGGCAGAACAGGACCGGCTGGCAGCGGGATATCAGGGAGCAGCTACCCGCCGCAGCGTCGAGCTTGAGAGAGGCGGCGGCTACCGTCCAGGCAGAGACACAGCGGCTAAACGCTCTGGTCTCGCTTCTCGCCTGGACCGAGGCTCCCGACGAACGTTACCGGAACATCAACCCTGTTGGCGTGGTCAAGTTTTACGGAAAAGATGTAGGCATCACGCCGGTCCTCGCGGGCGTGCTCGAAGGCGTCTCCGCAGTCGAACAGGCTGCTAGCGCGCCGCTCGATAACCTCAAGAAGAGCGCGTAGAGGGGGGGAGCCCGTTAATGTCCCTCTGCCGCGCCACCAAAGCATCCGGAGAGGCCTGCAAGGGCGCCGCTACGAGTCCGCACGGTTACTGTTGGGCCCATGCCCCGGAGAACGCCGAGCAGCGCCAGAGGGCGGCGTCTAAGGCTGGTAAGAGTCGAGTCGGCGGCGATGTGAAAGACCTCCGGATCCAGCTCCAGGAGCTAACCCGCGACGTGATAAACGGGGACCTGGAGACGGGACGCGGCGCCGTGGCGAACCAGCTCATCACCACGCAAATAAAGCTACTCGAATACGAGCGCAAGACCAAAGACCTCGACGAGCTACTAGAGAGGCTAGAGAGGCTGGAGGATGCTCCCCGGGCTGGCTAATGTCCACAAGCGGATAGCGGAGTTGGAGGAGAGCTACGCCAGCGAAGCTACGGCCGCGTTCGGTAGCGCCGTGGAGTTCGCCCATAGCTCCGGCTTCGACGAGCTCGACGGCTGGCAAGCGGATCTACTCTCCTCCGAGGCGCCGCGCGTCCTGCTAAACATAAGCCGGCAGGCCGGGAAGTCGAGTATGTCCGGCGTCCTGGCCGTTCACAAGGCTCTCACTACGCCCGGCGCCCTCGTCCTGATCCTCGCACCATCGGAACGGCAGGCAAAAGAGACATTCACCAAAGCCGCCTCACTCTATAAGCATGACATACCCGCCGACTCCTACCGCAAGCTGGGGATGCAGTTACGCAACGGATCCCGGATCGAGGCTTTACCAGGGTCAGAGCGGACCGTGCGCGGCTATAGTGGCGTGGATCTCTTAATCCTCGACGAGGCCGCCCGTGTGGAGGATGCTTTGTACCATGCCGTGCGCCCCATGCTCGCGGTCTCCGGCGGCCGCCTGGTTATGATGTCTACGCCGTTTGGTAAGCGCGGCGTGTTCTTTGAGACGTGGGAGCGGGGCGAAGGCTGGGAGCGTTACCTGGTCCCGGCTACCGACTGCCCCAGGATACCAGCGGAGTTCCTGGAGGAGGAGCGCCGGAGCCTTCCGGCCTGGGTCTTCGAGCAAGAGTATATGTGTCAGTTCGCGGACTCCGAGGCCGCCGTGTTCACCGACGAGGATATACGCGGCGCCCTTGTAGACGACTTCGAGCCGCTATTTAGAGGAGGTATCACCCCATGATGTCCACAGAGAATCGGCCTTACAGACCGGGCGCCACCGCTATGCCCCGCGTCCGCTACTATGCCGGGCTCGACGTCGCCCAGCAACGCGACTATTCAGCCCTGGCTATTCTGGAGCGCGTAAGGATCAACGAGAACGACATCGACCAGGAGACAGAGATACAGGACCGCCTCGTATTCCTGGAACGTTGGAAGGTCTCCTACCCGGTCCTCCTGGAGAAGCTAGACGAGCTATTCGCAATGAAGATGAAAGGGGACCGCTACCCTCTCGCCCGCTATACCACGCTCGCCGTGGATGCGACCGGACCGGGGTTGCCGTTCTACGAGGACCTCCGCCGCGCCGGCATCGGATTGCGGGAGATCAGGCCCATAACTATTACCTCCGGACAAGGCGGGCCGAACGGCGGCCACGTCCCAAAGCCCTACCTCATAACCCGCCTGCAACTCGCCTTCCAGAATAAGGCCGTGAAGATCCCCGAGGGCCTCGCTTACCTTGATCACCTGACAGAAGAGCTACGAGGCTACGAGATGAAGGTCACGGCTTCCCGCAACATTACCTACTCCAACAACCCGCGAGAAGGCGGCCCCGAACACGACGACCTGATCCTTGCCGCCGCACTCGCCTACTGCAACATCGAGCGTAAAGGACCGCGGCAGAGCATGCGGATTGTCAAGTAGCACGAAAAGCCGGACCGGGGCGCGGGTATAAGCAAGGTATGCCCTCGACGGAGCCGCGAGGTTCCGTTCTGACGGCCTGCGCGTGGTGTTCGGGACATGTATCCTTCCGGTATGGCGGAGGAGCGACAGGACGCCCGTACCACACCGCCCGGACGGAGGTTGACCGTCTCCGAGGCCGCCGATGCGCTCGGGATCTCCGCCGAGGCCGTCCGCTCCCGTCTAAAGCGCGGCACGCTGCGGAGCGTGAAGGACGGCGCAACCGTCTACGTCCTGCTGGATATCGCCCAATCGCGCCCGGACACAGACCAAGCACCGCCCGGACGCGACCAAACAGGCGACCAAACAGGCGACCAAACGGAACTTGTCGCCCAACTCCGCGACGAGATAGCGTTTCTTCGGGACCAGGTGCGACGGCAGCAAGAGATAACCGCGCAGCAGGCCGTCACCATGCACCAGCTCTCCGCGCCTGCGGAGTCCGACGAGTCCACGACCGTAGACCAGTACGAAGAAGAGCCCCAGGACGAACAGCACGAGGGTCAGGAGACGCCCGGCCCCGGTCCGGAGGAGCCTGCTACCCCCGACAGCGAAGCTACGGGAGAGGGCAATGTCGGGCGTCGAGGGTGGTGGCGTAGGATCTTCGGCGGGTGACAACGAAGGCCAGTCGCCTGTGCCCATTGTGAGTGCGATGTGTGCGTACATCAAGAAACGTTCCTGGTTCGTGGAGCTTGTAACACGCCGTCATGCTTGGGAAGAGTGGTCGAGAAAACATCTTCTCGGAAACCGTACATTCGTTACATCTATCTTGTAACCCGCTAGAACGTGAACCATGCATACCCGTACTGATAGGCCACAGGCGTAAACCTAGTACCCACCCCCACCCCGTGCGCTAGAACCCGGGAGGGTAGCATTTACCCAGGGTGTAAGCGCGGCGCGTTCCCCGAATAAGAACCCCGACTACCGCGCCGTGGATCCCGCCGACTCCACCCCGGACAGACTTATGCCGCCGGAGGGCATAATACACACCGCTCGTCGGGGGCTCCATAGGTGGCGGGGTGGTGAACGCGGGATCCACGGCCACATAGCTACCCCGCAACCCTGGGAAGAGAAAACGAAAGCGCTTTCGTTTTTGACGTTTCACCATCACACGCTCGCCGCCCGCGATCCGGTTTCACTCTCACATAGTTAGGCTCGAAACTTGTCGCTCAGAAACGACACCCGTGGGTGTCAAAGTCGCGGCATCCGTCGAGGCCCTTTTCGCTTCCGTCCTTAATGGTTGTGGTTATTCGACTGGGTTATTGCAATACCCAGAAGGGTGCCGACAACAAGGCCCACGAAGCCGGCTACAATAGCCGTCGCCAGCCCAGCCTGCGTTGCCGCCTGTGTAGCCTGCGCACCTGCTTGAGTCGCTGCCTGCGTTGCCTGAGTGCCTGCTTGAGTTGCCGCCTGCACGTCGAGGTCGTGTCTTAAGTCCTGCACGTTTTGCTGAACATCGTTGCTCTCGGCCATTGCTATCCTCCGATTCCACCGACCTGGCTCACCCAGACCGTGTAAAAGGTATATTACCCTAACCGCTCCGGGATCTAACCTAGCCAGCCGTCGAGGTCCGTTGCAACCGCGCACGAAAAAGACCGGAGCCCCGACAAGGGACCCCGGCCTGTGGTGGAGGTTCTGGCGGGGCTAGACTTCGGCCTTGTCGAGAAGCCGCCCGGTCCCGGCCAGGCGGAACAAGTCGGTCTCGATCACGCCCTCGATATTCTCCTCGTCGGCCTCTACCCACATCCTCAGCGGCTCTTCGTCGTGGCCGAAGTAGTTGTTCGCCTCATGGTCTGGCGGGAAGTACCCGGGCGGGACTTCGAAGCCGGCCCACCATAGAACGCTCGCGGCCTTGTCAAGCGAGCCTTCGGAGACGAGGACGCCGGCGGCGACGGTCCTCATCGAAGCGAGATAGACGTACTGCGACCAGTCAATCAGCTTGCCCTCTTTCTTCACATCCGGCGGGGCCTCCGCGGCCTTCTTCCGGTCGAGGATCACCCTCACGTCTTTGTGCTCCATCTGCATCTCCTCTCGTAGGGGACCGGGGCTCCCGAAGGATACCCCGGTCCGTTGTGGCGCTTCTGGCGTTAGACGCGCCCCCGCTCCCTCCTTATAGCGACCTGGCCGAATGAGCGTAGGTAGCTGTGACCCTGGGATCTCGCAGCTCCGCCTCCTCGACGGCTTCAGAGGATGGGTAGAGAGGCTCCGGATACTTACTCACCGCATCCAAGTAGCGCCGGTAAACCTCGTTCCAGTTCGCCGGTATCGCCTCCTCCTCGGCCCGACGCGACAGACTCGACAGGCACGGCTCGCACGTCGGGATGTAATCGTGGTCCGTCTTCAGGCACGCGAGTACGGCATCCGGCTGGAACTCCGCCCCGCAGATCCCGCACGGCTGCTCCTGCATCATGTCCGGGTCCATCGCCCGCTCTAGCTCTATCTTCAGCATGTTTTCCTCCTCAAGTAGTGGTTTACCGTTCACGCCGGCGTGAAGCCTTAACCTGGTGGTCCGCGGATGTTGTCTCCACGTGGAGGCATTTAAAGCATCTCCTCTCTAAAGGTCCACGACCAGGACGCCGTCTATAACCCTCGGGTCGTGGTAGCGCCTGGACTGCTTTATCTCGATGCCGTAGTAGTCGAACAGGGCCTTGCACGGGATCCCGTCGCCGCCGTGTCTGCCGAGGCTGTAGCTGTTCGCTTCATCGGGGCTACACGGCCTCAAGGCAAGGCGCCGACGCTCCGGGTCGAACATAGCCTGACACGCTCTCGGCTCGCCCCACATCTTGTAGCAGGCTTTATTCAAGCCAACGGTACCGCCGACGCGGACGGACACGAACGCCACCTTCACCTCCTTGTGCTCGGGCGCGCTGACGGTCCGGTCCCACAGCTCGAAGCCTTCGAGGCCGGCCAGGCGCGGCAGTTCTTCACCCATCTACATCCCCCTCTTCTCGGCGCAGCGCCGACAGGGGGCCGCTTCGACGATCTCGACTTCTTCGCCGTCCTCATTCTCCACGAGGTGGCCGATGAAGACGAAGCCCGCGTAGCACGCGAAGCACTCGGTAGCGGGATGGGTGGATGGTGCGGTATCTTTCGTGGTGTCCATTGGGTGTACTCCCTTTGGTCCGGAGCCGGGGGGTGCGTCCAACACCCGCCCGGCTCGATGTTTAGTTACTTAGTATTCGACGGGATCGGGCATATCTTCGCCCTCGACGTAGCCGCCAGCGGAGCTCGGATCACCGGACGGGATTGGCGTAGCCGCCGGGCGTCCGGTTTCGGGAAGTCGCCGCATCGTTTCCCAATCCACAGTCGAGCCGGAGATCTGGCCGGTCTGCGGGTTCTTCTTTGGCTTGATCCGGCACCGCATCTCGAAGCCTTCGAGGTCTTCGGCGGTCAGGTCCGGGATAGCCGGGTCAGCGTAATAGCCGGGCTTCACAACGCCGGTGAGCTGGCCGAGCTTAGAGTTTTCTTTGTTGAACCATTCGCCGGACTTGTCAAGTTTATATTTGAAGGACTCGAAGAATTTCACGCCGTTGTCGGCGCCGTCCTCGCCGTCGGCCACGATCTCGACCGTACATTTGAAGCCGGGATCCAGCTCGAACTGCGTACCGTCGGACTTGCGCGTAACGCTGTACGGCTCGGTGTGCTCCTCCACGTCAATGAGCCGGACGTGGGCGCTCATGATGTCGAGGACCGGGGCTCCTCCGGTGCCGTCGTCTTTCTTTCTCGGTAAGGGCATATGCCCTCCTTTCAAGGTCTTGGCGCTCTTGCGCCTGTTTGCCTTACACTCCGTATTCTACTATTTTTGTCTACCCTTGTCCACCTTAAACTCTAATATTGTAGACAAATTACGAAAAAACATGTATCCTCTACCTCTAAGCGACAGACGGAGGAGAAAATGGGCGAGTACCTGAAAATCCCCGAGGTAGCACGACGCCTCGACATATCGGAGAAAACGGCACGCCGATATATTCGGAGCGGAGAACTGCCGAGCGCGTTCATTGGCGGGGCGTATCGAGTAAGCGA
>MWWE01000155.1_pt1 | contig 11736 bp, 24 predicted proteins | sample 1047301 | NCBI WGS metagenome assembly MWWE01 (sample SAMN06349973, study PRJNA376086) | soil metagenome | isolation source: MS1-1 sample Antarctic (ecotone) soil | place: Antarctica
ACGACGGCGCGCTGCGCCTCGCGGTAACGCTTTTGGAAGTCTTCACGTTGAAGCCATCGCCAAAGCGAGCTCTCCGACACGCCGCTGGCTTTGGCAGCCTCGGCAAGCGTCGGGTGTTCCAGAAGCGCGGCAATCGCTTGCTCTGCTTTTCGGGTTAGCTTCTCGCCGTGCCCCTTACTTTGTGTCATCTGCGCTCACCTGCCGCCTTCTAGCTCCGCCCCCCTCGCATCACGCCCGCGCCGGGAACGCGCTCCGACTTCAACCAGCTCTTGGGCGGTAAGCGGGCGACCTATTCTTTCAATCAATTTTATAAAACTTCTACGTAGCAGCTTTTTGTCCGAGCTCATTTTGTGCCTCCGTAAGTTGGTTAATGTGCCGATCCGCCGCGGCGCGGAATCCGCACAACTCGTTAAAGAACGCGCGCCGCTCGCGCTCAGTCCACCGCTCAGTAAGCGCCGCCGCACCGCCGATTCGGTCAACACTCGAAAAGAACCTGCTCATCTGTGCAAGAGACTCCCGCCACTTGTCGGCGGGAGTCATCTTTTTCTTAGGCGCGAGTTTCGGCATCGGCGGCTTTTCCGCTAACACAGCAAGCACACTTTGATCGTGCCGGAGGAGCGCGGAACGCGCTTCCGTGCGCGCGTCCTCTGCCATCGCGTCAAGATTCTTGACTATGGTAAACAAATCTTTTTCGCGCGAAATGTTCCTTAGTTCTGGATACCGGGTAACGGCGGCGACATGTTGAGCAGCGGCGGAAACCGCAACCTTGCCGGATTCAACGTCTGCAATTAACTTCTCGTCGCCACTTTCCTGCACCTTCTTTGCGCGCTTCACAGACGGCACAGACACATTCAACATTTCAGCGGCGGTACTTTGAGCGAATAGATCAATTGATCTATTCGCTGAATCCCCGCCTACACCCATGTTAGCGATCTTCGCGGCGACCATCGCTCTTTGGCTTTCATTCAAATGCCGCCGATGAAGATTGAGCGATACGACAAAGGAAATGAGCGAGCCTTTGCCATCCCACTTTCTGAACGCCGGTTTTATGCCGAGTTGTTCGCACGCTTTGAAGCGATTACGCCCGTCAATAATCTTGCCGTCATGCGTCCATATCGCCTCACGCAAGCCATGCTCTCGGATATCTTCGACAAGAGCGGCAAACTCCGCATCGCTCATCATCGGAAAGATGTTTGATAGTTCGTGAAATTCCATTTACAGCCCCCTTCCGCTTCTCATCCCTGTTCACCGTACTCAAAACGCGCTCCCGGCGACCATCACGCCCCGCTGCTCTCCGGCGTCTGCATCCTGTCGGGCTTGCTGGCTCGCGTGCTTCGCGGCCACCGTCAAGATTGTCGGCATCATCCCGCCGAACGGCTCTACCTCGACCGGCGGGCGGCGGCGGGTGATGGCGAGAGACCGTTGTCGCGTGCCATATTCTGCCAATACCGCGTCCAGATTCCCGCCGCGGCCTTCCAGTTCGGAGATGAGCGCGTCGGCCTCTGCTTCCATTTCTCTGATGTCACGCGTTTGGTCTCGTCGCATGAAAGCGAACACGCTGACACCTTCGGCGAGCGGTTTAGCCTCGGCATACCAACTATTTTGCGCCGCCTCCCAGCGCCCGTGCGCCTCGTTCATGCGCGCGGCCAGGCGCGTCAACTCTTCGTTCATTTCGAGCTGCGCCGCCTGGTAATCGCGGCGTGCTTCGTCGGCTTCGCGCGCGTGGTGCAGCAGCAGCCCGATGCGTTCCTCGCGCCCGGCGGAGGCCTGCGCTTCGGCCAAACGCCCGCGTAGCTCGGTGAGACGCGCCTCTAGGCCCGCCTGCACCTCGTTTAGCGTCGTGAACGCGGCTTGCGCGCTCGTCACCTGAGAGACGTCGGCTTGCCCGGAAATCAGGCCTTGCCGCGCTTTTTCTAACTCACGTTGGGCGCCGGTGACGTCGGCGGCTAAGGCCTCGCGGCGGCGTTGTAATTGACCAATCTCTTTTTCGATCTGGGATGGTGCTTTCATCACATCCTGATTTAGTTCAGGCATCTTTGTTTTTCTCCTCATGGTTATGCGGCCTCCGCCTCGCCGCGGATTTCCTGCAATCTGTTGTGTTCGCGCTTGGCCGTCTCGTAAGCCCCTAACGCCAGCTTTGTGACGGGCGCGAGCGAGTCGAAGTCGCGCGGGTTGGTGCGTCTCAACTCCAAAATCTTTTCGTAAAATGCGTTAGGCTCGAATCCTGCCGCCGGCGGCAGCTTTGGTTTCGACTGTGCTTTCCTCATTCGCTTCACTCTCCCGACTTGATAAATCAATCAAGAAATCAAAGCGCGTGCTTCATGCCGCGACGGTTTGCCCGCGCGGATACTTCTGCACCGTTCGTCGCACCATGTCCCGAAGCTCCGCATCGGTCGCCGGAGAGTCTTTTCCCACGTCACAGCGCGTGTCTCGGACTTCGCGCACCTGCTGATACAGGTCGTTCGCGTCCCTGATGCCGTACTTATCAGCGTGCGCCCACCGCCCGCGCATCACGTCGCGTAGGCCGTTGTTGCGCCCGCCGTCGGCGAAGTGCTTGGCACCGCCCGACGCGAACGTGCGCCCCCTGTCGGCTTGAAACCGGATCGGCTCCGGCGCGCGCTCGCCTTCCGCCGCTTTGATAATGCGTTCTTCCATCCACGCGGGCGCCAATTCGATCTCACGCCCGTTGTCGTGGCCGTAAGCCTTCCCCGAGACGTGATCGCCGAGCGGCGCGACGATCTGACCACCTTCGCCTTTGACATCTATGCCGGGCGCTAATTCGGCCTTTAACTCCCCGTTGCCTTTGATCGGCTTCGACAGGCGATAAAGCTTGTGCCAGCCGCCGCCCCCGGTCGGCTTTTCCCTCGTGGCGGGGAACGCCTCATCGCCGTAGTGCTCGATCAGGTCGAAATACGATTCGCTGCCGCCGTTGCGCGGGTCGATGTCCGCGCAGATGATGTTTCTCTCGCCGCCCATCCGTTGCCCGTAGTTGAGGCGCGGGTCTTTCGCGCACCACATCCTGACTTTGGCAGCGTCGAGCGTGGCACTGTGAATACCGTTCGGAGAGAAGCGCGGGCAAGGGTGCTTTCCGGGCGTCCTGCACTCCGAACCCTTCGGGCAATCGCAGATGCCGTCCGCCACGCCCCAGAGCGCGAGCACCGGGATGCCTTCGGCGACGGACGCGAGCGCCTCTAAAAGCTTCGGCGAATCGCCTTCTTCTTCGACCTCAAAATTAACCTGTTGATTTTCGGGAGTTTGCGGCGGCGAGGGGGGACAATCTGACCCCCTACCGGCTTCCGACAAGGGGTCGGTGGCTGTGGAAAACTTTTCAGAATTGTCGGATATGTTCTTACCGTCTGCGTGCGTGCTTGTGTCGGCGAGCCAGTCGAGCGTAGCTTCGTACTCCGCATCCTTCGCCCGGCGGTCACGCTCCAGTTGTTCGCGCCTGACCTCTGCGGCGATGCGGCGATGGCGACGCTGCACTACCTCCAACTCGGCTAAGGGATCGCCGCCGGCCTCAGCCACCTTGCGCATCGCCGCTTCCGTCATGGTGTCAACCTTGGACCACATACCCTTGATCACCGCGTCGTCCGTGACGGATGAACCGTCTGACTTGTCGCCCTTCTCAGGCGGGGTGCGGACGGGAAGCTTAGCGATGGCGCGGTCGATCAAGTCGTCGGTGATCGCTTTTGCCGGATGTTTCGTCCACTCCTCAGACGCCTGGGCTTCCGTGAGCGCCCACAGCGCCGCCTCGCCGATGTAGTCGGCGAGGTAGGTCGTGACGATGGTTCGCACGCCGTCGGCGCGTTCGATCTCGAAGCACTTCCGCCCGGCCTTGATCTCCGCGTCCTTCAGGGCGTCCAAATAGCGCCGCATGAAAACATCGGAGTTTTCTTCTTTGCCGGCGTAGTTGAACTGGAGAGCGGCGTATTTGTGCGCGACGAGCGCGGGGAGCTTGTGCGTCTCGCGCCCGTTCAGCAGGCCGTGGATGCCGGCGACGGCGCGCGCGGCCTTGTCGGGGAAGCCCAAGCGCCCGGTCATGCGGTTGATGACGTGCGCGAGCTGTTGCTGATTGGTTTTGATCTTGCGCGAGTCGCGTTCGGTGACGAAGACGTGCGCCGGCGCCGATGGTGCGGGTTGTGCGCTCATGAGGCCCTCCGATCTGCCGTGCGAATGCGGCGGGAAGGGCGGTCACTTGGGGTTAAGCGAAAAGACTGGCGTTTTTTGCTTGTGTTTGGCGGGCTTTGTTTGTATTCTCTCATCGTTCGTCCCTTAAAACCTGTCTACCGTCGAAAAGCAAACAGGTGAAAAGAAAGCCGCCCGAGCTTGTCACTCGGCGGCTTTCGTATTTCCATCATGCGGCGAGAGGCCGCGCGCTTCGGTTCAAAAACTCGTCAACGGCAGTTTTCGAGAATTTGTAATTGCGCCCGATCTTCCATCCGGCTAACTCGCCACGTTCAGCGAGGGCGCGCACAGTAGGCACCGAGACGCCGATCAAGCGCGCGGCGTCCAAAAGCGGGTGGCTTTTGTAGTGCGTGTAAAGCAGCGTCACGCCGTCCGCCCGTTCGATTTCAAAGTAACGATGGCCGGCGGCTAACTCTGCATCGGCCAGCCCGTCGAGTCGCCGCGCCATGAACGTCCCGGCGTTTTCGGGATCGCCTTTGTAGTCGAAGAAGGGCGCGACGAATTGGTGAGAAACGATGAGGTCCTTCTTTTTCAAATCGCGCCCGTTGAAGAATCCGTGTAACGAGTGGACGGTTTGAAAAACAGACGGCTTGAAATACTTTTTAGCCGTCGCGTCATCAAGCCTGTTCAGATCACGATTGATCAAGCGGCTCACGATGCCGGCGAGCCTCTGGTAACTGTGGCAGTCATCCCGTGCTTGCTTCTCGGTGTAGGAAGGCTGTGCAGACATCTACGCGGCCTCCCTTCGATCAATCGGGCGGGCGGGTAAAAGACGGCGGGAGCAAGATTCAACTTTCGTCTTGCTAAAACTGACGGCATGGTTTAGAGTTTTCATAGTTGCAAATCACTTTCGTTTTGAATTGAGGCCTGTTGATCGCGGGCCTCAATTCGCTTCTAGTGGCGATGCCCGGCTTTCGATCTACCACAATCGAAAGCCGGGCATCGTGTTTTCGTTAAGCGGCTGCGCTCACAGTCGCATTGCCCTCAAGAAATCTTTTCGCGGCGTCCCGTCGGACGATGATGCGCCCGCCGATCCGAAACGCCGGCAAAGCGCCGCGCCGGATAAGCTTGTAAACGTGTTGTTCCGTACAGCGCCAGAGCGCCGCCAGTTCGGGAACGGTGGCGAAGTCTTTAGAAGCCGAAGCGTCAAATTTCATTGAATTTTTACCTCCAAGCGGCTGCAACAGACGTTTTATCTGCACTTTGCTGCATTTTGTTTTGCACTTTTCTTCAAACCTTAAGGTATACTTGTATACAAGGGCTGCGACGTGCGAACGGGACAGCCCTCCGGCATCTAAAAAGGCCGGATACAAATACACCTAGAGCCAAAAGCCTAGTTGTCAAATGGAACTAAAGCCGCCGCCTTCCCTGCCAAGAGTTTGCGACGGCTTTTAGTTTATCTCGCTTCTTTAATTAAAGTCAATAGCTAATCTTGCCTAAGCCCCCTTCTTACAATAGTTTATAGAAGTTTATAGAAGTCTAATTACCTTCGTTTTTTAATCGCCATCCATTCAATCCCGTGCGCCTTTAACAACATGCGCAATGAATCCGGCGTGAACGGCTTGCGGTCTTGATACCGTTTGTTTAATAAATCAGCCACATCTCTTAATGTCGGCGCACGGTAGAGCCGCTTGTGAAAAGCCGATACTTCGCGGACTACGGCTTTCTCAAGCTTTGCCATTGTCCACTCAGACGGGCGGCCTTTGCCGGAAGGTGCAAGCACGTTGCCAAAACTGGTAATCAAGGCCGAAAGCTGTTTCTGCCGCTTTGCCGCTCGCTCTTTCCCTATGTCCTTCACAACAGCGCGACTATCTACCATCGCGCCAAACTGACGCGCTAGCACGCTCTGCGTTGCCGCCTCTGCCGTCAACATTGAATCTTCGTACATCTCCGCAATAGTAATAGCGATTTTTTGCCGCAAGCCAGTTAGCATTGTCATGCTGGCAAGCCAAGCCTCATTTTTGATGTAACGCCGCCGCAACTCTTCGGAACTTGTCTTCCCGTCTCGGAACTTAATGCCTTGAATCTTCGTCACTTCCCCGCTAACGACATGCTGAATGACGATGCTATCAAAGCGCCGGACACAGTTAGCCACAATGGATTTAACAACGGCAGACGGCATGTAATAGAAAAAGAAAGCGCCGAAACCTTCTATGCTCTCGCCTTCATAGAACACAACAGGCTCGCCCTCTGGTGAGACTTTGACTGTATTCAAGATGCCTAACTCTTCGCCGTCTTTAATGAATCGGTCTAAGGCTTCGTTAAGTACCTCTGACGCCACAGCGTTAACAAAATCTTCGTCAACAGGCTCAGCTTCAGCAAACTCTTCTTCAGACGCTACGGCTTTCATAAAGGATTTAGACTCCATACGGCACATGCAGCATTTCAGCCGCTTTGCGTTTCGTCACTACTTCGCCGCGCACGCGCGAGCAAGGTAATTCGCCCGCACCAAAAAAGCGCATGGGGTCACTCATAGCGCGTGGGGTTACTTCACGAGCGGGAAGTGTTCCTTCAACGTGTTGCGCAGCTCGTTGAAGTCGGCGCGTAGCGCGTGGAAGTCGGACTTCGTTTCGTGTATCGCGCCCTCGATCCGGTGGAGACGCACATCTAGCGTCTCTTCCAGGCGAGTGATCCGCCCATTCAACTGCTCGCCGAGTGTCTTGAATTGCTCGCCGAGGGCGGCGATTCTCTCCAGCACGGTCTCAATCGTCGGCTTGGTGTCGTACTTCGCGCTGATGTCTTGTGTCTTATCTTCACTCATTGATTGCACCCGGCTTTCCTTGTTCTTTCACTGCTCGAGGCGGGTTGGGCAAGGCCGGCGATTGTTTGTTCGATGCGCTTTAGCCTCTCCTCTAAATCCGCTACTGTAGGTGGTAGTCCTGCGCTCATCTCTTGCCTCTTTTCTTGCCGTTCGATTGTTCGGGCTTGGTGAGACGCTCGCTTTTCACGAGTAGCAGGACTGTCCGCGCCTGCTTCCCTAATGAAGAGAAGAGGCTCTCATGGCCGCGCGCTCGCGCAGATTCTGTCGAGAGGCTGTGCTCGGAATCGTTGGCGTCAATCCACGCGTTTTGCTCTTGGGCCCTACGCCCCGCGTCCGAGATTAGTTCCTCATTGCCCGCGTCTCGCGCGCAGTGTAGCGCGGCAGCTAGCGCGTGATATGACGTCTCATAACTTCGAGCCGCGAAAGCCTCGGTGCTGATTGAGACTAGGCGCCCGTACATGTTTACAGGGTCGCTCACTTCTTCCCCCTCTTCTTACCGTTCTGCCCGGGCTTTGCTTTGGGCGGTCGGCCTGTTTTCTTAGGTGGCTCAAAGCCCCTTAAATCGCCTTCAGGAATCATCCAGACTGCGCCGCGCGGCGTGTGCATCTCTCTCGCGTGTGGAAAGAGTCCCCGCCGGCACCACTTCCTTACGGTGTCGGTTATCACGTTAAGGCGCTCGGCAACTTGGCCGGTCGAAAGCTCTGTCCCATTCATAGCGAAAGATTTTAGCATGGAAATAATCTCGCATACAAGATTATTTCTATTGACATAAGTTATCTTGCGTGCGAGAATACTTTTTAGGTTAGGACGCCACAGAAGAAGGGGAAACGAAATGTTCATCCTGAAGTCGAAACAGCAACTCACGAAGGCCATCGAGAACGCGAAGGCGCTTCACCCGAAAGTTCGCACGGTTGCTTTCGGCGAGTACGAAGTGACCGGCTCGAAAGGCACCGTCTACACGGTGCTGTGCTACCGCGCGAACGGCGAAAAGGTTGTGGATTGCAACTGCCCGTCGAGAGTCCCTTGCAAACACTCTGCGGCGGCTCTTCAGGTTCACGTCTTCATGGCCGCGAGAAGAGGCCACTAAAGCAGAAGGGCTTCCTGACGATGTGAACGCCGGGAAGCCCTCCAACCTCAACCCTTCACATAGAAAGGTTCTGTTGTATGCAAGCAAATACTACCACAACGACACTGACCCCGGCGCGCAAGTTGGAACGCGTGCGGGAACGTGTGCGCGTCGTCACACGCGCCGTACAGGTCACAGAAGGCCGCCTGCTGGACTTTGACACCGCGGACGACATCATGCGCGCCCTTCACACGGCGGCGCGCGAGTTGGAAGAGTTGACGGTAACAATCGCCGTCATGCAAAGAAGGGAGACATTCTAATGGCGACTAAGAAACAAACAACCACGCTTGCGCACGCTTCGGCTGCCAACCATTTTTACCGTCTCATCACTGACGACAACCAGCCGGCGGAAGCGCGTCACGATTTACTGGAATGGTTCGACCAGATGTGCAACCACACGGGCGTGAACCTTGAGCATCCGGCGTTCTTCCCGAAAGCGTTCCTGATGGCCGCGAAAACCACTGAAGAGATGCCGCGAAAGAAGACGGCTAAGAGCGTGGACGCTGCTTGGGCGTGGCAAGCTTACGACGAGATTCAGCAGACGCTCACACGCACGAAGGCAGGCGAAAGCTTGGCAGCAATCTACGCTGAGCGGGAAGCAGCCCGATGCGCGCGTCAGGCCGACAGGGAAGCCGAAAATTTGAACGCGCCGGAGCCGGAAGACAAGACATCCGACGAGTGGCGCTACTGGAAGCTTAGGCGAATGGAGCGCGCTTTCGACGGCGAGGGCGTGGAATACGCGGATGCGTGGCACGAGTTCGCGGCGCTGCTCACAGGGCTGATGGCCGAAGCCGACTTCTGGCACACCGGGAACGCGCGCACGTTGCTGCCTCACCTCATCATCGCGCGGCAGGAGATTGATCGCACGCGGGCTTTCGAGAAGCGGCAGCGTGTGAAGGCAGTGGACGCGGTAACGAGTCGGAAGAAAGGCGGTGCGCGGTGAAGGCCACAAAGCGAAAGCAAGTCGAGCCATACGACACCGGCGTGCGGCAGTACACCGACCTCCGGATGCGCCCTTTCTGTGCCAGCGCCGAAGAGCACGAGTACGCGCTGATGCTGACGGAGGCGTGCTCGACTTACGAGTCGGATGAAAACAACGCGGCGCTAATCCTGCTCCTCGCCGGCATCGCGGCGATGGAGAACACGGAAGACCGGCAGACACTGGCGGGCTTCTGCGTCGAGAGAATCTTCTCCCGCACGCAAGTGTCACAAGAGTCTCTGAAGGGCTTCATGCTTGAGTGGGAAGAGAAAGAGAAGATCGTCGGCACGGTCTAACCTGCGCCAGCGTGAAGACCTGAAGGGGCTGGCTTTAGGGCAGGCCTCTTTTGCTTTTGTAGGAGCCCCGCGCGTGAGAGAATTTTCGGGTTTTACAAAGACGCGGTTTAAGAAGGCAGGTATAGGGGCATGAAAGAAAAAGAATACGTGATAGTTCAAGGCCACGCACCGCAAGGTGTCAGCGGTGAAATTTCGCGCCGCTTGAGTGAAGGCTGGGAGCTAGTAGGCGGTCTACAAGTCGCTGCCTACCCCGATCCAAGTAATGCAACTGCGGGGAGAATTGTTTACGCCCAAGCCATGACTAGAGAAGCGCCAGAAGAAGAAGCGAAAAAAGGAATGGCATTTAGCTAGGGTCTGTAGGGATCACGCGAAAGCCATCCGCTTGACGGCATCACGCCGCGCCAGAGTCCACAGAAGCCCACAGCGGCACCTGTGCGAGAAGAGCCGGCGGGCGCCGTCGAGCCGCGCATCAGTGAATTAACGGCGCGGCTCGACAAGCTTTATGAGCCGGAAAACGAAGCGGCGAGGTTCAGGATCGAGCGCGAGATATTTGACCTTGAACACGCGGCGGAGTGTGCTGATGACGAATGGCCGGATGTCGTCGCGGCGTAGTGAAAAACGGAAAGCGCTTTCCAAATCCAAGAGGCTGGCTAACGGGGCTGGCCTCTTTTGCTTTCCGGTGTCACACCCGCGCGCGCGTGGAAAGTACGGGTGCGCAAATTTGCGCATGCTGATTAGTGCCCGTCACACCCGCGCGCGTGGGATGAAAGCCAGCGCGCGATGGTGGCGGCGAAGATTGCCAATATGCAATCCGGCACACGTACCGACCTGGGGCCAATTGGCCTAGTTGCTCAAGACGCCGCTGCTGAAATGCTAAATGTGTCAACGCGCTCTGTGAAGCATGCAAAGAAGGTTCAGGAGAGTGGTGATGCGGCGCTTATTGCTGCTGTCGAGTCCGGCAAAGTTTCCGTTTCTGCTGCCGCGCGAACACGTCGCCGCTGTCGAGCATTACCCCGCCTGCTTTGTGTCGTGTGATGCCCACCTTCGGCGCACACCGCCCCGCTACGCTCGGTTTCACGTCCGACCCATACCGCAGCATGCCCATTTCAGCACAGGGCAGATATGCGCGACTTTTCCAGTGTCGCGCCCACGTGCGCGGGGGACAGCACAAAACATGCTGCGCCAATTGGCGCAGCAGTTAGTCGCGCCCACGTGCGCGGGGGACAGCACGAGTGTGTACAGATTTACGACAGATTCAATTCTACCGGATATCCGGTAAAAACGCCCGGAAGCTTGGCATGTGCTTCCGGGCGGTTTCGACGGAATATCCGAAATCAGACCCGTCTTATGCAGAATCATCGCATACTCACCGTTTCAAGCGTCCCGACCACAACATCTTGGTGTGCCGCCCGGTCATCAAAGGCTACCGCACGGCCATTTTGAAATTATGCAGTGACCGCTAGATGTTGCGGTCTCGCGCCGCCGTAAATCCTTTCGATGTCGAGCAAAGTTTTCGGCGTTACCCTAATCACGCCGATCTCCGGCCCGACGTCCACAAGGATGTATCTGTCCTCCTCGGCCTGAAGTTCCCACGCCCGGCTCTCTAACCGCTCGACCTGTTTTTTCGTACTCTTATTCATCCGTCGAATCCCTCCGCAGCAATCGTTTCAAGCTTCTCGTCCGTGAGCGCCGACACGTCTACGCCCTCTGACTCCGCAACGATCAGTTCCAACTCTTCGTCGCTCGCCTGCGTTACGTCTCCCGGCACACGACGGCGCGACGCGCACCGTTTCTCAATGCTTTTCATCCTGCTCTCGATGTTCATCTTCCCACCCCTCCTTCGACGATGGCCGCCCGCTCGACCAAATCAATCCGCGTCGTGAACGGGCGCCCGCACCGAGGACACTCAGCTCGAATGGCCAAACTCTCGAAGACACATAGGCCGTTGTCGGGCTCGTCAGCCTTCGCGGCGCGAGAGGCGCACAGCGGGCAATCCTCAACCGCACCGCCTTGCCGCTCCAACCTTTCGAGTCTATTGATTAACCCCATTGCTTCACCTTTCCTTTCCCCTGCGATTCAAGTATCTGTTCTAACCGCTCAATCCGCCCCTGCATCTCCTGCATCTCAATCGCCTTGAACGAGTGAGTCAGGATCGCCTGCGCCGCCGTGTTCTCGGCGAAGGCACTTCCGCAAGTGAGGTTCCGGCGTAAGGTGCCCACCGCTTCCTTCGTCGCGGCCTGCAACTCGCTGATCGCCGAATCCACGACGGCGCGCTGCGCCTCGCGGTAACGCTTTTGGAAGTCTTCACGTTGAAGCCATCGCCAAAGCGAGCTCTCCGACACGCCGCTGGCTTTGGCAGCCTCGGCAAGCGTCGGGTGTTCCAGAAGCG
>MWWE01000156.1_pt1 | contig 11641 bp, 15 predicted proteins | sample 1047301 | NCBI WGS metagenome assembly MWWE01 (sample SAMN06349973, study PRJNA376086) | soil metagenome | isolation source: MS1-1 sample Antarctic (ecotone) soil | place: Antarctica
GTTTTTTACACAGTTCGTGTTTTGCCTTAGTTTTATCGTTTACAATAATATGTTGTCTGGCTAGTCCGGTTGAATGGCATATTTCCAGGTGGATGTTTCTGAAGTATTTCAAGCTCGGAAAGAGAGATTTTTTGAATGACATTACTACCATCGAAGCTACAATGAAACATGTTAATTATGTCATTTGCTTCTAAACTATATATTCCATTACATATTGTTTGTGGTGAACCATCAATTAATGAAACTAACGACATAAAGGTACCATTTTCAGAGAAAACCAAAGATTGCTCAGTAGATAATAAAAAATTAGTATCAACCAAATTGCCATTAACATCATGAACCCTATTAACATATTTGTATATCAACCATTTTCCCTTTAATAATTTTAATAATTCCGTTTTATCATTTTCTAGGCGAAGAATTATGTATCCAGTTCCCCAATATCCCGTGCCGGTCGTTGTTTTTATAAAATCTATTGGGTGCACTCCTCTTTCTCTCCCTAAATTTTTAGTTTGCTGAAGGTCATTTGAAGGATTACCAGTGCCATTCGATTGAAAAACAGTCTTTCCTAAACCAGAAGAAAGCTCGGCAATAATTCCCATATGGTTGTTATCAGCTCCTCTTATCCAAAGCACAAAGTCTCCTGATTTAATTTCACTTGTCGGGATATGGCCTAAATTTTTTAAACTAAGAGTTTTATAAGTAGCATTATCTTTTAAAGCTTGTTTTAGTGTACTTTCAAAATTTGCAACATTGGTATTTGGAATATTGAGCCCAGCACGTGAAAGTAAATTAATGATAAATCCAGAGCAGTCAGTTCCAAATACTGCATATTGTCTGTGAAGGTTATTTCCACCCGGAGGAGTAAGCCTTTCTGTGAAATTTCGTTGTCCTTTACTATATACTAATCCTTGATGTTCTGGCTTATTAGTCCCTTCGCCAGGATAAGTAAGTATCTTTTGTCCCGAAAGGGATTGTGCATCCTGAAGTATCGCATCTATTAATTTTCCAGCCGTTCCTTGTACGCCCATAAATCTTCCTAATGGGTTCCCATCATGTCCTAATATTTGCTTTAAGGTTGGGTTTGGGACACTTACACTTTCAATGAAAGCATTATCCTGTTCATTAAGAGAGTCTCCAATTTCTTGATTTTTTTCATCTGAGGTTTTTTTACATGCTACGAAGACTAACATAGCAAGAGAAAATGCAACAAACGATTTTAACATTGGTTTCATAACAATTAATTAAGAAGTGCCTACTCTTTTAATATGCAGTTTTCGGGTTCCTGGTTGAATACTAAATTTAGTACATTATATTAAAAATTGATATAAATCTTTTCTCCTTACCGGGGTATTATTGACGTATTTTATATGGATAATAGCTCCCAGAAAAAGGAGGTAGTATTTTCATTAAAGGATGCGCATAGCCTGCCTCCTCATCCCAGCCCCTAAATATGTAGGCTCCTGCTTTTTTTAGCCGCTCTCTCATCTTGTCTTTTTTCCTTCTAAAGGCTCTCCGACTGAAAGGAGGAGGAGAGCCGACTTTAATACTCTTAATAGTATTAAGAATATACGCTTTTTTTGCCTCCTTAACTTATTGATAATTAATACTTTAATTTTTTATTTCTCAACTTATAGCTACTAAAACCTCAACTTATAGCTACTAAAACCTCAACTTATAGCTACTAAAACCTCAACTTATAGCTACTAAACAAGCTCTCCAGGTTTGGGATAGTAACCCTCATTTAGGTAGAGTATATCTGTAGCTCCGTTATTCTCTACTTTTAATAAATAACCCAGCTTAATAGCTGTAGAGTAGGCCTCCTGGATAATCTTAGAGGCTCTTTTACGGTTTGCCTTATACATAGTCTCAGGCATTTTAAGAGCTATAGCTACATCCTCCCAGCTCTTAGTAATTTTAAACGGTTTCTTATTCTTATTCTTAGCGTTAAACCTTCTTAGTTGCTCATACTGTAGCCTTAACCATAATAAAAGCTCATAGGTATAGCTGGAGGCTCTTTTACCGGTTAATTGTTTTACCTCCTCTCTCCAGTCATTAGGCACTAATAAAAAGTAGTTGCCTCCATACTTATTACTTATCTGGTCTAAAATAACAGAGCTGGGGTGTATCTCATAATATTTAAGCTCTCCTCCCTCTCTTACTATCTTAATTCTAAACAGAGAGCCTACCTCCATTACCTCCTCTTTTACATAGTCTCCGCTCTTATCCTTTACCGGTTTCCCTTTGTCTGTCTTTAATCGTACCCAGTAAAAACAAAACTGTTTTGTAGCTAAAAAAGATATAGCCTCTATTACGTCTATTTTATCTCCCTGCCTCTGGCTCTTTAAATCATAACCAGAGAGTTCTATTATCTGAGCCTGTGTTAATTTAATTACCGGTATCTTATCTATATTACTATAGGCTCCCTGTATCTTGTTAATAGGGTATATCTGAGAGCTGTAGGTAGCTTTGTCTATAAGCTCATCTCCTGAGTAGTTAGTATCTGAGAAAGCCTTTAAAATACCCTCTAAAACTCTCCTCTGGCTCTGGTTTAAAACTACTCCGTAGCTATCCGGTCTATTTAGTAAGGATATGCCGGTAGCTTTACTAAAAGCATCTATTTTCTCATCTGAGAATAAAGAGAGCTGTTTATTATCTGCGTAAAACTGGCTTACTGTATGTATGCCTATTTTGGTATGTTTTTTCCCCTCCTCTACTACTGGCTCTACTCCCTTAGCTGGAGTGTAGCCTCCTCCTGTCTCCAGCCCTGGTAATAAGCCCTCCGCTATGTTTTTCCGCTTATTACTCATTTCTTAAATACTCTTTTTTAAAGTAGTTATAAATCTGAGTATCTACCTCCAGCTCTCTGGTATTAGGAGTAATAGCGTATTTAGCTTTTAATTTATCTGCTCTTATATTAGGAATGTCTGGTAAAAAGCTCTCCTCATCTGATTGGTATTTAGTCCAGCCTATAATAGGTTTATGTATGTCCTCAGTCATGGAGTTAATCATATCCTTATAGGTCTTAATAACAAAGCCTTCCTCCTCCATATAATCCAGTATAGCCTCCCTCCAGCTTAAAAACTTTATAGCTGAGTTGATAGCTTCCCTTTTTACATTATTCATTACATACCATAGGCTATGTTTTTTACTCTTTTTAGGCTTATCCTTTAGCCCTATTAACTTACCGCTCTCATCCCCATAAGTATCTTTTTCAAAGTCTATACTTATATCTAAGTAACCCTCCTCATCTGTAGCTATATCTGTAAATAAAAATCTCCCCAGCTTACCAGCCTGAGAGCTTATTTTTATCCGCTCCTCCTGGTCTTTTATTTCGTGTAGAATATGGTTACTTAGTACCTCTGCCTCCTGTATGGTTTCCCAAACTAAAATATAGCCTCTCAGGTTAGAGTAGTGCATTAATACCTCAAACTTTAAGCCCTGTAAATTCATTATAGCCGTTGTTACCTGTCTATCTACTCTTAACCAACTATTCCAGAGCTTTATCTCATTAGGTTTTTTAAAGCTCTCAGAGAGCTGGTTTATTTCATGGTCTGTTAATAGTCTCTCCTGGCTATATTTCGCCCTGGCGTTATCCTCAGCTAAAAGGAGTAGCCTCTGTTTAGTAGAGCCTGTAGTAAGTATTTTAGATATATCCTTTTTAGCCATTCTTTAAAGTGTTTTCAATATTCTGTAATCTCTCCTCCAGGTCTGTTATCTCTATAGCCTTTAAAACAGAGTTAAGGAGATAAGTCTCTTTATAAGCCTGAGCCTCTGTAATGGCTCCGCTCTGGTATCTCCTGTAAACCCTCAGGAGTAGCCGTTTTACATCCTTTGCCTCTATCTCCCTGTTATCTGTAATCATTGTTTACTTGTTTAACCGGTAACCTTTTAGCCTACTTTTAGTCTCCTTACCGGTGGCTGGGCTGGCTGTATATTGGTAAGCTCCTCCAGTATCTCCCTATCCAGCCGCTCCTCTTTAATCTCCTGAGAGGTTTTATAGATAGGCTCTACTATCTCCTCTTTTACCTGGCTGTTATATTTTAGGAGTAGGTCCAGTAGCTTATCTGTAGGCACGTCTGAGAGGTCTCTATTCTCTACCTCTTTTTTAATCTTAGTAAGCATCTCTCCAAAGGTTTGTAATCTACTCTCCTTTAATAAAAAGTATCGCTCATAAAGAGCCTCCAGCTCCAGGGCTTTAAGGTTTGCTATCTCATCCTGTAGCTCCTTACTCCAGTCTATAAGCGTCTGTTTAGCCTTGCCCAGCTCCTTAGCTATCCGGTCAAAGGAGTAGCCCTTAGCTCTCATCTCTATAAATCGCTCCTTTAGCTCTGTAGTTTCCATTTATTACATAGTTTATGAGCCTCCATTAATACAGAGTAAGGAGCCTCTATCTCTCTGGCTATTGCCTTTAAATCCGGCTTTACCGGGGTATTCTCAAATATTAAAAAAGTATCTACTATAGCCCAAAGGATAGAGCTACCCTGGTCTGAGGCTAAACATCCGCTCCAGGTCTCTGGTAGGTTAAAATAGGAAGGCTTAACCCGTAGGAGGTCGTTATACTTACCCCCAGCGTCCAGTATGTCCTCCAGAGCCTTAGAGTATCTCCAGCTCATAGCTTTTATAAACGTATCCTCTACCTGGTTATGGGCTATCTCCTGAGCTTCCTTTTTAGTAGGCTTCTTATCTCCGTAGCCGTAAACCTCTTTAATATCTGTAAGCTCCTGGAGCTGTTTAGCTGAGGTAATAGCTACTCCCTGTTTTTCTTCTACCAGCCGTACAAATATTTCATTTAAGTGTTGCTCCTCTGAGTAAATTTCCCCAAAAAGGTCTCCCCAGGTTGTACCCTCATTTACTAAGGCTTTTAATCTCTCATAGCTTTTTTTATATAGGCTATCTTTAAACTCTGGGCTCTCCGTAGCCTTAAGAAATAGTTCCAGTAAAGTATCCTTCTTTAGCTCCTCCGTAAGAGCTTCCATATCCATTTTAGGATAACCTCCGGTTTTTACTCTAAAATCATTTATATAATTATCTAATATACCCTGAACATAGGGAGGATGATTAACTCCGTCTCCTATCATCTCCTTTATTAACTCATTAAGTACTTTATCGTGTATTGGTTCACTCATATCTTTCTACTTCTGTAATGTAATGTTTATGGAAGTTGGGCTACTTTTTAGGCTCGTTATTAGTCAGTCTATAAATAACATAAATCACGGCCGGACCTCCTACATATACTAAAAATTCACTTAGGTCGTAAGCTCTAATTGAATTATCCTCAAACGGCCAAAAAGATTCGTTTACATACACCCAACCCCAGCCCATAGCTAAAAAAACTAAATGGAGAAACGCCCATCCTATATAAATGGCTAAAATTGTTTTTTCATTTTTACTTTTCATAATAGTTAGGTTTTAGTTATGTAATAAAAACTCCTTTAGGTTTCCCTCTGTAATGAGTATAGGTCTCCCTATCCTCTGGCTTCTTAATTCTACCCTGGTTTATCCAGGCTCTTACTGTCTGAGGAGTTACACTCAGAGCCAGAGCTGTCTCTGGTATGGTATAGAATTTAATGCCCTCTATTAGTGTAGCCATTTTGGTTATTGTTTCTATTGCTGTCTTTAATTAGGTAGGCTCCAGCTATTGCCATTAAACCAAAGTAAAAAGGTAGAGCTGAGGTAAAGCCGCCTCCCTCTCCGTAATAGTCTCCAGTCCATATAGTAGACAAGAACTCCTCCAGATAAAGCGTCTCCTCTGAGAATAGCTGTGCTAAGAATATTCCTATGCTAATAAATGGAGGTATTAATAGAACATATCCTACTATCTTACTAATATTAATACGTATAGGTGTTGTAGTTTGGTCGTTTTTGGTTTCCATGTGTGTTACTTTTTAGGTATTGTTTTAATAGCTCCGTTCCTTTTCTCATACTTAGCTACTGTCTCCGTTAAGGAGGTATTAATTACATCTTTAATTAAAACCCTATCCCAGTAGGCTATAGCCTTTAGTTTCTCCAGTAGCTCCTCATTTATTATAAACGTGGCTCTGGTCTCATTTTCTTTTGTTCCCTCCTGAGAGCTTTTAGTAATCTCCTTAGTCTGGGTTACCGGTCTGCCTCTCTTAGGTTTGTCTGGCTGGTCTCCCAATAGAGAGCTTAAGCCTCCTGTAAAGTTTTTTTTACTCATACTTGTAAATTTAGTGTTTATTTATATTACTTAGTAATTACTGTTTACTTCTTTTTAATAATTCTTTACAGAGAGAGAGGTAATCCTCCGCTCCGTAGCTCTTAGGGTTATATCTGAATATATCCAGGCTACTGGCTGGAGCCTCCGCTAAGGCTATGTTATCTCTTATCTTAGTTTTAAATACATCATTCTTAAAGTGAGCCTCTATGGTTGCTACTACATCCCTGTTTAATATTTTCCTATTATCGTACTGGGTAATAAAAACGCCTCCTACTCTCAGCTCTTTATTAAGCCTCTTTTTTATCTTTTCTATCACCTCTATTAGCTTAGTTAATCCCTGTAGAGCTAAATACTGAGCCTGTAGCGGTATAAAGACCTCATCTGAGGCTGTAAAAGCGTTTATAGTAAGTAAGCCCAGGGAGGGAGGGCTATCTATTATAATAAAGTCATAGGAGGACCGTAGCGGCTCTATTAGCTCTCTGAGGATATACTCTCTCCCAGCCTCTCCGCTTAATTCTACCTCCGCTCCTGAGAGGTCCAAAGTAGAGGGTATTACATCCAGCCCTTTTATTATCTCTATAGGCTGTAGTTTATACTCTCCTTTAATAGCTCCGTAAATAGTCCTCTCCTGGTCTGTTAGCCCTAAGCTCTGGCTAAGGTTTGCCTGAGCGTCCAGGTCTATGAGTAATACTCTTTTACCCAGCTTATTTAAACCGGCTCCTATATTGATAGCTGAGGTAGTTTTACCTACTCCTCCTTTATGGTTACTTATGCTAATTACTTTACTCATATTACTTTGTTTACTCTGGTTATTTAAAATAGCTACTTCCAGAGCCACTACTGTTTTTTATCTTACCGGTATTACCGTTAAACTGTAGTATCTCCTCTGCTCCTACTTTGTGGTTACTTATACTAATTACTCTTTCCTTTTAATAGGCTGAAGCATAAACACTATTCCAGCTACGCAAATAGCGGTTCCGAAGGCTACCCAGTTGGTTTTGTCTTTATACCTTGTTGTAGGGTTAGTCGTCCTTGTGCCGTACGAAGTATAGTACTCCCTTGATGGTCTAATTATTTTTACCAAAAAATAAGAGAGCCCGCCCATAAACAAGGATAGCAAAAGGTTTTTAATTGTCTTACTCATATTACTTTGTTTACTCTGGTTATTTAAAGTAGGTACTACCAGAGTTACTACTGTTCTTAATCTTACCGGTATTACCATTAAAAAAAAGTATCTCCTCCGCTCCTACTTTACCTCCCCTGTTTTTTAGAATAGTAGTAAATAAAGTATCTGGAGTAGAGGCTCCCTTATCATTAATCTCTTTTAGCTCTACATCTGAGGCTAAAGGCTTAAAGTTGTTATTCCAAAAGCCTACTATGAGGTTAGCTATCCGCTCTATATCTCCAGCCTCTCCTATTCTGGTAGGGTGTAGCCTGAGCTGGTTTACTACCTCCCTATTAAACTGCGCTCCCAGTATTATGGGTAAGCCGGTCTCTACTGCTATATCCTTAAGGGCTATACATATCTCTTTAATCTCCTCCTGTCTGGAGTAGGTCTTATACTTTCCCTCTGGTAGGTTTAAAAGCTGGATATAGTCTATAAATATGGCTCCTGGATTGGCGTGTTTATGTAGGTATCTAATAGCCTCTATTATGGTATCTGAGTTATAGCTGGAGTAGTGGATATTTAGCCTCCTGGTATCTATAAGCTCTTTAAAAAACTTATCCTTAGTAGCGGTAAAATGGTCCTTACTCTGGCTCCTTATGTATTCTGTAGAGCCTGTAGTAAAATAGCTCTTTAGCGTCCTCCTGTTATTGGAGCTTATGTCCTTATCCAGGTAAGTATTTAGGGTATTGATTAAAATACTATCTCCGTCCTCCTCATAGCTGAATAGGTAAGCCTCTTTATCTGGGTAGGCCTGAGCTACATTTAAGGCTAAGTTTACTAAAAACGTGGTTTTACCATGCGAAGTAGGGGCGGTAAAAATGCTAATAGCTCCAGCCGGTAATAGTAGCTCCTCTCCTCCTATAGTGTAGCCTGAATTTAGGCTGTCTGGTTTGTTTGCCTGTCTCTGTTTTAGCTCCTCCTCTTTTATAGGGAGTAATAAGCCGCTAAACTCTGTAGCCTTATCCTTTAGCTTTACCTCTTTTACTTTGCTATCCAGTAGCTCCAGAGCCTTATCTACCTCTCCTTTATCCTGTAGCTGGGTAACGTCTGAGAGTAGCTTTTTAAAGTCCTTAGCCTGAGCCTCTTTATCTCTGGTAGCCGTTAACCTATCTACAGTAATGGATAAACTCTCATCTGAAATACCCAGCTCTTTAATAGCGTCCAGAGAGGTAAATAACTTTTTATATCGGTCTCTGTCTGTAGCGTCCGGTATCTGAGTAGCTGTCTCTACTACCTCATCCAGTAAGCTATCTATATCCTTAGGCCGTAGCCCTCTCTCATCCTCTATTTTGCCGTATTTATGTAGGGTAGCCTGTAGCCTATACTCATAGTAGGGTAAACCCTCTCTAAGAGCCTGTGTAAACCTCTCTACTCCCTTATCTCTTATTAGGCTATCTACATCCGTTTTACTTTGGTTTACCTCTGGTAGGGTTACTATGTAAACTCTGTTTACTCCCTCTCTCAGTATTACGTCTATAGCTGAGTTTATTCTCTTAGCGGTCTCCTCCTCCTTACCGGGCTCTCTATCAAAACAGAGCGTAAAGCTCTTAGCCCCTCTCCTTATTGCGTCCTTTATTTGCTCTGAGGCTATATTACTCCCTCCTGTAGCTACTACATTCTCCACTTTTTTTACTGTAGCCGAGAGGCTATCCAGCTCTCCCTCTACTATTACTACATCCTTATCTCCTTTAATGCCTGAGAGGTTAAAAAAGCCTCCCAGCCTATCCAGCCCTGAGCTGTTTAAATATTTTGGAGTAGCATCTCCTATAGTTCTAAACTTAAAGCCTTTTACAGAGCCTCCGCTCCTGTAAGGTATGGTAAGGCTATGAGTAGAGCCTATCCTGTTATCCGTTTTAATCTTTACTACCTCATCTATAAGGCTCTGGCTATATCCTTTACTAAGGAGGTATTTAAAGAGCTTAGCCTGGTCTGGTATGTAGCCCAGCTCCATAGTTTTTATATCCTCATCTGAGTAGCCCCTGTAGGATAGGTAGGCGCTCACATCCTTAGCTCCTGTAGCGTTCTCTAAACAGTAAATAAAATAGCTATTACAATCCTCCAGTAATGTAGCCTGGTCTTTATATCTCTGGTAGCTCTCCTGGTTAAATTCGCTCTTAGGTAGCTGTAGCCCTACTACATCCGCTAAGGTCTTTACTGCCTGGATAAAATCTACTTTATCCCTCCTCATTACATAATCTACTAAGCCTATTACCTCTCCTCCCTGTTCTAATATGCAGCCTGGCGCCTGTTTAGTTACTACTGTTTTATCCGCTCTGGTTTTATGAGTAGAGCCGTCTAAATAAGTTTTACTCCTCCAGCCTCCAGAGTAGCGTTTAAAATCATGCTCTGGTAAGGCTCTATCTATACTCTCATAAAGAGAGGGGTAAAGCTCATATTTTATCCAGTCTGTTATAATACTCATATTACTTTGTTTATCCTGTTTACTATTATTACTTAAAAAGGTGTAGAGCTTCCTAAATAGTAAAGCTCTGGGTTAATAGTTTGCGCTATAGCCCCCTCCTGTAGCATTAATAAAAAGCCTCTCTCCGCTCTACCCCTACTTACATTAGTAGCCTCCTTTATCCTGGCTATTATATCCTCCTTACTATAGCTGTTCTCTCCCTTTATAATCTTACCGGCTAAGGCTATGAGTTTAGGGCTATCTACCTCCTGAGCTTTTATCTCTGGCTCTGAGCTATAGTCCTCCATTACTTCTATTTTCCTTATCCGCCCTCCTGTCTTAATACTTACCAGGTCTAAGCGTTCTACCAGCTCCTCTATAAGAGGATTAATGGCTACTAACTTACTGTATGCTGTCTCCTCCTCTGTAGGAGGTTTCTCTACCTGTATAGGCGCCTCTACCTCCCTTACCCCTTGGAGCTTTACCTCTCTAATAGAGAGCCGTTTTACTTTGGCTATATCTATAGAGCGTAGGCTCATTAATATAAGCTATCTATTAAAGCCTCTCCGCTATTGAGTAGCCTCCGCTCCTCATTTAGGGTAGCTGTATAAATCTGAGTAGTAGCCGGGTTACTATGCCGTAAAGTAAATTGAGCGGTCTCTAAAGAGCCTCCAGCCCTTAGAATATTAACGGCTGTAGTATGCCTCAGGGAATGAGCTGTAAAGGCTCTCTCATTCAGCCCTATAGCTTTTAATCCCTCCTTAGCTATGTAAGATATACTCCTGGTAGTAAGCCGCTCTCCTTTGGAGTTATTGGAGGTAGAGGTAAATAAAGGCTCTGAGCTGCTTGTCTTACCTCTGGAGGCTAAATAATCCGCTATAGGTTGGTAGGTCTTATCTGTAAGGAGTACAAAATTATCTTTCTCGTCCCTGCCTTTACCTTGTATTAATAGGACCCTCTGAGAGCCTTTAAATACTATATCCTCTACTGAGGCCCTTATTACTTCTATAGTCCTTAATCCAGTTCTGAGGAGTAGGCTAATTATAGCGTAATCCCTGGAGGCTGTAGCCTGGTAGTAATTGAGTAGGGCTGTAGCCTGAGCTGGGAGTAGTGGCTGTTTTTTAAATTGCTGTTTACGTTTTGGAGCTTTAATCCCTTTGGCCACATTAGGGTAAAATTTATTAGCCTCCGTCCATTCGTAAAAGCGTCTTACTGAGGTAATATAGGAGCCTACAGTTAGGCTACTCATCCCAGAGGCTAATAGGTCCTCCTTATATTCTATGAGCTGAGGTCTGGCTATCTGGGAGAGGAGGTAGTATTTTTTGGTTACCCAGCTAAAGTATTGTTTTAGCGTTCTACGGTAAAGGAGCTTAGAGCTTTGCCTGACATCCTGAGCGGCTATAAAGCTATCTACCAGCTCCTCTATCCTCTGAGGGGCTACTGTAGCTGTATCCTGAGCCGCTTTTACTACTATATCCATAGCTAAGTAATTAACTGTTTACTATAGCGAATATAGTAATATTATCTTACTTACAACTATTACTTGTATTTTTTTTATTACTTAGTAAACAGTTAATTTTTATATTAGTTCTTTTATAAAAGGTCTGGTAAAATTGGCTGAGGTTTATCTTCTAATAGGAAACAGGGGTTGATAGCGGTGTGTAATAAACTTTTAAAACAGGTATATGCTGTGGTAAAAAACGGAACTGTATGTCGGTCCAAACTATTGTTCACCAAGACCATAAAAAACGAAGGTTTTATTTGGTTTTTTACACAGTTCGTGTTTTGCCTTAGTTTTATCGTTTACAATAATATGTTGTCTGGCTAGTCCGGTTGAATGGCATATTTCCAGGTGGATGTTTCTGAAGTATTTCAAGCTCGGAAAGAGAGA
>MWWE01000157.1_pt1 | contig 11609 bp, 9 predicted proteins | sample 1047301 | NCBI WGS metagenome assembly MWWE01 (sample SAMN06349973, study PRJNA376086) | soil metagenome | isolation source: MS1-1 sample Antarctic (ecotone) soil | place: Antarctica
ACAGTAAACAGAAATGATAAAAATATCTTGTTCCATAGTGTTTTCTCCTAAAATTAGTTTTTTGGTAAAACCATTTTACAAGAGTTAACTCTATGGAACACTTCTCAACTTAAGTCGCACACAAGGTATTTATTATATTATTTAATCACGTTACTACTTAAAACACTCTTAGACTTAAAATAGCACATTAATTCTGATACAAAATTAGAGGTGAAAAAATGTTTAAGAAATCAAAAGTCCTGTTACCCATATCGTTAATAATAGCTCTATTAAGCATATTTGCGTTAGGAATTACAAATTCAAAGGTAAATGAAAGTTATGTTGTTTCAAAAAATGGCGAAAAGATAGCTAAATTGTCCATAGACAGTAATAAGAGATTTATTAAGGCTGTAATTCAAAGAAGCAACCAACCTGCTCATACTTTTACTAAATCGTTAAAAACTAATGATGTTACTGTAAAAATTGGGGATGAGGAAGTATTAACTTACAATAATAAGTCGGGAGATTATCAATTACAAAATTTAGAAAATAGTAGTTATGAAATTCCGAATATAAAGAGCAACGTAAGCAAAATAAAGTGGACTGAAAATGAAACCACAGAAAAATCTTTAGCAATTCAAAATTTACTTGCTGATGATATGAAGATTTTTCGTGTTATTCGTAATATTAGTAAAAGTTTGCCAACTCGTAGTTTTGAATTGGCTTATGTTATTTTGACTGCGGATGAGTCAATTTACTGGTCTAAAGAATTTAAAGAATATAAAGTTGAAAAATTAGGTAAAACTGCTGGAAATTCTTTTGTCAAATCATCATTCGTTCAAGCAGGTTGCGGTACAGCGTGTGACAGCAGATTAGCAGCTTGTAAAGCAGATGTTGAGCCTAACCAAATTATAGAATGTTATAGGATTGCAGATGATTGTCACTCTAGATGCGAACCTGCACCAGTAGGAACTCCAGAAGCGTAAATCTTTTTTGTTGAAGATTTTAACATACATTTTCTGAACAAACTATAAAATTTAGAAGCTACGCAGTTGAAATTTTATTTCAACTGCGTAGCTTCTACTTATTTGAAGCAATTGTTAAATTTAACGCAAATTACAAACACCGGTTTTTTACATTTCGGCATCTTAAAATAAGTTATTCAACACATTTTGATTTGTCTAAATGATTATGGCAAGCTATTTGTTTGGATAACGAACAAAAATACTTTTTATAAAATAATAATATATATGAATTTTGAATTGAATGAAGAACAGGAACAAATAAAATACAGTGTCCGTGAATTTGCCGAAAGTGAAGTTTTGCCGCACGTGATGGAATGGGACGAATCACAGCATTTTTTTGATGAACTGCGTCCGCAACTTGCCGAATTGGGTTTGATGGGAATTCTCTTTCCCGAAGAATACGGTGGTTCGGCGATGGGTTATATCGAGTATTCGACGATCATTGAAGAACTCGGCAGAGTTTGCGGTTCGGTTGGATTGTCGGTTGCCGCACATAATTCGCTTTGCTCAAATCACATATATATGTTTGGAAACGACGAGCAGAAAAAGAAATATCTGCCGCCGCTTCTGACAGGTGAAACTTGGGGAGCGTGGGGTTTGACCGAAGCCGATGCGGGTTCGGATGCTTCGGGAACAAGGACGAATGCCGTCAAAGAAAACGGTCATTATCTCGTCAACGGCTCGAAAAATTTCATTACACACGCGATCACAGGAAATACTTGCGTAGCGGTTGCCGTAACCGATAGAGAAAAAGGCAATAAAGGAATTTCGGCATTTATTTTTGATAAAACGATGGATGGTTTTCGCTCCGACCACAAGGAAAACAAACTCGGAATGCGGGCTTCGGAAACAGCTTCGGTTGTCTTTGAAGATTGCAAAGTTCCGGCAGAAAATTTGCTTGGAGTCGAAGGTGAAGGATTCCTTCAGGCAATGAAAATCTTAGACGGCGGACGAATTTCGATTGCATCATTAGCGGTTGGAATCGCTCAAGGTGCTTATGAAGCGGCGATAAAATATGCAAAAGAACGCCAACAATTCGGGCGTCCGATTGCGGAATTTCAAGCAATTCAATTTAAGCTGGCAGATATGGCAACGAAGATCGAAGCCGCCCGGCTTCTTACTTTGCAAGCGGCTTTTCTAAAAGATAACAATAAGCGTGTTACCAAAGAATCGGCGATGGCAAAACTCTATGCTTCGGAAATCGCCGTTCAGGTTTCGGAAGAATCCGTTCAGATTCACGGCGGTTACGGTTATACCAAAGATTATCCGGCGGAAAAATACTGGCGTGATTCAAAACTCTGCACCATCGGCGAAGGCACGAGCGAGATTCAGAGACTCGTTATTGCCAAGCAGTTATTAAGGGCGTAGATATTATTGAAGTTGGTGAGAAAAAAGAAGAGGATTTACTATAAATTTTCTTCTTTTTTCTTCATTAAGTGAGCAATAAAAAATACATAATGAAAACCTGAAAGTGCGGCAAGCAAAACAACAATCGCATAAACAGTCGGAAGATAAAATGAATAGCCGAAAACAGCCGCAATGAGGATCAGACCGATGGCTAGAACTTGAACGATTGTGCTGAGTTTTCCGAGCCACGAAGGTTTAAAACCGCGAAAACCCGTCATAATATTTATCGCCGCCGCCACCGCTACGATTAAAACGTCGCGTCCGATGACCGCCGCCGTAACCCAAAACGGAACGGGAAGATGTTTGACGGGGGGTGAAATGTTGGGAAGCGTGAGAATTATAAAAGCCGTTATCATCAGAAGTTTGTCGGCAATCGGGTCAATAATTGTCCCAAGTTCAGATTCCTGTCCAAACCTGCGAGCAATAAAACCATCAATTCCATCAGAAACTCCTGCAACAAAAAAGGTGAACAAAGCCCACTCGCTGTAACCATAATAAAGAAGACTGGCGAAAACGGGAATTAAAGCCATTCGCAAAAATGTGAGCAAATTCGGAATGGTTACAACTTTTGAAGACATCTGTTTCAAACAAAAATTTTAACGTAAAGCCGTCGCAACGTAAAATTGCAAGTTGCAAAATCATACAGTTTTTAATTGTTTAAAATTCAAATAGTTGAAAAGCAAATTGTAAATTGTAAAAAAAACTACACTTTTTGTTATCAAAAAAGGCGACACATAAACTGTGCCGCCTGATATAATTTAGAATCGTTGATTTATATTTTACTGAGTATTTGCAGGCTCGACATTTGCTTCTGAAGGTTTATTTTCTGTTTCCGGTCGGGCATTGCCGACTGCTTGCTGATATTTTAGGTAAACATCGGTCAATCTTTCAACTGATGCCTGATCGCGTTGGGCAAGTAATGTAATCATTGCATCACGATTATCAAAAATGTTTTTAAGATTGCCAATCTGCTCTGCGGAATAAGCACTTTCTTTTTCCTTTTCGATTTCCGCTCTTAATTTGGAAAAAAAATCGCTCGCATCCTGCCGTGCCGGTTCATATTCACCACGACGGGCGTCAATGATTCCGGTCGTCAATGAATTAAGTATTTCCTCTTTTACAAGTGCTTTTTTCGTTACTTCGTGTTCGGCATTGGCGGTTCTCAAATTCATCCACATCGGAACAAATCCGAGCAGAAAAACAATCAATAAAACCACAGCGAAAATACCGAATTTGGTTATAAAATTCCGGACTTTGCCTTTTTCTTCTGTAACTGCTTCCGTATTATCCATAATTTGCTTTGAAAATTTTATCTAAATTTAATAGAAGTTTATCATATATTTTGTTTTTCCGTGTAGTTAAAATATTCTTTAGCAAAAGGCTTTATCTTTAAAATACCGCAGGAGATTCAGTAAAAAATTGAGATAATTATTCCGCTGCATTTAGCGTTATCAGCGAAATTTCGGGTGGACATTGGTAGCGGACAGGCAAGACAACCGTGCCGATTCCGCGTGTTATATAGATTTGTGTGTCTTTTCGTTCGTGCAGACCGCTTGTGAGTTTTCGTCTGTGAGCAAGGATTTTCTTTTCCTTGTCGCGTATTTTTACCTGTCCTCCGTGGGTATGTCCGCTGAACATTACGTCAATATCATATTTCATCGCCTGACGAATAATTACGGGATTATGAGCAAGAAGCATCTTCATTTCGTCGGGAAAAGAACCGTGCAGAGCAGCGGTTAGATCAGTCTGTTTAACCATATGATCGTCAACACCGCAGACCCAGAATGAAACATCCTGTGCCGTGAAACGAAATCCTTCATTGATTAAAACAGTTATGTCATTTTCCCGTAGATGCTTTGTAACCGCTTCGGCATCCGTCCAATGATCGTGATTTCCGAGACAGGCAAAACTTCCGTATTCGGATTCGAGTTTGCCTAAAACTTCCGCGACGGGTTCGATATATTCGAATTCGTGCGAAACGTAATCTCCGGTCAGAACAAACATATCGGGAGCTAATTCATTGGCAATTTTGACTGCATTTTCGATGTGTTCGATATTTGTAAAAGGACTGTGATGAATATCCGAGAGATGCACGAGTCTAAAACCGTCCAACTTTTTCGGAAGGCGTTTTAAGTTGATTTCAACTTCTTCAACCTCAAGCGTGTTCGCCTCATTTAAAGCACTTCGGGCGACTTTGGAAAAATTACCCGCTAAATCTCTCAAAGGTGTGTCCGATGCCACAGCAGAAGATATTTTTTCGGAAATTTTTGGTTTTTGTATGCCTGAAGGTTTCATCTTTTCTTTGAATATGTAAATTTCTTGTTAATTATACACGCTTAATTTTGTAAAAGTCCATTTTGAAAATTGTAACGCCAGCGTCCCGCTCACAGATTCAACTGTAAATACACTCACAGTATTGAATGAATTTATAGGTAACAGTGGCGGCGGGACGCACGCCACGACAGCCACCGTGACGGTGGCGTTACGGATTGAGTTTCCAGAAAATCGGGACAAGCACAATTGAAACAATAAATACGATTATGGTCAGAATAGTTCCTATTTTTACAAAATCCATAAATTTATAACCGCCGGGCGTATAGACCAGAACGCAAGCCGGTTCGAGCGGTGTCATAAATGAGAAAGAAGCTGCATAAGTTATTGTTACGGCAAATGTTCGCGGATTTAAGTTGAGCAAAAGAGCGGTTTTTAGAGCCACGGGAAGGACGACAAGTGCCGCCGCCTGATTCGACATCGGTTGTGTAAGAACCACCGTCAGTAAAAAGAAGCCTGCCAGAACCGCAGTCGAACCGTATGCCTGAAAATACTCGACGATCAAATTCGCCAGATATTTATCCGTCCCGGATTGCTCCATCGCCGTGCCGAAGCTCATCATACAGGCGATCAGAACGAGCAGACGAAAATCAATCAATCTGTAAAGCTCGGAATAATAGACGGTTCTCGTCGCCAGCAAAATGAAAACTCCGAGCAGAACCGCTACCGCCAGAGGAATTTCGATTCCCGTAACGGTTTTTGAAAGCGAAAGAGTTAAAAAAACCGCAAACGCCGTGATCGCCCATTTTCTTTTACCGGTGCGGGCGGTATCGTCCGAAACGTCCTGAAGAAGCAGAAATTCACGTTCGATTACAAATGTTTCGATCTTCTGGCGATTTCCCTGCACAAGCAGAACGTCCCCGAATCGGAGACGCTGATCGCTCATTTTTTCGACAAACTTTTCACCGTGGCGGTTTATCGCCAAAACCGTCATACCGTATCTCTGCCGAAAATCCAGCGAAGTTAAAGTTTGCCCGACGAGTTTTGAGCCTCTCAATACGAGAAGTTCTAAAATTTCATTTTGCCCGCTTTCCAAAAAATTCTCGTTGAATTTAAAATCCGGCTCTACTTCCAATCCGTATTCCGATTTTATATTCAGAATTTTTTCCCAAGCTCCTTCAACGATCAGCAGGTCTCCGGCAAAAATTTTTGTTTGAGAATCCGGAAAGGTAAGTTTTTCTTCGTCTCTGATGATTCCGATAATATTCAAATCCAATTCGAGCTTGATATTAGATTCGGCAAGTGTTTTTCCAACCAGATTAGACTCCGGCAAAACCAGAACTTCCGAAATATATTCGCGTATCTGATATTTTTCCGTTAAAGTTTTATTTACATCATAGCTGGGCAGAAGTTTTCTGCCGATGGTCATCATATAAATTATGCCCAAAACTGCCACGATTATACCGACCGGAGTTAGTTCAAACATCGAGAAAGGCTGCATTCCGTAGCGGCTTAAAGAACCGCTGACGGCGAGGTTCGTGGATGTTCCGATCAATAGACAGCTTCCACCCATAATCGTCCCGAAGGCGAGCGGCATCAGCAATTTTGAAGGCGGAATATTCGCTTTTTTCGCCAATCCCAGAACGAACGGAATAAGCATTGCCGCCGCGGTCGTGTTGTTCATAAAGGTCGAAGAAATCGTCCCGACCAGCATAACCAAAAACACGAGCAGAAATTCATTGCTTCCGGCAATCTGGAAAAGTTTCCGCCCGAACAAATCAACCAATCCGGTCTTGACCAATCCGCTCGTCAAGACGAACAAACCGCCGATGGTTATAATTATGTCGTCGCCGAATCCGGCAACAGCTTGCTTCGCCGTTAAAATTCCGGTTAAAACGAGACATACAACCAGAATTAACCCGACAATGTCAACGGGAATTTTCTCTGTTGCAAACAAAACGAGTGCAACAAAAAGTAAAATTAAAACTATTGCAATTGGACTCATTATTAAAAAGAATACGAAAATTTCTATAATTTGGCTACACTTTTTTTTGATTAAAAGTATGTAAATATAACCTAATTTTAACAGCTCAACAATTACAATTTTAAAAGACTTTCTCCTCTTGAATTAGGAATATATTTTCAGACAAAAAAGAGGACGCAGGAAACTCCCTCGTCCTCTTTAGGCTTTGTATTTACACAATTTTAATAAAAACGAACCGTATAGGATAGTTTAAATCCGCGTCCTCTGGCGGGAACAATATCTTTCAAAAAATTAACGTGATTGCGGTAAAGTTTGTCGGTTAGATTCTGTCCGCCGAAAGTTATGATGTGTGCCGTGCGGTTATACGCAAAGATGTATGAACCGTTGATGTTGAATAAACCGTAACCGGCAGTCGGGGTTTCGAGCGGGAAAATGTCCGAATCTCTTGCCGATACGAAAAGACCTTCGGGTCGCAGATTAAAACCTTTGTAGCGAAAATCCACGCCGACTCTCGCACGGGCGGGCGTGATTCGCGGCGGTGAAAATCCTAAATCTTTAAGTTCGGCATCAACTATGTCGCCTTTGAAAAAGAATCCGAGATAATCGTTTACATCAACTTCCAGCGAAGCATCAGCACCGACATAGCGGGCATCGCCCTGTGTAAATAAAGCAATCGGTAAACCGTCATCAACATCTATATTTCCGTCGCCGTCGCCGTCAAACGGTGATTGGAAAACGAAATTATTTATGTCGTTGTAAAACACGCTTCCGTTAAAACGCACACGCCGCGAATTTTGTCTGAAACTGAATTCAAAACCGTTCGAGCGTTCTCTTTCCAAAGCCGTGTTGCCGACCTCAAATGTTACCGTGCCGATGTGCGGACCGAAATTGTAAAGCTCTTCCAACGCGGGAGAACGATATGAACTTGAAAAACTCCCGATAAACGCTCCGCCTTTCCAGACTTCAAATCTTGCTCCGACCGAACCGGAAAAACCCGTAAAATCCAATTCGGGCAAAGCCGTGTTGACGGGTTTGTAGCGGTTTGTTTCGACTCTTCCGCCGAATTGCAGGGCGACTTTTTCAAAACTCAATTCCTGCAAAGCAAACGCCGCCAAATTATTTTGGCGAACTCTGCCTTCAACCAGCGATTCTTCGCCGACGGTTAAAAAAGAACGCCTGTAACCGTCAAAACCGAATTGTCCCGAAAGATTTCTGTAATTTCTTTGTCTGAAAACGCCCCGATATGAAAAAACATCATTGGTAAAAGTTGTCGCAACTTCTTCAACGCCGTCTTCGGCTTCGATTTCCTCGTGCTGATAATCCGTAAAATCTATCGAAAAAGTTCCGCCCGTAATCACAGAACTCAGATCACGAAATCCGCCGACAAAACGGTAATTGTTCCGCTTCATTTTTATATCTATTTCCTCATCGGGAATCGGCGGCAGTTGGTTGGCAAAAATTCTCTTTAATTCGTCAATATCGAACTGACACCCCGAATCTTCTTCGCTGCAATCAATTCCGCCGTTGATAATGCTTAAAAGTTCACCTGATTCAAAAAGCGGTGCGTAAGGAATTCCGTAGCGGCGGCGGTCAAGCGTGACGGTTGTGCGGAAAAATCCTTTGTCGGCAAAATAGCCGTAGCTTCCCGAACCGCCGAAAGAACGTCCCGCCGAATTCGGGATTCTGCCGAGCGGAGTTTCAAAATCACCTTCGCGGCTGAAATTCGTATCGAATCTAAAGAGGTTTTTCTTGTAACCGTATTCGACTCCGCCCGCGGCTCCGCCCTGTCGGTCAACCGTTCCGCCGAAACCTGTAAAATATCCGCGAAAACCTTCGTGGGCTTCATTTTCATCATTCGATACGGCGTTGACGACTCCGCCGATGGCATTGCTTCCGTAAAGCAAAGTCGCCGGACCTTTGATAACTTCGAGTCTTTCCAGATTAAACGGCGAGATCGGTTCACCGTGATCGCCCGAAGTCGAACCAACCGAACCGAGTCTGATGCCGTTCTGCAAAACCAAAACTCTGTCGCCTTCAAACCCGCGAATCGAAGGACGCGAAGTTCCCGAACTTCCGAACGAACGGTTACTAACTCCCGCTTCATTTTCCAAAACATTGCCGATTCCGATACTTGCATTTTTCGCAATACTCGTCGCACCGACCGAATTTACCGATGAAAAAGATTCATAAACCGATTCTCCCTCGCCCGTCGCCGTAACGGTAACTTCCGCATTCAAGGCTCTGATGCTGACCACAAAATTAAGTGTCGCCGCTCCGCCCGAAACCGTTACGGTTTGAGTTTTATCGGCAAAACCTTCGATATGCGTAAAAACCGTATAAGTCCCATTCGGCAAATTTGTAAATTCGTATCTGCCGTTTGCGTCCGTTACGGTGCTTCGATTGATCTTAGGAATTTCGACGGAAACTCCGGGAATAAATTCGCTGTTAACTCCACTCGAAACCGTTCCGCTTAAAGTTCCGGTTTGGGCAAAAGTAATGAGCGAAAATGTAAATATGATTGTTGTAATTTTTAAGAAATGTATAAATTTGTGCATTTTTAGTTTATTTTTGAAGATTAAAGTTTAATCACAAATCTTACGCAATAACTGTTAATTTCGTTAGAGATTTTTAATAAACTGTTGAAATTCAGCAATCAACGGTTGGAATTTAAAGTTTCGATGGTTTTAAGATAAAACTTCTAATTTGTAAATAATTTGATTATGTTCCCCTGACCGTTTATTTGTTTACAGATTAAGTAACAGCAGATTCCAAAAATGTTAATGTCGAATCTTCAGTATCCATCTCGGCTTTTATGCCAATCGGCAAGGTAAAGTTATTGCGGATATGCCCGAATGAAAGTCCATACATTACCGGAATTCTCAAATCTCCAAGCCTTTCCTGTAAAACTTCGAGCAATGTCTGCGAAGGCTTTGCCGGATCGGGATCGCCTTTCGTAAAAACTCCGATGGCGATGCCAGCCAGCGTACGCAGATTTACACTATCTCTTAACTGAGTCAACATTCGGTCAACCCTGTAAGGACTTTCGCTGACATCTTCGATAAACAAAATGTTTCCTCTTGCACGCTCCAAGCCGTATTGAGTTCCCGCCAAAGCGACCAGCAAACTCAAATTCCCGCCGATCAATTCTCCGCGGCATTTCCCTTTCGTAATCGTGATCGTTTTATAAAGTTCGGGGTCTTGTCCTTCAGGAACTTCAGGCAGATTTATTACATATTTTTCGGTGGGATTCATCAAAGGTTCTAAGACGTGCTTTTTTGAATAATCACTATAATTCGATGCCGCGTTCGGACCGTGAAATGTTATCAATCCGGTTCTTTTATAAATCGCCAAATGCAACGCCGTAATGTCCGAAAAACCGATGAAAATCTTGGGATTTTTCTCAATCAATTTATAATCCAAATCCGCCAGTAAACGCGAAGTTCCGTAACCGCCGCGAACACACCAAACCGCTTTAATCTCCTTATCCGTAAATGCCCAGTGCAGATCGTGAAGCCGTTCTTTATCAGTTCCCGCCAGAAAACCGTTTTGTTCGCGTGCATATTTTCCGACTTTGGTTTTGAAACCCATCTCAGCCAGATTCTGCAATCCCTTCTCAAACGCTTCTTCCGAAACGCCGCTCGCCGGAGCAATCACTCCAACCGTATCACCAATTTTTAATCTTTTCGGCTTAATAATTGTCTTTCTCACATTCAAATTTTTATCATTCGCCGCCAGCATAGTCTGAACAGCAAACGGCAAAAGGGCAATAGCTTTTAATGCATCACGTCGTTCCATATTTTTCAGCTCATCTGCAAAATTTTTCTCATATTTCTTTTTTTCGCGTATTTTCGCGTAATTAGCGGGCAAACTTTTTTTATAATTTCAACAATTTTTCCCGCAAAACTCTCGACTGTAAACGACTCGAAGAAATCTCCTGCCCATTTTTAAGTGTAACTTGATATGTCCCGCCCGGCATCGGCGAAACTTTTTCAAACATTCCGACATTTGCCAAAGCCCCACGCGAAAGTCTGATAAATTTCGTCGGTTCTAATTTTGCTTCGATGTCTTTTAATCGGAAGTTTATTACATATTTTTCATTTTTGTCGGTTGTAATATGAAGCAATTCGCCGTTGGCAATTATCGAAGCAACTTCGGCAACGGGAATCAGCAAAATTTCTTCACGTTTTTTTACGGGAATTCTTTCGATGAATTCCTGTTTACTTTCCTCGTAAACTTCAACCGCTTTTTTAACTTTTTTCGATTCCGTTTCCTGAAAATCCTTCTGCTCCAATCTTTCGCGAACGCGATTTAAAGTTTCCCGCAGACGTGATTTTTCAATCGGTTTCAGCAAATAATCAACCGCATTTACTTCAAACGCCTGAATCGCATATTCATCATAAGCCGTAATAAACGCAACCAGCGGCATTTGATTTTTCCGCAGAAGTTTAACGACTTCCAACCCCGAAACTTCCGGCATCTGCAAATCAAGCAACGCTAAATCCGGCTTCTCCGCCTTAATCATTTCAAACGCTTCCGCACCGTTTTCCGCTTCGCCGACGATTTCGACATCTTCAAATTCGAGCAGGATATTTTTCAAAAAATTCCTAGCCGGTCGTTCATCGTCGGCAATAATTGTGCGTAGCTTATTCATATTTTTATTCACCACAGAGGCACGAAGGACACAGAGGTTTTTATTATTTGTTTGATTAAATATCTTCTATTGTCCGTTTTCATCTGTATTTATCCGTAGTTAAATTTCTTTCTCTAATTTTAAAAAAACTCTGTGTTCTCTGTGCCTCTGTGGTAAAAAATCTTTAAATCGTCTGAGTTTTTACAGGAATTTCAATACTTGCAAAACTTCCGTCTAAAGTATTTTTTTCAAATTTTATATTCGCCTTATTTCCGTAATAGGATTTCAAACGACCTTTGATATTCTGCAAACC
>MWWE01000158.1_pt1 | contig 11607 bp, 20 predicted proteins | sample 1047301 | NCBI WGS metagenome assembly MWWE01 (sample SAMN06349973, study PRJNA376086) | soil metagenome | isolation source: MS1-1 sample Antarctic (ecotone) soil | place: Antarctica
GTGGCGGGGTACCTTTTCCCAGCGCAATGATGCCATCCTTTGAACCTTGGTGCATTCCTGAAGGGGCTTGTGCGTAAAGCTAGGGCGGGTTACCTCTATTCACGGATTGCCTAGAAGGTTTGTCTTCCCGGAAACTCGCCGTGTTGTGGCGCTGTGTCCGCGTACACAAGGAAGCGGGCGAGAAACACGGCGGCAAGAATACTCCCTTGAGGGAGTATTTCGTAAGCGCGGCGCCAGAGCTACCCTCGAAACGTGGAACCCTCCGCACAATTGTGCGGAGGGTTCTAGGAACCGGTAAGCGCGGCGCCAGAGCTACCCTCGAAACAGGAGAAACCTCCCCTAATATTAGGGGAGGTTTCCGAATAAGCGCGGCGCCAGAGCTACCCTCGAAACTCATTTTTGCAGGGCATACGCCGCACGATACGGGGCCGCCAGTAGCACCGTGTATCTTGCTTACCCTTACCTATTGAGGAACGGCGTGTGTCGATCTCCGGGCATCCTCGCACGACTAGAGGTTGGCGCGGACCTCATTGGACCGGTCGGATGAGGCCCAGCGGCTCGACCGGTTGGGTAGGGCGTTCGGAGAAGTATTATGGTGCTGTGTGCGCGTACACATATCTACTCTCTCACTTCATCTAGGCGCGCTCTTGTAATTCTGGTGCTATGCGCTGGCGCAGATGATGTGCTCTGATGTCTAGCCAGACTTCCACCCCTCCGACCATGTCACGAAACTCCTTTACGCTTACACCACACTCCGCTGCCCGCCTTCGTATGTCCGCCCGCTCGTAGAGCTTGTCGTGTAGGTAATCAGCGACAGGCTCCGCCTTACGCCAGTCGGCGTTGTGAGCTACCCGCTTCTCGATTGTGGGCAGGTCAGAAGAATACGCAATAAGCACCTCCGTGACCCAGTTCGCCAGGATCCGCCACACCTTGAACTCATGAAGTGCGTATTGCTCACACCCCCGCTTTATACGGTCTGCGTGCTCCGCCAGAAAAGACGAGCTGCGAACGGGAACCGGCACGGCGAAGATCTTTTTCTTGTCTAGTGTGCGGTATGACAACACCAAGCCAACGGGGCTTGCGTCCTCCTGCATCTCGGCAGGCCTCGGCGGATAGCTTTTGGCTTCTTCGAGTAAGAAGCCGTCCACTTTCACCTGTGCGCCTAGTAGTCTGAGGGTCTCTCGGGTGAGGATGTAGCAAAGCTCCCACTCTCGAGTACTGGGCTGGGCTAGCCGCTCCTCTACGCCTTTTAGCACTTCGTCACTCAGTTCACCGGGGCCGTGCACCTCTAGCATGCTGCGTACATACCCCACAGGGAACTCAGCGGTGTTGCGCTCGCCGTCGTCTTTGGCCGCAATCTCTTTTACGGCTTTCTCGGTTCTCAGGAGTGCATCCTCGGGAGGGCCGCCGTCAGTCTCACCGGCTTCGCTGGGGGCGGCAAGCTCCTTTAGTGCCCCGGCAATACCAAAATGCGCAACGGGTTGCGTATTTGCCTCGAGCGCTTCCCGGTTGGTATAAAGCCGCATGTAGCCTTGCGCCGTGCGCACGGAAGCTTCAAAGTTTGCCTCCAACCAGGGCAACCATTCACCGTGGTGAACCCGGCTTTTCGCCTCCGTCAGTAGCTCACCGGCCCGCAAAGCGTGGCTCAAGCCTGAACGTAGCGCCTCCTCGCAGCGGCGGTGCTCCTCGTTTATCTGCCCGACGAGCTCGTCCAGGCGTTCGATCTCACTCAAACTATCCTCCTCAAAGTAAGGGGCCGGGACCATGATAGAGCCCCGGCCCGGTTGAAACGCCGTCGTGATCGCGCTACCCGCTCACCACGAGCCAAGCCAACACGCCGACGAGGGCCGGAGTCGCGCACGCCACCCCCACGGCTATCGCCCGGATCACGCCAACCGCTCCAAGCTGGAGTAGTGCATTTCGAGCGTTCCCAGGAAGCGCGGGTTGCAGGGCAAGCAGTACATCGGGCCGGTGTAGTCCCTGGCGCCCGAGTGCGGTGCCGTGAGCGTCCTGGTGGTCGCGCCGCATCCTGAGCAGGTGCCCTTCTCGCGGGTGGTGGTTGGTGGTGCTTGCTGTAGACTCTTCATCGTCAACCTCCTGGTTGGGTTGGCCGGGCCTCGGGGTGCGACTAACACCTGCGGGGCCGTTTCTTTATCAACACTGGTATATTACCATAAGTCGGTTACAATTGTAAATAGAAAACCGGGAGTATTTTCGATATCTATCGAGAAAAGAGGTCCTACATAGTGCGCTTAAAGGAACTTGAGGAGTGGTTGTCTACGGGACAGGCAGCGAAAGCCCTGGGCCTAAGCCGACCCTATGTAATTAAGCTAGCTGAGAACAAGAGCTTGCGAGCTGTGAGTACCGCTTGTGGGTGGCTTTACGACCCTAAGAGCGTCGAGACCTTCACACCCACCGACCGTCGCCGTCGAGGGTCGGCCTAAGAAGAAGGCCGGGGCTAATAAGCGTCCTGGCCCTCCTTCTCTAGTGCTTCTAGTGCGATCCGGACCACGGTTTCAATCACGCGGGCGTCGTCGACAGGGTCGAGGCCGACGAAGCCGGCGAGGTTGGCGGCGAGTACGTCGGGCGTTATCCGGTATTCGAGGCGCTCCCCGCCCGCAGCGGTTGTGCTAGAGATAAACACCGCGCCTGTTTTACAGCGCTTTGAGAGCCCTACTAGCCAAGGCGTCGGAGGATCGAGGATGCAGGCAGCTACCAAGAACAAAGGCTTGTGCGCAATAATCATCTCGCGCAGGTGATCGGGCACGCGGTCGGGGCCGGTGACGAGGAGACGGCCGGCGTAGGTGATCGGATGTGCTCCGACCTTGTGGTCGTGGACCTCGACCCGCGTCTCCACTGAAAGTCGGTATCCGCGCTCTAGCAATTCGGCTAGGGCCGCCTCGACCGTTGGGACGGCGCCCACGGCGGCGGCCGCCATTTAGAAACTCTCCTGAACTGGGGCGTTTGAGTGCTGCTCTAGTGGGGTGGGTTTCTTAGTGTCATCACTGTCATCGCCCCTAGGGTGTCCCGGTGATGATGACACTAAATTGTAGGTTGCGGGGCGTTTTCCGTCGTCGGTGATGAGGTTGTCGGCGCGGAGCTCGGAGAGCTTGTTGCGGACCGTACCTTCGGATGCCCCTGTGAGCTGCTGCAGCTGTTTGTTGGTGGCGCCTTCGAGGCGCAAGGCTATGAGGACGCGCTCCTTCACGGGGCGGCTCTCCTCCTCGAGGAGCTCCTCGTCGGGCAGTTCGTAGGTCCCCATGGAGACCTTCTTCTCCTCAAAAGTGAACCGGGCACCGATGGGGTCGATCTTCGGGCCGAAGTTCGTCTTCGTCTGGCGCACCCGGATGTCGAGCTCCGAGGTTTCCTCGCGGTACTCCTCGAAGACGAACTGCAGTACGCTTCTTGAAGCCCAGGCCTTGTACGCGCTACCAAACGGGCTCTTGTCCTTGTGCTTCTCTCCAGTCTGAAGCTTGCCCTCGTGGTCTACGATGAACGGCGTGGCACCGGCCCGACGCAGGGGGTTGATGTAGCGGCCGTGAAAGGCGAGGACCTCTCTACCCTTCTCCATGTCGCCCTGCATAGCGAGGCCCATCGAGTCGATGATCACTGCTTTTGCTTTGTAGTCGTGCACGAAGGCGAGCGCCTTCTCGAAGGCCTTCTCGGGAGAGATGCCGACGCCGGAGAGATAGGCGAGCTTCTTGGGGATCATGATACCCAGACCAACACACAGGTCCCTTACACGCCGGTGCTGCTCTTCGACGTCGAGTTCAAAGTCCAAGTAGAGCACGTGACCGTGTTCGAGTACGCGCAGCCCTAACCACTCGTCCACGCCTGAGGCGCTGGCGATCGCGATGCCTGCGGAGAGCATGGCGAACGACTTCGCTACCCCGCCGGCCCCGAAGGCCACGATCGGGTAGCCCTTCACCCCGATCTTCTCGATCAGGTACTCGCGCTCCTTGGGTTCTCCGAGCTCGGAGAACCACACAATCTCGGACTCTTTTTCGGCCTCGCTAGTGTCATCATCACTGGAACCCCCTAGGGGTGATGACAGTGATGACACTAGCGGACGGCGGCCTTCCTTACGGTCCCAATCGTACGTCTCGCCCACGTCCTCTAGAGCATTGTCTATTGAGTAGCGCAGCCACGACTTGCCCCGGCGCCCCTCGTCCCACTTCGACCGCACCAGCGCGGAGCGGTGCATCAGCCGCTCCAGCTGGTCGGGATCTTGCGTGTAGAGCTTCAGGATGCCGAGCAGGGCGTAGTCAGCATCGGAGTCGTCACCGCCGTGGTAAGCGTGGACGTCTCTGCGGTCGAAGAGGGCTTCAAACTTCGGAGCGTTCTTCGCGCCCCGGCACTTCTCAATGACCATCTCATCCGTTGGCATGTCGGTCGGCACGCCAGGTGCCCTCGGGCGTCCGTGTCCGTTGGTCAGCGAGTCGGCAGCGTCGCCGCCGTTTTGTTGACTGCGCAGAGAGTCCGCCAGCTTGTCGAGGAAGTCCTGGTTCGCGCTCCGACTCACAGGACGCGTCCCGTCACCGTGAAGAAGCGGGTCTGACTGTACATCTCGATGGAACCCTTCTTCACCGCGCCGCCGCGCACCACGCCCTCGAGGATGATGTGAACGCCGGTGCCGCTGGGCGACACCTCGACGTAGCCTCCCTGTATGGAGTCGATGATTTTCCGTGCCCATTGCTCGATCACGCCGGTCTCCGGGTCGCGGCACTTGTCCAGGTCGATGCCCGAGTACGGGTCGGCGCTGCAGAAGACGAACCCTATACCGTCGTATGGCGGCTCAGAGCGCTCATACGCGCCTACGGCCTCGGTAAAGGACCGCCACGTCATGAGGTCGATGGAAGACGCTCGGCGCACTGTGCCGGGCGTGTAGGGAACCTTCGTCATATTGCCGGCGCGCTCTTCCAGCCGCCAACAAACCCACTGTGGACGCTCGGTGAGCTGCTCGGGTATGTTCTCGGGGATCGGCGGATTAACCGCTGTCGATGCTTGGATCATGGCTTATACTCCTCTGTAGATGCTTGTTGAAAGAGCCCCGCGCGGACGTCGCGGGGCTCTTCTCGTTCTGCGGAGACTAAAAAGAAAGTTCGTCGAAGGCCGCGTCCTCCTCGGCCAACCGGGCCGCCGTGGTGGCCGCCACCTTCTCGGGCGTGCGTGCCGGAAGCATGGTCTCCCAGTCGATGGTCGAACCCGTTATCGCTCCGGTCGAAGGGTTCTTCTTCGGCTTCACCCGAGCCCGCATCTCGAACCCCTCGAGGTCGGAGGCGTCGAGCTCAGGAATCGAGTCGTTGTCGAAGTAGCCGGGCTTGACGACCTCCGTCAAGGCGCCGAGCTTCGAGTTCTGCTGGTTGAGCCACTCGCCCGACTTATCTTTCTTGGTGTTCTTGTACTTGAACTGCTCGAAGAACGTCACGCCGATGTCGCCGCCGTCTTCGGAGCCGTCGTCGATGACCTCGACCGTGCACTTGAAGCCCGGGTCAAGCATAAACTCGGCGCCGTCGCTCTTTCGCGTGACGGCGTAGGGCTTCTCGTACTCCTCGACATCGAGGAGCTTGACGCGAGCACTCAGGAGGTTGAGGACCGGGGCGCCGCCCGTTCCGTCGTCTTTTCTGCGTGGTAAAGGCATATGTCTCGCCTTCCTTTCGCTACTTGATGGCACATCTTGTGCCGGGACTAGCTACAAGGCGTATTGCGGCTGAAGCGCCGCTAGGTTAGTATCTGTCTATTACGCGGCCTCCTTTACAGTTACAGGTCGTTTGCCGGCTGCGAACCGGCGAGGGCCCCATTTTTTGAGACTTAGAGGGTCAGGGGCCCTCTACTGCTTATTATATATCACACCTGAGGTACCACGCAAGACGTGTTTTTGTGGTAAGGTACTCTTAGCTGGCTAAGTAAAGGAGGCCCGGAAGTGGACATAGGAAGCCGTATAAGAGCGGTGCGGAAGGCTGCGCAGCTATCCCAGGACGGCCTAGCTCGTCTAGCAGGAATGAGTGTGAGCGCGGTTGCGCAGATAGAACAGGGCGGGCGAACCGATCCGCACTATTCAACGCTCGATAAGCTTGCCGGGGCGTTGAATATGTCGGTTGGGGAGCTGTTGGGGGAGTCTCCCGAGCCTACCCCGCCCTCACGCACGCGTACGACGTCTCCCGTAAGTAGCTACGCGGGGCACATCGAAAACGTTGCGTTGGCTAGGCAGGAGCAGGTGAAGGCGCAAGACGGCTCTTTTCCGACCTCCTGGGAGGCCGCTATGTCCTTCGAGGATAAGTTTACAAAAGAAGCGCTGAGCCTTATGGAGGCCGCCGAAATAGCCGCCGTCGACTTTGAGACCTCTGCCGGAGAATTTCAGAGCCTTGAGGCAGCATACGCAAAACTGTGGGAGGCCAGAAGGGCCCTGGGTCGCAGGGTTGGCGAGGTGCTGGACAGTCACATGAGTAACCTCAAAGAGGCGGACGCCGGGACCTTGGCGCGGAAACGGCAGGAGAGGGAACGCGAGCAGGCACAGCGGGAGAGTGCGTTCTTGGAACACCAAGAGAAGATTCGAGGGTCGGCGTAGGGCAATGCGACCGGGGCGGTGGTCTTTTGATTCCAGAATCAGTGAAGCTAGTGCAAGCTATGAGAGAGGAGCGATCTAGGTGCTTGACCCGGTAGCGGTAGAACGCGCAGAACGCGAGATAGACCGGTTCATCCTCAAGCGGAACCGCGAGCGCTCAGAGGCTAACCGCATAGAGTCTGCGTGGGCTGAGTCGGAGCGGGCGCATGCGGCTATCGCTGACGAGCACCTCGATAAAGCCGATGCGCTGGCGGGGCCGGAGTCCGGGGCGTGATGGCTAGCGGAACCGCCAGGGCGCGGGCTTCCCCCTCTCAAGGTCCGCGTCTTGTTTGCCGGGTGTGCAATCTCCCGGCCAGAGAGCGGGACCTCATCGACGGCGGGTTAGCTAGCGGCTGGAGTCCGAGAAGGTTAGCGGAGAGGTTCACCAGCCTCTCTCGCAAGGATGTGAAGAACCACGCTACGAAGTGTGTAGGCGAAGGAGAAACGGAGGAGAAATGCCGATAATAAATACGACAACCGGCGCAGTGGAGGTACCGAGAGGGACCCGCGAGAGCACCGGGCACACGATCAACACCTCGGCAGTGGTCGAAGAGGATTTGCAATACCTCGACGAGGAGCCGGAGGTCGTCCAGGTACTTAACGCGGCGGGCTGGGCCGCCACGTTTGAAGACGGGCACCACGAGGAGCTTCTCTTCTGGTGCGTGCTAGACGACGAAACCGTCCACGGCGTCGTCTTAGGTGAGGGTGGTCTTGTCGACCTCGCCCAGGGCAACGCACGGACGCGCCCAGGATTCACCGGGTACACGCAAGTAAACAACGATAAGAAGGAGCAATAAATGCCGACAATCAACTCGATCAAAGTCCATTATGGCGAGGCGCAGGCCTCGCTCTTGAACCAGCTTTTCGACCTGCCCGGCCGAGCGCAGCAGCTCGACATTTCCTTGAGCGCCACGACCCAGGAGAAGATGGCGCGCAAGGAGCTAACCGCCGTCAAGGCCGCTGAAGCCGCGATATTCCTCGAGGGCGAGCGGGCGCGCCTGAAGACTGAGTACATCGCGCTAGACCTCGAGCTTCGCGCCGCCCTCGAGATCCGCATCGAGGAGATAGAGCAGGAGTTGAGTCCGAAGAATGCCAGCTTTCGAGACTACGCGGCGGCGGCGGAAGCCTCGCCCGAAGCGCTTCTCGTCGCGATGGACCTGGCCCTGGCCTCCGGCGACGAGGACGCGGCACTCCTGGCCTTCGCGGCGGGCATGCAGCGGGACCTCGAAGCGGTAACGAGCCACGGCTTAACCATACGGGATGACTGGGCGGGCCTCTACTCCGAACTATCCGAAGCCGCCGCCGACCTTGGACTTGATCCTGGTGATCGGTGGGAAACGCTCGCGCCACCCACGCCCTCTAAGTTCGATATTCTCAACGCGCCGCAGTCGGATATCAACTTCTACGGGACGATACGGTAGCGTGGGAGCGCCTGAGAGCGGCCGGGAAGAGGCTCCCGGAATGCGGGTATTCGAGCCCGGCGAGAAGGTGCCGGAGAAAACGAGGCCGGCCACTGCCCGCGAGTTTGCACCCGGCGCCGGCCCGTTGGACGCTCCACCACACCCGCCTCGTCGGCAGGTGGGACGCCGGAGTATCGACCTCCTGGGCAGGGAGGTGCGTACTTAATGGCCCGATGTGCCGGTAATAAGCGCAACGGAGCGCCATGCACAGCTACCGTAGAGCCACCGCAGACCCATTGTTGGTGGCACGACGACTCCAACAAGGAGCAGCGCCAGAGAGCGGCTTCCCGTGGCGGCAAGTCGAAGCCTAGCCGGGTCTCCCGGGACCTCCACCTGCTCCTCGAAAGCCTCACCGAGCAGGTGGTAGCAGGTTCCCTCCCGCCGTATCCGGCCAGTGTTGCCGGGCAGCTCGTCGGCGTGCGTCTGCGGCTCTTGGAGTACGAGCGGCGGGTCAAGGAACAGGACGAATTGGTCGGCAGGTTGGAAGAACTAGAAGGGCAAATCACGGCGGAGAAAAACTCGGAGAGTAGGCGAAGCGCATGGGGCGTTTGAGAGGCTGGGTAAAGAGGTTGGAGCGTGCTCGCCGGGAGGACGGGTTGGTAATCGAGCAGGCGGACGGCACAACGGCACGCTTCCCCAAAGGTGCGTGGAAAGAGGCGTTCATGCACGAGGCCGAACGCTTGCGGGCAATCCACCGTGGCGAGGACCCGGGTGAGGCGCATCCCGTGACTATCGCCAGGCGAAACGCCAGGTACCCCGAGCCGTTCATCTTCGACGCCGACCGCCAACCCAGGAAGCCTTGGGACACCGTAATCTAGACCAATACGCATAATGCACGCACGAGGTCGCCGTCTCCCGGCTTGCGCGGGACTGGTTAGGGGTACGGTGCCCACATGGGAGAGGAAGACATACCGGGCGGTGACCAGGACAGCGCCCAGCATGCTAGGCGACGACTAACAGTAGCCCAGGCCGCCGAAGCTATGGACGTTACCGTCGATGCTGTACGGGCTCGCATAAAGCGCGAGACTATCAGCCATGTGCGCGAGGGCGGGCGCGTCTACGTCATACTAGACACCGACCAGGACTATCCTAGTCGTGACCAGGACCACGGCCAGTACACCGCCCAGGGCAGCGCCCAGTCCGAAACTGGACCGGACTACCGTGACGAACTGCTAGAGGAGTTGCGCGACCGGGTTCGATATCTCGAGGAGGCGAACCGCGAGAACCGTCGCATCATCGCCGGACTGATACAGCGCGTACCCGAGTTAGAACCGGGGACCCCCTCGCCAGAGCCACACGGCCCCGAGACAGTCGCCGAGACCTCCGAGGGTGTAGACGCCCCAACCGGCCAGGTGGACCGGGAGAAGCCATCCTCGACGGCTCCTCCTGGCCGCGTCGTCTCTAGGGCGTCCTGGTGGCGCCGGTTCTTTGGCCTTGAGTGACACGCCTCATCGGACCGGTCGGATGGGCCGCTGCAACTTTCTCGCCGGCGAGAAAACTCCACCTTGCGCGTAACGTATTGCAACCACCGACCACCGACGTCGACCGCTGCAACCGAGGGCCTGGGCTCCAGAGTCCGCGGTATGCAACGCGCGTTGCATACCGCGGACTCTTGCAACACGGTTGCTACCGCGCTTGTACACCCTCACGAGGATCAAGCCAGGAGAGTATGCAACCGCTCGCCTCAAAGCCCCGCAACCGGACACAATCGAATCGCCTAGTCCGGAAATTCTCGGATACTGGGCTTCCGGTGTTTGACATCTCGGAAATTCAGAAGACAGGAGGACGGCGGGTCTGGATGAAGCAAGGGCACCCTCTCGGATGCCCCTGCTCTTACTTCTTGCCTGCCAGGCTTTCGCCTATTTGGTACTGTCGCTACGGTGTGAACGGCCCCAGCGTTGTGATCTGATCGCCCTGCGTGACGAGGATCTGGAAGCTCGTGAATTGCACGTCCGTCACCGTTGCCGTGAAGTTCTCCTTGCATGCGCCTGCCGGGGCTGTAGGCTCGAGCGTGGTGAGGTTAAACGTGAAGTTTCCGCTCTTCGTGACGCCCGTAATCGGCTGTTCGCCGCTGCTGAGAGTTGTCGGTTCCGGCTGCTGCCCCGGAGGGTTGTTCTTGCCGCTCGGGTTCGTGCAGGTAACGATCACGAGCCCCTGCGCGACGAGCTCGATAGTGCCCCCCTCCTTCCCGAGACCGACAAGCGTGCCGGTCACGTTCAGCGTCGTCCCCTGATCGGTGGCCGTCGGGCCGCTGCGGCCCTTGAATTGAGGAGACGCTGCGACGGCTACAGAAGCGACCAACAGCGAGAGTGCCAGCGCCAAGACGGCGAAGATTCCTACGCGTTTCATTACGCTATGTCCTTTCTGCTGCGGAGCTACCCAACCTGGTACAGATCTACTTGGTCGGGTAAAACCTACATTGCGGGGGCTAGGCGCCTTGTGTGTGCCTTACCAAGCTAAACAAGCGTCCGGCCCTTGCCTTGCCTATGTGATTTCCTCGGAAGCTAACCTCGTACCTCACCTCATTCCCATTCTCGCTTTCTCTTTCCCCAAAACAAAACCGGCCCCAGGACCATCGCGGTCCTTAGCAGCCGGTTGCACCACTGGCTCCGTCTGCCCCGGGTGCCCACCTCAGAAGGACAGAGTTCTTAGCCTCTACGTTGGCCTATTTTGTTCTCTCCTACAACCTAGCGGGAAATACGGTACTTAGGAAGAGCAGTAAGGGCCAATGAAACATTTGTTACCACTACCCTAACAAAACACAACACGTAAGCAAACGTTTCGTTACATCCCCTACAAGTAGTAGGAGCATAATTGGGACGGGTGCCCAAACCCGTGGCGGGTCCTTCTTCTGGGCCCGCCGCTATCCCTCAGAGCAACCAACGTAGAGTAGCAAGCGCTGCAACCACGTGGCATGGACAACCGACGCGGGTCGCCTCTATTCACCGAGTCGCCGAGAGTGATGCTTCTCGGAAACTCAAGAAGCATGAGGATAAAAAGAGAGCCGGGGCTGTATTAAACCCCGGCTCCAAGATAGCGAGAGTACCTCCTATTGCTGCAGACTTTGCTCCATCTGCTCGGTGGACTGTCGGTCTTGGTCGTACCTATCCTCGAAGTCCTGTAGTGGGGTTACTTTCGTCTTAGTTATGCCCCAGAAGGGTATTCTCTGCAGTGACGCGTCTAGCTCCTTGGGAGAATCTGAGTCTACGATAAACGCTATAGCTCTCTCTCCAAGAGGATGCCCTCCGGCTAGGATTTTCCCCTCCGATTTCAAGGTCTTGACGGCCTCATGTCCAGGCAGAACCACTTGCCTCAACATCCCGGCATACTGCTCGATGGGCAGCAAAGGACCGGGGTCAACGAAGTCCATGCGGACGAGGTACTGCATCCTACCTTCCTCCTTTCTCCCGCCTTCCGTGGCGGGGTACCTTTTCCCAGCGCAATGATGCCATCCTTTGAACCTTGGTGCATTCCTGAAGGGGCTTGTGCGTAAAGCTAGGGCGGGTTACCTCTATTCACGGATTGCCTAGAAGGTTTGTCTTC
>MWWE01000160.1_pt1 | contig 11556 bp, 19 predicted proteins | sample 1047301 | NCBI WGS metagenome assembly MWWE01 (sample SAMN06349973, study PRJNA376086) | soil metagenome | isolation source: MS1-1 sample Antarctic (ecotone) soil | place: Antarctica
CGCGCGTCATTCTTGACCTCGCACGCGCGTCTGACGTTGAAGAGCGTCTTGAAGTTCTTGAAGAGCAGTTGAGCGCTGGCGACGGCGAAGGGTCGCAACTACAGCTTAGGAGGGCGTCGTGAGCTTACGAGCGAGACTTAAGAATTTAGAGCAATGCGCGAATGAGCGAGCAGAGCGCAAGAGCGAAGAGTCTTGCGCGTGCGCTTATGTCGAGACGACGGACGGCGAAGAGCCAACGGAAGAGACTGCGCGCACAGTAGCGACGAATTTGCTCTGCTTCGAGCGCAATCACAAGCGAGCGTCGCACGTCGGCTTTAACACCGTTATCGTCGGTCGCAGCGAGACGACCGACGATGAAGATGGCGACGCGCCGCTTGTTGCTTAGCTTCGCCTCAAATACTAATCATTCTGCGAAGAGCTTTGAGTCGAAGCATCCTGCGAAGACTCGCCGCTTTGTGAAGACCCGCCGCCCTGAGTGCTTCCACCGCCTTGTGAACTTCCGCTGCTCGCGCTCGAAACCGTCTGTCCCTGTGGCTTCGCCATAGCCATCGGCTTTGCGCCTTCGGGTCGAGTGTTCTCGTTACTCTTGGTGCAGCCTTCGGTGATTGGTCGCGTGGTCGGGGTAACATCTTTACTTTTATTTTCCATTCGGACTCTCCTTAGCGCCGTTGCCTTCCGGCTGCGGCGCTGGCTTACTCTGTGGCGTTTGTGGATTCTGCGGCTTCGGTGCTGCGATAGGCTTTTGACCGGCAGGACGAACGTTGATAGTTCCTGCGCCGGTCTTCGGCTGTTGTTCGGGAGGAAAGTTCAGACTATCCTCGATGCTCTTTATCTTCATCGGCAACCTGCTTGTTACTCTCTAGCTGCTTCTCTACAACCCTGTTAGTAGTTAAGTCTGTCTCGACGGTCAACTCGTCGTGTTTTCTCGACAGATAAATCACGTCAGTTTTATATAAAAACTCTCCGGTGGAGTTTCTAAAAACTTCTACCTCTCTTAGCAAGACCTCTCTCTCTTTATAGGGGTCAGACCAAGCCTGTATCCAGCCGAAATAATTCAGGTCGTACTTATGGTCTCGCACATACACCCATTTAATATCAGGGCTTCGATTAAGGAAGTCCCAAACGTCTTCGTCGCCGAATCTTTTAGTGACTCTTAATTTCTTTCCGAGCTTATTGACGACCTTATGATAATCAGTGTACGAAGCGACAAAGGCGACGGGGAGAGCTATCAATGACGCCCAAATGATTGCGTGACCGACAGGCTCGTTGATTGGGACGTTTTCGTTAGTGAAGGCTCTGAACGCCGCGAAAGCATCGTCTGTCTTTCGCAGCATACTTAAAGCGTAAGCGATGAGGCCATAGACACCGTGACAGATGAAAGAGAACACTAATATCTCAAGATAGTCTTCCCAATCTTTTCGGCTCGCCCTGCCTCTAAGTTTTCGGTAGAGCAAACTCGCTACTATACCCGGTATGACGAGCAAGATGATGCGAATAAGGAAACTACTGAGGCTCATGGTTTTTATCCTGCCCCGACTGCTTAAGTGTCCGATAACATCTTAACATAAATTCATAGTCGAAACATTGTCGCAAGTGTTAAACTGTGCGCCTAAACTCTTGCGTATTATGGAGGTCAAAACGATGGATGATTTAATTAAGACCGTAGCCAAGAGCTTGTTCGTTCAGCAGAGCGTGAACGTAGGCTCGAAACTCGTCAATAACAAGCGGGTGACGAAGAACGACGAGCAAGGCTTTTGGCTCTCGCTCTTGTTTTTGGGCTTGGTGAACCTACCAACACAACAGCCAGTAGCTAACATGCTGGCGAGACGTTAAGGAGATACCACAATGGGAAAGAATGACCGCACAGTATCGAAGCGCGACGATGGTACTTGGGCTAACAAGAAAGACGGCGCTGAAAGAGCATCTGGAATACATCCGACGCAGGGAGCGGCGGCTAAAGAAGCTACGAAGATGCTTAAGAACTCTGGCGGCGGCGAGTTGAAGATAAAAAACGAGGAAGGAAAGATTCGGAGCAAAGACACCATCGCTCCGGGTAACGAAAGCTCAGTCAAAGATAAAGAGCACTAAAAGACATAATACGGCTTATCGGACTCTCTTTGTCGCGGGCGTGTGTCGCCGCTCGCGCGTGAGTCTCTTTCTGCGCACGCAAGCACAATCTATTGTGGTCAGCGTCTTAACTCAAAAACTTGTGTCGTGACAATTCCCCGCCCTTCTTCACGAAAGTATGAACCACAATAGATTGTGGTCACTCTTTACGCTTTTTGTGAGGCGTGCATTCCGCTCGCTATTTCTTTTCGATAATTTTCCAGAAGTTCGCGGCGCGCAACGTTATCGTTATTGGGGATGCCGTAGCGCCGGTCGTGAGTAAGCTCATCTCCGTCGAACACCTCGATAAGAATATCAAGATTGTCGCCGTCTGCTTTCACTTCTTCTGGGTGTTTTCTGTCGTCAATGATTTGTTGACTGAGCGTGTATCTGCCGTTCTCTAAAGATTCTTTTTGCGGTTCGCCGTAGAACCTAAAGCGCCCGCTTTTGCGAATGTTGTATATCATTCTCGATGCCTCCTGACGGTTATAACTTGTCAGTATAGCTCTTCAAGTTCAGTGGTTTCACTTTCCAGCCTCGACCTATCTTCTTAGCCTTTAGCTTCCCTGAATGAATCGCATCGCTCAAATGATTCTTCGATAGACCGGAGAGCGTAGCTGCCTCGTCTAACGTCAAGAGATGCTTGGCGGCAAGCTCGACCGGCGAAAGCGTTTGTCGCGTCTGCGCTGCGTTGCCGAGTTGCGAAAGCAGCGCGAGAAAATCAACGCTGCCGCGCACGTCCGACAACCTCGCCAACTGTCGGGGTTCTTGGTCGGGGGTGTCGGGCAATGCCACCGCCGGACGCATTACGCCGCGTTCAGCGTCTAAAGCTGCTTTGAGTTTCCTTAGTTCCCCGTCGTCATACACGGCCACATTACCGCGCTTTCCCTTCTCTAATCGTACCGACAGCTTTCCTCTATTTGCATAGCGCTCAACTGCTCGCTCGCTCACGTTCAAGTATTCAGCCGCTTCCCTTTTATTCATAAGCCGTGCTTTGTATCAAAAGAGCGACAACCGCGCAAGGTGTCGGGCAAAGCGTCGGGCGTGTCGGAGTTTCGTTGGTGCGTGCGCGGTCGCGCTAAACTCGCGGCGAGGTCGTTCGTATGAAACTATCGTTTATGCCCGGTGATTTACACTTAAACAAAGAGCAAGATGGCTCTTTTGTGGTTACGGTGCAAGGCGAAAAGATATTCTCCACACGCTTAGAGAAGAAGGCTATTACAAAGTTCAATGAGTTGCGGCGCGAGATGGAAAAACAATTTCCAGCACGCGAGCTAACGCCAGAAGAGAAGCGTGCGGTCTTGCAAAAATGGATTGGTGACAATCTCGTTAGTCACAACGGCGACCGTCATAGCAAGAAGAAAATCAAGTCAGGCTCAACGAGAACATTCGGTTAATGTCAACTAACTTTAGTCCTGAACTTCACACTTTTCGCTCATCGAAGTTTAGAAGCGTTGTCGAAGACGCAACCAACTTCTTTGACGCGACTCCGGTTCATCCACTGCCACCACCTAATCGTTTCGTCGGCGCTGGCGTCTATGCGCTTTACTATATTGGCAGTGACTTCGAGTTATACGAGCGCATCGCTGCGAAGAATAGCCCTACCATTCAAGCCCCTATATACGCCGGTAAAGCAGTGCCTCCGGGTTCGCGTACTGGCTTTGAAGTGGCGGCTAGAGAAAGTGCCGACCTCTTTCGCCGACTGCGCGAACATACGAACAGCATACAGCAAGCTGAGAACTTGAGTGTTGATGACTTTCGCTGTCGGTTTATGATTTTCGGCGAGGTTGAGACTGACTTAATCGTGCCTGTTGAATCTGCGCTCATTCGCAAGCATCGGCCTCTGTGGAACTCGAACATAATGAGTGGGTTCGGCATACATACGCCCGGCAAAGGACGCTTTGAGCAAGCGCGTTCAAGGTGGGACATACTGCATTCGGGCAGGTCATTTGCAGCGCGTATGGCAAAGCTCGCTGCTGAACCTGATGACATTATAAGGGATGTGCTGAGGTTCTTAGAGAGCTAACGCTTGCGTAACTCAACAACGGCTTCATAAAGCTGATGTTTGTCTTGAGCCTTAGTTACTCGCACATCGGATTGAATAATACTGTTGCCGATGCGTGTAGCGCGTGGGATGTCAATACGCACAATCTCAAGCCCTACGTCTTCGGCTATGTTGCTGAAATAAACATCGGTCGGAATCATCACGCCTTGCAAGATGCTGTTACCGATAACAACGAGCGCCGTGCTACCGGAACGTAAGACGTGCTTTAAACCTTCGGCGAATCGGCGGCAGTCGTTAAAGTAAGAGGCTGCATAGTTCGCCCACCCATGACCGCCATAAATTCCCTTGTGTGCGTTAAGCCCACGTAGATTTTCTATCTTCTCTTCAATGTCAGTACCCGGTAAGTCAAACTCTAAATCTATGCGCTCGCGCTCACGTACTGTCTGCCAGTATGTGCCAAAGTTAGACTCTTCGAGATGCTTAAAGTCGCTCGGTTGCTCTGCGAAGCCTAGCCAGTAGAGTTGTGGTCTTGTGTTTCGATTGTAGTGGTAATTATTTAGGTAGGGAGGCGAGGTAATCACAAGGTCAACAGTGTTCGCGGCAACGTGCTCAGCACAGTCAAAGAATGAGGCGTTGATAACCTTAACATGTGGCTGCTTGCCGCTCATCTTATCTTGCAGCCACGCAACATCATCACTCATCTCTTTTAGTTTCTTCGCTATCTCTTGCCCGACAGAGAAATCTTCAATCTCTTGACGGCCAGCAGCGACGCGACGCCCCAAGCTCGGCTCATAGGAATAGTTTGAGTAACGCACCATAGTTGATGCGAAAGCGAGCCTGAACAAGTCGCGCAAACTAGCATCTTTGATGCCGTTAATAAAATCTTGAACAATTAAGACTTTATGCAGCACCTTCGGGCTGTAGAACTCTGCGCGAGTCTTGAAGCCTGTTGGGGCTGTGCTGCGCGGCGTACAGCCGTTTGTAGTTATCTTAGAATAGAAAGCGATGAACTGTGCCGATGCCTTTAGCAATTCATCTAATGAGATGAGATGAGCGTTAGCTTTAATGCGAGATGCAAGCGCAGCATACGGATTTATCTCAAAGCCGATAGCATCATGGCCGTGTTCCACAGCTTCTACGAGTGTCGTTCCAACTCCAGCAAACGGGTCGAGCACAGTACCGGGCGCTGACAAATATCTGCTGATAGCGTTGCTTACAAAGTCACTAGAGAAGCCAGCGATCCACGGAATCCAACGATGCAACGGAAGCAACTTGTTGCTTGCAAAAGCAGGGTCGTTGAAACCTATGCGCTCGTTCTCAAGTTGTGGTGATTTTACCTCTTCGACATTAGATAGCTTTGATGCTTTCACAGAGCGCTTTAACTTTTTAGCAGTAACCGACATTCATTCCCCTCAATTAGCTACAAGAAACTCCGACAGCCCCGACCTCATTCCCCGACAGCCTTCGTGCTTGTCGGGGATTTGCGCGCCTGCTTGACCTTCATACTGTCCGGCACTTTGACGAGCAAATCACCCGGCGCACATTCCAACGCCACGCAAATCTTTGCAAGCGTGTCGAACTCAATACCTTTAGCTTGGTCATGTCTGAGACGAGCAAGCGTGTTGTGTGTAACGCCAGACTCTTTGGCGAGCCAGTAGTAACTCTTGTCCCTGCGCTTCAGGAGTTCATCAAGGTCAACACGTATCTTCATACGCCAAGCATTTAGCACACAAATAAGTGTACGTCAAGTTGTTATACGTCGTACATTTACTATATACGTCATAGATGTAGTATAATAATCTTAGTCGCTATTTAAGCTCTTACAGCGACGCTAAGAACAACAGAAAGAGAGAAAAACGCACAATGCTCGACTTCAAAACTCCTGAGCTTGAGGCTGACTTGAAAGCGCTCAAGACGCTAGAAGACACGCTAGAGCAAGCGCGCATCTGGACATACAACGTCTGGTACGACGCAGACGAAGCGCTCGCAGAAAGGGAAGAGAACGACCGCTTCATCAAGCTACTCAAAGAAGCGACAGACAAGCTGGAAACGCTCGAACCTGAGCGCAAGAAGCTCGTCGCGCTGATTGAGTCGCGGCTAAAGACGAAGCCGCCAGCACCGGCTAAGAGTGTGGACGCGCAGACATCAGGCAAGGCGACGGTGAAAGCGACGGCGGCGACTGCGAAGAAGACCGTGCGCGCGAAGACGAAGACGCAACTGATTGCCGACGCGACGCGGAAACAGTCAAAGAAAGCGGCATGAACGGCAACGGGCTAGGCGAGTGCGCAAACACCCGCCTAGCCCTCGAACCTTAACCCTTCAAACGAAAGGCTAAAGCTATGCACGACAAATATACCACGCTCAGACGGCGGCTGCGCTTGATAACGCGGCTGGCATCGGAAGAGCCGTTGAGCTTCGACACTCAAGACGCAATCGCCATTGAAGCACATCACGCGCTCAACGACGTTGACGAACTTTGCGAGCCGACTACGACGATTCACGAACTGAAGCCGATAACGCTGCGTCTTGTGGAAGACGAGAGACAGGAGGCCACACGATGAGTTACAGCACACTATCAACGGCGGCGCTCTTCTCGCTCGGTCAACTCGTTGCGACACCGGGCGCGCTCGACGCGCTCACGTCCGCCGGTCAGTCGCCGACTGAGTTCTTACGCCGTCATCAAAGCGGCGATTGGGGCGAACTGTGCGACGCCGACAAGCGAGAGAACGAACTGAGCGTCAAGAACGATTTTCGTATCTTGAGCGCTTACCGCACGGCTAAGAACGTGCGCCTATGGGTCATCACAGAGGCCGACCGGAGCGCAACCACACTACTCTTGCCTGAAGAGTATTGAGGCGCGGCGGTCGCAGTCGGAAAAGAGAGCGCGATTTGCTTATGCGACGCGCTCTTTTTCGCATTTACAGACGCTACAGCGTGTCGGATTTAGAAAGACATAGCAGAGCATAGCTTGAGCATTGAAACGAGCTTATAAGTCAATTCTGAGCGACTTTCAACGTCAAAAGTCGCTCTTGCTCGACTGTCAAACTCTTACCAGCGCGCGAAGCTCGACCGGCATAATGAAGCTCGTCAGAGAAGTGTAAATGCTTCGAGTTTAGTTAAGAGCTTAGGTTCAAGCTAAGCTCTTGTAAGTGTTGTCCCCTAAATAGATAGCAGAAATTTTCACTTGACAAACATAAAGCCGAAGAGTAGCTTATCTGCAAATGCAATGTAAGACGCGCGTACTCATCAACGCGCTCGTAAACATTACGCAAGGAGGACACAGACAGTGGCAAGGAAAGACGACTACATGAGTATGACGGAAGTTGCAAAACTCATCGGTCGGACGCGGCAAGGCGTTCACTGGTTAGCACAGCAAAAAAGACTTCCCCACAAGAGAGTTGGGAACTTTCTTCTATTCAAGCGACGCGATGTACAGCGCTGGATAGAAGAACATGAGGCGCTCGCGGCGACGCGGGTAGAGGCGGCGTAAAAAGTTTGAAGCCGCGACGATTCGTGTTTGCTCGAACACGACCGACGCGGCTTCGTCAACGAAAGGTAAAGCAGTCATAACAGACAGATAGCGCGAACTTTTCCGAGAGACGCGCCGACTGTCAAACACCAAACCTAACTATGCAAAGATTAACAAATTCCCGCCAGCGAAGCAATACGCAAGTGCGCCCGCCAACCGTGCGACGGCGACGCGCTTTGCGTAGATTCAACACTGCGCAGCGACGAGCGCTCTTCGACTACATCATCATCGAAGGTCACGGCTTGCGTCTTCACAACGAAGGAAAGCGCCGAACGGCTGAAAGGCTCGGTTGCACAGTCGAAGAGCTTATGAGCTTGCTTGAAGAGTTCGCGCGAGAGCGTGTTGTTTACTTCGACGTGAGCGACGGCACGCCCGTCGCTTTCCCCTACTGGCACGCAAGGAGGGCGGCATGAATAAGCCACAGCGAGCATTGCGTCTCGCCGAACAGCCATTCGATGTTGCTTTCTTCAAGCGTGCGAACGACAACGAACCGAAGGCGCAACACGTATCTTGGAGCGAGCTAGTCGAGCGCTTCCGCACTCCGCAAGTCAGGGCAAGCAAAGACGGCGAGCTATTTAGTCCGGCGCTATTTAACGGCACGCGCGCGAAAGAGAACGTTACGCACGTCTCGATGCTCGTCCTCGACTACGACCACGCAGCAGACTTCGATAACGACTTACGATGCTGGCGCGAGCTTGGCTGCACGTTCATCGCTTACACATCGCACAGTCACTTACGCAAGACGAAATCGAACCCGAACGCTGAGCAACGCTTTCGCGTCGTGATGCCGCTCAAAGAGCCGATTGCGGCGGCAGACTTCCCGCGTCTGTTCATGTGGGCTTATGCAGTATCGAGCGGCAAGGTTGACCGGGCTGCGCGCGACGCATCGCGCATCTTCTACACCCCGGCTAAAGCATCGCGCGCAGTCGAATATCGCTTTGAAGAAGTGCAAGGCGCTCCGCTCGACTGGCGCGCACTCGAACTGCCTGAACTTGCCGCCGAGCCGAAGAAGAAGCGGGACGGGTCAGCATCAACTACGACGACGGCGGGCGCGCTGACGCTGAGCAACGACGCTGAGCCACCGGCAATGAAGTTCGCCGCGCTGCTAGAGAATGAGTCGAAGGTCAAGCAGTCGTTCGAGCACAAGCGCAAAGACCTCACAGACCAGTCAGCCAGCTCATACGATTTGAGCTTAGCGACGTTTGCCGCCGACGCTGGCTGGACAGACCAAGAGATAGCGAACCTCATCATCGCGCACCGACGCGAGCGCGGCGAAGATTTGAAGACGCGGCAAGACTACTTCGCTCGCACCATCGCAAAAGCACGCACGAAAAGCGAAGGATTCTCCGCACGCGCGGAGAGTACGGCGCGCTCTAACGAGTCAGCACGCGCCGACAACGCGGCGGCTGTGGCTGAAGTCGTTACTCATCCGGCTTCAGTCATACCCGCCACAGAAGCTATTGACGGCGGTATTTCTTCCATAGTTGATGACGAAGAGCGTTGCACAGACTTAGGCAACGCGCGGCGGCTCGTTCGCCGTCACGGTCGCAATCTGCGCTATTGCAGTATGTGGAAGCAGTGGCTAGTTTGGGACGGCCAGCGCTGGCGCATGGACGACGACGGCGCGGCGCATCGTCTAGCAGTCGAGACGGCAATCTCTATTCACGCTGAAGCGGCTAACCCGACGCTATCGAAAGAACAGCGCGGCGAACTCTCTAAGCACGCGCGCAACAGCGAGAGCGCAGACCGGCTACGCAAGATGCTCGAAGTTGCGCAGAAGTTCGCCAGCATCGCTATTCGACCTAGCAACCTAGACACAGATCAGATGCTCTTCAACTGTGCGAACGGCACGGTTGACTTGCGAAGCGGCGAGCTACGCGAGTACCGGCGCGAAGACCTCATTACAAGACTTTCGCCAGTCGAGTATCACGAAGGGGCGCTGTGTGCGACATGGGAAGCGTTCCTCACTCGCATCATGGACGGCAACGCGCGCATGATTAACTTCCTTCGTCGCGCAGTCGGCTACTCGCTTACCGGCGACGTGAGCGAGCGCGTCATGTTCATCCTTCACGGCACTGGCGCGAACGGTAAGAGCGTCTTCACTGAAACTCTCTTCGCTTTGTTCGATGAGTACGCAGAGCGAATGCGAACAAGCACGTTGATGCACAAGCGCCCAGGGGCAGCGACGAACGATGTTGCCAAGCTCAAAGGCGCACGCTTCGTTTCTGCCAATGAGACGCCGGAAGGCGGTCGGCTCGCCGAAGATGAGATAAAGGACTTCACCGGAGGCGACACCATCACGGCGCGCTTCCTCTTCTCTGAGTATTTCAAATTCAAACCTGAGTTCAAGCTGTGGCTAAGAACTAACCATCTGCCGCGCGTGCAAGGCACTGACGAAGGCATTTGGGACAGACTAAGGCGCATCCCGTTCACCGTTCGCATCCCTGAGCGCGAGCAAGACAAGCATCTTCAACAACGACTTGCGGCTGAGTTACCCGGCGTTCTCGCATGGGCGGTGCGCGGCTGCTCTGAGTGGCAACGCGACGGGCTAGGCATTCCAGATGAAGTGAAGAGCGCGACACTGAACTATCGCGCTGAGATGGATAGCTTCGCCAACTTCATCAGTGAGTGTTGCGTGTTCGAGCCTTCGCTCTGGACGCCAGCATCATCGTTGCGTGACGCATACGAACAATGGTGCAGGGAACGCGGTGAACGCAGTTTGCTCGGCGGAAAAGTCTTTGCGAATCGTTTAGCAGAACTCGGATGCACTACCACGCGACGAAGGAACGCGGGCGCGGTCGTGCGTTGTTGGGAGGGTGTTGGGCTGCAAGAGTAACCCACAGGAAGCAGTGTGAACACTGTGAACGCTGTGAACGTCAAAATACACATTGCTACATGAAGATTCATTTCTCTAGTATCTATGTGCATTCTGCTGTTCACAGCGTTCACAGTGTTCACACTCAAATAATGCGCTAATACTGTGGCATTAGCGCTTAACTACAATAAACGGAAGGATTTAACTATCATGGAATTACCTAGAAGCGATTTCGGCGAACGTCTCAACGAAATGGAGAGCGAAGCGCACACGCGAGAGATTGAAGCGCAGCGTAAGAAGAAGGTCGAAGAAATCAAACGCAAAGATGCGCAGCGCGAGAGCGTGAGAGCAACGGAACGCGAGCAGGAAGCGCAGGCGCACGTCGCCGAAATTAAAGAGCGCTGGCGAACGAAAATGCGCTCGACCATGCCTGAGCGGGAGTTCTCGAATTGGTGGCTCGACAACAAGCTACGCATTCTCGAAGAAGAAGCGCGGCAGCGAGACGCAGCTATTGCGAGCGGCTCTGTCGGCGTCGGCTATGGCGCGATGTGACTTTCACCGCCTGAGCGTCACATCATGCCGCGCCGCACGGCGTTCACTCTCGGTCGCCGTGCGGTTGTTCATGGAATGGGGAGTGCTCGAATCCCCTTCCGTTTTTCGTGAGAGGCTTTGATTGAAAATGAGAGCTAAAGACAGTACCCAAGTTGATGAGCTAACGGCACGCCAGCAACGCACTATCGTCGCGCTTTTGCAGAACGTTACCGTCACAGGCGCGGCTCAGGCGGCGAACGTCTCCGAAGCGACGCTCTATCGCTGGCTCGCTTTGCCAGTATTCAAAGATGAGTTTCGCAAACAGCGACGCATGATGTTCGAGCGCGCAGTTGGCCTTGCACAGCGCGCGAGCGCGGCGGCAGTCGGCGAAATCATCACTATCATGCGAGACGGTGAGAACGAGTTCGCGCGCTTAGCTGCCGCGCGCGTCATTCTTGACCTCGCACGCGCGTCTGACGTTGAAGAGCGTCTTGAAGTTCTTGAAGAGCAGTTGAGCGCTGGCGACGGCGAAGGGTCGCAACTACAGCTTAGGAGGGCGTCGTGAGCTTA
>MWWE01000161.1_pt1 | contig 11553 bp, 16 predicted proteins | sample 1047301 | NCBI WGS metagenome assembly MWWE01 (sample SAMN06349973, study PRJNA376086) | soil metagenome | isolation source: MS1-1 sample Antarctic (ecotone) soil | place: Antarctica
TGTTGAGATTTTGTAGTGCTTGCCCTACCGCTTCCGGCATGGTCTGTCCGTTTTCCGGTGGGAACTCCACTTCGTGCCATTCCCGGAATTGTTCTGGGGTCAATTTGGATTGAACATCTTCTAAGTTACTTTGAACATCTTCTAAGTTACTTTTCAGTGAACCTAAAAGCCGCTTGACTTCGGCGGTTTCCTCTCCCGATATTTCGGGTGGCTTCGGTTCTGTCAACATTCGATAAGCGCCGGTCAAATCGGAAACTGTTTCCGATTTCAATTCGCCGCGCCGCTCATGCAGGCGCATATAATTGCGCGCTGTGCGGTCGGTGAATGGTAGGTTCGCTTGCACAAACGGCAACCATTCGCCGTGTCCCAGATCGGCCTTAGCCTCTGCCAGCAAGCCGCCGATGATAATAGCTTTATCGAAAGTCTGCCGTGCCAAGCCTTCGCACTCAATATGCAGCGCGCATATCTGTTTAACCCTATCGGGTGCCAGTGTTTTACTCATTTCGCTGCGCTCCCGTTGCTTGCCGGTTCGGTCTCTTGATAATACGCGCATTCGCCGGCGCAGTCGGTTTCGTGCATACGTCCGCAGGGGCAAGTCGCGTTGTCCGTTTCAACTTCGGAAAAAGGGTTGTCGTCGTCGGCTTCGCGCCACGCTTTTTCCCACCGCGACCGCGCCGCCGTCAAGAGTACTTCAGTTTCTAAAGTCATTTCGCTGCGCTCCCGTTGCTTGCCGCTTTCTTTGCCTGTTCGCTTCCCACTGAGCCGATTTGCCACCGTGCCGATTTGCAATGCGGGCAGATGCGCGGCGTGCCGGTAGAAGGACGCGGGAACCATTGCCAGCCGCACGCTTTGCACTTTTCGAGCTTCCGCGTTTTTTCTTTTGTTTTAGCCATTGATTGCCTCCACCTGTAAGCATACCGCATAGGGTAAACCTGCGCAAGAAAAAAACTTTGCAAATTTCTTTCTAAACCCCTTGCGCGTCTTACCTGTATCAGTTAACCTTATAAGGTAAGACGTTAATTCAGGGGGTATTTAGATGAACGAATCAGTAGCCGTAACACGCGAGACGCAGCATTTAGCATATTTGGCCGGTTGCATGAACGCCGCGCGCCGTGATTACAAGCGCGCGGTCGCGGAGAATGCGCCGGCGTCGGTGATCGAAGAATTGAAAGGCGATGCGATGGGATGCGAAGAAGATTTTCGGATGGAATTCGCAGCTTGTGCCGCGCTCGAAGAGTTGGGCGCGATGGATGCCGCGCCGGTCGCGCCGGTCAAAGCGTCGCGGGTGCGATGCAATCACTACAAAGCAATCCGTCGCGCGTTTGCCATTGCGAAGGATGCGGGGCTTGACGTGAGCAAAGCGGGAAAAGCTCGCGCGCGGCACGCGATGGAAGATGTTGTCGGGCAGTGTGTGAATAGCCGTAGCGAGTACTCCGGTGCGGATTGGATGCGCTTCGGTGATGCCGTGAAAAGCGGCGCGGTCAGTTGGTAGGGGAACTGGGCAGACGTGAGGGTAAACTCACGTCTGCCCGCTATAACCGGCGGCGCGATGCCGCCAGCATTTAGACAAGAGGAATAATATCATCATGAGAAACACAAATGGAGTCGAGAGATTGGTCGAGATCGGCGCGCGTGCCATCGTTGCGCGGATTGGTGCAGGTGTCACGGTAGCCGATGCGCGGCCGTTTGCGCGCCAAGAGATCGAGCGCCGGATAGCTCGCGGTTTCGGCATCGCGTCGTTTGTCGAAGCGCCAGGCGGCGAAGCGGTCACGGCTTGCAACATGATTGCGAAGTCGCGCGGTTTCGGCGTGTAGGTCGCGCCGGTGCCGGTCAAAGCGGAGTACTCCAGCGCGACAAGAGTACTCCCGCCTTCGCGCTTGTAGCTCAATGGATAGAGCGCCGGTTTTCTAAACCGATGATGAAAGTTCGATTCTTTCCAGGCGTATGCCGTAAAATCTATTTTAGGGAGACACAAAGAATGAGTAAACACCCAGAGAGCAACGTGTTTTGTCTTGCTGCTGCGGTCACAGAATTGGGGCAGCAAATTCCGCCTAAAGAAGTCCTGATTGCATCCGGCATAGACGAAGATGCAGCAGATTTCAACATCGATGTATTCGATGAAGCGTTTATTGGCTTCCAAAGTATTGTTGATCGTTTTGGATGTGCTGAGGATGGTGTAGAGGCACTTCAAGGCATAGTTATGTACTATCAAAAGGTAATTGAAGTAGCCGAAAAACACGAAAAATTCTGCGAAGAAAAATTGCAGGAGGATACGCACAAGCTGAATAAGCTACTGTGATCGGCACGCGCCAGACGGTCAAAGCGGAGTACTCCTTTCGGGGTGCTTCGCTTTTTCGTCGTCGGCTGTTGTGCTTGAATTACGGCGCGTGAGCGTGAAACGGGGGTTGCGGGTGCAGCAGGGTAGTACTCTGGCATTTAGGAAAAGGTGGAATTATTTCCACCTTTTCTAAGAGTTGCGGGTGCAGCAGGGTAGTACTCTGGCATTTAGGAAAAGGTGGAATTATTTCCACCTTTTCTAAGAGTTGCGGGTGCAGCAGGGTAGTACTCTGGCAGATTTTCAAGGTGGCAGTACTGCCACCTTGAAAATCTGCCAGGTCTTGCATACATTTATCCAAAACGATTTTCTTAATGAAGGCCATACGGTCGAGATTTGCAAATTATCCATTTTGGATAATTTAGCCAACTGGCTAACCCGCGAAACCGCGATGTTGGAAGTGATAGACAAAGTGCTTTCTAAATGCACTAAGGCCGCGCCACCAACGGCCAAGCAGTTTGAAGCCGTCGTTAAAGAATACAACGCGGTCGCGGTGCTATCAGTGTGGAAGTTGCGCAGGATTTTCAAGTGGGAAATATTTCCCACTTGAACTTGCGCCATCACGCGCGCGGGGAGTACTGTCCATACTATCACTTTGTGATAGTATGGAGCCTTGCGCCATCACGCGCGCGGGGAGTACTCTCTCTGCAACATCGTTTATATTATCAACAATGTTGCGCCATCACGCGCGCGGGGAGTACTCGAATCTCTGAAAAATCATAAGTTGACTTATGATTGCGCCCTCACGCGCGCGGGGAGTACCGCTTTTGGAGAATTCTCCAAAAGCGGTCTGTCATTGCGCCCTCACGCGCGCGGGGAGTACTTTTCAAGGTGGAAATGTTTCCACCTTGAAATTATTGCGCCCTCACGCGCGCGGGGAGTACAATGTTTATAAAACTGTTCAGTTGACTGAACAGATTGCGCCCTCACGCGCGCGGGGAGTACTCTGTTATCGCCTCATTGCTCGCTGTAGGACGCGCCACAAGCGCCGCGCGCCATCATCGGCGGCAACTTATGCGCCGGTTCGGTTTCAATGGCTTAGAATGGCTTGTATGGCGCGGTTCGGAGTACTCCCGCTATTCCATCGGGTGCGGTGAAAACCGTTCGGATAGTATAAAAACGGCGGTTTTCGGCGCGTTTTAATCGGCGTGATGAGCGTGATGAATGGCGATGATGGCGGCTTTCTTAAGTCTTTTTATCATACTTCGTGATGAACCTATGGTTTGATCGGCGGCACTTTTCGGAGTACTGCGCGCGCGTTTCGTTGCTTAAAAACCATACGCTTCTCGCGGTGCCGGTACGACGGGTGCGGGACTTTCGCCACGCCAGGCGGCCAGCGCGACGGCTAAAACAAGATCGTCATGCGTTCCGGCGCGCCCGCCGTACGTGTCGTTTGCCGCTTCGGTGATGGTAACTTTGAAGTCGAGCATTTCTTTAATCAGCGTTTCGCGCGTCGGGTTCGGTGCGAAGTCAATCCGCTTGCCCTGCAATAGCACTTGCAAAGTACTCACTAAATGACGCTTTGGCACGCTGTACAAGCTGCCTGAGCGCGTTACATTATGCCCGCCGGTGATAACTACGCCGGTATGGTTTACACCCGCCTGAGCGAAGCTATCTACGACGGGACGCCCGACGCCTGTCGCGTCAATAACAAGATCGGCGCGGTCTAAAAGCTCCGGTGTCTTGAGTGCCATCTTCACAGCTTCGATGATCGCCGGATAGGACGTGCCCAGCGGCCAGCGGTGCAACGTCCGGCAATAGTATTGCGGGAGCGGTGCCGGTTCGCTTTTGCGTTGCGCGATGCGTTCCGCGCGTTCCGTTTTCGTTTCGGTTTCGATGCGCTGCAAAACCGCCATCGCGCTAAAGTCTTGCGACTGTCCCAAGTCAAGCCCGACAAAGTATTCTTTCATAAAATTGAAACTCCCAAACCGTCTAAATGTAGCGGCGCTATGCTATCGTTCATCGCCGCCATAACCGTTTCATAGCCGAAAACGCTGTCGGTTGTGTCTTTGAATTCGCACATATATTCCTGTTGAAAAAACCATTCGCCCAGGGCCGCGCGTTCGCTTTCAAGAAACTCTTTCGAGATGCGCGGACAATCGTTTGCAGTAACTTTCACGCGGTGCCAGTTCGCGCCGCCGTTTTCCCAGACTTCAAAGAACGCGCCGCGCTTGCCAAACGGAGTACTCAACATGATGATGCGCCCGCCGGATACTGCCAACATCGGGCGAACGGCGAAATAGAGATCGTCTTCCACGCGGGACGCTTCATCAAGTATCAGCAGCGCCGCGCCGGAGAAGCCGCGTATGGTCGCCTCTTTGCCAGGTAGCGCGATGATGCGCGAACCGTTCACCAATTCAAGCCTGAGCGCCGATTGTTCTTTGATCGGGACGGGCGCGCCGATTGCGTTGTAAAATTCCACGACTTTGCGAAATAACTCTTGTGATTGCCTGAGCGAGGGCGATAACAAAAGAATAAGCGCCGGCGCGTGTTGGACGGCTTCGATGGTCGCCACTGCCGCCGTCGTGGTACTCTTGCCCGCTTGCCTGGTGCAGAGCAAAGCCGCTTGTTGTGGTCGCAGTCGTAGCAATTCAGCTTGCCAGAGATCGGGCGCAAGCCCAGCCGCCAGCATGATGGTTGAAGGATCGAGCGCCAGCGCCAGATCGAGCGCCAGCGCCGCCGATGGTGCCGCCTGAGTACTCATTGCTGCACCTCAAGCGATTGCAGCGCCCGTGTTACGTCTTGCGCGGCCTGCGGGTGTTCTTGCAGCGCCGATACAATCACGGTTCGGATCTCCAGCCACTGCGGGTTGAGATGCACGTTCACGACGGGTCTTTCGTCTATTTCGCCCAGCAGTTTGGCTAACAATTCGATGCAACCGCGCAACTCGCGACAACCGGCCAGCGCGGTTTTATAGTCGCCTTCGGCTTCGGCTTTGTCGGTCAGCATCTTGGCTTGGGAACGGATCACGCCGATCTGTGCCAGCAGGTCGTCAGCTTGCGAAACTTCTTTTGCGTCTTTGGCTTTTGCAAGTTTCATCGGTAGATGCGCGTCGCGGTGGCGCTTGATCGCGGTGGTGGATAGCGGACGGTAGCGGACGGATAGAGCCGCCGCCGCTTCGCCGGCCACGAGTGCCGCGTCTATCGCTTTGCGGTTGGAGTGAATGCACACGCTGCAAGGTCGCGTCATAATGGTTTTTGAACGTCTTGCGGGAGTACTCCGAAGCGATAGGAGTACTCCCGCCTGAGCGGTTTTAGAGCGCCGAAAAATGCGCGCCGGTGCGGTGCGGAATACTCAGCACAACCGGGCCAACCGGTGCTAAATTGTGCGACAGGATACCTTCGAATTCGCGTTTTGCAGAAGCAATGTCTACTTGCAAATCGCGAATATCACTTTCATAACCCGCCGCCAATGATCGCGCTTCGTTGTAACTGTGCTGAGCCGCCTGTAGCTTCTTTTCCTCTTTGTGAAACGCAACATAAGCCGCGTCACGGTCGGCAATCGCCGCGGCCTGACGTGCCTCACGGTAGGCAATACCCGCTTTGAGTGCCTGCGTCTTTAGCAGCGGCCCTGCGTTTTCAAGCCGCGTCTTCTCGGCTTGGAGCTTGAATGCTTGGTCTGGGTCGCCCGCTTCGATAGCCGCCCCATAAGCCAATGTCCACGCCTCGCGCTCGCGCTTAAGGTCGTCAATCTGCGCCGCCGCCGCGCGCGAGACTTTTTCCAATGCTTCGATACTGTTTTTCATGGTTTGTCCTTGTCTGTCTAAATTGTTTTGCTGCTTAATCACTTTTGGCCGAAAACGGACTGCCAAAGTGCGTTGGCAGTCCGTTGGTGTTCGGCTTTAGCCTTGTGCGCCGCGTCTTCGTCGCCCTCTTTCTTCATCGCAAGGAAGACGGCAAGCCGCTTTTCAATCGGAGCGTCTTTCACTTTCTCTTCGTAGGCGCTTTTCGTCGCGTCTGTCCAATGCGCGCTGCCCTCTGAAATAATTTCATACGGAGCCAGTACGCTCGCTTGTGCCAGCTTCTTAATCGATGCGGGGGATAATTCTGTTTCGTTCATAGTTTTTCCCTGTCTAAAATTAAATTGGTTGTACGGCTACTACTCTCAGCAATTCAAGCCGCCTCACCTCGCTTATGACGCTCCCATAATTTTCTATAGGCCGGCGCGGTGCCGCGCGTGTATTCGATGAGATCGCCGCGCCGCCAGACTTTCAACCGTTCATCGAACGTCCGGTCGGAGTACTCCAGCAACGCCGGCGGCACGTCTGCCGGTGCCACTGGCGGCGCGGACGTCGCGCCGGATTGCAGCAGCAATAATAATTCCGGCTTGAGTTCGATGATGCGGTCGCGCAAATTATCATCGAGAAAATTGTCGCCGGTCACTCGCAAGCGGTCGCCATTGGCACAAATTGACGCGCCGCGCTTTTGAATTTCGGTCAAGAGTTCGGATGTTTGCATCAATAATCCTTCTCCGTTTTTTCGTTTTCACGCTTAAACCCTGCACCGTCTGCACCGTCTGCACCGTCATTGTCGTAACTTTTCGCCGCTGCTCCTGTACGCGTACGGGTTTTTGACATACACGGTGCAGACGGTGCAGACGGTGCAGGAGCAAGAATTCCGATATTTCTATAGTAAAAGCCTTTTTCGTCCTTTTCACGCGCATATCGTTTTTGCATCTTCTGCCCGAATGTTTTGCTTCCCAGCGGTTTAACGCCGGTTTCGTCTGCCCATTCTCGGTAAGTTTTGAAAAGTTCGCCCGCGCGTGCCGTCGCGGTTTTCTCTTCAACGCATTTCACTTCTACAAAGTCTGCAAGCGTATCTTCGTCGCGGTGGTATTCTTCGGTTGCCGCCATTACTGCTTCTGGTGGCTTCAATCCGTCGCGCTTCCATTCGATGTAGCCGCGCACGAGCCAGGCCAGAATGCCGGATGCTTCGGTTTCGAGTTTTTCTTTGAGATGAATATCGCAAAGATGTTCATTTTCGCCGGTCGGGTTATCCACAAACTTTTGAGTGAACGGCACAAGTAACAGCCGTTTCCAAAGTGCATAATCATCGGCGGGCGCGTGTGGTTTGTGGTTGGTGATGAGTAGCAGCAAGTGAGACGGCGCAAACTCAAACTGCCGTCCGTAAAGCGGTCGTGCGCTGATCGAGCCGCCGCCGGTCAAGTACTTCACCTGTCCGACACTGAGACGCGCGCCCTCGTCCGTCTCTGATACCCACGCGATGCGCCGGCCTTGCAGATCGCAGAGATGCGGCGATGCAGCGCCGCCGCGCGGTCGCTTCTCTGATACCAGAACATCAGACGACACAGCGCCAGCACAACTTCCCAAAACGGCGGTGATGGTTTCGAGTAGAGTGTCTTTCCCGTTGCGGCCTTCGCCCCATAAGATCGGCAAGCGATGTTCTTTCACCGCGCCGAATAAACCAACGCCCAGCAATCGCTGTAGGAAGTTGGATAGCTCCACTTCGCCGCCGAATATCTCAAGAGTGAATTGTTCCCATCGCGGCGCAGGTGCATTCAAGCCGCGCCACTCTGCCGGCGCAACGGTGCGGATGGTGTCGGAAGTTTGCCCAGCGCGAAGTGTGCCGGTTTCGATTTCGAGTACTCCATTCTTAACCGCCAGCAGATCGGCGCGATTATCCCAGTCGCCGCCTTCGATGCCCAGCCAGGACTGAGCCAGCTTGAGGATGTTATCAATCCGCTGTAGCGTGCGGAGCTGCTTCGCACGCTTAACAAGGTGATCGGCCTGCGCTCGTTTATGCGCGCCCGCTTCTCCCTCTGCTTCCGCCTCGCGGGTCAGTTCTGCCGCGTGATGCAGATATTGGGTAGCAAGTTGAGCAATAACCAGACGGCGGATAATGCCGGTTTTATCGGCGCGGTAGTGATGCCCGCCCCACATATACCACTGCTTTTCAGAGTGATCGAAGAGTACTCTTCGCCCGATGTAAAGATGCGCGAATAGTTCCGCGTCGCCCGCTTCCTCGCAATCGAGACAATGCAAAACAAGGTCGCGGTCTGCCGGTGGGAGTACTTCGCCTGCGGTCGCTGCCGGCGTTTCTATTTCGGGTGCGGGTATCAGATCGGCACGCGCGGGCGCTGCTTTAATTTTCGGTGCGGAGCCGTTCATCATCGAAGTGATGCGCCGCGCCGGATCGTATGTTGCGGTTATGTTTTCGAGTGCCGCTGTGATAGTGCGCTGCACATAATCGGGACGCTTGCCGGCCTTCTCTTCACGCCAGACGGCGGATGCACGCCAGAGCCGTTCAAGTTGCGCCGCGTCCTGTGTGTAGAACTTGAGATGCCCCAGCAGGGCTAAGTCGGTTTCGCTGCTGCTGCCGTGAGTGCCGCCGCCGTGATCGAAGATCGCAGCGAACTTAACGCCGTTTTTGGCCTTGCGCGCTTTTTCGATGATTTGTTCATCATCGAGTGAAAGCGAGATCGGCGCGGTGGATTGGGTTGGTTTGGCTTTGGTTGGCTTGGCGAAGTAGGTTTCGATGAGCCATTCGAGCGCGGCTTGATTTTTTTGCACACTCGCGGGTGTGCCGTCAAGATGGTGGCCGGTAACAGTAAAGTACTTCCTACTCACGGCGATTTCGATTTCGGCTTTTTCGCCGCCACGCCGCCAGGGGGCCTTTACTTTCGTACCGTCCTTATCCAACTCCCAGCGGGTGATAAGAATGAAGATGCGGATACCTTCACCCGATGGTGAAACTTCCGTATATGATGCAAACCGTTCGATGATCTCTTGCGCCGCCAGTGTGATCGCGCCGGTTTCACGATTGCGGCAACCGTCCAGATCAATGGCTGCGATCTTCGCCGTCTTCGTCAACACGAAGCCGATATAAGAGAATGTTTTTTGTGGGTAGTACTTCTTTAGAGTTTCAAAAGATGTCCAGCTAACCCGCGCGGTCGAGCTTGCAGCGGTGCCGTGAACGCTCAATGGTGGCTTATCCCATTTCTTGCCGTTCCATTTCGGACGGGATGTAACCCATTGGTCGAGCCTGGTTAGTTCGTCGGGGATATTCTCGAAAAAGATTTCGAGTGGTTCCGGCATTGGTGGCCGGTTGGTCGTCGGGGTGCCGTCTGTGGCCGGTTGCGCGCCGTTGTTGCGCGTTGTGGTGGTTTCGTCTAAACTTTGATTCATCTGGAAGTAGCCCCTTCCAGCGCCCCCGCGCTCATCGCGCCGCCTCTGCCCTCAGTTAGTCGCTGGGGGCTTTGGTGTTTTTGTAGGGTGCTGATTTATTAAATTTTCTTCTGCATCAACGTCTTAAATTACATTTTAATCACCTCTCTCAATGCGCCGTCGTCAATCCCAAATAAATCCCAAATAAGGTTTTAGGATTGCTTGCGCTGCCTGCTATTTTTTAGAATATGAGCGCATACCAATAGCTTTTCGTCGCGCGTTATTCTCCACGTCTTGCCGCGTTTTTTGCCGCCAATTACTCGCTTCGTGTACGCCAGATATTCCAAGTGATGAATTACGCCGGCGGCGGTCATGTTGAGTTCTCTGCCTATGTCTGCCGCAGAGTACTCTATTTGTCGCGCGTCTGTTACCGCTTTTAGATTGCTTGCTGCTAAGTCCAACTCACTTTGCTTGCGCTCCCATTCGTCTAAAGTCTCAATAGCGCCGCTCGTCAATAGGCAGATGCAAAGTGCCTTGAAAAGGAATTGCTTAACCTCTTCGTTATTTAAGGGGAAGTCCACTAAGCCTAAACACTGTGCTTTTGATAGCACGCGCCCTAAGTCCGGTTTTCGTTTGCGCCGCCATACCTCGCCCTCTGCCGGTTCCATCCCTTCAAGGGCGTGAATTGCAACCCGATAGAATGCCTCCCATCGTTCGCAATCTTTTTCATACTCTCCGTATTGTGTTTCGTATTCAGATAGATATATTTGGTTTTCCGCTTCAATCCGCGCAAGCTCCCGATCATGCTCCGTTTTATATTCCGTTTCACACTGGGCCGCAACTTTCGTTTCACACTGGGCCGCAAACTCCCGATCGTACTCCGTTTCATAGTCCGGCCCATACTCAAAAGAAGCCGCGCCGCCGAGCGTATCCAGTACTTGCCGCAACTGATAAATCAAGCCCTCGCGCGTTGCCGCCGCCAGGCGGTCGCCATGTTGGACTGAAGCGATAAGGCTCCTAACCATGCCGCCCGTTTTTTTGCGTAAATCCCAGCCGCGCCGGTCGCCTTCCATCGCCCAGATGATTTCGTCTCTACTTGCAAAATCGCCCACTCATTTATCCTCGCGGCCTGTCATAGCTCCCCTATGTACTTGTCCAGATCCGCGCGCTTTACCTTAAACCCGCGCCCGATAACCCGCGCCAGCAATGCGCCCTCGTCTATCGCCGCCCGCAACGTCGCGCGCGAAAGTCCGGTGAGCGTTCTGCATTCATCGAGAGATAGCAGCAGCTTGTCGGCTACCGTCGCGCCGCGCCTTTCCTGAGCGATTGCAGCGGCCAGGACGCGCGCGAATTCTTCCACGCGGTCAATATGCACAATCGCGCCGCCGGTCGCGTCCTGAGCCATTGTAGCGGGTGCCGTGTCGAATGTCGCCAGAGTGTTGGCGCGGTTCGTGTCGCGTTTGGCGTTATTCGTCGCGGTTGCCTGTGCCGGATGATGCACGCCGGTTTCGAGTTCGGCTTTTAGCGCCGCCAGTTCATCGGCATTATAAACCGCAACGGGCCGCGTTTTGCCTTTCGCATAGGTCACACTGAGCCGCCGTTGTGTGGTGTAGCGTTCCAGTGATCGCGCGCTTATTCCCAGATATTCCGCCGCTTCTTTTTTGTTCATATTGCGCCCTGCAATTCAACCGCGCCAAACCGCGCCAGACGGTTGAGTGTCGGATTATCAATAGCCTGTCGTGGTTCGTTCATCGTTTGATAACCGTCACTTCCCACTTTGCCGTACGTCGTTCGTATTGCACGCCGGCCACAAACGCCAGCGCCAGCAGCAGGCAGACGATAACAATTTTTTCGGCGTGGTTGAATTTCATCGGAGTACTCTTACTTCGCCGCGCTCCCGCTGTTGAGATTTTGTAGTGCTTGCCCTACCGCTTCCGGCATGGTCTGTCCGTTTTCCGGTGGGAACTCCACTTCGTGCCATTCCCGGAATTGTTCTGGGGTCAATTTGGATTGAACATCTTCTAAGTTACTTTGAACATCTTCTAAGTTACTTTTCAGTGAACCTAAAAGCCGCTTGACTTCGGCGGTTTCCTCT
>MWWE01000162.1_pt1 | contig 11547 bp, 8 predicted proteins | sample 1047301 | NCBI WGS metagenome assembly MWWE01 (sample SAMN06349973, study PRJNA376086) | soil metagenome | isolation source: MS1-1 sample Antarctic (ecotone) soil | place: Antarctica
GTTGAAATGGTAACTGATTTTTAATAATTATTCTAAATATTAAATTTTACGGAATAACAAGTTCAGTTTTATCTAAAAAAATATAAGAATTACAATTTTAAAACTTTGCCAAACTTTGCCAAATGTTGTCAAATTTTGTGTTGTTGTAAACTGAAAGATAGATATTTTTGAAGTTCTTGAATCTAAAACGATCTTTCATTTTTTTTGTAATATATGTGTTATATTTACATTTATTACATGGTTTAATTTTTAATCTTAATTTTTTATCGATGAGAAGAAAGTTACGTATGGGGATGGTAGGTGGAGGCATAGGTGCTTTTATAGGCTCGGTTCATAGGATGGCTGCAACTTTAGATGGAGAAATAGAATTGGTTTGTGGTGCTTTCAGCAGCAATGCCCGGAAGTCTAAAGAATCTGGTGAAGAATTGTATTTACCACCTGAAAGGGTTTATGGTGATTTTGAAGAAATGATCCAAAAAGAAAAAGGATTGCCGGAAGGAGAAAGAATGGATTTTGTTTCCATTGTTACTCCTAATCACATGCATTTTGAACCTTCCAAAATGGCCCTTGAAAATGGTTTTCATGTAGTTTGTGATAAACCTGCAACTTATACACTTGCCGAAGCAAAAGAATTGAAAGAGATCATCAACAAATCCGGGCTTCTTTTTGCTCTCACTCATAATTATACAAGCTATCCTATGGTTAAGGAAGCCAGGAATCTTGTAAAGTCGGGAAAGCTGGGTAAGATTAGAAAAGTTGTTGTGGAATATCCCCAGGGGTGGCTTGCGGTAAAGCTTGAAGAAGAGGGTTCAAAACAGGCTGAATGGAGAACAGATCCAAACCGGGCGGGTATCAGTAATTGCATGGGAGATATCGGTACACATGCCGAAAACCTTGCAGAATATATCACTGGCTTAAAAATTGAAGAAATGTGCGCAGACCTAACTGCATTTGGTGAAGGAAGAAAATTGGATACAGACGGAAATGTCCTGTTAAGATTTGATAATGGTGCCAAAGGTATTTTACATGCCAGTCAGATTAGTGTTGGGGAAGAGAATGATTTTAATATCAGAATTTATGGTGAAAAGGGAGGATTGCAATGGTTTCAGATGGAGCCAAATACACTCTTGGTAAAACATATTGATAAGCCTACTGAAGTTTACAGAACAGGTGGCAATCATGGCTATCTTTCCAAATCAGCCTTAGCCCATTCCAGAATTCCTGCAGGGCATCCGGAAGGATATATTGAAGCATTTGCAAATCTCTACAGAAACTTTGCATATACACTTAGAGCAAGATTGGAAGGCAAAGAACCAGATCCTATTTATCAGGATTATCCAACCATAGATGATGGTATACGGGGAATGGCATTTATTGAAACCGTGGTAAAATCCAGTAAAAGTGACGAAAAATGGGTGAAAATGATAGAATGATAGAATGATAGAATGGGTGAATATTAATTATCAAATATTAGTCATTCAAGCTAACAGCTAACCGCTAACTGCTAATCGCTAATAATGAGTGATTGATTATTTAATGATTAAATAAATTTTTAAAATATTAGTTAAAAAGGCTAAAAACTAAAAGCTAATCGCTAAAAGCTAAATTATGAAAACACTAAAAGGACCTGCTATTTTTTTAGCACAATTTATGGGTGATGAAGCACCTTTTAATTCTTTTAAAAATATTTGTAAATGGGCTGCAGATCTCGGATTTGTTGGAGTACAAATACCTGCCTGGGATGGTAGGTGTATTGATATAAAACAAGCTGCAGAAAGTAAAACCTATGCAGATGAAATTTCAGGTATAGCTAAAGAAGCCGGTGTACAAATAACAGAACTATCTACACATCTTCAGGGACAATTAGTTGCAGTACATCCGGCATATAATGAAATGTTTGATGGTTTTGCTCCTGAAAAATTCAGGAATGATCCAAATGCAAGAACGGAATGGGCTGTAAATCAAATGAAATATGCTGCACATGCCAGTAAAAACCTGGGCCTGAATGCCTGTGCTACTTTTTCCGGATCTCTATTATGGCATACAGTTTATCCGTGGCCTCAAAGACCTGCTGGATTAGTGGATACAGGATTTAAAGAACTGGCAAAGAGATGGAAGCCAATTTTGGATGTTTTTGATGAGAATGGAGTTGATGTATGTTATGAAATTCATCCCGGAGAAGATCTGCATGATGGAATTACTTTTGAAAGATTTCTTAAAGCCACAGGTGACCATCAAAGAGCCAGATTATTATATGATCCAAGTCATTATGTTCTTCAGCAGTTAGATTACCTGGACCATATAGATATTTATCATGAATATATAAAGATGTTCCATGTAAAAGATGCAGAATTCAATCCTAATGGCAGGTCTGGCGTTTATGGTGGTTACCAGGACTGGATAGACAGACCGGGTCGATTTCGTTCTCTTGGCGATGGCCATGTTGACTTCAGCTCTATCTTTAGTAAGATGGCAAAATATGATTTTGAAGGTTGGGCCGTTCTTGAATGGGAGTGTGCTATTAAACATCCGGAAGATGGTGCCAGAGAAGGGGCTCAATTTATAAAAGATCATATAATCAGAGTCACTGAACGCGCCTTTGATGATTTTGCCGGAACAGGAGCAAATGAAGAACTTAACAGGAAAATTTTAGGAATTTAAATATGATTGTGGATGTCTTCATCTATATTTTTAAAATTTATCATTATCCATTACCTATAACCAATAAACTAAATGACAACATATAAAAGAAGAGCAGCTTTGAAAAAAATTGCAGGGAGTGCAGCCTTACTAACCACATCATCGCTTTTAGCAACAAGAATTGAGGCTGCGGACAAAGCTCTTGGTGAAGAATTAAAAGGAAAGATCAATCATTCCGTTTGTAAATGGTGCTATGATAAAATCCCTTTAGAGGAATTATGTGTAGAAGCCAAAAAAATGGGAATTACTTCAATTGAGCTTCAGGGTCCTGATGAATGGCCAATCATTAAGAAGCACGGATTAACCTGTGCTATGCCTTGGGGCGCTGGATTGGGAATAGAAAAAGGTTTTAATGATCCCCAATATCATGATGAAATGGTAAAAAGTTTTTCAGATATTATTCCTAAGGTAGCAAAAGCAGGGTATGATAAAATAATATGTTTTTCTGGAAACAGAAATGGTATGGATGATGAAACAGGCCTTAAGAATTGTACCGTAGCTTTAAAGCGCCTAATGAAGCTAGCAGAAGACAATAAAGTGACAATGGTGATGGAGCTATTGAACAGTAAAGTAAATCATAAAGATTATCAATGTGATAATACGCCCTGGGGTGTTGAGCTTTGTAAAAGAGTGGGCTCAGAAAGATTAAAACTTCTTTATGATATTTATCATATGCAAATAATGGAAGGGGATGTTATCAGAACCATTCAGGAGTTTCATCCTTATTTTGCTCATTATCATACAGGAGGTGTTCCTGGAAGAAATGAAATTGATGAGACACAGGAATTGTATTATCCCGCAATTATGAAAGCTATTGTTGAAACAGGATATAAAGGATTTGTAGGCCAGGAATTTATTCCTTCAAGGCCGGAACCATTGGCTTCACTAAAACAAGGTGTAGAAATTTGTGATGTTTAATAATAAGAACAAGTTAATTAACATCATACAAATTATATTTTAATTCCTTTTATTTTATTTTAATACTAATGTCTTTTAGAAAATTATTTTATTTCCTGGTGCTATTTGCATTTTCAGGACTCCTTACTTCTTGCTCTTCAAATAATGAAAACCGCGAATCCAGGATACTGATATTCTCTAAAACTACTGGTTTCCGCCATGCATCTATCCCGGATGGAATAAAAGCTTTGCAGGCTTTAGGAGCACGTAATAATGTTGTAGTTGATACAACAGAAAATGCTGAAAACTTCAATGAGGAAAATTTGAAAAGGTATGATGCTGTAGTATTTTTAAATACCACAGGGGATATACTTGACCATTATCAGAAAGCTGAATTTGAACGCTATATACAAGCAGGAGGCGGATTTGTAGGATTACATTCTGCAGCTGATACTGAATATAATTGGCCATGGTATGGAAAACTTGTAGGTGGGTATTTTGCAAGTCATCCAGATCCAAGTGAAAGAAAGGCTATAATTGATGTTGTAGACCGGGATCACCCGACTACCTCTTTTTTACCGGAAAGATGGGAGCGCACAGATGAATGGTATGATTTTAAATCTATAAATCCTCAAGTGCGGGTTTTAGCTAAATTAGATACATCTTCTTATGAAGGCGGACGGCATTTTGGCCGGGAGCATCCAATAGCCTGGTACCATGAATATGATGGGGGACGGGCATTTTATACCGGAGGTGGCCATACCTCGGAAAGTTTTTCAGAACCACTTTTCCTTAAACATCTTTGGGGAGGTATCCAGTATGCTATGATTGGATCCCAACCTTTAAATTATTCCCTTGCCTCTACCCAAAGAGTTCCTGAAGAAAACAGGTTTGAAGTAAATTTGCTGGATCAAAACCTAGATGAGCCAACCGAGCTGGCCGTAATGAAAGATGGAAAGGTTTTGTTTATCGAAAGAAAAGGAGGAATTAAACTATATGATCCTCAAAAAGAAGAGACCAGGCTGATTGTAAGATTGGATGTAAATACAACTTTTGAAGATGGTTTAATGGGCCTTGCACTGGATCCACATTTTGAGAAGAATAACTGGATTTATCTTTATTATTCACCTGCAGGTGAAAAACCTGTTCAATTTCTATCCAGATTTGATTTTAAAGGTGATTCTTTAATTATGGAAAGCGAGAAACTTCTTTTAGAAGTGCCTGTTCAAAGGGAAACCTGCTGTCATACGGGTGGCTCAATAGAATTTGATGTTGATGGAAATCTTTACCTCTCAACAGGTGACGATACCAATCCATTTGCTTCCAACGGTTATGGCCCCATTGATGAAAGAAGTGGAAGAAGCTCTTGGGATGCACAGAGAAGCAGTGGAAATACCAATGACCTGCGAGGAAAAATTTTAAGGATCAAACCTCAGGCAGATGGTACCTATACTATACCGGAAGGTAATCTATTTCCTGCCAATGAACCTTTGGCACGTCCCGAAATATATGTTATGGGTAATAGAAACCCTTATAGAATTTCTTTAGATCCAAAAACTAAATTTCTTTATTGGGGCGAAGTAGGACCTGATGCAGGGGAAAATAATGAGAAAAGAGGTACCAGAGGCTATGATGAAGTGAACCAGGCAAAGAAAGCAGGATTTTTTGGATGGCCATATTTTGTGGGTGATAACAATGCCTATAGAAGATTTGATTTTAAGGATAGTATTTCTGGCGATTATTTTGAAGTAGATGGAGCAAATAATAATTCTCCCAACAATACAGGACTTAAAAAATTACCTCCTGCTCAAAAAGCATTCATCTGGTACCCATATGCAGAATCACCAGAATTCCCTTCTGTAGGAAAAGGAGGTAGGAATGCAATGGCAGGTCCTGTATTTTACAGCGATCAGTTTAAAAATGCCAGGCAAAAATTTCCTGAATATTTTGAAGGCAAGCTTTTTATCTATGATTGGGTTAGAGGATGGATTAAATTGGTAACTATGGATGGTTCAGGTAATTTTCAAAAAATGGAACCTTTCATGCCCAATACTAAATGGAATGCACCGATTGATATGGAGTTTGGACAGGATGGTTCACTTTATATACTAACCTATGGTTCAGGCTGGTTTTCCCAAAATCCCGACGCGACTCTTGTGAGGGTGGATTATAATGCGGGAAACAGAAAACCTGTAGTACAGCTGGTGGCTGATAAATCGGTGGGAGGTGCCCCACTGGAAGTTTCATTTTCTTCAAAAGGGACCCTGGATTATGATAAAGATGAGCTGCAATATCATTGGAAATTTACTGATGATCCAAAAGAATCATCTAATGAGGTAAATCCTACTTTTGTTTTCAATAAGCCCGGAATTTATAACCCAATTTTAACTGTAACAGATGCTCATGGAGAAAAAACCAGTAAAAGCATTGAAATACTGGTTGGAAATGATTTGCCAGTAGTAAAATTGGACATCAGCAACAACAAGTCATTCTATTGGGGAAATACCAAATTGAATTACAATGTACAGGTTAGTGATAATGAAGATGGTTCTCTCACTGAAGGTGGCATTGCTGCAGAGGATGTATATGTTACCATTAATTACCTTCCTGAAGGTGCTGATCTTACCGAAATTGCGATGGGACATCAAAAAGCACCTTCTTCTTCTTCAGAATCATTACCCGGTAAAAAATTAATAGATGATAGTGATTGTCGTGCATGCCATAATCTGGACAAAAAATCAGTGGGTCCTTCTTATCATGAAGTAGCTGATAGGTATCGGGGAGATAAAAATGCTGTTAAGATGCTGGCGCAAAAAATTATAAAAGGTGGTGGAGGCAATTGGGGAGATCATGCCATGGCTGCACATCCACAGGTATCTGAAGAAGATGCAAGTGAAATGGTTAACTATATACTTTCATTGACCAAAGAAAAAAGGAAAGCAGGATTGCCTGTTAAGGGTACTTATACACTAAATGAACACCTGAAAAATAAATCAACCGAAGGTTCTTATGTATTAAGAGCATCTTATACAGATAAGGGCGCTAATAATATTGAAAGCCTTACCTCCTATAATACGATTATCCTAAAGTATCCTTCGCTTAAAGCTATAGATGCAGATTCAAAAAAAGATGCTAATAATATAAGCTATGGTGGAAAAAATTATCTGGGACTTCAAAACAATGGCTTTTTTATATTTAAAAATATTGATTTTACAGGCATCAGCCACTTATATATAACCGGAGGAAGACAGAATAATGGAGGTACTTTAGAATTTAGAGCTGATGACCTTGATGGTGAATTATTGGGTACTGGTGAAATTACGCCTGAGCAAGGTGCTTATGAAATTCAGGTTGACTTGTTGAAAACAGATGGAGTTCACGATTTATATATTGTGCTAAAAAACGGTACTTCAGATAATGAAGTTTTGCTGGTTGTTGAAAAGGTTCAATTTCATCAAAATAACAAAGGAGTTCTATAGATTCTTATTGTGGTTTTAATTGTGATATTTATGCACTTCTTTACATAAGGAAGTGCATTTTTTTTAGTTTTCGCCTGAATTTTAACCGTAGCTTTATCTTGTTTTTCCAACTTGCAAAAATTACTTATTGTTTCTATATTAATTAGCGTAGAGAAGATCTAATAATTTTGAAAATGAATACAGATATATGGGTTAATGAAATTGATGAAATAACCAGGGCATTTAGTTTAGAATTTGGAAGCCTTTCTGAAGATCAATTAAATATGAAACCAAACCCTGTATCCTGGAGCATCGCTCAAAATATTGACCATTTGATAGCAATTAACAGCTCCTATTTCCCTGTGGTGGAAAACGCCCGAAGGAATGATTATGCTGTACCCTGGTTAGGAAAATTTGATTTTGTAATTAATTTATTTGGAAGCATCCTGATCAAAGCTATGAGTCCTGACAGGAAAAAAAAGGTGAAAACAATCTCTATCTGGGAACCTTCAGATTCACGCATATCTAAGGATATCTTTGATAAATTTGAAAAACATCAAAATGAAGTGAAACAGTTAATAACAAACTCTCAGGATTTATTAGGAAAAGAAGTAGTTATTTCTTCCCCCGCCAATAAAAATATAGTTTATAAATTATCCTCTGCTTTTGAAATTATAATTGCACATGAGAAAAGACATTTTAACCAGGCAAAAGAGGTACTTTTGCAGCTACCTTAATTTCTATTGTTAAATTTCAATATTACCTGCCGCCCACTGAACCATCATTTTCGTCTGAGCATATTTTGTCTGTAACTCAAATAATTTTACCTGATTGTTAATCAGATTCATTTCCCTGACATTGATTAAGAACAAGGAGCTTTCTCCATTTTCAAATAATGCCTGCTCTCCATTTCGTAAAATCCTGGAGTTTACAACCATTTCTTCCTGCAGCTGCACTTGTTCATTTAAATTTAATAAGTCATTATAAAATGCCTGGATCTGATTTGAGATTTCTCTACCTGATTGCTGCATTGTTAGGTTTAAATCTGTTATTTTTAATTTGTTTAACTGTAATTTCCCCCGTTCACTTCTAAGAAATAAGGGGAAGCTAAAGTTAAGGCCAAACTTGTAGTTATTGGTAAAAAATGTATTATTCATTTCAGAAACGTTAACAGGAAAGCCTTGCTGAATAAAATTATATTCCAGATTTAGTCTTGGCTTGAGTCTGTCTGAAAGGAATCTTCTTTCAATATCAAGCTGGCTTTGTTTTATTTTAATTTTTAGCAGCTCAGGGTGATTATTTCTTGCTTCTACGATCATATTTTCCAGTGTATCCGGATGAATGACTACATCATCCGAAACCGCAGAGGCTGGTATAATTTCATCTGTAATTTCTAAAGGTGTTCCATCAGCTGCCCATAAATAGTTTGAGATCATAAGAGATGCATTCTGGTACTCAACCCTTGACTGGGATAACAAAACCCTTCTGTTTTGCAATTCCATTTTCGCTTCTACGGTATCAATATTGGAAAGGTCACCTTCAGCTGCCCGAATTTTTACAGCATCCATTCTGAATTGTGCAAGCTCTAAACCTTCCTCGTGCAGTTGTAATTTATTATAAGTGTACAACCAATCCCAGTAATCTTTGGCAGCTTGCAACAATAACTTGTTGATCAAACTTATTCTTTCTGCTTCAGCTAAATCTCCTAATAATTCAGCTTGCCGTATAGTAGCTCTTCTATGGTCAATAATCAATCCCTGGCCCAAAGGAACGGAGATTCCCATATAAGTTAATCCTGTATTAGGTGTAAAATTTTCCCCATTCACATTAAACCCACTATTTCTTTCAAATCCAGCTTTAATGTCTGTTCCATACCAAACTGGTATCCTTAAGGTATTGTCCCAGAGGGTAAAATAATTTTTACCATCCAGCTCTTTCCTATACAGTCTGCTGTTGATGGTAGGATCCAGTAAACCCCGGGCCACTCTTAATTCCTGCTTTGCTTCATCTGAAAAGAGGGCTGCCTGTCGGGCTACAGGATGCGTTTCCATTATTTGTATAAAGAAATCCTCAATGGTAAAGACAACCTTATCTTTAGCATAAGAGCTTTCAAAAATTATTATGCTCAAACAAAATACCAGTAAAAATATTTTGATGAAGTATTTAAACATTTTCATCTATAATTCCGCTAAGATTGCTATTTAAAATTTAAACAATATTTATTTTGAAGCTTTTGCATTGTTTGGACCACCTGTTTTGCCAGGAACATCCTCCTGGAAATAATCTGGAGGGAATCCATTTAACTGGCGCCATATTTCATACCAGATAGGAACATCATTAAGCATTGCCCAGCCATATGCACCTGTACCAATTCTTAAGGGATCAGGCCATTCATCATCATTAGGATCCTGAACTACCAGGATCCGATATCTTCCATTAGTGCCAAGCTGATCTATTACAGCTACAATACCTCCGAATGTACCAAAACTGTTTCCGGGCCAACCGGAAAAGACAATGGCAGGCCAACCATCAAACTGGAGCCTTACCTTTTGACCAATATCCAATAAAGGGATATCCATAGGACGTACAAACAACTCAACTGCAAGTTTCGGGTCGGCTGCCATGATGCTGGTTATAGCTTCACCTTCCTTAATTGTTTCACCTATTCCACTTTTTAAGGCCTGTACAATATAACCGTCCTGAGGTGCCGTTATATTATAGAATGAGCTCCTGATCCTCATATTGGCGTATTCATTGGTCATCTTGGATATTTCTCCCTCTGTATCATGATAATATGCCTGGGTAGAATTTAATTCAGATTGCGCTTTTGAAATTTTATCTAAATATTCTGCTTCAAGCGAGTTTAATTCTATCTTAGCATTTTGAAGTTCATTTTTAGTAGTAAAAAATCTATTTTCAACAGATATAACTTTAGCAGCTACTTCCTGGAACTTTAGTTTTCGTGTTTCATATTCTGTTAAGGATTTCAGGCCTTGCTCATAGAGCCTTTCCTGTCGCTCCAGCTGTAGCTTGGCTATGTCATAATCTGTTCTTGCTGCAATCAGGTCAGTACTGTCACTCTGCACTTTAAGTTGGGTTTGGAGAACTTTGTTCCAGGCTTTGTCCAGGCTAAACCTTAATCCCGCTCGTAAAGCTTCCACCTGGTTTTCCAAAGCCAGCGCTTTATTTCTTGTTGATTGCATGGCACCTTCCTTGGCAGTTATTTGTTCATCTATTCTTACAAGCAATTCAGGATCAAAGAACTTTTCTCTTATTTCAGATAAGGTGGCAATAGTATCCCCTCTAGCAACAAATTGCCCTTCCTGTACATGCCAATTTTCTATTCTTCCCGCAATTGTACTATGAATAGTTTGCGGCCTTTGGTCGGGATTAAAAGTTGTGAGGGTCCCATTAGACCTGATATTTTGGGTCCATGGAAAAAATGTAAATAATACAAGCATTAAAAAAAGTCCAACGCACCACCTGGCAAAAGTCCTTGCTAATCCCGAAGGCCGAACCAGCTGAAAAGCTGTAAACCTATCAGCCTCTTGAGATTTAATATCTTTTTCTTTTTTATCCATTTAAATAAAATTATTGGGCTATTAATCTTTCCTGAGAAAGGTCTAGTGTTCTTTCACATTTACTTAAAAAATCTTGGTCATTGATTATTACCATGATCGTCCAGGGAAAATCCTTGCTTAATAATGCTTCAAAAATTTCCAACCTTTCTTTTTTTTCAACAGAAGGGAGAAAATCCTCTAGAACTATCAGTTTAGGTTTTTGTACAATTGACCTGGCCAAAATGAGCTTTTCTGTATTACTCTTTGTAATCCAGGTACTGCCACCTGTTAAGTTTGCATGAAGTCCATCAGGGTGAGAAAGAATAAAATCATTTACCTTCACCAACTTAGTCGCCCAAAGTACAGTTTGCAAAGAAATATTAGTTCTTCCCAATGATATATTATCCAGTATGGTCCCATCAAATATTTTTTCCTGCGAATTTGTAGTTATTAAATCATACATACTTCTTTTGCTAATATCTCTAAGGGAGACATGATTAAAGGCTATGACACCCTCATATTGTCTGTATACACCCATAATCGTATTAACTAACATTATTTTTTCCATTTCATTCAAGCCGTAAATTCCAACCCTTTCACCATTTTTGATTTCAAAGTTTATATTGTTCAAAACATAGGAATGATGCTCAATCATTTTAAATTTCAGGTTCTTTACCTGTAATGATAAATTATCCTTTACATCAAGGTCCTCCAATTTTAATTTACCTATTGATTCAAGTGGTAAATCAGTCACCTGCCCGATCTTTGTTGTGCTGGTCAGTACGTCATATACCGTATCCAGCTTTATAAGAAGTTTTTCAACGGCAGACATAATCATGATGATTATAATTTCAGATGCTACAAATTGTCTCAGGGTTCTTTCTTCGTTATTTTAAAGTTTACATCTTAATACCAACAACCCTCATTTTATA
>MWWE01000163.1_pt1 | contig 11545 bp, 14 predicted proteins | sample 1047301 | NCBI WGS metagenome assembly MWWE01 (sample SAMN06349973, study PRJNA376086) | soil metagenome | isolation source: MS1-1 sample Antarctic (ecotone) soil | place: Antarctica
CTTAAGTCTGGGTGTAGCTAAAAAATCGAGTGAAAAGGCTGACCGGCGTGCAAAAAATAATCCTATTAAGTCGAATTTTGGCAAGGATTAGATTAATAAAAAGCAGGCTAAATACTAATAATTTTTGACTTGTCTCTGTCCCAATCGCAAAATTATTAGTGGTATGCGGACGGCTTAAAAAGTAAATATGGACAAATATGAGGCAAAGACAATCAGGGAGATTATCTGCAAACGTTGTCAAAATGTTATTGGACAAGTGTTCGATGAACAGTTTGTTCAAGCGGGCACAATGCAAATCTATAATTCATTTCGTCCAATTTGCGGAATGTGCGGCAAGCCAAGTGCCGCTTGGCATCCGTCCGATATTGAGATAGACACAAGCTATCAAAGCCGTCTCGATTTTCAAAAAGAGATATTACGTAATTTAGCGGCTGAATCAAAGTTCAAAAAATTAGACAAAAAATAAAATTATGAAAAATAAAGAAAAAATTATCGCCAAGATTCAAAAAACGGCTTTTGGTTCATACCAATTCAAGCTCGTCATTAATAAGCCAATCAACGGGACTAATAGCAACCAATTAGTGAAAACTATTGTTAGTTTTCTGCCATTCCGACTTTCCGATAATTTATTTCGTATTTATGCGTGGAATAAAGTCGAAAGCACACTAAATGATTTGTATTCACAAAAATTAATGTCGCTTGCGGATATTGCAAAAGCTCGCAAAAAGTTCAACAAGTTTTTGCCAAAGGTTCAAGCCGTGCGACCTGAATCAACGGAACAAATTCTTATTAATGAATTGTTAGCGAGAGTGTAAAAAATTAGGCGATTAAAGCGATTGTAACCACTTTTTATTTAATATCCGATAACTAAGTAGCTTTAGCGTGTCGGGCAAGCCCTGTGCAATTAATTATTTTTAATTCGGTTTTTAGATTTTTCTTATATCTGTTTTACTTGGATTGATTCTTGACAGATATTGTTTTCGATGCTGTATTGCAAATGATGTAGCTAAAAGACTTTTCGATTTTAATTCCAAAAAAACCTTGCCAACTCGGATTAAATTTGGTAATCTATATTAATAAAAGAAAAAGCCGCTTAGTTTGTGACCAACGGCTTTTTCTTATGATTGTTTGTATCGTTCCGACGAATCGGGGCGAAACTATTTTTTATTTTTTGCTAAAAACCTTGCGGGGCAAATAACAATGAAATAACTATGAATATATTAACACGAACAAACGAAAAGTCAAAGCGTTCTTTGAAACAATTAAATGCCGAAGAGGTTGCTATGATTCGCCGTAGTCAAGGGCAAAAAATAGCGGCACGGCTTGAAAGTGTTGCGCCGACTAATTCTATCGGGGCGGCAAAAGCGTATCGGATTGGTAAATGTTCCGAAAGCCGAAACATTTTTATTGCCGAAAGATTGCAGAATAAAGACGGTAAGTTTTTCAAAGGCTTGGGCAATCGTTTTGCGTGTAACGAGCGATTATGCACAAATTGTGCCGCTAAAAAATCAACGGAATGTCGAACTAAAGGACGCAAAGCCGTCAATAAATTAAATTCGATATTTAGTCAATGTGCAAAAAAACGGCTTGGTTTGCGTTGGCGTTCCCTGCTATTAACACAACCTTTAATGAAAGGTTCTGACCCGATAGCGGCAACCGAACGAATACAAAGTGCATTCAAGATTCTAATTGATAGAACGTTTTGGAAATCTCGTGTCAAAGGCGGAATTAAAGGCGTTGAGTTCACGGTTAGCACAACGGGCGACGAAACGAACGGGTTTCATGTTCATATTCATTTGCTTTTGCTATCAAAATTTATTGCGGTTAATGCAGATAAAGCGAAAGCATTTGCACGTCATTTGAAAAAGTTCAAATTATCATCTCGCACATTACAAGCCGAATGGCGATATTGTTTGAACAAGGCGGGCGCAAGTCCTGATTCAAGACTTTCATATAAAGGATTAGTCGTAAGCGTAATGGATACAAAAAACCATTCGGAACGCATACGTGGCGATAAAACCAACGAATCTGCAATCCTAGAGACTGCGGCATATATGTGTAAGTTTGAAAGTTGGAAAGAAATGTCGGACAAAGATTTGTTACGGATTGCGGAAATAGAACGTTGGGGGCGAATGTTTGAAACACTTGGCGCAGGGCGTGAGTCGTATGACGATTCAAAGGAAATTGAGGACGTAACAAATGCGGATGCGTCTTTAGTTCCTAATCCAAACTTAACTTCTGGAAACAACGATTCAACCAATAAAACATTGGATTCAGTTGAAAAATTGACTTGGCGAACAAGGTTCAAAACAATGACATTTGATGATTGGAAACAATGGCAAGCGTTGGAAATTGAAAAGCAACAAAAATTTCGTCGTAGGCAATTAGCATTAATGAATCCGCTGGCTACATTTCGCACACTAGATAATGAATTTTGGGACTTTTGTATGATAGAGGACGAAATGGCATTAGAATTTTTAGCGGAAATAGAATCCAATTTTCTAGTATCATGCGGAACTCGAAAACCTTATGTCATTAATAAGACAAGCGTGTATGTATTTGCATAGGATTATCAGACGGATTTTGGCAAAAAATAGCTTATGATAATGTTAATTATGAACTGCTATATAACAATGTTAAACAAAGCTATATTGAGAATTTTATTAGATTTATATACCGCAAAAAATAGACGCTTCGGCTATGTTTTTGCTTCCGCAGACGATAACGCATTGAAAATTTTATAGATATTTTGCGAACATGTTTTTGTCTATCACTTTTCTTGTTCGCAAAAATAGTTGGTAGGTTTTCACGTCTTACCTACTAACTAAAGTCGGCTTGATAGCCTCCCGAGTGTTAGTCAAGCCGACATTAATTTTAATTTATCGCACGCCACGAAGCTGCCGATAACCGCACGGCAACTAGATTGATAATTTAGTTGCCTATTGCGGATTTAATTAGCGAGGAATTTATATGGCTGGGTTTGAACTAGAAATGCAAAATCAAAATCGGTTTGAACAAGTTGAATCAAGCAATGACTTGACCGAAAGGCGTAGTCGTTTAATCAATGATTTGTCTGACGCTATAACCGAAGGCACGAATCCCTCGCAAATTATTAGCATTAGACAACAAATCAATGAAACCGACGATAAAATTTTTAGCGCAATTATCTGTGAAATGAAATCGAAAATAGACGAACAAATTAACGTCAAAAACGAAACGCTTGCACAAATTTCCGAGCTTCGTGCCGTCAAAGCCGACAAACGCCGACGACTAAATAAAGCCCTAGATTTTGCTAGGTTGCGTGAGACAAAACTAATGGACGTGCAACTACAGATTGAATATCGGGAAAATGTCTTGGAATCGGCACGGGAAAGTTTGTCCGGCTTACATAAAAAATTTAATTTACTAAAGACAGAAAAAATCAACGAGGTTATGAAAAAATATGAAAAATATGAATATAAATAACGAACAACAATTTAATGCCGAATTTAATGCCAACGAACAATCAATTATTGTTCGCTTTGTCGAATACGTGGCAAACCAAACCAATCAACCAATTTCCAACACAAATTTTAGTGTTCAGGAAAGCGAAGAGGATATTAAGCGAAATGTTCTTGCTTGGTTAGATAAAAAATATCGAACAAAACTCGGCAGACGACCTAAATAAATTAAGGATTTTATTAGTAAAAATTTAGCGTGTTTAATCCGTTTTTTCGCTCGACCAATAAAGGATTAGCGCAAAACAATATCGGATTAGCAACTTTACAAAATTATAAATTATAGAGAGCAAAGGACTTAAGTCTGGGTGTAGCTAAAAAATCGAGTGAAAAGGCTGACCGGCGTGCAAAAAATAATCCTATTAAGTCGAATTTTGGCAAGGATTAGATTAATAAAAAGCAGGCTAAATACTAATAATTTTTGACTTGTCTCTGTCCCAATCGCAAAATTATTAGTGGTATGCGGACGGCTTAAAAAGTAAATATGGACAAATATGAGGCAAAGACAATCAGGGAGATTATCTGCAAACGTTGTCAAAATGTTATTGGACAAGTGTTCGATGAACAGTTTGTTCAAGCGGGCACAATGCAAATCTATAATTCATTTCGTCCAATTTGCGGAATGTGCGGCAAGCCAAGTGCCGCTTGGCATCCGTCCGATATTGAGATAGACACAAGCTATCAAAGCCGTCTCGATTTTCAAAAAGAGATATTACGTAATTTAGCGGCTGAATCAAAGTTCAAAAAATTAGACAAAAAATAAAATTATGAAAAATAAAGAAAAAATTATCGCCAAGATTCAAAAAACGGCTTTTGGTTCATACCAATTCAAGCTCGTCATTAATAAGCCAATCAACGGGACTAATAGCAACCAATTAGTGAAAACTATTGTTAGTTTTCTGCCATTCCGACTTTCCGATAATTTATTTCGTATTTATGCGTGGAATAAAGTCGAAAGCACACTAAATGATTTGTATTCACAAAAATTAATGTCGCTTGCGGATATTGCAAAAGCTCGCAAAAAGTTCAACAAGTTTTTGCCAAAGGTTCAAGCCGTGCGACCTGAATCAACGGAACAAATTCTTATTAATGAATTGTTAGCGAGAGTGTAAAAAATTAGGCGATTAAAGCGATTGTAACCACTTTTTATTTAATATCCGATAACTAAGTAGCTTTAGCGTGTCGGGCAAGCCCTGTGCAATTAATTATTTTTAATTCGGTTTTTAGATTTTTCTTATATCTGTTTTACTTGGATTGATTCTTGACAGATATTGTTTTCGATGCTGTATTGCAAATGATGTAGCTAAAAGACTTTTCGATTTTAATTCCAAAAAAACCTTGCCAACTCGGATTAAATTTGGTAATCTATATTAATAAAAGAAAAAGCCGCTTAGTTTGTGACCAACGGCTTTTTCTTATGATTGTTTGTATCGTTCCGACGAATCGGGGCGAAACTATTTTTTATTTTTTGCTAAAAACCTTGCGGGGCAAATAACAATGAAATAACTATGAATATATTAACACGAACAAACGAAAAGTCAAAGCGTTCTTTGAAACAATTAAATGCCGAAGAGGTTGCTATGATTCGCCGTAGTCAAGGGCAAAAAATAGCGGCACGGCTTGAAAGTGTTGCGCCGACTAATTCTATCGGGGCGGCAAAAGCGTATCGGATTGGTAAATGTTCCGAAAGCCGAAACATTTTTATTGCCGAAAGATTGCAGAATAAAGACGGTAAGTTTTTCAAAGGCTTGGGCAATCGTTTTGCGTGTAACGAGCGATTATGCACAAATTGTGCCGCTAAAAAATCAACGGAATGTCGAACTAAAGGACGCAAAGCCGTCAATAAATTAAATTCGATATTTAGTCAATGTGCAAAAAAACGGCTTGGTTTGCGTTGGCGTTCCCTGCTATTAACACAACCTTTAATGAAAGGTTCTGACCCGATAGCGGCAACCGAACGAATACAAAGTGCATTCAAGATTCTAATTGATAGAACGTTTTGGAAATCTCGTGTCAAAGGCGGAATTAAAGGCGTTGAGTTCACGGTTAGCACAACGGGCGACGAAACGAACGGGTTTCATGTTCATATTCATTTGCTTTTGCTATCAAAATTTATTGCGGTTAATGCAGATAAAGCGAAAGCATTTGCACGTCATTTGAAAAAGTTCAAATTATCATCTCGCACATTACAAGCCGAATGGCGATATTGTTTGAACAAGGCGGGCGCAAGTCCTGATTCAAGACTTTCATATAAAGGATTAGTCGTAAGCGTAATGGATACAAAAAACCATTCGGAACGCATACGTGGCGATAAAACCAACGAATCTGCAATCCTAGAGACTGCGGCATATATGTGTAAGTTTGAAAGTTGGAAAGAAATGTCGGACAAAGATTTGTTACGGATTGCGGAAATAGAACGTTGGGGGCGAATGTTTGAAACACTTGGCGCAGGGCGTGAGTCGTATGACGATTCAAAGGAAATTGAGGACGTAACAAATGCGGATGCGTCTTTAGTTCCTAATCCAAACTTAACTTCTGGAAACAACGATTCAACCAATAAAACATTGGATTCAGTTGAAAAATTGACTTGGCGAACAAGGTTCAAAACAATGACATTTGATGATTGGAAACAATGGCAAGCGTTGGAAATTGAAAAGCAACAAAAATTTCGTCGTAGGCAATTAGCATTAATGAATCCGCTGGCTACATTTCGCACACTAGATAATGAATTTTGGGACTTTTGTATGATAGAGGACGAAATGGCATTAGAATTTTTAGCGGAAATAGAATCCAATTTTCTAGTATCATGCGGAACTCGAAAACCTTATGTCATTAATAAGACAAGCGTGTATGTATTTGCATAGGATTATCAGACGGATTTTGGCAAAAAATAGCTTATGATAATGTTAATTATGAACTGCTATATAACAATGTTAAACAAAGCTACATTGAAAATTTTATTAGGTTTGTATACCGCAAAAACTAAGCGGCTTTGCGCTTCGTTTTTTGCTTCCGCAGACGATAACGCATTGAAAATTTTATAGATATTTTGCGAACATGTTTTTGTCTATCACTTTTCTTGTCCGCAAAAATAGTTGGTAGGTTTTTTGTTCACGTCTTACCTACTAACTAAAGTCGGCTTGATAGCCTCCCAAGTGTTAGTCAAGCCGACATTAATTTTAATTTATCGCACGCCACGAAGCTGCCGATAACCGCAAGCAACTAGGTTTGCAAATAATTTAGTTACTTGCGGATTTATTAACGAGATTTATGGGGTATCAATTGGAGATGGAAATGGAAAATCGCTTTGAAACCGAATCAAGTAAAGACTTGACCGAAAGGCGTAACGAATTAATCAACGATTTGTCTAATGCAATAACCGAAGCGAATGCCTCGCAAATAATCCGCATTAGACAACAAATCAATGAAACCGACGATAAAATTTTTAGTGTTCTTGTGGTTGAAACAAAATCGAAAATAGACGAACAAATTAACGTCAAAAACGAAACGCTTTCACAAATTACCGAGCTTCGTGCCGTCAAAGCCGACAAACGACGACGACTAAACAAAGCACTCGATTTTGCTAGGTTGCGGGAGTCCAAACTAATGGACGTGCAACTCCAGATTGAATATCGGGAAAATGTGTTGGAATGCGCTAGGGAAAGTTTATCCGATTTACACAAAAAATTTAATTTACTAAAGACTGAAAAGATAAACGAGGTTATGAAAAAATATGAATAACGAACAAGAATTTAACGCACAATTTAACGCCGGTGAACAAGCGATTATCGCTCGCTTTGTCGAACACGTGGCAAACCAAACCAATCAACCAATTTCCAACACAAATTTTAGTGTTCAGGAAAGCGATGACGATATTAAGCAAAATGTTTTGGATTGGTTGGACAAGAAATATCGAACAAAACTTGGAAAACGACCTAAATAAATTAAGGACTTTATTAGCAAAAATTTAACACATTTAATCCTTGTATTTCGCTCAATCAACAAAGGATTAGAAATATGCAAAGTCGGATTAGCAACTTTACAAAATTATAACTTATTAAAGGCAAAGGACTTAACTCAAAGTGTATGGAAAAAACCATAGGAAAAAAGCCTATGCCATACAAAAAAAATCCTTGTAAGGCAAAATTTAATAAGGATTAGTAATAGTGAAAAACAGGTTAAATACTAATAATTTATGGCTTGTCTCTGTCCCAATTCAAATTTTATAGGGGATGCGGCCGGCTTGAAAAGGAATGGATAAAAAATACGAAATAGTCAGGGAGATTCGTTGTAACGGGCGATATTGCGAAAATGTTATTGCGCTAGTGTATGACGAACAATATGTCCAATCTGGGGGAATGAATGTTTATCATTCGTTCAAGCCTTTTTGCGCTAAATGCAATAAACCTAGTGCCGCTTGGCGTCCGAGTGAAATTCAGGAAGAGTATCAATCAAGATTAGAATTTAGGAGAGAGATCCTGCGTTCATTAGCCGACAACGAAAAATTTAAGAAACAAAAAAAATTATGAAAAAATTACAAAGAATTTCCGCCCGCAGGCAAAGAACGTCTGAAGGGAGATACCAATTTAAGCTAGTTGTCTATACAAAAATAAATGGCATTCAATCCAATCGTTTGGTAAAAAATATAATTAATGTTGCGCCTGCCCAAATTACTGATAGTTTTTATCGTGTATTTATCTGGCATAAAATTGAAAGTGCATTTAATGATTTATATCTGCAACGATTAATGGACAAATCAGACATCGAACGTGCGAGGAAAAAGTTTAATGAATTTTTATCGAATCCGATAATTCAAGCCGTGCCGCAACAATCATCGGAACGCATTCTTGTTAATAATTTATTGTCCCGTGTGTAAAAATTAAGCGATTAGAGCCAATCTAACCGCTTTTTATTTATTTTCCGCATATTATGTTGCTTGTCTTTGCCTTGCAAGCCCAATGTGTAATGACAAGGCACAACAGGAATGCCAACAAATTTTATTAGACATTCCGCCAAGACAACTGCATTCAACAATTTTTTGATTACCGACTTTTTTACATTCAACTTTGTAAAAATTGCCTTGAGTCCCTCGAACGCTATACACGCCAAACTTGATAAATTTAACGCTTGTGCGGATTTTTTTCGCTTTGATTATTGCCTTTTCCAACTGTGCTTTTGATTCTAAAATATACATTTTGTTTTCCGTCCTTTGTTTTATTCCTGACAAGAATTATGTTACTACATTTAGTAATACAAAGTCAAGTAATAACTTACTAGATTTACAAATACTTTTTTTAGTGCTATCTTATTTAGTATTATGATAAAACCTAATATAAAAGAAATAGCGGAAAAAAACGGAATAACGACAGCCTATCAATTACAGAAATTATTAGGTATTCAACCCTCGTTAGCGGCAAAATGGTATAAAAACGATTTGAAAATGATTGGTTTTGATAGTCTCAATACGTTATGCACGGCTTTTAATTGCTTGCCATCGGAATTGGTTGTCTTTACGCCTGACGATGACGTAAATGCGGCGAATGCTACAAAATCAAGTAATGCCGAATCGGATATTACAAACGTGCAGAATACATTTAATAGTAAGATTAAAGGTTTATACGAGCTTACCGACAAAGAAGATATGTGGCTTGCAACGAAACAGATTGCGGAATATACCAACCGTGACGAGCGGACGGTTCGTGATTTTTATAAGCGTGGTTTGCCTTTTGTAAAAACAATCAAAGGCAATTTTGCTAAGTTTTCTGATTTAACCGTATTTTTGAAAAACTAGAATCTGTATTGGTGAATCAATTTATTTTTATTTGCGGTTTTAGAAAAAATCTAATGTCTGTATTGTGTGGCATTAGTCTTGACAGATATTGTTTTCGATGCTGCATAAATGATGTAGATAAATAAGTTATTGTAAAAAATGGTTTTTCAAAAACTCAAAAATATCTTGACAAGCGGCGGCTTTATCCTTATAATCAATTTTAGTTAAAAGAAAAAACCGAGTCATTCTGGAAAACAAACTCGGTTTTTTCTTGATTATTTTAGCTAGTCCGAAAATACCGGGCTGAACTATTTTTTTTGTTAAAGCCTTGCGGGGTCATTAACTAAGCAAAATGCCTGAAAGCACTTTTACTATATGAATATATTAACACGAACAAACGAAAAGTCAAAGCGTTCTTTGAAACAATTAAGTGCCGACGAGGTTGCTATGATTCGTTGTAGTCAAGGGCAAGAAATCGCCGCACGGCTTGAAAGTGTTGCGCCGACTAATTCTCTCGGGGCGGCAAAGGCGTATCGTATCGGTAAATGTGCCGAAAGCCGAAACATTTTTATTGCCGAAAGACTACAAAATAAAAAAGGTAAATTTTACACGGGAACGGGCAACCGTTTCGCTTGTAACGAGCGACTTTGCACAAGTTGTGCGGCTAAAAAATCAAAAGAATCTCGAGCTAAAGCCCGCAAAGCGGTAAATAAATTAAATTCGATATTTAGTCAAAATGCAAAAAAACGGCTTGGTTTGCGTTGGCGTTCCCTGCTATTAACACAACCATTAATGAAAGGTTCAGATCCAATTGCGGCAACCGAAAGAATACAACGTGCATTCAAGATTTTGATAGATAGGACGTTTTGGAAAAGTCGTGTCAAAGGCGGCATTAAAGGTGTTGAGTTCACGGTTAGCACAACGGGCAATGAAACGAACGGATTCCACGTTCATATACATCTGCTTTTGCTATCAAAATTTATTGCGGTTAATGCAGATAAAGCTAAGGAATTTGCACGTCATTTGAAAAAGTTCAAATTATCATCTCGCACATTACAAGCCGAATGGCGATATTGTTTGAACAAGGCGGGCGCAACCATTGATTCAAGACTTTCATATAAAGGGCTTGTTGTTAGTGTTATGGACACAAATAATCGTTCGGAACGCATACGTGGCGATAAAACCAACGAATCTGCAATCCTAGAGACTGCGGCTTATATGTGCAAGTTTGAATCTTGGAAAGAAATGTCCGACAAAGATTTGCTACGGATAGCCGAAATAGAACGCTGGGGGCGAATGTTTGAACGGTTAGGCGCAGGGCGTGGTGACGATTCAAAGGAAATTAATGACGTGGCGGATGCGGATGCGTCTTTACTAGCTAATCCTAACTTAACTTCTGGATACGGCGAATCAACCAATAAAACATTGGATTCTGATAAAAAAAAGACTTGGCGCACAAGGTTCAGATCAATGCAATTTGACGATTGGAAACAATGGCAAGCGTTGGAAATTGAAAAACAACAAGCATTTCGACGGCGACAATTAGCATTAATGAATCCGCTAGCTAATTTTATGACATTAGACGGTGAATTTTGGAACTTTGAAATGATAGATAATGAAATTGAGGAAGATAATCGGCGTAAATATCACGTGCCGCAAGTTCCCGCAAATCATTATGTAAATACATATGGCGTTGCGGCATTTTAACGCCCTCATTATAGGACGCATTTTGCACAAATCAAGGTTACACGTTTAGCGTCAATGTCTCACCTTGAACATATTTTGGCAAAAAATCACTTTCGATAATGTTTTGTTCTCGAGAGCTATATTGAAATTTTATTTGGATTTATATACCGCCATGATTTTGGCGTTGCGCCGAAATCTGGCAAACGTGTAATCTTGAAAATCATAGGATTTGTGGAACAATGTTTTGCTTAATTCTCATTGTCATTGTTCTACAAATTGTTGATAGATTTTTTTTTAACATCCCAATCTATCAAAGCAAAGAAGCGGCGTCATTCGTTGTCTTTGCAAAAATATCGAAATGGCTTTCCGCCTCCTTGTGTAAGAGATAAGCCATTTCGATACTAAATTTTTATATGAAATGCGAGGGATTTATGGGGTATCAATTGGAAATGGAAATGGAAAATAGCTTTGAAACCGAATCAAGTAAAGACTTGACCGAAAGGCGTAACGAATTAATCAACGATTTGTCTAATGCAATAACCGAAGCGAATGCCTCGCAAATAATCCGCATTAGACAACAAATCAATGAAAC
>MWWE01000164.1_pt1 | contig 11538 bp, 12 predicted proteins | sample 1047301 | NCBI WGS metagenome assembly MWWE01 (sample SAMN06349973, study PRJNA376086) | soil metagenome | isolation source: MS1-1 sample Antarctic (ecotone) soil | place: Antarctica
TTCCAAATGTTCCAAAACATCTTTCTCAAAATTCACACGCGGAACAATTGTTTTAACATTCACATAATCGCCCCACAAATCATTGATTATAAAAGAAGTATCAACCTCACCTTTTTCCGCAATTGAAAGAAAAAGATGCAAATATCGAACATCGTCCAAATCAAAATTATCTAAAAAATGCCCGTTAATATGCAGACTCATTTCCCGACGTTCCGATTCGGTTAAAGATTTTTGCTTGGCAAGATAAATTTTGCGGAGTTTTGATTTACGCATCTGAAATTTTGTTCAAGTAGAATTTTTATTTTTTTGCCCCAATGTTAAACGTGATTTTATTGGGAGTTCGGCAAATGTAGTTTCCCCAAGTCATAAATCCTCATTGCCGTAATCTAAAATATCCGACAATTAATTCCGCAGTTCCCAAAGGAAACCGAACTACATACGGAACAGGCGGAGTTGTATCAGTTAATAACTCTGGATTTATTTTTTCTATATCTTCAAAATCTATCTGTGTAACCGAAGCAAGTATTCTTAAATCTGTTGATGCAGGAATCCGAACCCGATCATATTTAACTCTTTGTTTTTTCTCGACTTTTCCAAACCCATACTTTTCAGGTTTATTCGCAATTGCAATAGTTGCTAAAACTTTAGGAACAAAATTACGCTCGTCTCTATGAAGATACTTATAAATGTCTTGAAAGTCTTTGCTTTGAGATTTTTTGATAGCATCATCAACTGCTTGTTCACCTGAATAGTATGATGCTATTACTAATTTCCAATTTTTATCGTATTTTTCAGATAAATGCTTCAAATGCCTTGCTATTGCACGAGTTGACTGTTCAAAACTTAATCTTTCATTAAGCAACTCTGTCTTTTCCAAACCATACTTCTTTGCAACATCATCGTTAAAAAACCATAAACCTAGCTTCGGATTATTGCCCCATTCATTTGAAATATGGCTTATCCATACTAATTGTTCAGGCAATCCTTCTTCACGAAAAATTCGAGTTGCCATTTCGTAAAATCTTCCAGAATTAGCAAGACTTGCTTCCATTGATTTGCGTGAACGCCCTTGATAACAGCGTATGAATTGTTGAATTGGAGGAGTGATTTGGAAATTAAATTCTACCTTGTTTTGAATGACTACATATTCCTTGTATTCAAAGGTAGTTTGAGAAATACTGCTATTATTTATAAAAAGTATTAGCAGTAAAATAAGAAAGTATGTTTTCATTATTTTCATATTATTACTTTTCATAAAAATGAGTCTTCAATTTTTTTAACAAATTCATCTTTGCATTATCTTATCCACGTTTTTTATTCGGTCGCGGTCTATGTGCGACATTATTTTTGATTACCGAGTTATCCGGTGTATCCGAATTGTCTTGATCCAGACTTTTTGTTGTTTTCGAATTTTCCATAAGTTTTGAATTTTCCAAAACTTTCAGTGCCTCTTTTGCTTTTTTGCTTAGACGCTTTTTTACTTTTGCCATAATTTTTTATTCCTTAATTTTGTTGTTTTTCTATCCAACCGCCGCCGACAACTTCTTCGCCGTTGTAAAAAACTGTTGTTTGACCGGGCGTGATTGCCGATGTCGGTTCGTCGAAAACTATGCTCGCACGATTATCGGGCAGAGCGTAAATCGTTGCTTTTTCAGGCGTGTGGCGATAGCGTATGCGGACTTCGGCTCGGACGGGTTCATCGGGAGCGTCAAATGCTACCCAGTTTACGCCTTTGCAGGTGAATTCGATGGAATCCAATTCGTCTTTTTCGCCGACAATTATTTGATTTTTCGCACGTTCGATCTGCAAGACGTAAAGCGGTTTTTCGTGTGCGATTCCCAAACCTCGACGCTGACCGATTGTGTAACGGTGAATTCCCGTGTGTTCGTTTAGAACTTCGCCGTCTTTGTTAACGATTTCGCCTTTTTGCGGGATGTCATTTTCGCGTCCTTCGTGTTCCAAATATCGGTCAATAAATTCCGAATATTTTCCGTCGGGAACAAAGCAGATTTCCTGCGATTCGGGTTTTTCCGAAGTATATAAATTTGCATCACGGGCGATTTCGCGGACTTCCGATTTTTCCATTTCTCCCAAAGGAAAATATGAACGCGAAAGTTGATCTTGATTGAGTTCCCACAAAAAATAGCTTTGATCTTTCCAATGATTTCGCCCTCGAAACAGGCGATAACGGTCTGCCTTTTCGTCGTATTCAACCCGTGCAAAGTGTCCCGTTGCAACTTTGTCGCAACCTAAACTCAGAGCCATTTTATCCAAAGATTCAAATTTCAAACGAGAATTGCAGGCGACACACGGAATCGGTGTTTCGCCGCTTAAATAACTGTCAATAAAAGGATTAACAACATCACGCTCAAAATCTTTTTCAAGATTTAATACATAAAACGGAAAACCCAAACTTTCCGCAACACGCCGTGCATCATAAACATCATCAAGCGAACAACAACGCGACGGCAAAGGATCGCCGTTTTCGTCCGTGTTGATGTTGCGGTTTTGATTCCACAACTGCATCGTAAAGCCGACAAGTTCGTGACCTTCTTCTTTAAGTATTGCGGCGGCTGTCGAAGAATCTACGCCGCCGCTCATTGCTACTGCTATTTTCATAAACGAAAACTCCAAACTCACAGTATAGCGGTTTCAATTAAAGATTAAAAACGATTTGTGAAAATTATTCAGGGATTTCGCTCAAGGTGCGGATTGTATTTTCAATCACGCAGGCAGGTTCTTGCTTAGGTTCTTCGATCAGGTTTTATCTGAGTTCCACAATTTGAACAATACATATTCTACATTCCAAAACCTATTTCTGCGGTTTGATTTTATCTTCCAACCAATCGGTCAATTTTTCAACAGATTCAATATGAATCGGTTTTCCCTGCCACGCTTTAATTGTAAAAACGATTAAAATAATGGTGGATACAAGCCAGAAAATACTGGCTATTTCATCAAATCCGCTAATCCAGCCCATTGAATTAAGAATTGCCAGAACCAAAACAATTCCCAGTTGAGCGGCAAGTCCCTGAGCGGCGTGATAACGGACTTTCGGTTCACTTTTTGGTATAAAAAAGAGTTCTATAATTCCCGCAATTATTCCAACATAGGATAAAGGAATATACGGCAAAGCCATTAAAACATTTTCGGGCAAACTAACGCTTCCGATATTATGAGATTTATTTTCATCAGCATCATCCGTATAAAAATGTTTTGGCTGATAAGTCGCGGGTTGATCTTTTTCATTGCCGTATGTTTGCTGATAAGAATCAAATTCCGCCTTGTCGAATTTGCGGGTTTTTTCTTCCGTATCAATCGGTTCAGCAAATTTCTGCGTCTTGCCTTTTTTCAGATCAGGCAAAGCAACAGTTTCTAATTCCCTCTGCGTGTCCTTGACCGTTTCGGGAAAATTCGGATCAAGCGGATTTGTATTAAATTTTTTAGCCATTGTTATAAAATTTTACGACAATTGAGCAGTTTTTGTTCAAGTTTTTATTTTAATTATTCAACAAGCTTAATTCCCAATTCCTGCAATTGATTCTCATCAACATCGCCCGGCGAGTCCATCATTAAATCCTGTGCGGATGCGGTTTTTGGAAATGCGACGACATCGCGGATGTTGTCGGTTTCCTGCAAGAGCATCACCAATCTTTCGATCCCTGCGGCAAAACCACCGTGCGGCGGAGTTCCGTATTGCAAGGCTTCGACGAAGAATCCGAAACGCTCTTTTGCTTTTTCGGGTGTTAAGCCTTGTGCGGTGAAGATCAGGCTTTGAATCTCGCTCTGATGGACGCGAATCGAACCGCTGCCGATCTCGTAACCGTTGATAACAATGTCATAAGCTCTCGCACGGATTTGTCCGAGTAAATTCTTTTCGCCGTCTTCGATTGCACGTTTAAAAAGCGGCACGTCTTCGTCCATCAAAGACGTAAACGGATGGTGCATCGGGTCGTAATTTTCCGTGTCTTCGTTGTATTCAAACATCGGAAATTCCGTTACCCAAAGCGGTTTATAAACGCCTTTCGGGATTAAATTATCACGTTTTGCAATCTCTTTTCGCAACGCTCCGAGCGATGCGGCAACAACTGATTTTTTACCGGCAACGATTAGAATTGCATCGTCACTTTCAGCATTTGCAGTTGAAACTAATTCGTTGATTTTCTCTTCACCCAAAACTTTTAAAAGCGAAGATGTCGTTTCATCGCCAATTTTTATCCAGGCAAGTCCGGTTGCACCGTAGCGTTTGACGAATTCCTGCAAACCGTCGAGAATTTTGCGTGAATATTCCGCACCGTTTTTAGCGACGATACATTTAATTTGTCCGCCGTTTTCCAAAACAGATTTGAACGGAGCAAAATCAGTATCGCTGAAATTTTCCGATAAATCCTGCAATTCCATTCCAAAACGCACGTCGGGTTTATCAACTCCGTAACGACGCATTGCTTCCGCATAAGTCATACGCGGAAACGGCGTTTCAAATTTCGCATCAACGAGCGAAAAAACTTCTTTCAACACACCTTCCATCGTGCGGAAAACCATTTCCTGATTAGCAAAACTCATTTCAATATCGAGTTGCGTAAATTCAGGCTGACGGTCGGCACGCAAATCTTCATCACGGAAACAGCGGGCGATTTGATAATATTTGTCGAGTCCGGCGATCATCGTGATTTGCTTTAAAATCTGAGGTGATTGCGGAAGTGCAAAGAATTTTCCCTGCTGAATCCGTGCGGGAACGATGTAATCTCTCGCACCTTCCGGCGTGGATTTGAGCATTATCGGCGTTTCGATCTCAAGAAAATCCTGCTTATCCATAAACGCACGGATTTTTTTTAAAGCCTTCGCCCGCATCATCAGATTATTTTGCAAACTCTGCCGACGCAGATCAATATAACGATATTTCAAACGCAGATCTTCGCTCGCCAGATTCTGCGAACCCAAAGTTTCAAGTTCAAACGGCAAAGTTTTCGCGTCATTCAAGATCAAAATCTCATCAACCTTAACTTCAATTTCGCCCGTCGCTAATTTCTCATTGACAGTTCCTTCATCGCGTTTGGCAACCTTTCCTTTGACCGCGATGACAAACTCACCACGCACATTTTTCGCCTTCGTGTGTGCATCTTTCGCCGTTTCTTCGCTGACGACAACCTGTGTCAAACCGTAACGATCACGCAAATCAATAAACGTAAAAACCCCAAAATCCCGCTTCTTCGCCGCCCATCCCATCAAAACGACTTCTTCGCCGACATTCTCCGCCCGCAATTCTCCGCAAGTGTGCGTTCTTTCCAAACTTCCTAGATTATCCAACATAATTTTTTTAACTACGAAATATACGAAAAATGAATTTACGAAATAATACGAAAAAAAGAATTTTATTAATTTTCTTATCTTAATTTCTTATATTTTCGTATTTCTTCATTCGTGCAGTTCGTAGTTTAATTCTTTCCCAAAATAAAAAACGCCTTTCGATTTTGCAGACGAAAGGCATTGAACAAAACTTTTATTGTCCAAGCCGAATCAATTATTATCGTCGCTGTTAAATCGAATTGCGTTTCGCATAATTATTAAAAATAAAACCGTGCAAAATAATACAGGATAGGTGCATTAAAAAGCAAACTGTCCAATCTGTCGAGCAATCCGCCGTGTCCCGGCAGAATGTTTGCCGCGTCTTTTGTATTTGAACCTCGTTTCATCGCACTTTCAGCCAAATCGCCGCCGACTCCGATCAACGCCATAAAAATCGCCAACGGAATCGAGGCTTTGTATGGAAATTCGGGGAAAAACCAAAAGGTTGAAAGTGCCGCAAATCCGATTGCTAATAAAATTCCGCCGATGAATCCTTCCCAGGTTTTATTAGGTGAAATTAGCGGAACAAGTTTGTGTTTACCGATAGATTTGCCGATAAAATATGCTCCGACATCCGAACCCATTGTTACTAAAAAGAAATATAAAAGCAGTTTTGTGGAAAGAAAAGGAACGATTGATTCATTAAACCCAACCCGCATCGCAATCAAAAATCCGCCGAGAAACGCAATATACATCACGCCCAAAAACGTAACGCCGATGCCCGTCAGCATTTTTGAAAAATCTTTTTGAAACCGAAAAGTTTGTGAAATGAGCAAAACGATTATGAAAAAAATGATGGTTAAAAATAACAATTCGTGAGCTTTTGCGGGAGCGTCAAAAATGAAAACAGCGACAAATACAGCAGAAAATAAATAAGCGATTGACGCATCTGCTTTGAGTTCCAGCTTTTTCGTGAGCGTATAAAATTCAAAAAGTCCCGCAACAATTGCCAAAACCGCGATTACCACAAAAGGATATTTTGCATAAGCAAAATTTGGAAAAAGCATCGGCAAAACGATTGACAAAATCAAGATCGGCAGTGCAGCAAGTGCGGTTAATAATCTGTTTTTCATTGTTTATTTGCGGTTTACAATTTGCAATTTTGATTCTAAAAAAATCAAAAATCAATCGCAAATCGCAAATTTAAAATCGAAAATTACTTTACTCCGCCAAAACGTCTATCACGTTTTTGAAATTCCAAGATTGCTTTGAAAATCTCTGCACGGCGAAAATCCGGGAAAAGTGTGTCGGTTACATAAATCTCGCTGTATGCGATTTGCCACAAAAGAAAATTGGAAATACGCATTTCGCCGCTTGTTCGGATAAGAAAATCAACTTCGGGCAAACCGTGTGTGTAGAGGTTTTGTTCAATATCTTCTTCGCTAAAATCTTCTATTGAGCCGCCGTTTTCATTTAATTTTCTAAATGCCTTTTTGCACGCTTCGACAATTTCGGCACGTCCGCCGTAATTTAGTGCGACGTTTAATTTTGTTCCCGTATTATCAGCAGTTTTCGCTTCGGCATCGCGGATTTCGGCTTGGACGCCTTTGCCTAATCCGTCAATCTTGCCGATTGCCCGAAAGACAATTTTATTTTTATTAACTTCGTCTATCTCTTTGCGAATATAATACTTTAGCATTTTCATCAGACCGGAAACTTCGTCTTCGGGACGCTTCCAATTCTCGGTTGAAAAAGCATAAAGAGTAACCGCTTCGATTTCCAACCTCGCAAAAGTATCAAGTATCGAACGCACCGATTCCGCCCCTTCTTTGTGTCCGAAAAGTCGCGGCTTTCCACGCATTTTCGCCCAACGCCCGTTACCGTCCATAATTATCCCGACGTGATGCGGCAGACGTGCGAAATCAATCTGCGAAAGCATGTTCGCTTCGTCAGATTCGGATTTAATAATTTCGGCAAAATTCTCGTGCATTGTGTTTAAATAATAGAAGGCAGATTTCGCGGATTCTACGGATTTTCACAGATTATTTTAATAAATTAAATCTGTGTAAATCCGCCAAATCTGTGTTTATCCGTGTTCTATTTCTTTTTCTCTAATCGCAATAATCGCGTTCTTATTTATCTTCCCGTAAATATGCGGATAAAGTTCGTCATTTGTCGAAGGCTCGCTAACCATTTTTGAAAAGAGATCATTAGTTTCAATCTCCATAATCAAAACCTTGTCCGCGTCCTTATAATATCTTTCTAAAACACCTTCAAGCTGTCCTTCAAAACTGCAATGAATAAAGCCTTCCGTTGCTAAACTTTCGGCTTCGTATAATTCCTCGTCCTTAAATTTTTCCCAAACTTCAGGCTTTACAATGTGATAAATTTTCATATTAATCGTAATAAACTTTTAGTAGAGTCAAACCGTTCGCGGGTGCGGTAATTCCCGCTAAACTTCTGTCCTGCGAAACAATTGCCGTTTGAATTGTATCAGAATCTTTTTCGCCACGCCCGACTTCGAGCATTGTGCCGACAATCGAGCGAACCATATATCGCAGGAAACCATTTCCTGTTATCTTAAATTCAATTATTGCCGCGTTTGCACGTTTGTCCCAATGTGATTCAATCGTGAATTCGTCAATCGTGCGAACCTTATTTTCCGAATCGGAGTTTGCATTTGAAAATGCCGTCCAATCGTGTTCGCCGAGAAAAACTCTCGCCGCCTCATTCATTCTCTGCACGTCCAAAGGACGCATTTCGAGATGAGCGTATCTTGCCCAAAACGGCGAAATCACGGGAGCATTTATAACCCGATAAAGATAAGTTTTACCTTTTGCAGAAAAACGTGCGTGGAAATCATCGTCAACCTTTTCGCAATCCAAAATCCGCACATCACGCCAAGAATTTCCGTTTATCGCCGAACGCAATTTTTCCGCCTTAAAAGTCTTTTCCAACTTCATATTTGCCACCTGCCCTTCCGCGTGAACTCCTGCATCCGTCCGCCCCGAACCGGCAACGTGGACTTCCGCATCGTCCAATAAAGATACAACCCGCTCAAGTTCGCCCTGCACGGTGCGTTGATTTGGCTGAACCTGCCAACCGTGAAAATCCGTGCCGTCGTATTGTATTAAAAGTTTATAGTTCATAAAGGAACGCGAGCATCTTGCCGGCAATGAACGCTTCCTGCGTTCAAGCAAAGTTTATCATCTTTAAATATTCATTTTAACTTGAAAGTTTGTCGTGTATTTTTTCGTGCTTTGCACTCATTGCCAGCAAGATGCTGGCGTTCCGTGTTAATTTCCGCGACTTCCCGGTTTAACCGCTTTCGTTCCTTCCGCACACATCGGACAATCTTCGACGTTGTAACTCGGAACATCCAATTCAACCAGCGAAATTCTCGGCACACCAACATCTGCTTTTCCGCCCGAACGGTCAATTATTGAAGCGGCATTTGTGACATTTCCGCCATTTTCTTGTAAAACCTCAATACATTCTTTGATCGAACCGCCCGTTGTGATAACGTCTTCAACCGATAAAATTTTCTCGTCTTTTGTGATCGCAAAACCTCGCCGCAGAGTCATAATTCCTTCTTTTCGTTCCGTCCAAATAAATCGGATATTTAACGCTTTAGCAACTTCATAACCGATAATTAGTCCACCGATAGCGGGCGATGCGACTGTTTCTATTCCCGCATCTTTAAAATTTTCGGCAATCGCTTTTCCATATTTTGCGGCATCTGATGGATATTGCAAAGCCAACGCACATTGCAGATATTTCGGACTGTGCAAGCCGCTCGAAAGGATAAAATGTCCTTCGAGAAGTGCGTTCGTGTCGCGGAATTTGTCTAAGATTTGTTCAGAATTCATATTGTTCGCTTGAAGTTTGGTTTTTAAGAGTTAAAATCAAAAATAATGACACCGTATCCTAACCTAATTTCAGACTCTCTGCTTGTCAATGAAACGATTGCACTTTTGAAATCACGCGGCGGATTTGCTCCCGCCGTAAAGGTTGTGGATTACGTAATGAACATCCCGAAACCCGAACCGAATTTAGCCAGAGTTTTAGTTGCCGACATCATTCAAACCGATCCGCGTTTAACGCTAAATGAAGACACAGTTGAACTTATTGAAAATGGTTTTAATAACCGAATCTTAAACGAAACGAATTTTGTCGTCTTTGATCTGGAAACAACGGGAGCAAAAACTCCGCCATGTCGAATTACGGAAATCGGTGCGTATAAAATTGTAAATGGCAAAATCTCCGATAGTTATGACACGCTCGTTAATCCCGAATGTCCGATTCCGCCTTTTATCACAGGCTTAACCGGAATCAGCGATTCAATGGTTAAAAACGCCCCGAAATTCGGCGAAGTCGTTTCCGATTTCATGGAATTCATTGGCGATGCAGTTCTCGTCGCTCACAACGCACATTTTGATTTGCGTTTCCTAAATCACGAAATCGCCAAAATCCACGAAGATTACCGCGTCGGAAATCCGCATCTCTGCACCGTCCAACTTTCCCGCAAACTTCTACCATTTTTGATAAATCACCGTCTGCACACAGTCGCCGAACACTATTCCGTCTTCATAAAAAACCGCCACCGAGCAACCGATGACGCTTTTGCAACTGCTAAAATTTTTGAAGATTTTCTATTGAAATTTGAGGAACGTGGAATAAAAGATTTGCTGACAGCGAAAAAGTTTAAGAAATAACTTTTACTCAATTTTCTTCCAATTAATTTTTGAGACGACACTTTCGATAAAAGTTTGTATTATCACTAACTCAATAGGATTGTTTCTTGGAGTATCAGAGGTGATTGTTTTAATTTTGTTTCCGTGTTTAACTGTCAATATAATCACTTGATTATCATTAGATATACCATAATAATCTTGTAGATTAGCGTAATCAACTCTTTTCAGCACTTTTACTAATACTCCAAATGTAATTTTCTGAGGATCTGTTTGAAAACTTCCAATAGGTTTAACATATTTAATTCCTTCGTATGAATGCAAACCACTTGGTCTAAATGTCACCTTATCATTAGGACAAAAGCCATGACAACCTTTGCGTTCAAATGAAATTTCCGTAATTTCGTTGTTTTGGTATTGTCCATAAAAGGTTTCTTTGTTTCCAAGAACTTTCAAATATTTGCGAACCCAAGTTATCCATTCATCATTGCTGGAATGTAATTGTTCATTCGTTGGTGCAAGTGGATACCAACTAACTGTGTATTTTTCGTCCACTTTTTTCAGAAACAACAAAAACTCCGCATCTTTTTTATATTCGTAAGCACTACACGAACCGCCACGTCCGCCTGGTCTTACAAAATTATATGGAACTTCTCTTTCGTTAAAGTCGTCTGTGTCCGACAAATAACCGTTTAGAATTATATTTTTTGGAACTGAATCACCTTTTAGAATTTCCTTAACCTTGAAATTTATCGGTCCATCGCTTGGCTCGTTCAAAACTCTTATGTCGTCTTTTGATGCTTCAACATATTTTTCTGCTTCGACACGGACAATAACCTCAGCGTTTTCAATCATAACAGTAGTTTCAGGGTTGTCGGTGCTACAAGCGTAAGTAGCTGTTGTGCCGAATAAAAAAGTGAAAACGAAAAATAAGGTAAGTATTTTGTATTTCATAGTTTTTATACTTTGCTAATTTCAAAAGCAAGAAAAACGGTTCTGACTAACATAAATGTTAATCATCACTTTCTTTATTTGCTTGGCTCATCTTTCTTTTCAATAGGTTTTTTCCCTTCGCCTAAAATTTCTAAATCTCTTTCGGCTTTGCTGAGAATTTGAGTTCTTGCACAAGGACTTACTCGCAATTCCTTTTCCTTTCCATAAGCATAAACTAAGTAACTCTCGCCTTCGTTAAAATTATAATTACAACTTGAAGTACTTGCTGTTCCATCGGCGTTAATCGTTTCATCTGTTACCAAAAAGATTTCCTGTGTTAATTCGCCTTTCCACCATTGCTCAACCTGAAATTTCACAATTTTAGTTTTATACTCAACTTTTTTTGATTCCATAAATTCATTAGGAATTCCTTTGCGGTATTCAAAGCCAATAACTTTTCCGGTAAATACAGCACTTGAATTTTTAACTGAATATTTAACTAAATCTTCCAAAGTTACATCTGGTGAGATCGGGCAAACACAGGCAAAAACTTCTGTAGCACTTACAAATAAGCAGATGAAAAATAAAATTGCAATTTTTTTACTTAAATAAAACATAACACCTATTC